>ERZ842401.6948-NODE-6948-length-11825-cov-3.684197_pt1 | contig 11825 bp, 9 predicted proteins | sample MGYA00521270_ERZ842401 | MGnify/ENA primary metagenome ERZ842401 (study PRJEB31892, sample SAMEA3878208) | bioreactor metagenome | biome: Moose rumen | place: Sweden | collected 2011-10 | study: EMG produced TPA metagenomics assembly of the PRJEB12797 data set... | reverse complement strand
ACATGTCCCAGATGAACGCAATAATGACTCAGCTTTATGGCAATCAGCCAGATCTTCAAGAGTCTATGATTCGTGTGTTAGCGTTAATGCCCTATCTTATGCCGACACTGCTTATCCTGTTCTGCACTTTTGAAGCATTCATGAATTACTCACTGTGCCATAAGCTCACAAGAAAGCTGTTCCCTAACTCAGAGAATTACCCTCCCGAATTGCAAGAGTTCAAGACTTGGAGATTCCCTGCGTCATTGATAATAGTGTCGTTCGTGTCATTACTCTTAGGATACTTCATAGATAGTGATACTTGGTTCGCTGGCTCAGTGTTCGTCATGAATCTTCAGATTATCATCAACGTCTTCATGTTCATTGAGGGCTTGGCCGTACTGTTCTGGATAATGGACGGCTTCAGGTTAAGGCGTGGCTTCAGGATTCTTGTGTGCGTAATTATTATGATACCGTTCTTCTGGCCGTGGCTCATAGTTATAGGAATGAGCGATATAGTCCTTAACCTCAGGGAACGCATAAAGTTCGGCAAATAGTCTTCACCTTCACGTAATCTATCTCTCACCTAATCCCCATCAATACTGCTAGAATCTCACACATAATTACTCACAGATTCACGAAAGGATACACATTATTAATGTACACACGAGAAATTACAGTGCTCCCTTCAGATTCTTCATGTCAAGGGACAATAAAGCTGCGCAGTCTTCTGGACTACTTTCAAGACACTGCAGGGATGGCAGTTGAAGACATTGAGGGCACAGCTACAGAACTTGCGGCTAAAGGCTATGCTTGGGTGCTCACGCGCTACGAGATAGAGTTCATCGGGAAATTACCTACCATTGACGAGAAATTCACCCTCAAGACATTTCACGATCCCTCACACGGCTATAACACGTTACGAGTATTTCAAGTCAGCTCACTTGACGGACGGCCTCTAGTGTGGGCTAAAACATGCTGGCTGTTGCTCGACCTAACTGCAGGTAGACCAGTAAAGCCCGTCTCACACATTGAGGGCATAGCTTCACGAGACACTGAGAACATCCCTACAGAGTTCAGAGAGATTCCAGACTTTGCCGACGTGGACACCGAGAGAGAGTCAGTCCATCACGTCAGCTATCACGACCTCGACTACAATGGGCACGTCAATAACGCAGTATATTTTGAGTGGGTGCATGATTCTACGCCAGTGGACTTCATGACTCAGGAGTTGAAGTCAGTATCAGCAGCCTTCAGGTCAGGAGCAAAATTTGGCGAGGAGGTTACTCTCAAGATAGCCAGGAGGCCGGAAGAGTCGTGCTTTGTCCATAAGGTCATCAGGGAGAACGTCAAGAAGCCTTCCGCAATGTTTATGTGCACTTGGGGGAATAAGAATGTCTGAAGTCAAGAAGGGAAAAATCGTCATCGTAGGTGCTGGGGAAGTAGGTCGCAGTGTTGCCGCTACACTCTCATCAGAAGGCTGGGATATATGCCTCGTCGAGAAAAACGAGTCCCAAGCTCAAGCCGTAAAGTCCGAACTCGATATTCAGGTCATCGTCGGCAACGGTGCTCGTCCTCAAGTCCTCGCCCAAACAGGCATCAATCAGGGTGAAGTCCATATGCTCATAGCCTGCACTAACCGCGATGAGGTCAACATCCTCTCGTGCTGGATCGCGCACAACGCAGGCATTGAGTACGTCATCTCCCGCGTCAAGAATCTCGAGTTCACTGACACTCCAGACTGGGGCAAGAGATTAGGCGTTGAGTTCATGCTCTCTCCTGAACGCTCCATAGCCCGCGAAGTTATCGGCCTGCTCGAAGTATCATCAGCTACTCACGCTGCGGAACTCCTCGACGGCAAAGCTGGACTCTACACCCTCCGAATCTCCGAGAACTCTCCTCTCGTTAACATGGCCCTCAAGGACATTCGCCCTAAGTTCCCAGATTTGATGGCGGTCTTCGTTCATGTTACTCACGAGGACGGAATTTCAGGTGTCCCGAACGGCTTCACTGTCCTAAAGCCTCATGACGTGTGCTACGTCGTTACCTACAAGCAGAGTGCAGGATTACTTCAGGAACTCTTCAACCCCGCTAAGGAGAAGAAACGTGCTCTCAAGAAATTATTCGTTGTAGGCGGAGGAAAATTAGGCACTCAGATAGTCCAGGCAGTAAAGCGCGATTTCGGAAACGCAAGCATCAGGCTCATCGATAAGAATGCTGACAAGACAGGAAGATTATCCGAAGAATTAGGCGAAGCTCTAGTCCTCAATGGAGACGGCGCAGACAGAAAAATGCTCGCTGAAGAAGGCATAGAGAACGCTGACGGTTACATATGCGCTACTGATTCTGATGAACTCAACCTGATTTACTGCGCTCTGGCCAAGAACATGGGAGCTAAGAAGACTATTGCCGTCGTCAAGCGCAAAGGCTACCAGAACCGCACCGAATGCATGCCCGTAGACGCTATCGTTGACCCTAATGAGGCTCTAGCTAACCTGATTCTCCGAGTGGTGCATTACCCGAGACACACTCTAGCCTTCTCCATGATCGAGGACATTAACGCTGAGATGCTCGAGGTCGTCCTCCCCGAGAATCTCTCGCTAGTCGGTAAGACATTAGCTGAACTCAGGCTGCAGAAGGGTGTAGTTCTTGCTCTGCTAGCTCGCGGAGAAAGAGTCTTATTGCCCACAGGAGCTACACAGTTACTCGCCGGAGACAGGGTGATACTCTTCGCACTTACCTCAATGATGCCCGAGGCCGCAAGAATGTTCGGTGCAGACATGGAGTCAGAACATGAAGATTAAGACCGTTGCAGCTGTCTTGTCGGTGATATGCCTCGTAGTGTCGTTCGCAATGTTACCGTGTGTGTGCATAGCCTACTTTGACGGGACGAGTGATGCTAAGTCTTTCGGGCTGTCAGTCTTGGCCGGAATTGGCGTGAGCTTATTGCTGAGGGGGTTCTCCGGGAAAAAGTCCCTCTCTGGTCTCTCGATGGGCATTCGTGAGGGAGTAGGCGTTACGGGATTCTCGTGGCTTATTGCGTCGGCTATAGGTGCTCTGCCTTACTGCATTCACGGAATTTGCAGCTATACGGACGCGTTTTTTGAGGCTGTGTCGGGCTTCACTACTACAGGTGCTACCATCATGACTGACATTGAGAGCCTGCCTAGAGGGATATTGCTTTGGCGTTCACTGACTCACTGGATGGGAGGGATGGGAATTATCGTGCTGAGTTTGGCCGTACTGCCCTTCTTGGGAGTTACTGGAATGGAAATGTACAAGGCTGAAGTGCCGGGACTTACCGCAGAAAAAGTTACTCCAAGACTACATCAGACAGCTATATATCTCTGGGGGTTGTACGTATCTATGACACTTGCGGAGAGCGTGTTTCTCATGTTCGGAGGTATGAGCCTGTTTGATGCCTTCTGTCATTCATGCTCAACGTTAGCGACCGGAGGCTTCTCGACAAGAAATAATTCTATTGCGGGCTTTAGTCCATACATTCAGTGGGTAATCATAATCTTTATGTTTGCGTCAGGGGTCAACTTCTCACTGTATTTCCTGCTCCCGTCAAAGAAATTCCGTGAGTTCGTCTGTGATGAGGAGTTCATAGGCTACACAGGCATAACAATATTTTCCGCGCTGGCAATGTCAATAGCTCTATATGCTGCAGGAATGTTCAGAGGCATTGAAGATACTTTGAGGCGCACTCTCTTTAACGTAGTAACTGTCATGACGACTACAGGCTTTGTCATTGAGGACTACAACATTTGGCCGGAGTTCACACGTTTCTTGTTCGTGATGTTGATGTTTATCGGAGCATCGGGAGGGTCTACAGGAGGAGGCTGCAAAGTTTCGCGCTTCATCATTCTCGGCCGTCAGCTCAAAGCAGAGACGTGGAGGCTGCTTCACCCAAGAGCAGTAATAACAGCCCGCTTTAACGGAGAGCCTATAGCCCGCAGTACTATGGATTCGGCGAGCGCGTTTTTTGTGCTGTATATGCTGATACTTTCCGTGAGTACACTGATTACCGCATCGTTCGGTATCGAGATTCTGACGGCATTTACTGGAGTGCTTACGTGCTTGAGCAACGTCGGGCCCGGCCTGAATCTTCTTGGGCCTGTGGAGAATTTCGCGTGGCTTCCGGGACTCGTGAAGTGGCTGTTCTCATTCTGTATGCTTGCGGGAAGACTCGAACTCTTCGCGGTGTTTCTGCTCTTCATTCCGGGAACGTACAGAAAATAGTTTTACTCCTCTTGCTGCTGGCTCATCATTCAGGGTCAGCAGTCTTTGTTATTCCCTCTGTCTGTAAACATACGGTTTTATTCCGGATAAGTAATGACAATTTCAGCCCTCATAGTAAAATACATTGCAAAAAATTTTCACATGGAGCTGAATAATATTTTGAGTTACGACTATAACAATGACAGTCAGGCCGTCAAAATTCAGGCTCGGCTGCAAATCACATCGTTCTTCAGCGGTGCAGCTACTATGATTCTTGAACTCACTGGATCAAGACTCGTAGCTCCCTTCTTCGGAACTTCCCTCATCGTTTGGACTGCATTAATCGGCATCATCATGACCAGCTTATGCATAGGCAACTGGCTCGGAGGCTCCCTCGCTGATAGAAGGCCGGAAGGTAAACTGCTCGGACGCATACTCCTCTTCGCTGCAATCATAATCGCAATAACTGCCTTTGCCAGCAACTACATTTTGACTACCCTTCAGGAACTTAACCTGAATCTCTACATGTCATCAGTCATCGCAGCAGCAGCAATCTTCGCTCCGTCAAGTCTCCTGCTCGGCATGGTCTCCCCTTTCGTTGCCCGACTCGCAATGCAGAATGTCGACTCGTCTGGTGCAGTCGTCGGCAGACTCTCAGCCCTCAACTCAGCAGGCAGCATTCTCGGCACTTTCTTGGGAGGATTCGTGCTCATCTCGTTATTCCCCTCAGGAGTAATACTCATGCTCTTGGCCAGCGGAGTAGCTCTCCTCTCAGTCATAATCTATACAGGCGCGTGGAGAAGAATTATTGCCGTAATTGTGCTGTGTGCTTTGTCGGGGGGAACTTGGGCGGCTGATAAATACGGACTTCCCTATACTCCCATCGGTGAACAGATTGATACTGCCTATAATCATTTGTCCGTTGTCGAGAGCATAGACAGACGAAACCAGAAACGCGTCAGAGTCCTCATCACAAACCCAGATTCTGCGCAGTCCCTCATGTACATTGACAATCCTGCTGAACTCGTCAGCGAATACACTAAATTCTACGATCTGGCTTTCCACTATAAGCCGGACACTAAACGAATACTCATGCTAGGAGGCGGAGGCTATTGCGTTCCTACTCACCTGCTTGCTGAACATTCAGATGTGTCCGTAGATGTCGTAGAAATTGACCCCGGCGTTACTGAGACCGCAAGAAAATATTTCTTCCTTGAGGACAGCCCAAACCTGAGAATATTTCACGAGGACGCAAGAACTTTCCTTAACAGGGCAAAACGCGACGGCTTAGGTCAATATGACGCTGTCTTTATGGATACCTTCAGTTCATGGATTGTTATTCCGTTCCAGATGACTACGGTTGAAACTGCTGCTCACCTCCGCGAACTCCTCAAGCCGGACGGTACTCTCATAGTCAACATCATTGCAAGCATGTACGGCCCGAAGTCAGGAGTCTTTCACGGCATCTATAAGGCATTCTCAAGCTCATTCTCTACAATGATGATTTTCCCTGCCAATGCTCCGGAAGCTAAGTATGCTATGGCTCTGCAGAATATTATCCTCGTAGGTATGGGAGATATGGCATCTGCAGCTCCTGCTCCTGATATGAAGTTCGCAAATCTACTGTCGCATCAATGGCTAGATCCCTTCGTGCCTGATCCTAAAGTCCCGGCTTTTACGGATTCATTCGCGCCGGTTGAGAGATATGCGCTCGCACAAAACTAGAAAGGAGTATTCATCATGAAGAAAGCTAAAAGACTCGCGGAGAAAAGATCATCACAGCCTTTATCACTCAAGAAATATCAAGTGCCTTCACAAGTTCCATTAGTACCGGCATGGATATTAATGCCCTTGTGGTTCATCTCGCTGGCTCTGCCTAACCTCATCTATTCAGGAATATTATTTGCTGACACTCTGCATATCCTGAAATGGACTGTTACAGGAGTTCCCGTTGCAATTGCCGTACTAGTCGCAGGGTTACGACTCATCTGGTACGGAAAAGACAGGCTCTCCATGAAAATCGACCTCTTCGCAGTAATCTGGGCGTTGATTCTGGCTTACTGTGCGTTCCAGCCGTTATGGATTACTCTGTTTTCCCCTACAGGCTATGCGCTGGAAATGGTCTGCTTCCTCACCGTCTGGGCATTCTACGTCATAAGCGTATCGGCTTTCCCTGACTGGGGATTACGTCCTGTCCTGCTGCTCGCTAACCTCAACGCATCAATAAACGTCCTGTTCGCAGAGCTGCAAATCCGCAACATGAACAACCTGCAATTCCTAAATGGAACTATCTTTGAGGACTTGGTTAAGTACAGCAATATCATCCTCCCGACTCCAGGGAACTATATCGGCAACACCGCCCAGCAGAACATGTTTGGCCTCTGGGTTGCAGTCGCGACTCTGGGTGCTGTGTACCTGTTCGTGTATGACGCGTGGAAAAATAACTCCGCAGAGCATGGAAGGAAAATTTGGCTGCCATCAATCAGCATTGCACTCGCTGTTGTGTGCATAAAGTTTGCTGTGACTCAGGCAAGCACAATATTCACGGTCTTGGCCGGAGTCTTCATACTTTCAGCGTTCATTCTGGTTTTCCTGCTCGGCAATGACAGGCACACGTATTATTCAGTGATAATTCTGCTGTTCGTGTGCATAAATTTCTGGGGCCTCATGAACTCTACAAGCCGTTCAGCTACTCTCGCTCTTACTGGCGGCTTAATGCTCATGCTCATATTCTCTGCGTGGAAGTTCAACAAGAATTACGTTATCAGGTTCGGAGCTGTACTTCTGGTTATTGGTGTGGTCTTCTGGGCATCAATGTATTCCCCGCGCTCAGGTGATATTGTGAATAAGACAGCTGACATCATCAAGAATGCTGAAGATATTGGACAGCGCCGCGGCATTTGGACTACTTCCTACTCAATGTTCCGTGAACACCCTGAAGGCGTAGGCATAGGCCAGTACAAGTGGCATTACTTGGAGGGGCAGCGTTACGGCTTTAAGCTCTTCACTCAGGACTGGTACAAGTGGCAGTATACACATTGGGCGCATAACGAGTTCCTACAGTTCTTCTGTGAGGGAGGCTGGATAGGAGGCATCATGTTTATGATCATGTATCTCACGTGGTTTATCCCTGCAGTAACAGGCCTGTTCAGGAAAAAACGCATGACCGTCAATAAAAATGCTGTCTGGGCATTGTGCCTCGCGTCATTGATAACTTTCTGCGCTATATTCACCCGACCATTCCACAGAATCGAAAATATGGTGTGGATAGCATTAGCTTTCGCCTTGTCGAACAGGGAATTTTTCCCAGCCATGAAACGCAGTATCTCTTACGACTTCATGAAGTCAGGTGCGTTCCGTAAACTCGTAGGGGTTGCGTGTGTAGCTGCATCTATTGCCGGGTGCGTGTACATCTCAAGCGGAATAATAGGCAATCGTTATCTGCGTAAAGCTCTCTCGACCCAGAATCCTCAGGAACAGATGTATTTACTCCTTGAGGCTCAGAAACACCCCATCGTTTATGAAGAAACTATGCGTAATGTAGGCTATCACTATATGCAGTTAGGTGAACAAACCAACGACTCAAACACGCTTTCAGAAGGCTTCAGCATTCTTTGGGAACACTTCAATCATGAGCCGCATTCTGAGGACATAAGCAAACTCCTTAACTTTGCCCAGAAGTACCAGCAGGAAGAAGTACTCAAGGAAATAGCAAGCTACTTTAAGCCGGGAACGTATCACCTTCAGAGAGTCCCGCAGAAGACTTCAGACGGACAAATCGTTAATGCGCTGCTCTTAGTGAACGGGCCGGGACATGATGACGAATAAAGGCTTTACCCTGATTGAGATTCTTGTTGCGGTCATGCTCACGGGATTATTGGCAGCTCTCGCGCTCGCTCCTGTGGCATCTACTGTCAGAAGAGTCGTCGACACTCAGGAAGAGTATGAAGATGTCGCAGCTCTCTCCAGAACTATGAATTTCATAACAAGAGATCTCAATTCTGCCATGCGCTTGGCCTCAAACGTGATAACTATTAGGGATCATGAATCTCTAGGAGGACATGATGACGACGTGCTGCTTATCATGAGCACAGCACCTACAGCTCAGAATCTGCCTTCCGGGACGCTGGTCTACAAAGTCAATGAGGGAGGCATGATGCACAAAAATATTATTCCCGGCCTGTACAGATGGATATTCCCAGGCAAGCTCCCAAACGCCGTAAACTCTGACAGCCTGAAAGACGAAGAAGGACAATTAGTGCTCCCCGGAGTAAGTGATTTCTGCGTTGAAATACCTGCAGGCACTCATGAGGAGGACAGGCGCAAGAATTACAGCGGGCCTCTTCCTCAGGGAATTTACATCAGAATGCGCAGAGGTGACAGAAATAATACTAATTACGCTTTAAACACCGTAAATGATGATGATGAGTTAAGGAATGATGAAATTGAAAGCATTATCGTGTTCCCGTAAAAAAGGCTTCGTTCTCGTGAGCGTCCTTATGCTCGGTGTCCTGCTTATCTCGTGTGCTACAGCTTTTTCTTGGTTCGTACGTCAGCAGGTAAGAACTGTCGGCAATGAATTACAGTCAATCTCAAGTAGGAGTATGGCTCATGTTCTGGTGAACTCAATTATAGGCGTTCTCGTTACTATGTCCGAACACATCGGCTATGACAGTCCCGCACAAAAATGGTATCAGCCTATAGCCGTCCCCATTGAAGACTTGGGCATCTGGATAGTGAAAATTACTCCTCTTGACGACAAAATACCCTTGAGGGAGCTTTTCCTGCCTGACGCTAATACTTTACGCCGTGAGTTCGCTGACCCGTGGAAAGATATGTGGGAAAAACTCAATCACCGTGAACTTGAAGACTTGCTGCTTGACTTCATGGATCGCAACAACAAGCCCAGAGTCGGAAGCGTTGAGCATGAATACTTTCTTAACAGGCCGCCTTTCGACCTCTCGGAGCTGCTTATGCTTAGCGAGGACATTACTCCGGAATTGCTTTACGGTTCAGGGGGAGCACTCGGCATTGCTGATTACTGCACTATCTACAGCGACGGCAGAATCAACCTCAATGTAGCTCCGGTTCACGTTATGGAGTTACTGCCCGGCCTTGACACCGGAGGCCTAGCAGAGCGCATAGCCAGAGAACGCAGGGAAACTCCGCTTCAGACACTTGACGAACTGAGCAAATTTCCCGGCGCAAGTCCCAAGACATCTACACAGCTCACTAACATAGCCGCGTTCAAGAGCAGATATTTTCAGGTAGATATAGAGTGTTTTGACCAGAACTCCACAGGAGGTACATCATTTCAGGTGATAATAGACAGGACAACAAAACAGATAGTAAGATGGGAGGAATTTTGACAACGTGAAACTAGATAACATAATAGCTAACTTGAAATCCGGCCTCATAAGGAAATCACGCACAGAAAGTTTCAGTGATACCGAGTTCCGGAGAGTACTTGACGCAAAACAGACCATACATGACGACGAAACAGGAGAAGACAGCGAAATTATCACCAAGACCGTCAAGATAATTACGTCCGGTACAGGAACACGCAGGCACTTCATTAACTTAGTGCCCATGAAGTCATTATCCCTTGAGGAGTTTACTTTTCCGTTTTCGAACAGCACGCGCATAACTTCAGCATTGAGGCTTCAAGTAATGCCCTATTCTGCCGCAGGTGATGTAGAACTTTTTCCTGTCATAACGTCGCGTTCAGGCAGGGGAGCTTCGGGTATAGCGTGGTATATGTCTCCTGAAGAACTGAACATTCCTGCATTGGCCTACGACTCCGCTTTGGGCAAAACTTGGCCTTCACCTCTGCCGTTTATCTCTCAGCTCGCAACTTACAACGGCTCCGGCGTAACTATGTGGACGGACGAGGAAAATATCTGTTCCCTTTTCTGGCAGAACAATAAGCCCGTGCTTTACCGCTGGCGCAAACTCATTGACGAGCATTCGGAAGAGAAAGAATTAGCTTGGTATGACGCGTACTGTACAGCCGGTGAACTCGACAGGGGAGGTAACTTCGTGGTGAATGCAGCTATCAGTGATGACGACGACGAAGCGGACGAGACATTTGCTGAGATAGTAGCCGAGAGCGTAAAGATATGCCCGTGGATAAGTGATGTGAACTTGTCGCGTTCAGCCCTTGAGGGTGCACGGGATTTAGAGCGTACAGTCAGACTCTTGACTCGTGCAGCATGTTGGCTCTTAGTGCTCGGAGGAATTGCCCTCACTGCCGGTCTACTCAGCTGGAATCAGGTAGATGCTCAGGTTCAGGAGGTCAGATCCAGAAGCGAGAACTACTACAGGCAGACTTTCGAGCCACAGCGTACAGGACGTATCTCAAACCCAGTAGTGCTTGCGCGGGACAAAATAGCCGAACTCACAGGGACAAGCGGGCCGAGACATCCTCTAGAAGAAGTGCTTGCGGATTTGGGGGAAATATTCTCAGAAACTCAAAGCATGGATGTTACCTTAGACCTTATCCGCTACAACTCCGAAGGCATAGACTGCACAGGTACAGCTCCCGACATGAGCACAGTGCTGAATTTCCGGAAGGCTTGGGAGGAACGTAATAACATGGCTCAGGTAGATAATACACAGTTTGTTGCAGGAATTGGCTATAGATTTGATCTGCGTGTGAGGTGGCAGTAATGGCCGTGAACTTTGACGCTGTCATCAATAACGTAAGAAGTGTACTTAGGGGTGAAGCCTCAGGTTCTCTCAGGTTCTTAGCCGCAGGAATAGCCGCTCTAGCCGTGTGGACAGGTGTCTTTATGGTGTCAGACTGGACAGCACAGAGCAGGACTTCACTTACTTCACAGCAAGGACGCTTCAGGACGTTGCTTTTGCTCGGCAGTGAGTACAAGGCTATATCTCCTTCAGCTCGTGCGAACTCAGGCAGAAATGTTGACGTAGCGACAGTGTTTGCGCAGGTCTCGGAGAGAATGCAGCTCGGCAGCAGGGTAAACAGGATTTCTCCGGACGGCAGGAATCAGGCAGTAGAGATAAACCGTCTTTACGCTGAGGAACTGGCAGAACTTCAAAGGCAGCTTGCATCACGAGGAGTGAGATTTATAGCTGTTGAACTTAGGGCATTACCCGCAGGCAGTGAAAGGCTGTTTACTGTCTCGGCAATAATAGGCCCGATGAATTAGAGGCAATAACATGAAACGTTCATTGATTAACACGCTGAAAATATTTCTGTTCGCGGCTGGGTTTGGTGCTGCGGTGTGGTTTTTTCTGCCGTGGAGTGAACTCGGAAAGTTTGCGGTGAGTATGGCATCAGGTCAGCTCAGTTCCAGGGGGATGCGTATAGGCTGGTCAGACGTGTCAGGAGAGGCGGACGGCTTCACAGTTCATAACTTGTCGCTAAACGGTATGGCTAACTTCACCTTCAGTTCTGTAACGATAAGGCCAAGAATATTAGCCAGCATACTCAGTCTTTCGCCGGTATGTGATATATCGTTCAGGGGAGGTAATGTCCAGCTCGGCCAAGTCATGAATTTTGGTGATGGAGGAGTAATGATTACGGCAGGAAGCAATGAAATACTTCTTGAGAATCTCAGGACGAACGGAGATTTTGCGCTTTCCGGCTACATGACAGT
>ERZ842401.6947-NODE-6947-length-11825-cov-4.095752_pt1 | contig 11825 bp, 4 predicted proteins | sample MGYA00521270_ERZ842401 | MGnify/ENA primary metagenome ERZ842401 (study PRJEB31892, sample SAMEA3878208) | bioreactor metagenome | biome: Moose rumen | place: Sweden | collected 2011-10 | study: EMG produced TPA metagenomics assembly of the PRJEB12797 data set... | reverse complement strand
AAAACTTTTGATTACGCATGTGTGTCTAACCTTATGAAACGTCTCGTATACGCCATATCCATCGTTCTTGCCGCCGCGTGGTTCTTTGCGGCAGGCGTGTCGTGCGTCAAAGAGGACGAGGTGTTGGGCGAGAGCGATGTGCAACTGACATTCTCGTGCGACACGTTGACCTTCGACACCGTTTTCACCACACTGGGTTCGACCACACGGCAGGTGAAGGTATTCAACCACGGAAAAAAGAAAGTCCGATTCCTGTCGGCTGGCTTGAGAGGCGGCTATGCAAGCCGCTTCCGTACCAATATCGACGGGGACACATCGCTTGTGGTGAAAAACCTGGAGATAGAAGCCGGCGACAGTTGCTTCATATTCGTGCAGGTGAACGTGAACCCCAATGCATCGACGGAGCCATTTCTTGTAGAGGACTGCATCGACCTGGCAGTCAGCTGCGAGGGAGGGGTTGTCACACGGTCGGTGGTGTTGACGGCCTATGGCCGCAACGCGGTGTATCATAATCCGCAGGCAGGACGCTCCTATTCAGTGATTGACTGCGATGGCTGGAACCACACCCTACCGCACGTCATCATAGGACAAGCCGTGGTCGACTCAGCCACCACACTAACACTCACAGCGGGCGACGAGCTCTACTTCGCCCCTGACGCGACGCTGTGGGTATACAACTGCGGCACACTCAAGGTGCACGGCAGCGAGGAGAAGCCGGTGCTTTTCACCTCCCTCCGTCGAGACGAGTGGTATCATGAGCTACCCGGCCAATGGAACGCGATATGGCTGAGTGCCGGGAGCGCAGACAACGAGATTGACCATGCATATATAGAAAACGGGACGATAGGTATAATCGTTGACACCAACGTAAACAGCAACCCGACGCTGCGCGTGTCGAACACCGTGTTGATGCATCATTCGACGGCTGGTATTGTGGCACGCGGCGCCTGGGTGGAGGGGGACAACCTGCTGGTGGCCGACTGCGGCAAGGCCTGCGTGTCGCTCCAATATGGCGGACGAGCCACAGTACGGAACTCGACCATTGCAAACTATTGGCGCTATACGTCACGTGAGCTGCCGGCACTGGTGCTGAACAACTGGTACCAGAGTGCCGACGGGCAGACCGTGCTGCGTGGACTCGGCCAGGTGTTGATTGACAACAGCATAATCTACGGAACCTACACCGGTACAGAGGTCATGGAAGACAAGATAGATGGGGCGGACTTCGATGTTAAATTCACCAACTGCGTGGTGAAGGGGCTTTCGAGGCTGAGCTATTCCAGGAGCGAAGGATGCACCGACACCGACCCCAAATTCGAGGATACCGACGAGCACGACTACCGACTGGCAGAGGGTTCGCCAGCAACAGGCAAGGGATACCAGTGGCCAACGGAGTCGAAGTAAAAAAGCAATTTTAACCATAAAACAACCATGTACGAATATATTTCAGGAAAACTTGGGTCGGCAACGGCCAAGCAGTCGGGCATCGGCTGCGGGGGCGTAGGGTGGCTTATAGAGACAACACTGACAACATACACGGCGTTGAAAGACAAGGACAATGCAAAGCTATGGGTGCACGAGGTGATACGCGAAGACGCCCATTTGCTTTACGGCTTTGCGACCGAGGAAGAGCGCGAGATGTTTCGCCTGCTGCTTTCGGTCAATGGAGTGGGTGCCGCCACCGCACGTATAATGCTTTCGTCGCTCACAGTGTCGGAGCTGGCCTCGGCCATATCGGCAGAAAATGTCAGGATGGTGCAGGGCGTGAAAGGCATTGGCGCCAAAACAGCGCAGCGGATAATACTGGAGTTGAAGGACAAGGTGGTGGGCGCACAATTAGCCTCCACGTCAGGTACGTCGGTTGGCACGCAGGCGACGGCCACATCGCAAACAATGAGCCGGGACAAGGCTGACGCTCAAGCGGCGCTCGTGATGCTTGGGTTCCCGAAAACCGCAGTCGAAAAGGTGCTGCGCGACATCGACCCGACGCTAACCGTCGAACAGATGATGAAACAAGCAATGCAGAGATTGTAGCAAACAGATTGTGGTTAGTACGGCACATCGGAGTATCTTGACATTCTGCAGTCGTTGGGTGATGCTGGCATTGCTTGTGCTGACGCCCGCCATGGCGACAGCGCAGAGCGACAGCACGTCGTCGTGGCACCAAATGGGCAGCGACTACGTGCCGACGGCCATCACCACCACCGTGGAATTCGACCCCGAAACAGGCGACTACGTGCAGATACGCAAGGTGGGAAACGTGGTGCTGGGCCGTAAGTACATGACCTTCGAAGAGTACCAGGACTGGCAGATGGACAACCTGATGCGCGACTATTGGCGCACGGCCAACAAGACCGAAGGCGACAAAGAATCGTCGGAAGGCTTTTTGAGCAAGATACCAGGGTTCCGCGAGATAAGCCGCAAACTGGAAAGCCTGCTGGGACGGCCAGAAATCAAGATAACGCCGAGCGGGAGTGCCGAGTTGACCTTCCAAGTGGTGAACAACTACCGCAAAGACCCGCAGCTCGATGCCAACAAACGAAGCACCACAACCTTCGACTTCGACGAGAACATACAAATAAGCCTCAACGCCAAGATAGGCGACCTGATAAACTTCGACATCAACTGGAACACGCAGGCCACTTTCGACTTCGAGAACAAAATAAAGCTGAAATACGAGGGCAAAGAGGACGACATCATACAGCTGTTCGAAGCCGCCGACATCTCGTTCCCGCTCAACACCACACTGATCAAAGGCAGCCAACAGCTGTTCGGATTCCACACAAAGCTTAAATTCGGAAAGCTGACAATAGATGCCGTGGTGAGCGAGAAAGAGACCAGTACAGAGAATATGCAGGTCAAGGGAGGCGCCAGCAGCCGCGAATTCGAAATACGAGCCGACGAGTACGAGGAGAACCGGCACTATTTCCTTTCGCAATACTTCTATGAGCAGTACAACAAGTCGCTGCAGACGTTGCCGGTGGTGAACTCGCCAGTGAAGATATTGCGTGTAGAAGTGTGGCGCACCAACATCGGAGCGGCCGTGACCCAAAACCGCAACCTTTTGGCACTCACCGACCTCGGCGAGTCAAACACCAACGCTCCAGGTGTTGTCGGGCGTGGCCAGTGGAACGACCCACTCCGTCCGCAGTCACAGCTGCCGCGCAACAGCGTGAACAACATGATGCAGCTAATCAATCTTCCAGCCATAAGGAGCGTGAACAATGTGTCGAGTTATATGCAGGGGCTTGGCTTTGCGGCATCGTCTGACTATGAGAAAATCGAGAGCGCACGACTGCTTAACAGCAGCGAGTACACCCTCAACGAGGACCTGGGGTTCATATCGCTCAGCCAGCCGCTCAGCAGCGACCAGGTTTTGGCAGTGGCATTCCAATACCAAGTCATTGGCGACACGACGGTATATCAAGTAGGCGAGCTGACCACCGATGGAGTGAACGACCCGAACACGCTGGTTGTGAAACTCCTCAAAGGCACAGCCATCGACACCAAGGACCCGAAGTGGCGGCTGATGATGAAGAACGTCTATTTTCTTAAAAGCACGCAGATAAGCCGCGACAATTTCCGTCTGAACGTGGTCTACGAGGGCACCAACGGCGGCGTGGGCACCGGTTTCTTTGTTGACGGCCCCAAAGAGGGTGTGCCGTTGATAGAGCTTTTGGGTCTGGATCGCATGGATGCCACGAGACAATACTATTATGCCGACGGAGTGATGGACTGGTTCGACTCGGCGGCGTTCCACGGCGGCATAATACAGTCTACCACCGGTCGGATATTCTTCCCACTGGTAGAGCCTTTCGGCAAGGATATGCGCGAGTTGCTCGGCGACGGCGAATATGCCGACAAGTACTGCTTCGACTCGCTCTACACCATGACGCGTACACTCGCGCAGCAGTATGCCGACAAAAACAAGTTCTACCTCGAAGGCTATTTCACTTCTAAAGTGAGTGGCGAGATAGCATTGGGCTACAGTGTTGCGCCCGGCAGCGTGACCGTGACAGCAGGCGGTGTGCCGCTCATCGAGAATGTGGACTATTCCGTGGATTACACTATGGGGACAGTGCGCATAGTGAACGAGAGCATCCTGAGCAGCGGCACCCCCATAAGCGTGTCGAGCGAGAACAACTCGTTCTCGATGATGACGAAACGCATGCTGGGACTGCACCTGAACTATGAGTTTGAGCCGAACCTCAACCTGGGTGCAACGGTGATGAACCTGTACGAGAAGCCGCTCACACAGAAGAACAACTTCGGCGAAGAGCCGACAAGCAACACGATTTGGGGTATCGATTTCAACTGGAAGACAGAAGTGCCGTGGGTGACGAAAATCATAGACTTCCTGCCTGGAATCAGCACCAAGGCGCCCTCGAACCTGACGCTCACCGCCGAGTTTGCCCATTTCATCCCCGGTATGACCAATACCGGCAGCGAGGATGGCAAAGTGTCGTATGTGGACGACTTCGAGGGAGCCGAGAGTTCAATCGACCTTAAAGGTATCAACTACTGGCACCTGGCGAGCACGCCGCAGGATGCGAACTCGGAGAATCCGCTGTTTCGCGAGACAGAACTGAACAGCGGCTTAGCCTATGGCTTCAACAGGGCGAGACTCGCATGGTATCGCATCGACAATATATTCTACAGCAGCGGGTCACCGCGAAACATCGATGCCGACGACCGTTCGCAGCCCTACGCCCGTCGCATCACCGAGCAAGAGGTGTTTCCCAACAAGGAGTTGGCGGCAGGCGAGCCGACCACAGTATATGAGTTCAACATGGCCTACTACCCTGAAGAAAAGGGCCCATACAACTACGAGACCGACGCAACACAGTACAGTGCCGGTATGAACGCCGAGGGCAAACTGCTCGAACCCAAATCACGCTGGGGCGGCATCATGCGCGAACTCGACTACACCGATTTTGAGACACAGAACATACAGACCATCGAGTTCTGGCTGATGGACCCCTTTATCGAGAAGCCCGACCACACGGGAGGCAAACTATATATCAACCTGGGCGACATCAGCGAGGACATACTTCGCGACGGGCGGAAGTCTTTTGAAAACGGATTGCCGACCAGCAGCGTGGTGACAGGTGTGGACACCACAATCTGGGGACGTGTGCCCACGGCACAGCCAGTAGTCAACGCCTTTGACAACGAGGGTTCGTCGCGCAAATACCAGGACGTGGGCTACGACGGCCTTTCGAGTACCCACAACATCAACGACGAACAGTCATTCTTCGCCAGTTATGTGAACCGTGTTGGCGAGCTGTTCGGCACAGCATCGCAGGCCTATCTCAACGCGTCGAGCGACCCGTCGAGCGACGACTTCCACTACTACCGCTCCTCGGTCTACGACGATAACGACGTGAAAATCAACGACCGTTACAAGTACTATAACAACCCCGAAGGCAACTCGTCGGTCGATGCAGACAGTCCCGAAAGTTACTCGACAGCAGCCTCAAGCCTTCCCAACGTAGAGGATATCAACAAAGACAACACCCTCAGCGAAGCCGAGAACTACTACGAATATGTTGTGGAAATCGACCCCGCGCACATGAACATTGGCGAGAACTACATTGTCGACATCCAAGAGGCGCGAGATGTGGAGCTGCCAAACGGCACAACTACAAACTGCAAGTGGTACCAGTTCCGCATACCGATACGTGAACCCGAACGCAAGGTGGGAAAAATCAACGGTTACCAATCCATCCGCTTTATGCGTATGTTTATGAAAGAATTCGAGGAACCCATCATATTGCGTTTCGCGACGTTGGAGCTGGTCTACGGCACCTGGCGCAAATACACCGAGGACTTGCTGCAACCAGGTGACTACCCGACCGGCTATGGCGAAAACACGAGTCTCAACCTCGGCACAGTGAACATAGAGGAGAACGGCAGCCGCGAGCCGGTGCCCTACGTCCTGCCGCCTGGGATAGAACGCGAGGAGTGGTACTCAACCAGCTCATCGTACACACAACTCAACGAGCAGGCCGTAAGCATCGACATCACCGACCTGGCATCGGGCGACGCACGCGCCATATACCGCAACACCTCCTACGACTTGCGCTACTACGGCAAACTTAAGATGTATTCCCACGCCGAGAAGAAATTCGCCACCGACGTGATGGACGACGGCGACCTGGTGCTTTTCGTGCGACTCGGCAGCGACTACACCAAGAACTACTATGAATACGAAATGCCGCTGAAGTTCACCGACTGGGGCACCTCGGCCGACGACCCCTACGCCATCTGGCCCACTGAAAACAACATCGAGATTGACCTTCAGGCAATGACCGAGATAAAGACCAACCGCAACCGCAGCATACGCAGCGGCGAGGAGCTCTACAACTCGACCATGCTCTACAGCGAATATATCGACGGCAAAAAATACTCGGTGCTGGGACGGCCTAACCTGGGCAAAGTGAAAGTAATCATGATAGGAGTGCGTAATCCCAAAGGCGCAAGCGAAGCCGAGATGGTGTCGCGCAGTGCCATAGTATGGATTAACGAGCTGCGGCTGAGCGACTACACCAACAAAGGGGGCTGGTCGGCCATGGCACTGGCGCGTACCAACCTGGCCGACGTAGGCAACCTCTCGCTCTACGGCTCCTACACCTCGGCGGGCTTCGGGAACCTCGAAGACAAACTCACCGACCCCGAACTCATCAACCACCTCAACCTGCAGGCCACTTTCGACTTCGAGATAGGGCGCATGCTGCCCGAAAAATGGGGGATGCACATACCACTCTATGTAGACTGGGCCAACGAGATTGGCAGCCCCGAATACAACCCACTCGACCAAGACGTATTCCTCAAAAAAGACATACAGACCTACCAGTCAAAAGCCGAGCGCGACTCGATAAAGGAGATGACGCAGATACGCAAGCAGACCACCAACCTTACGCTGACCAACATGCGAAAAGAGCGTGTGGGCAAAGCTGCTCTCAAACCGCACTTCTACGATTTCGAGAACTTCAGTTTCAGCTATGCCTACAGCGGCGAGCGCAGCTCGGACGACGACATTGAGCACTACAAGAAAAACCAACACCGCGGAGGCTTCAGCTACAACTACTCCATACAGCAACCCAAGCAGTTCAGGCCCTTCGCCAAGACGAAAGCGTTCAACAACAAGAACCTGAAACTCTTCAAGGAATTCAACCTGATTTACCAGCCGAAAAACCTCTCATTCTCGACCGAGATTTACCGCGACTTCGAGGAGACCGTGCTGCGCAACAAAAGCGAGGCCTTGATTATCATGAAACCCACCTACTTCAAGCAGTTCACCTGGCGGCGCGACTATGGATTCCAGTACGACATTTCGACCAATCTGAAAGTGCAGTACGATGCCAACGCCAACGCCCGGATTGACGAACCGATAGGACGTATCGAAACGCGCTCGGCGTCCGACTCGATATGGCGTTCTGTCCTGCACGGCGGCACCATGCAGAACTACCAGCACTCGCTACAGGTGAGCTACGACGTGCCAATCGGCAAACTGCCCTACCTCGACTTCCTCCGACTGCCTCTCACCTATCGCACAAGCTACAACTACCAGGGCGGCACAGAGGCCCTGAAGACGATGGGCAACGTCATCGAAAACTCCGCCACGTTCACCGCCAATGCATCGGCCAACATGCAGACTCTTTACAACAAGTTCAAACTGATAAAGAAAGCCCAAGCCCCGCCGCAGCCGAAGAAAAAAGACAATAAAAACTCGAAAGACAAGGACAAAGACAAGAACAAGCTCGACAAAAAACGCGGCATGGACCAGAACGACTCGATTTCGAAAGCCGTGGCCGACTCGATACACAAGGCCGAGGTCGCCGAGCGGTGGCGACAGGTGGGTTATTTCGGATTGCGGTTCATCACAGGTCTGCGCACACTCAACGTGCAGTACAGCCAGTCAGGTGGCGGCCATATACCCGGTTTTATGGGTGAGGCGACTATCGTCGGTATCGACCCGCGCAACTTCGGCGCACCTGGCCTCTTCGTGCTGGGTCAGACCGACAACGTGGCCGAGGAACTGCTGAAAAACGACCTCCTCAGCCGCGACAGCCTGCTCAACCAGCCACATTGGATTACAGGCAACCGCATTTTCTCGCTGCAAGCCTCGCTCGAGCCGATACGCCACATGAAAATCGACATCACCGCAACCGAGAACTATGCCCGCCGCGAGGAGTACTACTACAAATACAACAGCGTTGAGGATGTGGTCAAAGGGCCGCTGTCGCCGATGTTCAGCGGCAGCTATACCACAACCGCGTGGGCCATCGGCACCGCCTTCCGGAATCCGGACAAACTCTACAACGAGTTTCTTGAGAACCGCCATATAGTGGCCGAGAGACTGGCTGCGGCCAACCCCGACCCCTACAGCTCAACAATGATACGCGACTCGATAACCGGCGAGAATTTTCCAGCCGGCTACAGCGCCAACCAGCAAACGGTGCTGCTCACCAGTTTCCTGGCCACCTACATGGGCAAAGACGTGTCGAAACACGGCTTCTCTCCATTCCTTAAAATGCCCCTGCCAAACTGGAGCATAACCTATTCGGGTCTGGGCAAGATAGAAGCCTTGAAGAAATGGTTCTCCAACATCTCACTGTCACACAAGTACATGTCGACCTACACCATTGGCGGCTTCTATACCGATGCCGCCATATCGGGACTCGCCGGCTACGAGTACGGAAACGAGACTGTGCTCAACGCTATGGGCGACTACGTCTCTCCGTTGAGCATGGAAGGAATACAGATTACCGAGCAGTTCAACCCCCTCATCAAGGTGGCGCTCAACATGGTGAACAGCCTCCAGCTGAACTTCTCGCTGCAGCGCAACCGAACGCTTGCCTTGAGCTTTGCCAACAACCAGCTCACCGAGACCTCGCGCAACGGCATCACCGTGGGTGCCGGCTACCGTTTCAAAGATGTCGAGCTGCACATAAAGATGGGACGCCTGCGCAAAGACATCAAAAACGACATAGTGCTACAGTTCAACCTCACCTACAACAGCAACAAAACCGAGATTCGCAAAATCAACCAGAACGTGAGCCAGATTTCGTCCGGGAGCAAAGTGTGGATGGCCGAGATTTCAGCCGAGTATGCACTCTCCACAACACTGACCCTGCGCCTGTTTTTCCAGACCAATATCAACACACCGTATATATCAAACGCCTACCCCAACTCAACCACAAAGGGCGGCTTGACAATAAGATTCTCATTCTAACCACAGACAAAAGCAATCGTGGCACACAACGGGGGCAAGCCCCCAAAAAACCACCACCAGAAACATGGAACTCGACCGATTTAAGGATTTTGACAACGAAACACGCAGCGCCGTGCTCAATTTTGAGCAAAAGAGCCATAGCGGGACAGGCCAGTATTTCGACATGGACGAGCTCGAGACCGTTATCGACTTCTACCTTGAAACCAACGACCTCGACGCCGTGCTGAACGCCTTACAATACGCCGACAGACTTTTCCCCCAAGCCAACGAATTCAAACTGCGCCGCGCCCACATGTACACCAACCAGGGCAACCCCGGCAAAGCCCTGCCGTTGCTGAAAGAGATATTGCTCACCGAGCCCGGCAACACCGACGCACAATATGCGATGGGCATTGCCTACGGCGTTCTCGAACAGCCTCGCAAAGCCATTCAGTACTACCAGCTCGCCGCCGCCGATGGTGTCGAGCTGGGGCTTATCTATGGCAACATCGGCGATGAATACTACAAGATGGACAATCTCGACAAAGCCATCGTATACTACAAGAAAGCCATAGCCCAAAATCCCGACGAAGAGCGCTCAATGTTCAACCTGCTCTGCATCTACGAGGACTTGAATCGCGACCGCGAGGCAGAGGCTTTCTTCCGCCGGCAGACCGAGACCAACCCCTATTCGTTCCCGGCGTGGCTGGCCTACGGACGTGCGTGCGTAAACCTCGAGCAATGGCAGCAGGCCATCGATGCCTACGAATATGCCGTGGTTATTGAAAAAACAAACATTCAGGCCTATTTCATGCTTGCCAACGCCTACCGCCAAGCCGGCAACCTTGGCAAAGCGGTGTCGGTGTTGCACGAAAGCCTCGAATATGCTGACGACAAGTCGCCTGTCTACTATTCGATGGGCATGATATACATGGAGTGCGGCAATGCGGCCTCGGCAATAGTCTATTTCCGCAAGACCGTGCAGGAGGACTCCTACTACGGCGACGCCTGGCAGGTGTTGGGGCAGTGCTATGCCAACGAAAACGACATCTACACCGCCATCGAGATGTCAGAGAGGGCACTGTCAATCAACCCACGCTCCGCATCCTACATGCTACAGCTCGCCTGGCTGAACGAGTGCGCCGGCGACGAAGAAAAAGCCGACAGCCTGTACCAGTGTGCCATACACCTGGATGAGGTTACCGACGAGTGCTGGATCCGCTATGCAGACTTCCTTATGCGCAAGCAGCGTTACGACGATGCAATAGCCGTACTTGACAAAGGTCTGATCGACTCTGTTTCGCAAGTCGAGTTCAACATGCGTCTCGCAGTCTGCTATTTCAAGACCGGACGCCGCAATTTCCTCTTCAACACAATCCGCGCATGTACAACCGACCCAAGTTTCGTGCCCCAGCATCTAATCTACATCTGCCCCGAAATGGTCAACGACCACGAGGTTGTTTCAATGATTGACAGCCATTGACCAGCAGACGCATCCGACCGCATCCAGCCATTTAGAGTAACACAACCCCGACGAATGAACAGAGCAACCCTACAAAAACCTTACACAGCGATATCCCGATACCTGCCGCTCATACTTTTTTTTCTCGCGGCATCCGTACAGGCTTCCGAAGTCAGCGTCGCAACAGCGTCGCCCAAAGGCATAGCCGAGACAGTCCGAGGCGACGATTCAACGTCGCATGGCTTTGTCGCCTCAGCCCTGCACTGGTACGACTCCAATATGAACTATGCCGCCGTGGGCGTGCTAATGACCGTGGAAAGCTCGTTTATACCCTTCCCGTCCGAGGTGGTCATACCGCCTGCCGTGTATGTGGCAAGCAATCCCGAAAGCCAAAGCGGCATGAAAATATGGCTTATAGTGCTCGTCGGCACGTTAGGGGCACTGCTGGGGGCCTACATCAACTATTTCCTCTCGCGATGGCTTGGCCGCCCAATCATCTATAAACTCGTCGACAGCCGCGTGGGACACCTCTTTTTGCTTAACCGCGAAAAACTTGAGCGTGCCGAGAACTATTTCAACGCCCACGGAAACGTTTCGACACTCATCGGCAGGCTTATCCCCGTGGTGCGGCAGTTGATTTCGATACCTGCAGGTTTGGCAAAGATGAATGTGCTGCATTTCACGCTATTCACATTAGTGGGTGCCGGCATCTGGAACTCCATTCTCGCGCTCATCGGCTACCTGGCATACCAGGCTGCCGACCCGTCGGTAATTGAACGCTACAGCCATCAACTCTCCATTGCCATACTCGCCCTCCTCGCGGTGGCGATTGTCTACGCCGTGACACGGTTTTTCATCAAAAGAAAGAGAGGGTGTAGGCAGTCGGCCACTCATTGCGACACTCTTCCCGTGCCTGACACGGGATCTCCGCAATCTGCTACTTCTTCACCAACCTTTACAGACATGAGCGAATATAAAGATAGCCAAACCGAGGACAAACGCGAGCCTTTCGACGGGACACCAACCTTACAGATATGAGCGAAAATAACGATAGCCAAACCGAGGACAAGCGGGAACCTTTCGACTGGGGACATCTGCTACGACGCAAAGAGCGGCCTTTGCCGCCACAGGGCTGTAGTATTGCCT
>ERZ842401.6946-NODE-6946-length-11825-cov-8.159473_pt1 | contig 11825 bp, 15 predicted proteins | sample MGYA00521270_ERZ842401 | MGnify/ENA primary metagenome ERZ842401 (study PRJEB31892, sample SAMEA3878208) | bioreactor metagenome | biome: Moose rumen | place: Sweden | collected 2011-10 | study: EMG produced TPA metagenomics assembly of the PRJEB12797 data set... | reverse complement strand
AAAACCCTAAAACCGACTTTTTTTTACTTTGTCTAGTTTTAGGGTTTCAGTTCAATAAGCGAAGGTCTTTTATTATTGTTTAAAATTTATTATACAAACTCTGGTTGTTCTTCTAAAAGTCTGTCAGACGCTCTGTCAGTATCATTATAAGGTTGAGAATAGATTTCATCTGATAACGGTTTACACCCTTTTGGATCCGCAAACGCAACATCTGCATACTTATCAACAATTGCCTGAGGAACATCTATTGATGACTTCGGCCTTATTGAAAGTGTACCTCCGCTTGCATAAACACCGGTCATTTTAATTGTCCCGATTTTATCTGCATTAGGGGTTTTGCCTGTTTTACCGATATTAAAGAATTCTGAAATTCTCGATGTTCCACCAAGTCCTTTAGTTGTTAAATCTTTCATCTTACTATCTCCATGTTCTCTTCTCTATACTTTAATAAAGTATTTTGAAAAATCACAATTTCAGAGTTGGTTTATTTTGTTACAAAGCTTAACAATTCTCATACAAAGTTGGAGCTTCCTGAATACTTACAGCACCTTGCGGGACTTTTATAACTTTAACTTTTAGAGTTCTTGTTGCGTACTCAATTTCTATAATATCGTTTTCTTTAATTTGTTTGGCAGGTTTTGCCGGATTACCATTAACAAAAACTCTGCCCATATCGGAAACCTCATTTGCAACAGTTCTGCGCTTTATAATTCTTGATGTTTTTAAAAATTTATCTAACCTCATAATCCTATTTTATCACATGTTAAAAATTTATGATATAATTTCCCCAAGGGAGATTGTGTAATGAAAAAGTTTTTGACCTTAATTGTAATTTTTTTACTTATGTGTATGCAAAAAGTTTTTGCTGAAAATATTAAATTTGTTCAGGTTACAGATGTGCATATGTCGCATAATTCGGAATATTCTCAAAAAGTCTTAAAATCAACTGTAGAAGATATTAACAACCAGCAGGATGTTTCTTTTGTTGTGTTTACAGGTGATAATATTGATCAGCCTTCAGAAGAAAATTTGAGGATGTTTGCTTCTATTATAAAAAAATTAAATGTCCCATATTATGTTGTAATAGGTAACCACGACGTATATAAATCCGGCGGAATGTCAAAGGTTCAGTATTTGAGCATTTTAAGGGAAAGTAACAGATTTATAATACAGAAAAAACCTAATTATAAATTTTCAAAAAAAAGTTTTGTGTTTTTGATTGTTGATGGTGCAAAAGAGGTAATCCCCGGGCCTGCGGGCTATTTTAAAAAAGATACTCTTTCATGGCTTGACAAAATGCTGACAAAAAATAGGAGAAGAACTGTTGTCATATTCCAACATTTCCCGATAGAATATCCTGAGGGAGCATCAGGCAGACTAAAAACTCACAAAACATATAAAGTTGAAAACTACAAAGATATTATTGAAAAACACGACAATATTCTTGCTATAGTTTCAGGACACCTTCATACAAACGGAGAAAATATGAAAAACGGCATTTATCATATTTCGACCCCTTCACTGCTTGGTTTGCCGCATTCTTATAAGATTATTGATATTGTCACAACTAAAGATTTTTCGCCGATAATTTATACTCAGCTTAGAGAAGTTCCGATGAAAGACGAATAAGATTTAATGTCTGAATTTGGCAATGATTTTGCTGATTCCTTTTGCACCAAGTATAATAAGAGGTATAGAAGCCAAAAAACCTAGTGCATATTTGATAATTTTTGGGACACCCTTTTTTACCTTGTCAGGATCGCTTTTTCGTGAAAGCTCATAAATATCTCTTGTTAATCTGTTATAAGTTGCCTGTGCCTCAAAGTAATTATACGGACGTTTAACCGGAAGATGATCCGGGAAATCCAAAACTCCGACAATAGGTTTATTGCCGTAGTGCATATTACTGTTTGCAGGATTTTCTACATAATAACTTTTTTCTACCATATATATAATAAAACATTTTATTGGAAAAATTTGCTATCGAAATTAAAGTTTTTGTAAAAAATGCCGTAAATTAACATGTAGAATTGTAATTAAGGACTATTAATGGATAATAACGGATTTAATATCGGCAAATCATACTGGGCACAACAGCAAAATAATTATTTTAAGCCTGTACAAATACAACAAAACAGCACAATCAAAACACCTCTTGTACCTGTTCGGTATCATACTGAATTCAAAGGTCTTGAAACAGATGATAAAGGAAATATTACTTCTGAACAATTTGATGTTACATACTTAAAAAATCGTTTTAACACAACAGGTTATTCCGTAAGACAAACAAAAGAAGGAATAATCGTATATAAAAACGGCAAACCGGAAGCTCAATACCGGAAAGATAAACATGGACACTTAACTTATAACAGCTATGAAAACGGCAATCTTAAACAAACAGTGCAGATAGAAAAGGGGAAAATAAAATATTCTACAACTTATAATAATGACGGTTCATACGTAACTGTGCGCTATGCAAATGGCAATACCAAAAAGATTGAATCAAAATCAGAGTATTTTAAAAACGGCGATAACAAAATAACTTATTATCGTGACAATGGCGATATAGAATATGTATTAGATGATAACGGGAGAACAGAGTATGCCGCAAATAAACCGTTTAGCCAACTTTCAGGTATGAAAACAAACTTCATTGGAATACAAACACTACAAAATGCAATAAAATCAAAAGATTATAAATTAGTAAAAAAAATAATAGAACAGGGGATACATAAAGGGAACGTATTGAAATTTATTGAAGAATACAAAAAATCGGGAGATTTAATTAAAGAACTGAAATCATTCGGTTCAAACGGAATAAAGCTGATAGAAAATATAGAGCAAACAATAGCACAAACAGGAAAAGACGGAATCTGGTACATAGCAAAAGAGCTGTATTACGACATGAAAGGGCTTGGTAGCGGTGATTTGGAAAGACATATAAAGATGATTAACAAAGATAATGTCGGTCCGCTTATGGAAGCCTATAAAAAGACCATCGCAAATGAAACAATGAAAAATGAAGGCGGTGGACACATGCACGCTTTAGAACAAATAGAGGATTTACTTACGGCAATAGACGGAGAATGGATAGATCCGCATAAAAAAGCGCTTATGTTTAACCATATCACTAAAGCTGCTTTAGAAAACGGGCAAGATAAATACATAGAAGATATTAAAAAAGACATAGCAGAACACCGAAGCAAAAAAGATTGGCATAAATTGACGGTAGATCTGGTACGAGTATGTCAAAGAGCACAAAATTCTACCGGAGTAAAATTTATAAAACCGAACGGCAAATTTGATCACCCTGCGGATCAAAAAGGAAGCGGAGATTGCTATTTAGTTTCAACAGTAAACGCTATGATTGCAAAACCTGCACTGAAGAAAAAACTTGAAGATATGATAACAATACTTCCAAACGGTGATGCTAAAATTACTATGAAAGGTAATAATAAAACGTATATTATATCTGCAAAAGATATTGAAAATTCCAATTATTTGTCCTCAGGAGATGGTGATATGAGGATCTTAGAAATCGCATATGACAGATACGTAAGAGATGAAGCTTATGCCGATGACAACTTTATAGAAAACTACGGAGTAGGCGACGGAGGGATACAAAGATGCTTCCTTGAAGCTTTATTTGGGGAACAAAGTGATGAGAACTATATGGATATGCACGCTAAAGATTTCGATCCGAAATCATTTAATTCAAATCAAAACACCGCATATGTATTTTGTATAGGACCGGGAATTATAAGTGCAAAAAACGCATATTATGCTCTGAACGAAAAAGGAGAGCAAGTTTATATAGAACACAGACATGGATATTCTCTGGTCGGGGTAAACGAAAAAGGTTTACAAATAATAAATCCATGGCACAGCAGCGAGATTTTGACCGTAACATACGAAGAATTTGAACGAATGAAGGATGATGCCGTATATATTGACGCTACAAAAATCAATTAAAATTTAATGTAAAAAATTATTACTTGCTGCTTGATTTTTTGTATGATTATGCTAATATTGACATACAACCGCAGACCGTTAGTGTCGTGAGACTTAATTGATACACTCTGCTAACCGAGGTTATACCGAAAGTAAATAGTAGTTCAAAAGAACAAATAAGACTTAAGTATAAGATTTTGCGGTTTAATCAGAAAAGCAAAGTCTTTTTTGGTTTTTATAGGTCGATAAAATGTAAGATCGGATTGAACCGATAAAGGAGCAAAAATGGCAACAAAAGCATTTAAAGCTGAAAAAATTGAAGAAATCAAATCAAAAATAGAAAAGGCTCAAGTTGCAGTTATCACTGAATACAAGGGTTTTACAGTTGAAGAAATCACAACTCTAAGACGTGAACTTCAAAAAGACGGCGGTGATTATATGGTTACTAAAAATACATTAGCAAAAATCGCTGTTAAAGGAACCGAATACGAAGTAATGACTGAAAAACTTACAGGTCCTGTAGCTATTGCATTTGGTTTTGATGATCCTGTTGCACCTGCAAAAGCCGTAAAAGCTTTTATTGATAAAGCTAAAAAAGGTGAAATTTTAGGTGCTGTATTAGACGGGAAATTATTATCCGTTGAAGAAACAAAAGCATTGGCAAATCTTCCATCAAAAGAAGAACTTTTTGCAAAAATGCTTGGTTCAATCAACTCTCCTGCTTCAGGTATTGTTGGTTGCGTCAATGGAGTTATGGCATCTCTTACAAGAGCTATTGCAGCTGTTAGAGATCAAAAAGCTGCTTAATGAATTTTGCATATAGTTCTGATTATTTAATAATTAGTACTGCAAATAAAAAAGCAAAAATTAAAAGGTACAACTCAAAAATAAATTAAAGGAGAAATAAAAATGAGTAACGTAGAAACTATTTTAGAATCAATTGAAAAATTAACATTATTAGAAGCTGCTGAATTGGTAAAAGCTATGGAAGAAAAATTCGGCGTATCTGCAGCTGCTCCTGTAGCTGTAGCTGCTGCTCCTGCAGCCGGTGCTGCTGCTCCTGCTGATGATCCTGACGCAGAAGTATCTGTTATCTTAGCATCTGTTCCTGCTGATAAGAAAATAGCTATCTTAAAAGAAGTTAGAAACTTAACAGGTTTAGGACTTAAAGAAGCTAAAGATTTAGTTGAAGCTGCTCCTAAGGCAGTTAAAGAAGGCGTTAAGAAAGCAGAAGCTGAAGAAATCAAGAAAACTCTTGAAGCAGCTGGTGCTGGTGTTGAAATCAAGTAATTTGATTTTTAAACAAAAAAATGTTAGAATAAACGGGCAATCTTTAAGAGGTTGTCCGTTTTATTTTAAGGAGACATATGAATATACCAATATTATTAGGACTCGGAATTTTTACATTTATAATCATTCTTATAACAAGAAAGAAAGACAAAAATCTTATAAGTGAACCCAATAATGACCCATTGCACGAAGTAAAATTATATAATGATTCAGATCTTGCTTCGGTTTATTTGGTTTCTGCCGGAACAAACAAACTTAGAATTTTAAAAGAAATAAGAGGAATAGGCAATATAGGACTTAAAGAGGGTAAAGAAATAATTGAAAATACCCCTTCATTAATAACATCTCAAATTCGATTAACAGATGCAGAAGTAATAAAAAATACTCTTGAAAAATACGGAGCAATTGTAGAAATAAGAAAATAAAAACGGAGAATATATGTTAGATGAAAGATTTTTATATGGTGCAATAGCACTGATGCTGATTATAATTTTAAATGAGTATGTATTTAAAAAGTATTTTAAATTTGATATGGATAAGTTTGATGTAGCTAAGTTTTTTTTGAATTTCAAACGTATGTGTCAGGTTTATTACAAAAAGATTTTTGGTTCCAGAGATATTGTTATCCAAAAATCAACCGGAACAAATAGTTTGTTACTGCTCGATATTGGCGAAAACGAAGCTACTGTTATGGCTACTTTAAGGCAAATAACAGGTATTAGCTATGACCATGCAAAATGGATTGCAAATTCTGCACCTACTGTGTTTATGACAAATATTTCTGCAGATGAAGCAGATTTAACAAAGAAAGCTCTTGAATTCGTAGGCGCGAAAGTTGAAATTCAACAAGAAAAATAATTAATTTATTTATACAAAAGTCGGGCAATAGCTTCCCGACTTTTGTGTGTCGTAAATTTTTTATGTTCTATTTAACTGTCAATACAAATCCGCCTTTATCGGCATTTTGCAATGCTTCTCCTTCGATTTTGGCTCTAAGATTTTTAATGTATTTGTACACATAATCTCTTGGTAATTCAAGTAGCTGAGCAAGATCTTTTGCATAAACGACTTCATTCAGATGAGATGAGAAATAATCAAATACTCTTTGTTCTCTGTCTGTTAAAGCCTTTTTAAATACAACTCTTACTTCGTCCCTAACAACATCGCCTGTTTTTACCTCATTTACAATTTCTTTTTTGGCTTTTTCTGCTTTTTTATTTTCAGTTTGATCGGCTGATTTTTTAGCGATTTGATTCACTTTGGTTTCTTCCGCTTTTTTAACTTCTTTTTTAGAAGATGTTTTTACAGTTTTTTTATCTTCTTTTTGTAAACTTTTTACAGAGAACGGAGAGACATATAGTTCTTTTTCTTTTTCATAAGCTCTGTTTGCGATAGAACTTAGTCTTTCTGCTCCTGAAGTCCATTCTGTTTCTTTTGAAATAACAGGTTTTCCATGTAAAACTTTATCAACTAAATCATTTGTTGCTTTTTTTTCTTCAATTTTTTTTCCTAATCTGGCAGCAAATTCTTCAAGTGTTATTTTTTCTAATGAACTTCTCCATTGCTTAATCTCTTCCTTACTTAGATATTCAGCCATTCATTATCTCCTTACTAAACTATTCCTTACTTCCTTAATCTATCATAAAGCATGCCCTGTGACACAAAATGTTTAGATAAGTAAATTTTTATTTATTTTGTTAAGATTTCACATTTTTTGCTTGATTTTTTAGCTTTTAAGGTAAATCACAAATAAATGCTGTTTTATGATAGAATATTTTTGTGAGTAATAAGCTTTTTAGTAAAAATAAAATTATTAATATATTAAAAGATGATTCGAAAAATGAATGGTTGTTTTCTTTGGCTGATAATGTCAGGAAAGAAAATGTCGGGGATGCGGTACATCTGAGAGGTCTTGTTGAGTTTTCAAATATATGCAAATGTTCTTGCAAGTATTGTGGTTTAAGAAGTGAAAATAAAAAAATTGAAAGGTACAGAATATTAAAAGATGAAATTGTCCAAATCGTCTCAGATGCGGTTGATTTGGGTTATAAAACGATAGTTTTGCAATCGGGCGAAGACGGGTATTATTCTCGTGATAAAATTGTCGAAATTATAAAGGCTATAAAAGATTTCGATGTCGCTTTGACTTTGAGTATCGGGGAAAAAAGTTTTGATGATTATAAGGCTTTTAAAGATGCCGGTGCAGACAGATATTTGATAAGAATTGAAACGACAGATCGCAATTTATATGCACAAATGCACCCTTATGCTGATTTTGATAACAGAATCAGATGCTTAAAGGATTTAAAGACATTAGGTTATGAAGTCGGAACAGGATGTCTTGTAGGTTTGCCAAATCAGACAATTGAATCTCTTGCAGATGATATTCTGTTTTTTAGTGAAATTAAGGCTGATATGGTTGGAATCGGTCCTTTTATCCCTCATCCTGAAACTCCTTTAAAGAATGAAAAAGCCGGTAGTTTTACTTTAGCTTTAAAAGTTATGGCTTTAACAAGGATTTTGCTCCCTGATATTAATATACCGGCAACGACAGCTATGGAAACTTTAAATCCTGATGGCAGAATTATTGCGTTGAAAAGCGGTGCTAATGTTGTTATGCCAAATATTACAAAAACACAATACAGAGCAAAATATGAAATTTATCCGAATAAGATTTGCTTAAATGACAGTCCTGATAAATGCAGGGGGTGTATCGGGGCAAAAATAAAATCTATCGGAAGGTACGTTGCTTCAAATTATGGCTTTAGTCATAATAAAGGTTAATAATTTTGCAAAGTTTGTGTTGTTGTATTATAATAATTTTGTCGTTTAACGTAAGGAGGTTTTCATGATTGATTGTCTAAGAAAGTATTTCGTCGAGTTTATTGGTACATTTTTTCTTGTATTTACAATTGGTATGACAGCAGCATTTGGTGGAGATGGTTGTATTGCACCGTTAGCAATCGGTGCAGTATTAATGGTTATGGTTTATGCCGGAGGATACATTTCAGGAGGACATTATAATCCTGCGGTGTCATTAGCTGCCGCAATGAGGCGTGCGTTAGAATGGAAACAGTGGTTCTTTTATACATTATTCCAAATTATTGGTGCGTGTTGTGCAGCATTAGTTGTAAATCTCTTGTCAGGTGGTTTGGATGCTCCTGTAAAAATGTCATTTGATTTGGAAATTATTTTTGTAGCTGAATTCTTGGTTACTTTTGCTCTATGCTATGTTGTTTTACAAACTGCGACTTCAAAGGAAACAGAAGGAAATTCATACTATGGTTTAGCTATTGGTTCAACAGTTATGGTAGGTGCTTTTGCCGTTGGAAATATTTGTATGGGGGCATTTAACCCTGCGGTTGCATTATCTTCATTAGTTACAGGTGCAGGATGCTGCTCTTGTGTTGTTTGGCTTACTATTTGCGCTAATATGCTTGGTGGATTATGCGCTGCACTTGTTTACAGGTGCATTAATCCCGTTGAGTAGATATTTTATATTAAATACAATGAATAACTGTTATTTTGCTATTATACAAAATAACAGTTATTTTTTGTTTGTGTTAAAATCCAAATACAGAAGGGATGTGTTTTATGTCTGATTTAAAAATTTATTTGGATAAAGATATAGATAAAAATTTAATTAAATCTAAAAAAATTGCAGTAATAGGATTTGGTTCTCAGGGCTACGGACAGTCTATGAATCTGAAAGATTCGGGCTGTGATGTTGTTTTAGGTCTGCGATTAGGCGGGGTGTCCGATAAAAAAGCTAAAAATTACGGTTTTAAAACAATGTCTGTTGAAGATGCCGTAAAATGGGCAGATGTTGTACAGGTTCTTATTCCTGACGAAGTTCAGGCAGAAGTTTATGAAAAACAGATTAAACCTAATATGAGAGCAGGACAATATTTAATGTTTGCTCATGGTTTTAATATACATTTCAAAAAAATTGTTCCGCCTGAAGATGTAAGTGTAATTATGGTTGCGCCAAAAGGCCCCGGGCATACAGTAAGAAGCCAGTATGTCGAAGGTAAGGGGGTTCCAAGTCTTATTGCCGTGTATCAAGATCCTTCAGGAGACGGGAAAGATGTTGCATTGTCTTATGCAAGTGCAATAGGAGCAGGCAGAGCAGGTATTATTGAAACTACATTCAGAGAAGAAACCGAAACGGATTTATTTGGAGAGCAAACTGTAATATGTGGTGGTGTTTCTGCCCTTATGAAAGCCGGTTTTGAAGTTTTAACCGAAGCTGGATATTCTCCGTATATGGCTTATTTTGAAGTATTGCATGAAATGAAACTTATTGTAGATTTGGTTAATCAGGGCGGGCTTGCTGATATGCGATATTCTATATCAAATACTGCTGAATATGGTGATATGACAAGAGGTCCAAAAGTTGTCGGAGAAGCTTCAAAAAATGCGATGAGAGAAATATTAAAAGACATTCAGTCCGGAGCTTTTGCTGATGAATTTACCGATGAAATGAAAACCGGACACAAATATTTTGATAAGTTAAGAGATGAAAACCGAAATCATCCTATAGAAAAAATTGGCGAAGAAATTCGTTCATCATTTGTCTGGGGCAGAAAAGAAAATATTATTGACCGAGAAATGAATTAATAAAGGAGCAAAAATGTTCAGTACAGAAGATACATATGAAGTTGTTATATTTTCAATCGGAGATACAAAAGCCGGAACTAAAATGGGAAAATTACAGTTGAGAAATACTGTTGATGATAGTGTTCTGAATTGTATATTGTGGGAAGAAACGCTTAATCGTTTTAATGCAAAAATTTTCAGAACGGGAAATTTAGTCAGAATTGTCTCAGCTTCATTTAATGAAAAATATAATAATTGTCTTGTTTCAGCCTTAGAGCTTATAAAAGAGGCAAAATTAGGACTTGAATTAACTGAAATTGAACAGTATTGGTCGAAATTGCAATCTTATATTAATAAAATAGAAAAAGCTGAATTAAGAACTTTTGTCGCAAATCTTTTTGAAGAACACAAGGATAAATTCAAAATTATGCCTGCAGCAAAACTTATGCACCACAATTATATAGGCGGATTGTTGGTTCATACTGTCGAGTGTGCTCAGTTTGCAGAATTAAATTTGCCTGCGTTTACCGCAAAAATTAATTCGGATAATATATATGCGGCTTGTTTATTGCATGATTTTGGCAAAATTTTTGAATATACAATCAATACTGAAACAGGACTCATTGATTATGCACCGGGTTTTAGAGAAACCTGGATTTCTCACTCTCAGTATGGATTTTGTATCTGTATGAATGCGGGTTTTGTAAAAGTTGCCCGAATGATAGCTGCACACCATGGCAGAGCAGATTGGGGTGCAATTATTGATTTGAGTGAAAAAGATATTGAACCTGAACTTTATTTAATTCATTTAATTGATAATTTGTCAGCAAAATTCGGAAAAATTAATACAAGATTATTGGAAGAGTAGTTACCTGTTTACTACTTTTTTTGCTTCTTTGTCGTAGTTGAGTCTGAAACCAAAGGTACATATGCCTTCAGGTACACTTTCTGCGTACATTTGCCCACCATGAGTTTGTATAATCCTTTTTGCCGTGTATAAACCAAGTCCTGTACTCGTTTTGTTGTATTTTGAATTTATCGTTTTAGAAAATTTATTAAATATATTTTTAAGTTCTCGTGGTTTTATGTAATTGCTTTTATTAGAGATTGAAAAAGTCATGTAATTATCTGTGCTTGTTGTTCTGATTATTATGTCTGAATTGTTAAAAGAGTATGTAATTGCGTTCAGTGTTAAATTCATGATAACTCTTTCAAGTTGCAGCTTATCTCCGCTGATTATTAAAGATGCCTGCGTATGCATTATAATTTTTAAATTTTTCTCATTAATTAAATACTCATTGTTTTTTAATGCTGAATTTATAAGCTTAATAATGTCAAAATCTGTCTTATTTAATAACATTGGGGCAGAGGCATGTTTGTATCCTACAAGTGCCGTACTGACAAGATTAGACATGTATTTTGCCGATGAACATGTTAATTTAAGCATTTCATACTGTTTTGGTGTTAATTGCCCGAATTGCCCTTTTAACAGTAAATTTAGCATATTTATTTGTGCGTTTGCAGGATTTTTCAGGTCATGAGTTAATCCTGCGACATAAGACATTTCATCTTTATTAATACTTTTGTACTTTTTTATCAAATACATTTGATAAGCCATCATAAAAGTAAATGCTAACACTATACATAACACCATAACAACAATATATTAAGCCTATAAGATTATTTTTCCATTAGCCACAAGGATAATAAATTTCGATTTGAATATATTTTATTTATGTAATCTTGACAAAACTCTGAAAAAAATAAATAATAAAATAAAATAATATGAATGGCGAAAAAGAGAGGATAATTGAATATGTCAAAAGGCAGTAATAACAAGCATTTCTACCTTGGGGGGGGGTAAAATCCTCTCATAGCAATGGTTTTTGTGATTTTGTAATTGACCATTCTGAGCAGCCATGTCATCCTAAACTTTACAAAACGAACAAGCGAGGTACGAGCTTTGTGAGCTTGTATGCGTCGGC
>ERZ842401.6945-NODE-6945-length-11825-cov-83.532455_pt1 | contig 11825 bp, 9 predicted proteins | sample MGYA00521270_ERZ842401 | MGnify/ENA primary metagenome ERZ842401 (study PRJEB31892, sample SAMEA3878208) | bioreactor metagenome | biome: Moose rumen | place: Sweden | collected 2011-10 | study: EMG produced TPA metagenomics assembly of the PRJEB12797 data set... | reverse complement strand
CAGCAACTGGCAATTGGCGCTGCGCGCTTCACTGGGAAGCAACCGCATGGGACTGCTGCCCAACGCACCGTTTGAATGCAATGCCTCATTCGCTGCAGGGCAGCTGGAGGTGGCTGAACTGCGCTGCATGGCGCTGCTCCCCTCAGGCAGACTGGTCGATGCGAATGAGAACGTGCAGGTACAGATACCGATGCTCTTCGGCGACACGTACTACCTGACGGTAAGCTTCAGCGAATACTCAAGGGCATTTGAACGTGAGGGTGTATCGTTCGTCAAACCACGATACAACTACAGCATCAATTCCCGTGAGGACATCGAGAACGGCGACCTGTTCCCGCTGCTGCGATTCCATGTGAAGGACAACATGGTGACGCTCGACAGCAACTACATCGTGCCCTGTCTGGTGCTGAAGGACGACAACCGCTTCAAGGAATACATCGACGGCATAACCGACAGGCTGACCAAGTTGGCCAGTCACATCAACATGGCGGAAGGCGAATGCAAACGCGCCATGCTGCGCTACCTGTTCCTGCTGAAGGGTTACAGCCTGCAGACGTCGACACACGAATTCATGATGCTGACACAGGAGATTGCACAGGCCGTAGACTTCTACATCATGACGCCCAACAGGGAAGAAGCACCACAGGTGCCACAGCCCTCGCTCATCGATATGCAGGAGTGGCTGGAATGGCTCAACGACTATCTGGACGGTGCAGCTACCGTGCTCGACGGCGTGACACTGGCACCCCCCATCGACTACGAGGCGCTGCTGGCACAGGCTAAGGCCGAGCTCTACGAACGGCTGAACCCTGAGTTGACACAGCGCATGCTGGAAGCCCTGAAGGAGGAGTTGCAAGGTGAGATACAACAGTTGAACGACAACCTGACCAACTACATCAACCAGACCGTCAGGGAGGAGTTGAAGAACGAGCTCACGACGACCATCAACGAACGTCTGGACCAGATCAACGAGCAGCTGAACGAGAAGACCGACCAGATGGGTCGAGAACTCCACCAGTCGCTCTACGAGAAGCTCTACCAGGAGCTGTTCGACCATCTGTTCAACGCACTCTATGTGCCCGAACCGGAAGAAAAGAAATTCATCCCCATCATCTAAGGAGAGTAAGCTATGAGTTATATCTCGATACCACTAAAGGTGCACAGGCACGGCAACAACGAGACAGGAGTAGGCCGACTGCTGCGCGAAGACAAGGAGAAAAAGTCGATAGACGAGGCCATCAGCCTGCTGCTGAGCACTCATCAGTTCAGCACGCCTGCCGACCCTGAGTACGGCTTCGTATTCATCAACCTGCGCTTCGAGATATTCAACGAGAACGAAGGTGTGGTATTCAACTCGGGCGATGACACCGATATTCACGGACTGTCGGGACTGTACGACAAGAAGATCTCCGGCTCGTCGAAAAACATGAACACCTTTGCCGCTGAACTGAAGAATACGCTGTCCGTATACGAGAAACGACTGGAGAACATCTCGGTAGCGATGACTTACATCCGCGAGAAGCGCATGATATACATCACGGTGAAAGCGACGATCAGCAGTACGCAGGAACCTTATATATTCACAACGACTATCAACGTTTGGAAATGAAACAAACCATATTTGAAACCAGACAACGGGCTGAAGAATTGATGCAGCAGGCCATTGAGATATGGCGCAAAAGCGACCAGAGTGACCAACTGGAAGGGATAGACACCGACCCCGTGTTCGGTCTGCTCATCACCGCACTGGCCTACCAAGCCAACGAGACGGAGACCGACATCGAGCAGATGAAGGCCGACATGTTGGACGACTTTGCCCAGATGCTGACGCCCTACGAAGTAGGACACGCCATCCCCGCTACAGCCGTCATACAGACAGCGCTAGTCAAGGACGCCGCTGAGGTGGAGCTGGACAGCGACTGCGTCTTCACGCTGGGCGAGAAGAAAGCATCGTTCCTGCCGCTGCTACGCACCCGACTACTGAACGCTACCGTCAGAACGGTAGTCAGGTTGGATAGCCGCCGATGGAAGGTGACCATTGACTTCATGGCACCCATATCCGACCTTTCGGGAGTATCGTTCTGCATACGCAACCAGAACTATCGCGACGTTGCGGTATCGATTGACGACCAACAGCTGCCGCTGGTGAAGCCTTGGGACTTCTCCGAGCTGCCCATGACGAAATACTTCGACGTGGACACCGTGCTCTACAATCGTCAGCTCACCTATATGACATCGCCCGTAGGACTGGACCTCTTCGCACGCCAGAACGTAAGGATGTACAGCATCAAGAAGCATAAGGCCGAGCGATATATCCCCACGGAGACTGATACGCTGGATGTGGTGTTCGAGTTCACCGGTGTGGGCGATGACTTCGTATTCGACCGCAACAACCTGTTGCTGAACACCGTGATGCTGGCCAATGCGAACCCGCATACCATCACGCTGTCATCAAACAGTCCCATAGCACGCGTAGCAGGCTACGACGCACATGATCCCGACGGCATCACCTTCAGCCAGCAGTTCCTCCACATGATACGTCCATCGGAAGACCAGCTGTTCAACGATATGCCCATCGAGGTGCGCAGAATGGCTGCCGACCGCTTCAACCAAGGCAGACTGGCCAAACTGCTGTACAACATCGTGAACAAATACTACTCCGACTTCTACGCCTTCCAGAACGTGCAGGAGGTGGCTACCGACCGATTGATACACGCGCTGGCAGAGACGCTCATGAAGCTGGAGAACAGTACCCGCGAGGACACCATACGCAGTGCTTCGGGTGTCTACCTGCTGCTGCGTCCGAACTTCAACCTATCGGAAAAACAGGCCAGCGTCGAGGTGACTTACCTGACGACTAACGGCTCGTCGGTGAACAGTCTGCTGGAGGACAGCCCCGCCTTCACCGTACCCGCAGGTCTGGACGGCGGTGCTACGCAGTTGATAGCCAACCCCATGCCAGGATGCGACGAGATACGCGACGAGAAGACGGAGGCCAGTCTGCGACGCTACTATATCACGACACACGACCGACTGGTGACTCCTGCTGACATCAAGCAGTTCTGCTATTTCGAGCTGATGAGCCGCTATGGCATCGTACGCGACATGGTGAAGAACATCACTGTCAGCTTCCGCCAGGAATTTGAGAAGCGACTGAGCGGTTATGAGATACTGGTAGAGGTCACCCTGCAAGACAGCGCCTTCATCCGACGCGGTTTTGCTGACAAGATACAGATGGCGGAGATTCTGCTCAAGAGTCTGATGAACGTCAGGAGCACGAATATCTATCCCATCCAGGTGATTATCAAGATTGAGAGTTGAGATTTTGAGTTTAAGGAAATTAGAGATTTAAGATATGGCAGATTTCTTATTAAACATTGTTTACAAGAACAAGACGGTAACCTTCAAGGTTGTCAACCCCGATGCACCGCTGGAGACACTGATGACCAACCTGCGTCATGCTATCGGCAACGACGGTAAGCTGATCTTCGACTTCCCGTCGATTGACCAGACGGGAGCCCCGCTGGACTATTTCTTCGGCAAGGAAGACCCTGATGTACATGAGATACGCGTCATGCGCCCACGCATAGGACATACCGACCAGAAGCTGGCCGATTACCACGTGGAGAATGGCGATACCGTATTCCTGATACCTGACCCGTTCCCAGGATGAGTTAGAAGGTAAAAGTGAAAAGTGAAGAGTGAAGAATTCATAGCCAGCCAGATGAGTGGACGCAACAGACGTCTGCTACATGAGTGGAAGCAGTTGGAGCAAGGCCTCGAGGGGCGCTCCGACCTTGAGTGGCATGTCACCAAGAGAAACTGCGACGGGCTGCCTGTGGGCTATCACATCGACTACTTCATACACAGCCTGAAGGGCGTCACCAACGTAGAGCGGCTGAACGAACCTGGGGTAGCCAACGAACCACTCTTCGCCGACCACTTCCAAATGGAGATCACGCTGCCTGTGAACTATCCGTGCGTCGACGCACCACCTGCGTTGAACTTCAGGACTACCGACGAGCAGGGCAAGGAGATACCCCACCCCTGGCACCCCAACATCCGATACTTCGGAACGTTTGCAGGCCACGTGTGCATCAATATGGCAGACACCTATACCGACCTGCTGTGGGCCGTCCGCCGCGTAGCCTCCTATCTGCGCTACGAGACATATCACGCCACGATGGAACCACCCTATCCCGAAGACCTACAGGTCGCTGCGTGGGTACGCAGTCAGGGAGAGCCACATGAATGGATAGCGTTTAGAGATTAGAGTTTAGAGTTTAGAGAGATTAAAGATATGACGAACATCAAGAATAGAGTAATCCTACTGACAGCCTGTGCGCTACTGGCCGCAGGGCTGACAGCACAGACGGTGAAACCCATCACCATCTCAGCAGCAGACTCCTATACCGACCACATCACTCTGAAAAACGATGCGACGGATAAGGACCTGATGGTGAAATTCGACTTCAGCGAGGCCGACAATACGGTGACTGTCACGCTGATTTCCTACAGGATGCTCTACGTCTTCTGGGACGACACCCGCTACAAGACGGCCATCAGTGGGCGTAAGATACATCCCGACAAACTGAGCTACGTAGCTAACTGCAACCCCAAGGACCGCTTCCGTCTAACAAAGACTTTCCGCAACAGTCTGCCGAAGCCCTATAAGAACTATGTGTTCAAGAAATGGTTCGGCTACGACGGTCTGCAACCCATCGACCAGGAGCTGCAGATGGTCAACGACTTCATCCAGCAGAAATTCAACGTGCAGGGCAAGCGCAATATGGTCACCATCCAGCTGCGAGACCTCATGCTGATGGATCTTGTGAAGCAGAAGGGCGAAAACCGCCAATACGAGATCGGCTTTGGCAAGAATCTGGACATCGACTACCGCATCACCATCCAGCGCGACCCCTGCTTCGGATTAGACGAGGAGCTCGCTGCATCGCAGAGTGCACTGGCCGCTGTCACCAAGAGCTATACGGCTCTAAAGAAACGATACGGCAAGGGTACCGTAGCCAGCGACGAAGCCCTGAAGGCTTTCCAGGAGCTGAAGGCTACGCTAGTGACCCAGTTCCAGCCGAACGATTCCGTCCAGAGCCCCTGTCCCACGATTCAGCAGAACCGCCAGCAATACAACCAGTTGGCCGACTCGATAGCCCGGATACAGGTAAAGACAGCTGCAGAGGGCGCAGGCATGGGATCGCTGGGAGCCAAGGGCCGTGCGATGAACAATAAGACCATTCTGGCCAATGCTCGTCAGATGGACACGCTGGTGAGCCGCTGGCTGAAGAGCAATGACCCCATCGAGCGTGAAGACCTGACGAAGCAGTGTCAGAACATCATCAAGGACACCCGCGTTATCATCGGTGGAGGATCAGGCTCAACGGAAGAAGAGCGTAATGCCATCAAGATATTCCGCAAGGCAGAAACCTATTTCAACAACACATGCAAATGACAAGACATATACTACTCACCTTGCTGCTCCTCCTGAACGGGATGGCAGTCATGGGACAAACCGCTGGTGAAACAGTGGTAAGCCCAGACTCGCTGCATGACGATCTGCAGAGCCGCATGACGCAGTATATAGAAGACTTCAACCGTTTGGACATGATGTGCAACATACAGCTCATGATAGACGAGTCGTCACCGCTGACGGAATCGTATGCCCGTCTGTTGAGCGACAAGCTCACCTTGGTGGAGGATAACATGAAGTCGCTCGACTTCCGATGGACCAACTTCACACAGGCCATGCAGATGGATATCGTCGATGACGAGGAGCTCATGGAGCAGATGACTGAGGTGCAGTTGCTGAAGCAGGCGGTAAACGACAGTCTAGCCAAGAGAAAGGAACAGTGCAAGGCACTTTCCGACTACATCAAAGCCGAACAGCTGCTGTTCAGTCAGGACAGCACCTACAAGCATTTATACAAGACGGCCTTCCAACTGTCGCTGGTCCAGAAGGCCGCACCTAGGTTGGAGAAGCTGAAGGCCAAGGAGCAGGCTCTCTTCGCTGAGTTACAGGCCAGCTACGAGGGTGCTAAAGCTGCCGCAGTACTCATTCCAGCCCTCTCGAAGAACATGGACGTATTGGACGAGAAGTTCACCAACCTCAAGGTGCTATCCGAGAAGATTCAGACGATGGAGTACAAGCCGTTCATACAGCGCATCAAGGACTATCTGATAGGTCTGGCCTGTGTGGCTGTCCTTATCCTCTTCTTCAATCTGATGCTGACGAAGCTCAAGGCAGCCCAGAAGGCCCGTCAGACCATGAAGCAATACCAAGACGCGATGAACAATCCAGGTGGCGGAGCATATCCTACCATCTGACAACGATAATAAGGAACAAACACGATGAAGAAAATGTACAGATACATCCTAACCGTTTTAGCAGCCCTCTGTCTGACAGGCTGCGACGATCTGTTTTCCAGTGGTGACGACTTTGGTGACCTGGAGAAAGCCATGACCGACGTAGTGCCTCACCAGCGGGAGACGATGAGGGTTGACTCCGTAGTGTTCTCGCCGAACTACAAGACGTTCGACGTCACGACGACTATCGTCAACGACATCGGTCCGTATCTGCTGTCCGACACGTCGAAAGTACGTGTAGAGGTCAGCGAGACCATCAATGGCATCCGACGCACCAAGCGCTCTACATCAAGGCTGGTCAACATCCGCAACACGGAGGCTGAGGCCGTCAGCGAGCACGACATCCGCGTGCTGGCACTGGTCGATCTGTCGCTGCCCCAGCGCACGCTGAACAGTGTCCGCGATAAGATCATCAACATCAAGTCGGTATTCAATGGTCCCCAGAATCTCTACGTCGCATTTATGAGTGGCAAGACGGTGACTGAAGCCATGCCTACATCGCCCTACGTGATGGAAAACTACTTTAAGCACTCAGGCGACAACTATGTCTATCTGTACCGCTCGGTGTTGCAGAAGAAGTACGAGATGATCAGCGACAACGACCCGTGGAAGGACTGCCGACGCACCGTGCTGATCACCTTCTCCGATGGTAATCTGTATGCTGACGACAGCGACGAGCCCCTAGACCCCGATCATTATCTTCTGGAGGAGGAGCTGGTCAAGAAGGAAGAACAGAAGAACACTCAGTTCCTGGCGTTCTATGTCGACTGTAGCAGCCAGGAGAAGCGTGCCGACGACTACAGCACCAACGTGATGTGGGTGTTCTGTAACAATAACAACGGTCTGTATATGGACCAGTTCCACCTGACAACAATGGAGGCGAAGGTATTCAAGGAGTTCGGTGTGAAATCACCCAGCAATCTGTTCCACTTCGTCAACCCCAACTTCAAGGTCTATCGCGGCAACCTGAACAAGCTGACGGTGAATTTCCACGACGCCAAGACCGACTCCATCTTCGCATCATTCTCAACCAATATCGTCAAAGGCAGCATCTATGCGCCCATCATCGTCAATGGCCTCGGTCTGACTTTCGTGCTGATACAAGGCACCGTGCTGTGTCTGCTCATCATCGCGCTAGTATGGCTCATCATGCAACTGCTGGTGCCCTACATCCGCTACCGACTATTCATCAAGAAACATGTCACCACCTATACCGGCAACAACATGAGTTGGGCCAGCCAGGCTGTCAAGGAGTCGTGCTACTACTGCAAGGCACCATTTGAGGTAGGCGACAAGATTGTGGTGAAGTGTGAGCACACCATGCACAAACAGTGTTGGGACGAGAACGGCTATCACTGTCCTGAATACAGCGACCATTGCAAACACGGCTCCCACTACTACAACCCCAAGAATCTCTACGACCACCACAATGCCAGCTTCTATATGAACTGGATTTTCATGGCTATCCTATCAGCCCTCGAAGCTTGGTTCTGTTTCACGCTGATAGCCTCGCTGAACGGACGCATCACCCTGTTGCCGAGCTTCGGACTGACCGTCAGCTTCTTCCTGACGCTAGGCATCAGTTCGATGGCTATCTCATCCCATTTCCTCAAACATACCATCACCAACATACTACTCAGGTCGGTTGTAGCAGCCATCGGCAGCTTTATCCTGTTCTACGTCGTCGAAGCCATCATCGACAGCTTTGGACTACAAGAATACCAGACCTTCTTCAACTGGATACCCTGGATGCTGATGGGCTTCCTGATAGCTGTCTGCTCGACGTACAACACCCGTATACCGCTACGCAAGTCGCTCATCCTGCTGAGTGCCCTCGTCGGTTTCCTGTCTATGTATGTGTGGTCCATGCTCTTCTTCGACTCTGAGATCGACTTCCGCGTACTGCTGCTGTTCAGTTTCCTGGTATTCGCCGTTGGTCTGGCTCTCTGCATCGCACGCATGGCACCACGCTCCGACCGCTATTTCCTGAAGGTGGAAGGTGCAGTGAAGACGATGGATGTCGCTCTCTATAAGTGGTTCCGTAACAATCCTGACCGTGTGGTTACCATTGGTAAGTCAGTCGACTGCAGTCTGCAACTCTCGTGGGACCTTATGGGCAATGTGTCACCCGTACATGCCGAGATCCACATGGAGGAAGGTGGACTCTATCTGCTCGCCCTCGAACCAGGTGTCTATGTTGAAGGCAAAGAGTTGAAGATCAACGAGAAGGAGTGGATCTATCACGGCAAGATGTTCACCATCGGCCACACCACATTCACCTATATTGAGAAGGATCGTTAAGAAATTATGAAGAAATACACCATAACACTGATCATTGCCGCCTTCCTGGTTGTAGAACTGACGGGAGCGGTACAACATTTTCTGACGCGTCGCTTAGCCGAGCAGGAGATGCTGTCGCAGGCTCAGCGCGACATCCAGGAGAACCAGCGCGTAGCCATCGTCAAGGCCGAGACTGAAACAGCGGTTCGGAATATCATGCCCAACGTCGTGCGAGTGCTTGACAACACCGAGATATTCTCCACCCTCACGGCCCACATACTGAAGAACAATCCCAATATCGTGGGAGCCGGTGTGGCCTTCATCCGCGACTACTACAAAGACAAGGGTAACGACGGCCTCTACGCCCCCTATTCTTTCGACGACCGTCCTGTCTCCGCGCTTCTGGCGAAGGACAAAGGAAGACCTAACGTCCACTTCACCAATCTGGGTTTCGATTATACCGATCGTGAATGGTTCAAGAAACCTATCATTGAGGGCAAGTCCGTATGGACAGAGCCTTATGTCGACAAGGGTGGCACGCAGATTCTGATGTGTAGCTATGCTGCCCCCATCATCGTCCACGGACAGACCATAGGTGTCTTCTTCGTCGACGTGCCGCTGCAGGAGATCTCCATTCTCTCTGAGCACATCAATTCAGGCATCAGCCGTAGTGCCATCATCACCATCATCATGCAGCTTTTCTGCCTGCTGGTGCTGGGCTTTATCATCTGGCGCGCCGTGTCTGCCTCACGTCATTATAAGGAGACTCATTTTGACACCGAAAAAGACCATCTGGCTGAACAGCTGACAAAACTCCGTGAAGTCAACTCCCGACTGACCAAGCGCAATCAGGAGTTGGCTGAGAAGAATGTAGAATTGCAACGCCAACTCCAGTCTGGCTACCAGACAACCAACACTGGATCGGCTCATTATGTATAAGACTTAATATTCCAGGACGAGCGACTGACGCGCCTTCAACTGAAGGTCTTTCGTCAGGTCATAGTAACGGTTCGTCAGCACATCCTTGGCTCGCTTTGCAGACCCGATAACCTCTGCATAGCGGGCCATCTTCATGGTGGCAGGTTTCGACGTGCCGTTCAGCACCACCAAAGCGGTCTTGCCCTGATACTGACGGGCTATCACGTAGACGCCCTCGAAGGGGATAAACTGGGTCTGCGTACCCTTCGTGATGCACTTATTGCCCTGTCGCCAGTGAAGCAGACGGCTGGTCCACTGGAACATCTGCTGCTCTGCCTTCGTGCGTCCCTCCTTCGTGAAGCAGTTATGCTCATCGCCAGGAAATCCACCAGGGAAGTCCTTACGAACGTTGCCGTCAGTAACCGCTTTCGTACCGTTCATCAGCACCTCAGTGCCGTAGTACAGCTGTGGAATGCGATTCACCGTCAGCAGCAGTGCCATAGCCTGCTTCAGTGCCAGCGTGTCGCATCCCTCGCCCAGGAATCGGTCGGTATCGTGATTCTCGATAAAGGCCATCACACTGCTGGGGTTCGGATACAGGTAGTCGTAGACGAACGATCCGTAGAGTCGGTTCAGTCCTGCAAACCAGGGGTCAGTCTCCTCATTCTTAGCCTGACTCATCTTGTCGAAGAACGAGAAGTCCATCACCGTCTTCAGATAAGAGTTTTGTGTGGAGAGTTTTGAGTCCTTCTGCCATGTAGCGGTATAGGCGGGGTCTGTCACCCACGTTTCGCCAACGGTATTGAAGTTGGGATATTCCTCGTCCAGTTCTTTCATCCACTGGGCCATCGCGTCAGCATAGGCATAGGGATAGGTGTCCATGCGGATTCCATCGATACCCACCGTTTCTATCCACCAGATGCTGTTCTGTATGAGGTATCGCATCAGGTGTGGGTTATGCTGGTTCAGATCAGGCATTGTCGATACGAACCAACCCTCCGTCGTCTCCTTCATATCTATCTTCGAGGCATAGGGGTCAACCACTGGAGTCAGTTTGTAGCTGGTCTGCAGGAAACTGGTGCCACGCGAGTCGGAAGTACCCTTCGACTCCTTCAGCCATTGGGGCAAGTTCAGCCAGTCCTTCGTCGGCATGTCCAGCGTCCAAGGGTGCTCGAAACCGGAGTGGTTGAAAATCATGTCCATCACCACCTTCAGTCCCTGCTTGTGTGCCTCGTCGCACAGACGGCGATAGTCCTCATTGGTACCGAAACGGGGGTCTACGCGGTAGTAATCCGTCGTCGCATAACCATGATAGGTCGAGAATCCATGCTCATCGTCTGGCGAGTCGTTCTCCAGCACGGGGGTGAGCCAGAGTGCTGTCACACCCAACTCTTTGAAGTAGTCCAGATGTTCGCGAATACCATTCAGGTCGCCACCATGACGCAGCGAGGGTTTCGTGCGATCCTCTTTATACGTGCGCATACCTTTTATCTGAGGGTTATGCCCCGTACCCTGAGCAAAGCGGTCGGGCATGAGCATGTAGAGCACATCGGCATTGGTGAATCCCATGCGCTTGTCGCCACTCATCTCGCGATCCTTCAGCGTGTATTCTACCTTTTTCTTGTCGAATTTCAGCGTCATTGTACCTGCCTTGGCGTCGCGCAGGTTCATGTACACCAGCAGATAGTTAGGAGAATCGAGGCGTACCACACTGTCAATCCGTACTCCTGGATAGTCGGTAGTCACGTCCTTCACTGCGGCAATGTTATTGCCATACACCATCAACTGCACTTGAGGATTTTTCAGTCCTACAAACCAATCGGTAGGGTCGATACGGTCAATCACTGTCTTTGCTGCACTCATAGTTGTCACGTAGGCCGTCAGAGCCAATAGGAAAAATGTTCTTTTCATTGCTTCAGATAAGTAATACGCTGCAAAGATACAAAATTTCTCTAAACTCTAAACACTAATCTCTAAACTTTTTTGTACCTTTGTCCTCGATATGGCAAAAGACAAGACAATGTACGTCTGCGAGAATTGCGGACAGGAATCGCCCAAGTGGATAGGCAAATGCCCTACTTGCGGACAGTGGAACACATTCAAGGAAATCAAAGTGGCCGACACTCGCAAGCAGGTCACTGCTACTACGGCTGCTGCATCGGCTGGCCGACAGCTGCGCGAGAACAAGGTGCTGCGACTGCGTGACATCTCAGCTCACGACGACCCACGCATCGACATGCAGGATGCTGAGC
>ERZ842401.6944-NODE-6944-length-11826-cov-3.197944_pt1 | contig 11826 bp, 8 predicted proteins | sample MGYA00521270_ERZ842401 | MGnify/ENA primary metagenome ERZ842401 (study PRJEB31892, sample SAMEA3878208) | bioreactor metagenome | biome: Moose rumen | place: Sweden | collected 2011-10 | study: EMG produced TPA metagenomics assembly of the PRJEB12797 data set... | reverse complement strand
CAAGCAGTTGAAGGTCCTCGAGAAGGAACTCGATACCCGCAAGCAACGCCGGCTTGTAATGCTCGAGCTTGATGCTGCCGAACGGCGGAATCTTATACTTTGTTTTATACTCGGTAAGGAAGGGGTTCGACGTCGGCGTCTTCGCCTTCTTGCCGGCGGCGCCGGCGGTCAATGCCACGCATGCGGTGGCTACAATTAATCCGGTTCTCAATTTCATCTTGTATCTTAATTATTTTAATTGTTTTTCTCATAGGATTGGAGCCATCAGCCGCGCCAGGCTCTCGAGAGCCTTCTGCGTCACCGGGCGTTTCTTCCAGTGTCCGAGGTTCACGCGAGTGCACTTCGCGAGGTCGGCATGAAACACGGCGCGCATCCGTTTGTTAAACTCATGGCTGTATATGAGCAGGTTGCCCTCAAAGTTGTGCTCAAACGAGCGGAAGTCGAAATTGGTGCTGCCGGTGGTTACAAACTCGTCGTCGACCACTATCAGCTTGGAGTGCAACATGCCGGCATCGTAGAAGTAAATCTTGATATGCGCCTGCAGGCACTCTTTTATATACGACGCCGAGGCAAGGCGCAACAGCCGCGAGTCGGGATTGCGCGGTATCATCACACGCACGTCGACGCCCGACAGCGCCGCCGCCTGCAACGCCTTCAGCAAGCTGTCGCTCGGCAGGAAATACGGGGTCTCGAGATATATGGTTTTCTTCGCGCTCGAGATGGCCTTCAGGAAGATCATCGCAATATTGCTCCATCGCTCCACCGGGCCGCTCATCACCAGTTGCACGCCTATATCGCCCACTGCCGGCGCCTGCGGCATTTGCTTGTAAATCTCCTCGCGGCGCATAAAGTACCAGTCGACGGCAAAACTGTAGGCTAACGCCTCTACGGCGCCGCCTGTCACGCGCAAGTGGGTGTCGCGCCATTGACCCAAGCGGTTGCCGTCCACGTAGCGGTCGGCGATATTCATTCCGCCTATGTAGCCCACCTTGCCGTCAATCACCACCACCTTGCGGTGGTTGCGCCAGTTCACATGGTTGGCGAACTCGGGAAAAGTGACTTTCAAGAATGGATAAATCTCCACGCCGGCCTTGCGCATACGGCTGAAGAACGACATATTGAGGTGGAACGAACCCACATGATCGTAGATTACACGCACCTTCACGCCCTCAGCCACTTTCGCCACCAGTATGTCGCGTATCTCGCGGCCGAGCTTGTCGTTCTCGAATATGTAATACTGCAAATGGATATACTCGCGCGCCGCGAGCAGGTCGGCTTTGAGTGCCGCGAATTTTTCCTTGCCGGTTGTAAACACGTCGATGGCGTTGCCGCCTATCACCGGCGACGACAGCAGCTGCCATGCCATCTCGGCCAACTGACGGTTCTCGCCGCTCAGCGTAAGCTCGCCGCCGCTCTTGCCGCCCGAGCCCAAATGGTTGTTGCGCATGCGGCGACGGTTGCGGCGAGGAATCTTCACCATATTCTTTGGCGAACGGCCGAAGAACAGATACAGGAACAAGCCCAACACGGGCAACAAAATCAAAACCGTAACCCAAGCCAACGACTTTACAGGATTGCGGTTCTCACTAATCACCACCCCAATCGTAGTGAGGATAGTGATGATATAGAATGTCAGCAGTATTACATTGATAATATGAGGGAAAGGCCACATTATTTCACCACTACTTTACGTGACCATTGACCCGCGCATTTCACCACATAGAAGCCCTTGGGAACGTCGACGCTCGTGCGCTGCTCCGCACCCAGCTTCACCGTACGAATCAGCTGACCGGTGATGCTGTAGATACTGAACGTGGCATCCTGATAGCCCGCCGTGAGCACTATCCGGCCATTGCCGCCGTGAGCGCTCGCGCCGGCCACGATGCCGTCAACCACGCCGCTAGCTGCGGTAGCCGCGTCGGCCACCACGGGATATGACGAAACCATCGCCATCAACGTCAACAATATGGCAATTTTGCGTCTCATAACACCGCAAAAATACACATTTTCTATCACCCAACCAAATTTTTCCCCACTTTTTTCACTTTTCCAGCCATTTTTACCCTTAAACTATAGTCCATTATACTTCAAACTTCTTGTTTTCGACCTTTATATGAATAAAATTGGCCATATAATTAGGAATTTTAGGGAACGCTAAAACGCCGCGAACCGCGAAAGTTTTCGTTTCGTGACACTTTTGCGAACGCTAAAACGCCGCAAACCGCAAAAGTTTCCGTCTCGTGACACTTTAGCGACACACAGCCAAATCAGCAGTCACACCGATATGTGTCGCCAAAGTTGCTGACGATATAAGAAAACAAACTATTATTTAATTCATATTTAATTCATATTTAGTTCATTCGATGCCCGCCATTCCAATATGATTTGCAATCTAAAAAAGTTGTTTTAAGTTGTTGTTTTATAACGCCCGCTTAACGTCCCGCTGAGCGCCGGCTACCGCCCGCTAAAAGCTCACTGTCACGCCGGCCATGGCCGTGGCGCGGGGCATCGGATAGCCGCGATTAATCTCGTAGCGCTGAGCCAGCAGATTCTCGCCGCGCGCCCACAGCGTGAGCATATCCAGCGCGCGATAGCTCGCCGCGATGTTGAGCAGACAGAAGTTCTCCTTCGTCTCGTTGGCGCCCACCTCGGTAAACAGTCCGGCGATATACTGCAAGCCCGCGTTCACGTGCCAACGGCTGTGGCTGAACGTCGCGCCCAGGTAACCCTTATACTCCGGCGCCGTCACCACGTGGTGCTCCATGTGCAGCACCGAGTGGTTGGTGGTGAAGCGCCAATGACTATTGGGCGTGTAGTTTACCTCCAACTCAGCGCCGCAGTTCTCGATAGCGCCGGTGTTTACATTCTTGCGCTCAACTGTTTGTATCATGTTGTCGCCTTTGATATAGAATAGATTGATGCCGTAGCTCACGCGAGAGAGCCGGTGGCGCCACGAAAGCTCGTAGCTCCACAGGCGCTCGGGCTTCAACTCCTCGTTGCTCGGCGGATACAGGTACATCTCGCGCATCGTGGGGTTGCGGAAACCCTTGCTCGCCGAAGCCTTGATCTCGCCTGTAGCACACGGGCGCGCCACAAGGCCGAATTGCGGCACCCACTCGGTGCCGGTCACGCTGTGATGATCGAAGCGCACTCCCGCGTCGAGCGTCAGCCACGACACCACTTGCTGGCGGAAGTCGGCGTACACACCCCACTCGTTGCGATGCGAGCGGCCGCTCTGCTTGTTGGGCGTCTCGAGCACCTCGCCCGTCTCCTTCGACGTGTAATAGGCGTTGCCGTAGATGTGCTGATAGTCAACGCCCACGGTGATGCGATTGCCCTCGAAGGCGCGCACACTCTGATACACCGACACGCCCGTCAGCGCGTCCTTCGAGCGGAAGTAGCGAGCGGTGGGCTTCGACGGGTCGTCGGTACCGTCGTCAATCTTGTGCCGGCCGAAGTTGGTGTACACACTCACGCCGCCGCTCGTGCGCTCATAGTTATTCTCTACCGCGGCCTCCACCACGCCGCGTGTGATCCATTGGTCGGCGTCGTACAGGGGCTTGTCCTCGCTGCCGGGATACGACGCGTCGAAGTGCGTGATGTCGGCGTCGAGCCGCGCGCGCCAGTGCTTGCTCAGCTCGTAACCTAACTTCACAAAGCCGCCGTATTGCACAAAGCCCATGCGCGGACGATGGTTGTCGCTGCGACCATATTGCGCCGCCACAGTGCTGCTGAAGCGCCCGCGTTTCACCTGATTGCTCACCTCGGCCTGAATTGTACCCCAGCTGCCAGCTCCAAGGTTCAATGTCGTCTTTACGCCGTCGGTGGCCATTCCGCGCGTCACTATATTTATCACGCCGCCCATGGCGTTGCTGCCGTAAAGCATCGACGCCGGACCGCGCACCACCTCCACGCGCTCGGCCATAAGAGTCTGGTAAGCGTCGCTGATCGGATGACCGTAGATGCCGTTATACTGCGGATGACCGTCGATCAGCACCATCAGCTGGCCCGACCCGCCGCTCACGCCGCGCAGGGTCAATCCGCCCGCGCCGCCGTTCGACACGCCGTAGCCCATCATCGCGCGCGACGTTACAAACAGGCCCGGCACTTCCTGCATCAGCGTGGGCAGAACCGATGTCTGATGCGTCTCGGTCAACCGCTCACGCTCCACCACGCTCACGGTGAACGGCAACTGGCGCACGTCGGTGGCCGAACGGCTACCGGTCACCACCACCTCGCCCAGCTTAAGCGTGTCGCTCTGGGCATATATCGCGCTACCGAACGCGGTAGCCACTGCTGCTATCATCAGCGAGATAATCAGTCTCTTCATTTCTCTTGTTTTGGCTTGTATACAATAAAGGCCGCCAATCGTGTTTACGGCGGCCTTGTTCTTTCTTTATTATTTCTTATCCATGTTTACCACCACATATTTCTTCGAGCCGAGGCCTATCTGCTCGGCGTAGTCCACAGTGTGGGTGCCGTGCTGGCGGGCGATGCGCTCCATCAGCGGCTTGGCGTCGTCGCCGGCAGTGCTCGTGTGGCGGAACACCATGTCGAGGCATGCCTGATCCAATGCCACGGGATCTGTCGATGCAAGTATGCCCATATCCTTGAGTTTTGGCTCGTCGGGGCTACTGTCGCAGTCACAGTCTACCGACATATTGTTCATCACATTGATGTAGAGTATCTTCTCGCCACCGCCAAAGTAGTTGTGAACGCCTTGAGCGGCTGCCGCCATCGACTCCAAAAAGGCGTCTTGCTCGGGAAGATTCTGCCACAGGATCCCGGTGTCGGAGGTCTTACCGGCCGAATGGATATACGCCTTACCGGCCGACGACGCTACTCCTATCGACGCGTTCTTCAGCACGCCGCCGAAGCCGCCCATCGCGTGACCCTTGAAGTGCGCGAGGTTTATCATAAAGTCGTAGTTCGCAAGGTGGCTGCCCACTATATCGTAGTTGATGTGCTTGCGGTCGGTAACCGGGATGCGGATATCGCCATACTCATCCATAATGTCAACAGCGCCAATGGTGTCGAAGCCATGCTCGTGGATGGTCTTCCAGTGGTCAGCGCTGGTCATGCGGCTACCGGCATACGCGGTGTTGCACTCCACTATCGTGCCGTTCACCTCATGCACCAGCGGGGCTATCAGCGCCGGTTTCAGATAGTTATGTCCGCCCGACTCGCCCGTACTGATCTTAACGGCTACGCGACCCGTGGCCGGACGGCCTACTGCCTTATAAATGCGTACCAACGCCTCGGGGTTGATATCGCGAGTGAAATAGACGGTCGACTGCGCCATGCCGGCCAAAGCGGTGGCCGTAGCCACCAAAAGCATTGTTAATTTCTTCATAATAAGCGATCTATGCTAATAATTACACATTTTTATTACTTTTTACGCCACAAAATTACAAAAAAATTCACAAGCCACCCCTTACACATTTCCCCGATTTTCTTACCAATTTCTCCGATTCATCACTCTCACCTCTCAATCTTCCCCTCCGGTTTCTCCTCTTTTCGCTCGACAAGAAACCGACGCAACGCGAAACACATAAAATAAGGTATTGTATAAAACTTACCGTCAAACCCGATATTCCTGTAGCACAACTTTATGCCGTATCGGATATCGTTGTATTTGCCGCCGCTTTCAACCAATCGCCTCAACGACTTTGTAGCCCCATCGGTGGCTTTCACTTCCACCGGCACGAGCGAATCCTTATCACGCACAAAGAAGTCCATCTCTATGCTCGATTTCTCATTTACATAGTAGTACAAGTCATAGCCTTGCTTCGCAAGCATATCGCCTACTATATTCTCATATATCGCACCCTTGTAGGTGCCCAGATTGCGGTTTATTCTCAAATCCTCTTGCGCCTCCTCGTCGAGCGACGCAATCAATAGTCCCGTATCCTTGAAGTATAGCTTGAACGACTTCGGATTATAGTTGCCCTTAAGCGGCAATTCCGGCGACGAAAGGCAGTAGCAAGGGGTGATAATACCCGCATCGCGCAACCATTCTATCGTGCCGGCATACTCGCGATTGCGAGCGTTCTTGCCTATCTTGCTGATTTGAAACTTCTTGTTGTCTTTGCCCAAAAACACACTTACGTGATTGTATATGTCTTTTATCTTCGCCTTGTCGAGACCGTGAGCATATTTGACAATATCCTCTTGATAATCAAGCAACAACTGACGCTGCATGGCAATCACGCCGCTAAAATTCCCTTCGCTCACATACTTTTGCACTATCGCAGGCATGCCACCTATCACTATATAGTCGCGGAACTCATCGAGCATAGTTTCCATTTGAAGTCGGCTAAACGGACTTAAAGCAACCAAATGGCTATACAGTTCTTCAATCTGAGCCTCACTATATCCTCGGGCCCAAAGAAACTCCTCGAAGTCGAGCGACATCATTTCATAGTCTTGCTTATAACCTACGCTATTCGACGCTATCTCATGATAGTTCACGCCCATCATCGAACCGCTGCATATCACATCGTAACGTCCGTCAAGTTTAAACGCCTTCAAAGCGGTAGCACAATTAGGACAGTCTTGCAGTTCATCGAAGAAGATAAGGGTCGCATGAGGCACGAACTGCTTATATGGGTCGACAAATGTGATATTCTTCACAATACGATCCACTTCAAAACCATCGTCGAATATGCCACGATATTGAGGCTGCAACGCGAAGTTGATTTCAATTACGTTCTTATAGTTTTCCCGCGCAAATCGCATGATGGTAAATGTCTTTCCCACCTGGCGGGCGCCTTTCACAATAAGTGGCAGCCGAGAGGGATTCGACTTCCACTCGACAAGCACATTCTCCATTTTACGCCTCAACACCTTCATATTTTCTTGATTTTGAGCGCAAAATTACTGCTTTTTCACAAAATTCCAAACTTTTTACCCTTGTTTTACACAAAATTCCGGGTTTTTCACGCCCGTTTTTCACAAAATTCCATGTTTTTCACGCCAGTTTTTCACAAAATTCCAAAATATTTCGTAGAAAATCGAGAAATTCGCTGTTACAAAAATCAGGGCAAATACTGCTTAAAGAAACGCAGATGATGCGGCAAGATTGATGTCCAATACTCCCACGTATGACCGCCGGGCGACAACACAAAGTAATGGTCTATCTTCGCCTCGCGAAGCAACTCATGCAAACGCATATTCTGCTCATACAGAAAGTCCTCGGTGCCCTCAGTGATGATTATAGCCTGCTCTCCGTTGCGCAATGTAGGCACAAGGCTCGTTACTGAATGTGACTCCCACTGACGAGGATCGGTTCCTATCACACGCTCAATATATTTGTTGTTCTTCTCGCCGGTAGCTATATCCACGGCGCCGCTCATGCTCCCGCACGCGCGATACAAATCATTATGCCGCCAGGCAAGCCACAGCGCGCCATGGCCGCCCATGCTCAGACCCGTAATCGCACGACCCTCGCGTGTGGCTATTGTCGGATACTTCGAGTCAACGGCTTGCAACAGCTCTTGAGTCACATACGTCTCATATTGACTCGAGGCCACCAGCGGAGAGTCGAAGTAGAACGCGTTCTCACCGTCAGGACACACGATAATCACTCCATATTCAGCGGCTATACGGTCCAGACACCCGGTGTGACTCGACCAGTCGGTGTAGTCGCCATACATGCCGTGAAGCAGATACACCACGGGATAACTGCGCGTCGCCTTTCCGTCGTACGGAAGCGCTACTATGCTCTTCACCTGCTTGCCCATCTTGCTGTCGACCACAAGCGTATCGAGGCGCGCGGCACTGGCGCCGGCTACACTCATCACGGCCACAATCGCCGCCATCACACACTTTCTCATACTTGTCATATCGTTTATTACTAATTCAAATTATTTTAATTCGTTGAACAAAGAATAAAGCATTCTCTCACGCGGCACGGCGCTCAACCGACGCAACGGGCTCGGCAAGCACTTTGTCGAAAAACTTCATGTGTTTCGGCAGCGACTCCACCCAGTATGTCCATGTATGTTTACCCGGACGAGTCTCAAAGCTATGCTTTATGCCGCGCTTATCAAGCGACTTATGTAGCTCTACGTTCACCTGATAGAAGAAGTCCTGCTCGCCGTCGTCTATTATTATTGCCTGACGGCCGGGCTGCAACGTCGGCACAAGGCTCGCCACCGAGTGCTCCGCCCACACGCGTTTGTTCTTCGCATAATCGCCCAGGCGCAGATGTATCTTCCATTTGCCGGGAAACTTGGTGATGTCGACACCGCCGCTCATACTGCCGCATGCGCAGTACAAATCGGGATGGCGCCACGCCAGCCACAGCGCGCCATGCCCCCCCATGCTCAGACCCGTAATCGCGCGGCCATCACGCGTCGCGATTGTGCGATATTTGCCGTCGACGGCCGCTATCAATTCCTTTGTCATATACGTCTCATATTGCATCTTCGGGTCGATAGGCGAGTCGAAATACCAACTGTCCTGACCGTCGGGGCACACCACTATGCACTTATGCTCGTCGGCGAGACGCTGCAGGTCGATCTTCTTCGACCAGTCAAGGTAGTTGCCGTCATAGCCGTGAAGCACGTACACCACAGGATAGCGCAACAGCTCACGCGAGATGTAATACTCACGAGGCACTACCACAAGGTTGCGTATCGCACGGCCCATACGGCTCTCTACTGCCAATGTGTCAACGGGGATACTGTCAATAGCCTCCTCGGCGATGCCGACGGCTGATTTCGCGACGGCCGACGACACCTCAGCCGTGTCGCTCGCGACCGCTACGGCTCTTCCGGCCGACTTCACATCGCGTGTACACGCCTCAGCGCCTGTCGAACAAAGCGTCATCAACACTATAACCAACATTCTCAATGCAACATTCTTCATCGTCATGTCTTTCTGATTTAATCTTTCTTACTTTAAACACCGCAAAAGTAATCAAAATTTTCCATTCAATACATTTTTTTGCTTTTCACGTTCTTTTTTCATTCAGTTTGAGTATTTTTTTGTACTTTTGCGAGATTTTTAATGCCACATGCGACGCGCTGTTCCAAAAAATATCGACCTCGACAATCAGGAGTTCCAATGTGCTTGGAACCTCCTGCAAAACACACGCCGTTCCATCTTCCTTACTGGCAAAGCCGGATCCGGCAAAAGCACTTTCCTTAAGTACATCTGTAACAACACGCGCAAGAAGTACGTCGTTCTCGCGCCTACTGGAATCGCGGCGGTCAATGTAGGAGGACAAACGCTACACTCGTTCTTCAAAATCCCTTTCAAGCCGCTTCTGCCCGACGACCCCGACTTCTCGCCTCGACGGCTGCGAGACACCATGCGTTACCCTAAGAAGAAGATTACTCTGCTGCGGAAGCTCGACCTCATCATCATCGACGAGATCTCAATGGTCAGATGCGACATCATCGACTTTATCGACAACGTTCTGCGCGTCTTCTGCGGCAATATGCGAGAGCCTTTCGGAGGCAAACAGCTCCTCTTCGTGGGCGATGTTTTCCAGCTCGAACCGGTCGTCACACGCGATATGCGGGAAATACTGCGCCTACACTACTCCAATTTCTTCTTCTTCAACGCGCGGGTGTTCTCCAAACTCGGACTTATCCCCATCGAACTGAAGAAAATCTACCGACAGACCGACAGCGCTTTCGTCGCTATGCTCGACCGGGTGAGAGTGAGCCACGCGACACCCTCCGACATCTATATGCTCAACAGCCGGGTAAATCCCGACTACCGCACCGCCAACGACGCTTTCGTCATCACTCTCGCGACGCGGCGCGACACCGTCGACGCTATCAACGACCGACACATGGACGCTCTAACAACCCCAGAGGTCACATTCGTAGGCGAAATCACAGGCACTTTCCCCGACGCCGACCTTCCCACCAACAAAGAACTCACACTCAAGCAAGGTGCACAGGTAATCTTCATTCGCAACGACAAAGAAAACCGATGGGTCAACGGCACTATAGGAATGATTGCGGAAGTATCAACCGACGAGCTGCAGGTAGCTCTCGAGAGCGGCGAGTCCTTCCTTCTCGAGAAAGAAATATGGGAAAACGTGCAGTATTCCTACGACTCACGATCGAAAAAGGTGGTCGAGAAACAACTCGGCACTTTCAAGCAATACCCCATCAAGCCGGCTTGGGCGCTCACCATACACAAAAGCCAAGGGCTCACCTTCAACAACGTCGTGATCGACTTCGCCGGTGGAGCGTTCACCAGCGGACAAACCTACGTGGCGCTCTCGCGATGCACCTCGCTCGAGGGGATGACTCTACTCAAGCCGCTAAGCGAACGTGACATAATCGTCAACCCCGCAATCATCAACTTCAGCCTGCAATTCAACAACCCTCAACTAATCGAAAACGCTCTCGAGCGAGAAAGGGCCAACGCGCTATACACTCGCTCGGTTCTCGCTTTCAACGCTGGCGACTACTCCGACGCTGTCGACCTCTTCGCCGAAGCCATGAAGCTGAGAAACGTCATACACGCCCCTCTCGTCAGGCGATTTATCAAACACAAGTTCCAAAAAATTAAACAACTCGACAACAAACTCGCTCAAATGCGACAAGAGCTTGACGACAAAGAACGAACTCTCCGCAACCTCGCAATGGAATACGTCGACATGGGCGACCAAGCTCAAGAAACTTCGCTCGACGATATCGCTATCAAAAGCGCTCTCGCCAACTACAACAAAGCTCTACGAATCAACCCTCTATGCCTTGAGGCCATGCAAGGGAAAGCGAGACTGCTCTTAGCTCTCGGCGAACTCGACCACGCCGAGCGACAACTGCGCGATGCCCTGCGGCTCGACAAAAGGAACTTCGACACCCTCATGGCTCTCGCACAAGTCGCACAACAACAACGCGACAACGCTGCCACCATCAAAGCTTACAAACGAGTAATCACACACCACAAACGCCGACCAGAACCTTACCAAGCACTCGCCGACTTATATGAGAAACTCGGACTCGACGACCTTGCCGACGAATTCGCCGCACAAGCCCGCCTCCTCCGCAAAAAATAACACTCCCCTGTAGAGTCGACGCACACCTCGCCCGCATGCCCCGATTATTCCGATTACTCAGAAATTTGTGCCCCATCCGCCAATTGTAGGGGCGACGCATGCGTCGCCCGGGTGTCTCACCCCGCCGTCCACAACGATGCCCACCGCTATCCCACAAGCAGCGATGTAAGTAGGTGCGTCAGAAGGGGTAGCCGATGGCGAGGTGGAGGGCGAAGGCGTCCTTGAAGCGGGGGATGTTGAAGTATCCGCTGTGGCCCGTGTCGTATGGCGCGTGGAGGGCATAGCCGATGTCGGCACGAATCACGAGCATATCCATGTCGAAGCGCAAGCCGATGCCCACATCGAGTGCCAGTTCCTTGAAGAAGTTGCGGATCTGCGCCCCCTCGCGCCAATCCTCATGGCTTAGCATCCACACGTTGCCGGCATCGATAAACGCCGCGCCCTTGAAGTAGCCGCCGGATATGAGCGTCGCATGCTCGGGGTCGGTGTTGGTGTACTTGTATGCGTTGGTCGTAGCCTTTGACGCAGCGTAGATACCGCCGGTGATCTCGGCGATCTTCGCATAGGTCGTGTTGTAGACCGCATGATAGCCTGCGGTGGTGCAGTTGGCGTGGATCTCAAGGCCATCGCCCAGCTCATCGATCACGGGCAGGTAAGCTGCACTGGCGCTGCCGTTCTGGATTCCGATGCCGTTTGCCGTGATCACGGTGTTCTTTATGCTGCCGATATGGGCGCTGAAGTAGGTATCCTCGTTGACCGCGGTGCCTGCGGCGCCATCGGTATAGGGCGTGGTATTGACG
>ERZ842401.6942-NODE-6942-length-11830-cov-3.916348_pt1 | contig 11830 bp, 6 predicted proteins | sample MGYA00521270_ERZ842401 | MGnify/ENA primary metagenome ERZ842401 (study PRJEB31892, sample SAMEA3878208) | bioreactor metagenome | biome: Moose rumen | place: Sweden | collected 2011-10 | study: EMG produced TPA metagenomics assembly of the PRJEB12797 data set... | reverse complement strand
GCGCTGGAGGACCTGCACCCCGGCGTGTTCCGCTTCCCCGGCGGCTGCATCGTGGAGGGCACCACCCTCGACCTGCGCTACAAGTGGAAGAACAGTGTGGGTCCTGTCGAGAACCGCCCCATTAACAAGAACCGCTGGGAGAACACGTTCACCTATCGCTACTTCCCCGACTATTTCCAGAGCTATGGTCTCGGATTCTTCGAGTACTTCCAGCTCGCCGAGGAGATCGGAGCCGAGCCGCTGCCCGTGCTCAGCGTGGGGCTCAGCTGCCAGTTCCAGAACGACCATGACAACCAGCACGCCCCCTGCACGAAGGAAGGCCTGCAGGAGTTCATCGACGACTGCATCGACCTCATTGACTTCGCCAACGGAGACCCCGCCACCAACGAGTGGGCCAAGCTGCGCGCCGACATGGGTCACCCCGCCCCCTTCAACCTCAAGTTCCTGGCCATCGGCAACGAGCAGTGGGAACAGCCCTACTTCGACCGCCTCGCCATCATCGCCCCCGAAGTGCGCAAGGCACACCCCGAGATTAAGCTCATCGGCACCAGCGGCCCCAACGCCGAGGACGACCACTTCCGCAATGGCTGGCCTGCCATGCGCAAGCTGAAGGCAGACCTCGTCGACGAGCACTACTACCGCAGCATCGAATGGTTCAAGAAGAACATGAACCGCTACGACGACCGCACCTTCTATACCAAGGATGGTCCGCGTGTGTTCGCAGGCGAGTGGGCCTGCCACGACAGCGGCAAGAAGTACAACCACGCCGGCGCCTCCATCTATGAGGCTGCCTTCATGACCAACATCGAGCGCAATGCCGACCTTGTGCACATGGCCACCTACGCCCCGCTGTTCTCGCACGTCGAGGGCTGGCAGTGGCGCCCCGACCTGATCTGGTATGACAACCTCTCCACCGCGCGCACCGCCAGCTACTACGTCCAGCAGATGTATATGCTCAACCGGGGCACCCACGTACTGCCCACCGCCATCAGCATCAACGGCGCAAAGGGTGTGGTGAATCCCGTTCCCGAGGGTGAGGACGGCGTCTTCGCCAGTGCTGTCATCGATAAGCAGAAGAACGAGATTATCGTGAAGGTCATCAACACGAAGGACGAGGCGCAGTCCGCGCAGATTCAGATCACGGGGCTCTCCAGGAAGCAGCTGGCAGCCCTCTCGACGGTGGAGCTCATGTCGCTCGACTGCTCCGACTACGATGCAGAGAACATGCCCGGTCGTCCTGAGGTCATCTGCCCCGTCACAAGTGTCGCCTCCATTGCTGACGGCATGATTGTAGCCCACATCCCAGCAAAAACCTTCGTGATGTACAAGGTTAAAATGTGAGACTAATAGTTAGGCCCCGTCATCATGACGAGGCCTAACTTTAGTCACAATACATGGAGTAAAGCTATACCAAAGCTATACCAAGGATATACCATACTTTTGCGTTTTGACTGTGTTTTCCGCGCTCTTTTCCCCCGCTTTTTTCACAGCGTTGCCGCTCCCCCTGCCCGCGGCAGAGGAGGCCTGCCGCGGCCGCTTGCGCCGAATCTACATTCAGTTGATTCTAAAATGACGTTCCGTCATTTTGCGCTCGCTGTCTCAGGAGCGTCGTTGAGTTGGGGTAGGGGATTGCGGTCTGAAGGCTTGGCACCGAGCTTCTGTAGCTTGGCGCAAGTTTGGAGAATGCTCTGACCTGTGGGCTGTAGCTTGCGTTCGCCGTCGTCGTAAGCCTGCTGTGCTTTTTGCAAAGCGGCACCTATGGCCTGGTATTTCTTCATGAATTGGCCTACGCGGTCCATCATCTCAGCAGCCAAAGCATAGACCCTCTCATGGTTCTCGGCTTGACGTATCTGTGTCCAAGTGAGGCTGATGATGCGGAGGGCCGCGAAGAGAGTCTGCTCGTCGGCGATATACACGCCGCGTTCCATGGAGCGGCGCCACAGGTCGGGCTGTGCATTGAGGGCTGTCCAGAGTGCTCCGGTATTGGGTACGAACATGATGACATAGTCCATGCGTACCTTGGGAGGTTGTATGTATGCACTATAATCCTTTGTGGCCAGACGGCTGACCTGATCACGTATGCTGGCGATATGCGCTGCGAGGTGGCGCTGGCGATCCGCCTCATTGTCGGCATTGACGTAGTCCATATATGCAGCCAACGACACCTTGGAGTCTATGATGACATCTCGGTGTTGGTCGAGGTGGAGTATGACGTCGGGGCGCAGACGTGCACCGCTTTCTGTGGTGACAGCTACACCAGAGGCATCGCGGATGGTGGCCTGAGTATCATAGTGTATGCCGCGCGTGAGCCCTTGTGACTCCAAGAGCTCATCCAGTACAGTCTCACCCCATGACCCCTGCACGGTGTTGCTGTGGCGGAAGACACGTGTGAGCTCATCGGTGCTTCGCTTGGCTTGCTCACTCTTCTCCATCATCTGTTGTATGATGGTCTTCAGCGATCCGTTGTCGGCGCTCTGCCTGTTCTGAGTCTCTGTCATGGCACGTTGCATCTTGTCAATGGTCTCGCGCAGTGGGTTCACGAGTTGTCCGATGCTACCTGCCGATGTCTCTTGGAACTCACGTTGTCGTTCGCGCAACATCTCTCCAGTAGCGTTCTTGAGCTGTGCCGTCATCTTGGCGATGGTCTCGTCGAAGCGTTCCTGCTGTGCTGCGAGAACCTCGGCATGATGACGCTCGGCATCGGCACGCTGTTGTGCCGCCATATCATCCTTGAGCTGCGTCATGGTCTCTGCCGTGTGCAGCTTGTTACGCATGAAAAGCCAGGCGATAAGGGCACCGCCGGCCCCCCCTATCGCTATACCTATGAAAATCCCAGTGGCAGGTTCCATGAAAAGACAGATAAAAAAGTGTTAAGCGTTGAGCTTTACCTCGAGCTTCTCGAGCATATCACGCGTCATCGTCGCGAGACCGAACTCGGGCCGCCAGCCCCATTCCTCGCGGGCGGCGCTGTCATCGAGGCTGTCGGGCCAGCTCTCAGCGATGGCCTGCTTGAGCGGATCCACGTCATAGATCATCTTGAAGTCGGGCTTCCGCTTGCGGATCTCGGCGTAGATCTTCTCGGGCGGGAAGCTCATGGCCGTGACGTTGAAGCTATTGCGGTGGATGAGCTTGGCGGGGTCGGCTTCCATCAGTTCGATGGCGGCGCGCAGGCCGTCGGGCATATACATCATGTCCATGCGCGTGCCCTTGGCGATGGGGCATACGAACTTCTCACCGCGCACGGCCGCATAGAAGATATCGACGGCGTAGTCAGTGGTGCCGCCGCCTGGAGGGGTCACGTAGCTGATGAGGCCAGGGAAGCGCACGGAGCGCGTATCGACGCCGTACTTCGTGTGGTAGTAGTCCGAGAGGAGCTCCGTGGTCACCTTCGAGACGCCGTAGATTGTCTTGGGGCGCTGGATGGTGTCCTGCGGCGTGAGCTCATGGGGCGTGTTGGTACCGAAGCTGCCGATGCTGGAGGGCGTGAAGACAGCGCACTGGTTCTCGCGAGCCACTTCGAGGACGTTCCAGAGACCATCGATGCCGATCTTCCACGCCAGGCGCGGCTTCTGCTCGGCCACGACGCTGAGGAGTGCGGCGAGGTTGTAGATGGTATCAATCTGATGTTCGTGCACGATGGCTGCCAGCTGCTCGCCGTTGGTGACGTCGGCGACGGTAGAAGGTCCGCCCTCTGCCAACTCACCCTTGGGCTCTGCGCCGAGGATGTAACCGGCAACAACGTGTGCACCGCCATAGCGCTGACGGAGTTCATTTGTGAGTTCCGAGCCAATCTGACCCGTCGAACCGATCACAAGGATGTTCTTCATTCTTATGTTTAAATGTTGAAGGTTGTGTGTTGAAAGTAAGTAGTTAAGTGTTTTCTGCGACAAAGATAGGGAAAAGTTGAGATTTGAGTGTTGAGAGAGGATAGTTTTTTTGCCAAAAAGCTATAAATAATGTAGTTTTTCTTCGTTATATGTGCTTTCACATCACAAAAAGCATTAACTTTGCCACGGAATATTTTAAGCAATCAACCTTCTCCATCAAACTTTAAACCTTTAACCTTTAAGCGATAGAATCATGTATGGTAAAATGCAAGAGCACCTTCAGCAGACGCTGAAGGAAATCCTCGAGGCCGGTCTCTACAAGGAGGAGCGCCTCATCGAGAGTCCGCAGGCCGCTGCCATCGAGGTGGCCGGTAAGGAAGTGCTGAACTTCTGCGCCAACAACTATCTGGGGCTGAGTAACCACCCGCGTCTCATCGAGAGCGCCAAGAAGATGATGGACCGCCGCGGCTACGGTATGTCGAGCGTACGCTTCATCTGCGGCACACAGGACATCCACAAGGAGCTGGAGGCTGCTATCAGCCGCTTCTTCAAGACGGAGGACACCATCCTCTATGCTGCTTGCTTCGACGCCAACGGCGGCGTCTTTGAGCCTCTGCTCACTGAGGAGGATGCAATCATCAGTGATGCCCTGAATCATGCCAGCATCATTGACGGCGTGCGCCTCTGCAAGGCCAGGCGCTACCGCTATGCCAACGCCGACATGGAAGACCTGGAGCGTCAGCTGCAGGCCGCTCAGGAGCAGCGCTTCCGCATCGTCGTCACCGACGGCGTGTTCTCGATGGACGGCAACGTTGCTCCGATGGACAAGATCTGCGACCTGGCCGAGAAATACGACGCGCTGGTGATGGTCGATGAGAGCCATTCCGCAGGCGTCGTGGGTGCAACGGGTCGTGGTGTCAGCGAGTTCTTCCAGACCTACGGCCGCGTGGATATTTACACGGGAACGCTCGGCAAGGCTTTCGGAGGTGCGATGGGTGGCTTCACGACGGGTCGCAAGGAGATCATCGACCTGCTGCGCCAGCGCTCACGTCCCTATCTGTTCTCCAACTCCGTGGCTCCCGGCATCGTCGGCGCTGCCCTCGAGACCTTCAAGATGCTCGACGAGAGCAACGAGCTGCACGACCGCCTCGTTGAGAACGTCACCTACTTCCGCGACAAGATGATGGCCAGCGGCTTCGACATCAAGCCCACGCAGAGTGCCATCTGCGCCGTGATGCTCTATGACGCTCCGCTCTCGCAGCGCTTCGCTGCCCGCTTACAGGAAGAGGGCATCTACGTCACTGGCTTCTACTATCCCGTGGTGCCGAAAGGGCAGGCCCGCATCCGCGTGCAGATCTCAGCTGGTCACAACCGCGCACAGCTCGACAAGTGCATCGCTGCCTTCATCAAGGTCGGCAAGGAACTTGGCGTGCTGAAGTAACAGGTGATGCCTGCCGCTTTAGAAGTGGCTGGAGCCGTCGAAGCAGTGGGTGCAGACCTTGCACTTGGGAAGGCCGATGGCACGGACAAGGATTTCGAGCGTGTTGAACTGGAGGGAGGTGAGTCCGAGGCGGCGCCCCATCTCCTCGACCATGGCATGGTACTTCTCGGAGTCGGTCTTGGCGTACTCCTGTAGGATCTCGTTGGGCGTGGAGGCTTCGCCGCCGATGCCGCCGGGTGTCTTGTCGTGGTCGTTCTCGAGGTCGTGGATGACCTGTCGCGTGAGGAGTTCCATGTCGCTCTTCGATGCCGAGAAGTTGATGAAGGGGCATCCATAGATGAGGGGCGGGCAGGCGATGCGCATGTGCACCTCCTTGGCACCGAGGTCGAAGAGCCCTTTCACGTTGTCGCGCAGCTGCGTGCCGCGGACGATGCTGTCATCGCAGAAGAGGCAACGCTTATCTACGAGGGCGTCGCGGTTGGGGATGAGCTTCATCTTGGCCACGAGGTTACGGGTGAGCTGATTGCCGGGCATGAAGGAGCGCGGCCACGTGGGTGTGTATTTCGAGACCGCACGGCGGTAGGGTGTCCCGATGCCCTCGGCATAGCCCGTGGCCATGCCGACGCCGGAGTCGGGGATGCCGCTGACGATATCTACCTCTGTCTGATCCTGCTCGCCCATGAGGACGCCGCAGGTGTGGCGCATGGCCTCGACGTTGCGACCCTCGTAGTTGGAGGTGGGGAAGCCATAATAGACCCATAGGAAGGAGCAGACCTGCATCTCCTCTCCAGGCGCCCGCAGCTGTTCGATGCCGTCGGCCCGCAGGCGGACGATCTCACCGGGACCCACGTATTGGGTAATCTCGAAGTCGAGGTTGGGGAAGCTGCTGCTCTCGCTCGTGGCGGCGTAGGCGCCGTCCTTGTGACCGATGATGATGGGGGTGCGGCCGAGGCGGTCGCGGGCGGCGATGATACCGTCTTCGGTGAGGATGAGCATAGAGCAGGAGCCTTTCACCTTGCGATAAACGTTCTCGATGCCATCCACGAAGTCCTTGCCGCGTGCGATGAGGAGGGTGATGAGCTCCGTGGGGTTGGTCTTGCCGCTGGACATCTCGGAGAAGTGGTCGCCGCTGGCCAGTAGCTCGGCGGTGAGTTCTTCGATGTTGTTGATCTTTCCGACGGTGACGACGGCCATCTTTCCCAGATGGGAGTTGATGACGATAGGCTGCGGATCCGTGTCGGAGATGATGCCGATGCCGCTGTTGCCCTCGAAGTGGTTGAGCTCCTTCTCGAAGCGTGAGCGGAAGTAGTTGCTCTCGAGGTTGTGGATGCTACGGAAGAAACCCTTCTCGGTGGAGAAGGTGGCCAGACCGCCGCGTTTGGTGCCGAGATGGCTATTGTAGTCCGTGCCGTAGAAGAGGTCGGTGATGACCGGACGTGTGGAGATGGTTCCGAAAAAGCCGCCCATACTATTTATTATTTCTTATTGATCATTTAATACTTGCTGGGCTCGCTGCAAGGCGAGGTTGATGTGGGGCAGGATATTCTCCTCGCCCACGATGGTGTCGAAGTCGTTCTTCATCAGCACCTCGTGCACCTTCGGGTTGACACCGGAGAGGATGACGTGGATGCCCTGACCCCGGGACATCTCCACGAGGTTCTGGAGGTTGTGCATACCCGTGCTATCCACGAACGGCACCTTACGCATACGGATGATGCGCACTTTTGGGCGGTGGGGCATCCGTCCCATAATCTCCTCGAAGCGGTTGGCAATGCCGAAGAAGAAGGGGCCGTTGATCTCATATACCTCGCAGCCGTCGGGAATCTTGAAGTGCTCGAGGTTGGTGGCCTGGAAATCGACTTCGCTGGCCGGGTCGATCTCGTCGGTGAGGACGCTGACCTGCGTGGTCTCAGCCATGCGCCTCATGCACAGGAGGCAGGCCAGCATCAGGCCGACCTCGATGGCCACGGTGAGGTCGAAGATGACGGTGAGTAGGAAGGTGATGAGGAGCACGGAGATGTCCGACTTCGGGTTCTTCAGCAACTGTCGGAACGTGCGCCAGCCCGACATGTTGTAGGCCACGATGACCAGCACGCCGGCCAGGCAGGCCATGGGGATATACTGCGCGTAGGGCATCAGGATGAGAAAGATGAGCAGCAGCACGACGGCGTGGATGATGCCTGCTATGGGCGTGCGGCCGCCGTTGTTGATGTTGGTCATCGTACGGGCAATGGCGCCCGTGGCGGGGATGCCGCCGAAGAGAGGTGTGACGAGGTTGGCAACGCCCTGTGCGATGAGCTCTTGGTTGCTGTCGTGGCGGTCGCCGATGACACCGTCGGCCACGGTGGCGGACAAGAGCGACTCGATGGCGCCCAGCACGGCGATGGTCACGGCGGGCGCAAAGAGCTGGCGCACGACCTCCCATGACAGCGCAGGCACAGCGGGCGCAGGCATCAACGCATTGATGCGGAAGCGGTCGCCGATGGTATCAACGTGTTCGGCGAGGCCATAGTATTTGAGAATGAGCACGCCGATGGTCATCACCAGGATGGCAACCAGCGAGCCGGGAATCTTATTGAGCGCCGAGAGGTGGCCGTTCACGTACTTCACGCGGTTGATGTAGGGCCAGCAGGCGATGATGATGACGGAGCCGATGCCCACGATGGCGCTCCAGACGTCGATGCTCACGATGTTCTGCGCATAGCAGACCCACTTCGAGATGAAGTCGGCGGGCACCGCGCCTTCGATGGTCAGGCCTAGGAGGTCCTTCACCTGTGTGGTGAAGATGGTGAGGGCGATACCGCTCGTGAAGCCCACGACGATGGGGTAGGGGATGTACTTGATGATGGTGCCGAGGCGGAAGACGCCTAATAATATAAGGAACGCGCCCGCGAGGAGGGTGGCAATCATCAGCCCCTGCGTGCCGTACTGACTGATGATGCCGGCTATAATAACAATGAACGCTCCCGTGGGGCCGCCGATTTGTACGCGCGAACCGCCGAGGAGCGAGATGATGAGGCCGGCTACGATGGCCGTGATAATACCTTGTTCTGGGCTGACGCCCGACGCGATGCCAAACGCGATGGCCAGCGGCAGGGCTACGATACCCACGATGATGCCCGCAAGCAGGTCTTTGACAAATGTCGCTTTGTCGTAACTCTTGAGGCTGGTGAGGAGGGTTGGCTTCATACTATTGCCTGTTTTGAGGCCGCAAAGGTACAGAAAAGTTTAAAGTTTTAGGTTGAAAGTTGAAAGTTTTTGCGCCCGTGGCAATGTTTTTTTATCAAATTTGGATGCGTGAAGCAACTTTCAACGTGAAACGTGAAACGTGAAACAGAATTATTCGTAACTTTGTGCCCGAAAGCGTGAAAAGGAAATTGTCAATTTATATAATGGAAAAACTATGTTTGAAAACCAACCTAAAGGCCTCTGGGCGCTCGCCCTGGCCAACACGGGCGAGCGCTTTGGCTACTACACGATGCTCGCTGTCTTCGCGCTGTTCCTGCGTGCAAACTATGGTCTTGATGCCGGGTGGGCAGGCGAGATTTACAGTGACTTCTTGATGCTTGTATATTTCCTACCTATTGTAGGAGGATGGCTGGCTGACCGCTTCGGATATGGTCGTATGGTTACATCAGGCATCTTGATCATGTTTGTGGGTTATCTGTTGCTTAGCGTGCCCCTTGGAGGAGACACCTTTGCGCTTATCGTCATGTTGGTGGCTTTGGTTCTCATCGGACTTGGTACGGGTTTTTTCAAAGGAAATTTGCAGGTGATGGTGGGCAACCTATACGACGATCCCCGCTACGCTACCCGCCGCGATGCAGGTTTCTCCCTTTTCTATATGGCTATCAACATCGGTGCACTTTTTGCACCTACAGCAGCCGTTAAGATTAAGGAGTATGCTGAGACGGCATTGGGCTATTCGAGCAATGATGCCTATCATTTTTCATTTGCTGTAGCTTGTGCTTCCTTGGTACTGAGTATAGCAATCTACTATGCTTTTAGAGGTACTTTCCGTCACACAGAAGGAGGTAAGGAATCGATAGCGACAGGCGAGACAGCTCCTCAGGAGGAGTTAACGGCCGAGGAAACCAAGCAGCGTGTGGTCGCATTGTGCCTGGTCTTTGCTGTGGTCATCTTCTTCTGGATGGCGTTCCACCAGAATGGCCTATCGCTGACGTACTTTGCAGACGAGTTTACGGCTCAGTCTGCCGTGGGTGTTCAGGCGATGGCTTTTGATGTATGGAACCTTGTGGCTGTCATCTTTATTGTTTATGGCTTGTTCTCTATTTTCCAATCAAGGACAGGAAAGGGAAAGGCTGTCGCTGCAGCTGTAGTTGCTGCAGCCTGTGCTTTCCTTGGTTTCCAATATCAGCGAACTACTGGTAGTGTGGCTATCAGTGCTCCTATTTTCCAGCAATTCAATCCGTTCTATGTCGTTGCGTTGACACCTGTGTCTATGGCAATTTTTAGTTACTTGGCCTCTAAGGGAAAAGAGCCTTCAGCACCGCGCAAGATAGCTTATGGAATGTTAGTCGCTGCAAGTGCATTCATTCTTATGGCTGTATTCTCTTACGGATTGCCGTTGCCTCAGACAACAATAGATGCGGAAGGCAATACTGTCGGGATGCATGTAGCTGATGTGACGCCCAATCTGCTTATCACAACTTACCTAATCCTTACATTCGGAGAATTGCTATTGTCGCCGATGGGTATCAGTTTTGTTTCGAAGGTGGCTCCCCCGAAATATAAAGGTCTGATGATGGGTGGTTGGTTCGTGGCTACAGCCATTGGAAATAAGCTGGTAGGTGTGGGCGGCTATCTATGGGGACCACTTCCTTTGTGGATAGTTTGGGCAATCTTTGTTGTCCTTTGCTTGCTCTCGGCTTTGTTCATGTTCGCCATGATGAAGCGGTTGGAGAAGGTGGCTTAAGTCATATCTTTACTTCAGCATCATCCGCAGCAGCAACTGCACATCAGCCTTCCATGGCGAGCCGATGCGGAGGATGCCACTGGAAATCTCATTACGGTCGGTGTAACGCGTTACACCGACTTTTGTTTGTAGGGTCCAGCGCTGGTCGCGGGTGCGAAGGCGTAGCGTGGCGACGAGACGGCCGCCGCGACCGTAGAGCTGTTGCATTCCGAAGGTCTGGAGCAGCGAGGGTTCGTAGAGATAGAGGCGGCTGTCGTAGGCATCGGCACGGAACCAAGCACCCATCAGGGACACGCGCAGACGCTGGTCGCGGCTGCTGTAGTGGAGGCGCGGCGCAAGGGCATAGCCCGATGTGGAAGTGCTACTGGGTGTGGCGACAAGGGTGCAGAGGGCGGTGGCCTGTGCGCTCCAGGCGGCGGAGAAGGTGTGGGTGTAGGTGGCGCGCAGGCGGTGCGTGAGATGGCGCTGATTGCTGCGTTCCTTGCTTTTGACACGGTACTGTAAGAGAAGCTGGCGGTCGCGCCGTGGGGCGTAGGTCGCTTGCAGGAGACCTTCCCAACCATCGGAGGAGCGGCTCATCGAATAGCGAGGCCACGGGGAGTAGAAGTAGTCGATGAAGGCACGGAGCGCCATTGGGCCGAGGCGCTCGGCATTGAAGAGAAGGGTGAAGCCGCTCTCGTTCTGCACCCGGCTGTTCTCGCCATAGGCCGAGGCGTGGGGCGAGAAATAGTTCATGGAATAGAAACGCTGGATGACGCTGAGGCTGGTGTTGGGCGAGAAACGCCAGGCGGCGCGGTTCAGGGTTGCCCAGCCGCCGAGGTCGCCGCGAGTGTTCTGCGAGAAGCTGCGCGCGGTCTCGCCGCTGAAGGTGAGGTGCGCGGCGCGCAGACCATAGTCGATGCCGATGTTCCCGAACTGGTAGCCAGTGGGGTAGAGCTGGCGGTAGAGAGCAGAGCCCTGACGGAACTGATGGTCGTAGTACTGGTACATCGCCGTGACGCCCAGGCGGAGGGCTGTCGGCAGGAAGCGGTGGCTGTCCCCAGCGAGCCGGAACTCCCCTGCGGCATGAAGGGCGGTGGTGTGGCTGCCCAGGCTCCCTTTGCGCTCGCGCTCCGTGGCGGTGCGGTGGAGCCCGGAGGTGTTGATGCTGCTGACGCTGTTGTCTGTGGCGACGGTGGCATCAAGCTGACGGAAGGAATAGAGGGCTGTCAGCTTCCATGTCTGTCCGAAGCGGAGGGTCGCCGCTACGCCGCGCAAGAAGTTGGCTTCGTCGAAGGAGCGGTGCGGGCGGATGTCGTTGGTGGTGCGCCACGCTGCGGTGGCCTGCTTCCCGAAACGGAGCGCGTTGTTGAGCACCAGGCCCTCTCCGAAGCCTGCCTTGTAGTCGCCGACGATAGTCTGGCTGAGCACGCCGAGATTCTGGAGCCGGACGTGGCCGCCGTAGCTGTCCCAGAAAGGTGTCTCGCGCGTGAAGAGCTGTTCGCCGGCGTCCTTCTCCATGCGGAGACCGGCATCGAAGCGGTCTCCCTGCTGCCAGCTGTAGCGCAGGCGGTGGGCGATGCCGCGTGCCCACGACCAGCCGGTGCGAGTATAAAGAGGAACGTCTGCGCGCGTGAGGAGTTCGTG
>ERZ842401.6941-NODE-6941-length-11832-cov-4.799949_pt1 | contig 11832 bp, 13 predicted proteins | sample MGYA00521270_ERZ842401 | MGnify/ENA primary metagenome ERZ842401 (study PRJEB31892, sample SAMEA3878208) | bioreactor metagenome | biome: Moose rumen | place: Sweden | collected 2011-10 | study: EMG produced TPA metagenomics assembly of the PRJEB12797 data set... | reverse complement strand
TGATGACGTTGTCCTGGTCCATGCCCCACGAGTTGTAGCCCTTCGACTTCAGCACGCCCACAATGGTCATGGGAATGGACTTGAAGCGGATGGTCTTGCCGATGGGGTCGACATTATCGCCGAACAGCTCCGTAACAATGGTTTTGCCCACCACTACTTTCTTTGCGGCTTTCTTAATGTCTTCCTCGGTGAAGCACTCACCTTCCTCGATAGTCCACAGCTTGATGTCCAGATAGTCGGGCGTTTCGCCATAGACGGTCGTCGTGGTGTTGTTATTACCGTAGATGACCTGTCCGCTGGCGGTCACCTCAGGCGACACCTTGGTCACGAATTTCTTTTCACGCATGATGCGTTCATAGTCGGCCATCTTCAGCGTCTGCATGGCCGAAGGGTCCTGACGCACGCCGCCACGCATGTCGGCACCGGGGCGGATGGTCAGCAGGTTGGTACCCATCGTGGAGAGTTCCTGACGGATACTCTCCTTCGAGCCTTGTCCGATGGCCATCATCACAATGACGGCTCCCACACCGATGATGATGCCCAGCATTGACAGGAACGAGCGCATCTTGTTGTTGGCCACAGCCTTCAGGCTCACTTTGAAAAGGTTTAATATGTTCATTCTCGTGATATCGTTATTACATTATATCGGTATTACGTTATTGCGGCAAGCCTTAATCATCCTGTGGTATGGGCAGCGCGGCCAAGGCATCGGCAGCCGACTTTATATTGGTGTTGATGGTGTCCTCGCGAATCTTGCCGTCGCGCAGGTTGATGTTACGGCTTGAATATTCAGCAATCTCAGGGTTGTGGGTCACGAAGATGATGGTGTGGCCCTGACGATGCAGTTCCTGAAAGAGCACCAGCATCTCAAACGAGGTGCGCGTGTCAAGGTTACCTGTGGCCTCGTCGGCCAGCAGCACGGCTGGATCGTTCACCAGTGCACGGGCAATTGCTACGCGCTGCATCTGTCCACCCGACATCTGATTCGACTTATGGTCCAGACGGTCGCCCAATCCTACGGCCTGCAAGGCCTTGATGGCTGCCTCGCGACGTTGCTGGGCGTTATACTTCGAGTTATACATCAGGGGCAGCTCTACATTCTCTACAGCCGTGGTCTTGGCCAGTAGATTGTAGTTCTGGAACACGAAGCCTATCTTCTGGTTGCGCAGGTGGGCGCGCTGCGTCTTCGACATGGTGCGCACGCTGACCCCGTCGAGAAAGTACTCACCACTGGTGGGTGTGTCCAGACAGCCCAGTTGGTTCAACAGCGTAGACTTTCCTGAACCTGATGTGCCCTGAATGGTGACGAACTCGCCCTCGTAGATCTTGAACGACACACCGCGCAAGGCTTTCACCGTCTCGGAACCCACCTGAAAGTAGCGTTTCACGTTCTGCAGTTCGATGACGACTTTTCTGTTGTCTGCCATAGCTGTTTTACTTCTTTTGCTGGTTCTTGTTATTGTTCTTCGGACGCGGCATGAACGGGTTGGCTGCCTGTTCGCCCTGCTCGTTCTCGGCACCATTGCTGATACTGAAATCTGTCAGCACCTCAGTGCCCTCGCTGATGCCGCTGACAATCTCGGTCAGCAGGCCATTGGTGGTACCGATCTCCACCTTATGGGCCTTGAAGGTGTTGCCTTCGCGTGTCCACACCTTGTTGGGGGCTTCTACGTCCTCGATGGTCTGTCCCTGACCGAGCAGGGCCTCGTTGGGCATGAAGCGCAGCGCCTTGGCAGGAGCCACCAGCACGTTGTTCTTCTCGAGCGTGAAGATGGTGACGTTGGCCGTCAGACCTGGCTTCAGTTTCAAGTCTTTATTAGGAGCTGAAATCACCACCTCATAGGTCACCACATTACTGGAGGTAGTAGCCTGCTGACGTACCTGTGTCACCTTGCCTTCAAACTGGTCGTCGGGGAAGGCATCGACGGTGAACGACACGCGCTGACCTTCCTGTACGCCACCGATATCAGCCTCGTCGATATCGGCAATCACGCGCATATCAGTTAGGTCCTGAGCAATCGAGAACAGTTCAGGCGTAGAGAACGAGGCTGCCACGGTCTGACCTTCTTCCACCGACTTCGAAAGCACCACGCCGTCTATCGGGCTAGTGATGGTGGCATAGCCCAGATTGGTCTGTGCCTTCTGAACGCTCTGCGAGGCAGTGGTCACCTGGTCTTTGGCTTTCAGATAGGTAAGGCGAGCACTCTCGAACTCGTCGGCACTGACAAGTCCCTTGTCATAAAGTGTCTTATAGCGATTATAATTAGACTGTTCGTAGTTCAAGGTGCTGGTGGCACTATTCAGGTTGGCCTTGGCCGAATTGAGTTCGCTGATCAGATTGGTCTTGTCGAGTTCAGCAATGACCTGTCCCTTCTTGACCACCGAGTTGTAGTCTACATAAAGTTTGCTGACGATGCCGCTGACCTGTGTACCCACGGTGACGCTGGTCACGGGTTCAATGGTGCCGGTGGCCGTGATGCTGGTCTGGATATCGCCCATCTCCACCTTCGCCATCGTAAATTCTGTTTTCTGCTCTTCATTGCAGCTGCTGAGGGCTGCAACAAGCGTGAGGGCAAGAAGCCCTGTCTTTGTGATTGCTTTCATATCTGTGATTTGTCTTTTTTAGTTTCCACTATAGAATTTCAGCATCTGCTGGGCCAGAATGGTCTGGTACTTGCTCTGTAGTTTGTTCTGCTGGGCGGTGAGCAGTTTGTCCTTACCAGTCATCAGCTCCACAATGTTCTTCAGTCCCAACTGGAACTGCTCCTGCAGCAAGTTGTAGCTCTCCTGCTCACTTTTCTCTGTGGCCTGGGCAGCACGGAACTTCTGCTGATTGGTCGAAGCATCGAGCCAGTAGCCCTCAATGGTCTGGTAGAGATTGTCTTGTGCGTTTTGCAAGTCGAGCTGAGCCTGTTCCTGCTGAATGCGAGCCTTGCGCACAGAGGTCTTCGTCTGACGGCCGTCAAAGATGGGAATGCTCAGCGTCAGACCTGCCGAAGCGTCGAAGTTGGTCTTCATCTGGTGTCCCCATGTATTGTCTGACAGTGAGTTCGAACTGGTTCCTACGCCAGCATTCACACTCAGGGTAGGCAGATAGCCTGCCTTGGCCACCTTCGTGCTCAGCTCACTGCTTTTGATGCTCAGCTGACTGCGTGCAATCTCCGGACGTGTGGCCAGTGCCTGCTCGTAGGTGGTCTGCAGGCCGGGAATCGCAGCCAGTGCCTCATCGTCGGTGGTCTGGGGAACAACGATATCGAATTCGGTGTCGCCGCTCAGTTTAAGCAGTTGCTTCAGCTGCAGCTTATAACGGGCAATCTCTGACTTAGCCGCTACAAGATTATATTCATCGGTAGCGCGTTGGGCTGTCAGCTGGGCAACGTCGGCCTTCGACATTTTACCCACTTCCAGCATCTGCTGTCCGCGCTCCTCGTTCTTCTTGCTGGTTTCCAGACTCTGTTCGTTCACCTTTACAGCCTCGTTCAAATAGAGCAACTGCACATATAACTGGGCTATCTGCTCCTGAATACTATTGGCTGTCACCTCAGCCTCGAGTGCTGCCTGCTCAGCCGTCAGTTTATTCTGCTTCACCTGGTTGTAGTTCCGATTGCCGTTCCACACCGTCCACTGGGCATTGATGCCATACGAGCCGTTGTAGTAACCTTTGTCTACCTTGGTATCAACCTGTCCGTTAGTCACCGTCGCAGTACCACTGTCCTGCCAAGGGCGATAGCCGACGCTCTGATTGGTCGATGCCGACACCGAGGGCAGTAGCGCGCCCTGTGATCCTTTCACATCCTCCTCGGCTGACTTGGCCGACAACCGTGCTTTCTGTAGCGTGATGTTGTGCTCCTTGGCATACTGTATGCACTCTTCAAGAGTCCATGTCTTCTGAGCCAATGACAACTGTGCTACGCTCATAATTCCTACTGTGAGTAGTAGAAAACGTTTCTTCATTTTTTTCTCTGTTTAGTTTGAAAACGATGCAAAAATAGAATATTTTTCGATGATTCTTCTATTAATTGTTTCGAGGTTAACGTTTTTTTGTTAATTTTGCAGCCACTTATGAGATACAGTTCAGATTTTAATCGTCAGGGCGACTACGACCACTACAGTGTGGCACAGCCGCAACCACTTCTGGAATTTCTGCTTGAGAACATCAAGCAAAGCCGTAATAAGATCAAGGACACGCTGCAGGGTCGTGGTATCAAGGTGAACGGCAAGACTGTTACGCAGTTTGACTTTCTGCTGCAGCCTGGCATGAAGGTGGCCGTCAGCAAGACCAAGCGCAACCAGCAGGGCTTCAAGAGCCGCTATGTGAAGATTGTGTATGAAGACCGCTGGCTGATTGTGGTGGAGAAGAACATCGGCATCCTGTCGATGGCAGCAGGCCACTCGTCGCTCAACGTGAAAAGCGTGCTCGACGACTATTTCAAGAAATCGCGCCAGAAATGTACGGCCCACGTGGTGCACAGGCTGGATCGCGATACCAGCGGACTGATGGTCTATGCCAAGGATATGGAGACCGAACAGATTCTGGAGCACCACTGGCACGAGATTGTCTACGACCGTCGCTATGTGGCTGTGGTCAGTGGCGAGATGCTGCAGGACGAGGGCACCATCGAGAACTGGCTAAAGGACAACAAGGCCTACATCACCTACTCATCGCCCGTTGACAATGGCGGCAAACTGGCCATCACCCATTTCCACGTGCTTGACCGCACTACCGAACATTCACTGGTAGAATTTAAGTTGGAGACGGGCCGCAAGAACCAGATTCGCGTGCACTCTGCCGATATGGGTCATCCCGTCTGCGGCGATCCGAAATATGGCAATGGCGACGATCCCCTGCATCGTCTCTGCCTGCACGCCTGGCTGCTTTGCTTCACCCATCCTGTGACAGGCGAGCCCATGGAGTTCGAAACGCCCATTCCTACTGCGTTCCGACAGATGTTCAAGCATTGAATAACGGGGAACGCTGAATGACCAAATGGATAATATAGGCTACTACATATTCGTTCTGGCTGTCATCATCGTGGGCGTTGCCTTGATTAAAAAGATTGCCAGCTGCATGGTGAAGACCATTGTCTTCCTCGTGTTGCTGGCAATTTTGGCTTATGTTTATTTCTTTATTCTTTAATAATATGATACGTGTTCTTGCAATTGACGACGAGCCCCTGGCGCTGCAACAACTGGTAGGCTATATCAAGAAAATCCCATTCTTTGAACTGGCAGCCCAATGTCAGAGTGCTCTGGAGGCACGGGAGTATTTGGATCAGGAGCCTGTTGATGCCATCTTTTGCGACATCAACATGCCAGACTTGTCGGGCATGGAGTTTGTGCGCCAGTTACCCGTGCGCCCCATCATTGTCTTTACCACTGCCTATAGTGAGTATGCCATTGAGGGATATAAGGTAGATGCCGTCGACTATCTGCTGAAACCATTCGGCTTTGCTGACTTCCAACGGGCAGCAGAGAAAGTGAGGAGAAGCCTCTCTCCGAAGGGAGAAGGGGGTAATTTCACTCCGAGCAGTCAAGAGGTAAATCAGTCCGCTCCTGTCGGAGGAGATTCTTCTTTCTTTGTGAAGACCGACTACAAAACCATTCGTGTGTCAATCTCCGACATACGCTACATCGAGGGTATGAGCGAATATCTGAAACTGCATCTGGAAAGTCAGTCAAAGCCAGTGATTACCCTACTCTCGATGAAAAAGATGGAAGACTTCCTGCCGGAGAACTTCATGCGCATCCACCGCTCTTATATTGTGAATCTCGACAAGGTGCAGGAGGTGAACAAGAATCGCATCATCATGGATGCCGATACCTATCTGCCCATTGGTGACAACTATCGCGAGCAGTTTAACAGCTATCTGTCTACTCGTTTTCTGGGGAAATAGCCTAAGACAAAAGAATGCCCAGTGCGACCAACAGTCCGTAAATAAAGATGTTACGGGCAGTCTCGCCAAGGCACTTGTTGAGTTCGCGCCCCTGCCAAATCTGCTTCATGTGAAGCCACGTGAAGACATGCAGAATGAGATAGACAAAGGGGAAGACAAAGGCCAACAGACGACCATTGAGCCAAAACATACTGCCCATCGTGCAGGCCACAATGCCCACGGCGAGATAGAGCCGGAGGGTTGCCTCTGCCCCAATCTTTACGACCAGCGTCTGCTTGCCAGCCATGCGGTCGGTGTCACGATCACGGAAATTGTTGACCAGCAACAGCGCATCGATTACGATGCCGCAGGCCAACGAGGCCACAATGACCTCGGCAGTAAACGTGTGCAACTGAACATAATAGGTGATGCTGACGGGCACCAATCCAAAGAACACCAGCACCAGCAGGTCGCCCATGCCTACATAAGAAAGGTGGGTGGTGTAAAGGAAGCAGAACAGCACACAGGTAATGCCTACCAGAATCATTTCAATTCCGCCATACCACACAAGGGGTAACCCTACGACACAAGCCAGACAGGTGGTGAGGGCGATGGCCTGCTTCATGGCATCGATGGTGACCCATCCCTGGGTGCAGGCTCGCTCAGGCCCCAGTCGGGTCTCGCGGTCGTCAGTACCTTTAATATAGTCGAAGAAATCATTGATGAAGTTGGCATCTATCTGCATGATGAAGGCAAAAAGCAGGCAGAGCACGGCAGCCACAGGACGGAAAACGTCGCCCTCATAGCCTTTGGCATCCACCCACGCCAGCGCCAGACCGATCATCACTGGCACGGCAGCACCTGTCAGCGTCTTTGGCCGAGCTGCCAAAATCCATGCTTTCAGCGAATTCCTTTTCACCGTTTTAGGGTCCATTGTCATCGTTTTTTATGAATTTTGTTGCAAAAGTAGATATTTCTTCGTATATTTGCAACATTATTCAATAGAAATTATGCTAAAAAACACGCCCAGTCTTGACTTGGTGGAATTCATCGAGACCCAGATTCTGCCTCAGTATGCCCAGTTCGACAAAGCCCACAACATGGAGCATGTCACTCGCGTGGTGCGCCGCTCGCTGGAATTGGCCGGCACTACGGGAGCCGACATCGACATGGTATACGCCATTGCGGCTTATCATGATATCGGCATGTCAGGGCCCCGAGCCATCCATCACATCACGGGCGGAAAGATCTTGGCTGCCGATGCACGCCTGAAGCGATGGTTTACAGCGGAACAGATCAAGATTATGCGCGAGGCCATCGAAGACCATCGTGCCTCGGCATCGCATGCTCCGCGCAGCATCTACGGGAAGATTGTGGCCGAGGCCGACCGCGACCTGTCACCTGAGGTGGTGTTCCGTCGCACCGTACAGTTCGGCTTGGCTAATTACCCTGAGCTGGACAAGGAACAGCAATGGAAGCGATTTCGTGAACACATGGAGCAAAAATACTCTGTTCACGGCTACATCCGCCTGTGGATACCGGGATCCCAGAACGAGAAGAACCTGCAGCAACTGCGCAACACGATTGCCGACCCAGTGCTGCTGAAAGAACAATTCAATAAATACTATCAAGAAGAAACACTATGACAAATGAAGAATTAATGCGCCGCGCCATTGAACTCTCCAAAGAGAGTGTGCGCCACGGCGGAGGTCCTTTCGGGGCCGTGATAGCCAAGGATGGTGAGATTATCGCCGAAGGCTCCAACTGCGTAACCATCGACAACGACCCTACGGCCCATGCCGAGGTGTCTACCATCCGTAAAGCCTGCAAGCTACTGGGCACTTTCGACCTCTCCGGCTGCGAGATTTTCACATCCTGCGAGCCTTGTCCCATGTGTCTGGGTGCCATCTACTGGGCCAAGCTCGACAAAATCTACTATGCCAACAACCGCAAAGACGCTGCCGACATTGGCTTTGCCGATGATTTCATCTACGAGGAACTGCCCTTGAAACCACAAGACCGCCAGAAACCCAGTGAGATACTGATGCGCGAAGAGGCCCTTGAAGCCTTCCGCATGTGGCAGCAGAAAGAGGACAAGACGGAGTATTGAGTTTCAAAACTTAGCCGACGATTCTTGACAAGATGAAGAAGTTCCTTTTCCTTTTTTCCACGCTTGCAGTTCTTTTCTCATGCGCCGGTTCCGACGATGACGAGCCAAACAATAATGGACCTAACTTCCCTGAGAACCCTGGTGCACCCACTGCACCACGAGGTCCCTTCAATCGCACGGTGCTTTTCTACATTTCTGGTGAAAACAGCCTAAGCACCTATATCGCTAACGAGCTGAAAGAGATTCGGAAAGGCTCAAAAGGCATTGGCAACAATGCCGTAGTGGTCTACGTCGACGACTCTAATGCCCGACGCAAACCGTATATTCTCTGGTTGAAAGAAGGCATAACCATCGACTCGCTCGCTCTGGAGGTTGATCCTCTGTCATCGAGCCAGAAGGCAATGAGCTCTATACTGAACTACACCTCGACCTACTATCCTGCCGACGAATACGGGATCGTGCTCTGGGGCCACGCCTCCGGATGGCTATTGGAAGACTCGGTAGAAACATCGGCAACAGCCAACAGTCCGCAAAGAGCCTACAGGGCAGTGCCTTTTTCTCCACAAAAAGCCTACGGAATTGATAATGGCAAGAACTCATACAGCGACAACGGACAGTGGATGAACATATCAACTCTGGCCCAGACACTGTGGAACTGGAAACATCTGAAGTTCATCTTTGCCGACTGCTGCCAGTTCCAGTGCGTGGAGACTGCCTATGAACTGCGCAACGTGGCCGACTACATCATTGGTTCGCCTGCTGAGATTCCAGGTGAAGGCGCCCCTTATGAAACTGTTGTAAAAGGACTGTTCGACCCTTCGGAAACATTCTACCGAACCATTGTCGACAGCTATTTCGAACAGGTCATCAAAACCACCTACTACTCTTATGACGGTTGGAGCGACTTCAACTACAACTCTCGTACGCCGCTGTCGGTCATCAAGACTGCCGAACTGCGCAACTTGGCCGATGCTACTAACACCGTCTTGCATACTTTCATAACCGAAGACAGCGAAACGCCAGACCTCTCGCGACAGAGTCTGATTTATTATTGCGGCAGCAACAGCAGCAATGCATTCAGCGTGATGTACGATATGAACGACCTGATACGCAAAAACACCGTCGGCAGCGACAACACTGATAGCGGACAGGCTGCCTACGAGACATGGAAAGAAGTGTTCGACCGCACAGTTATCTACAGGAAGAATGCCTCAGAAGGCTGGATGACAAACCGCCAGATACAGCCCTACGTATTCCGCTCTGGCATCCTGACCGACGAACGTTATGGTGGTATGAGCATGTTCGTGCCCCAAACACAGAACAGGTCTGGCACACGCTATCTACCCTACACGCTGAACGGTGTGCAACACAACGGCTATAATGCCGACATCCGCACAACAGCCTGGTATGCGGCAGCCCGACTGGCAGAGTTTGGATGGTAGCCCGACAGTCAGAATTCGGGTGATTGCAAAAGAAAACACGCCTCATTCAGCAGGCGTGTTTTCTTTTTTTCCTATTATCACTTTGATTTTCGAGATGCGGTGCTCGTCCATTTCCACCATTTCGAACTTGAAGTTCTGATACTCCAGCACCTCATTCTGCTTGGGGAAATCGCCTTTAAGTTCGAGCATCAAGCCTGCCAGCGAGTCAGCATCGCCTTGAACATCCTCAAACACTTCGTCGTCAAGATCCAAAATTCTGTAGAAATCACTCAGCAGCGTCTTGCCCTCGAACACGTAGGTATTGGCATTCAAACGGACGTAAGACTTCTCTTCCTCATCATACTCGTCGTTGATTTCGCCAACAATCTCTTCCAGAATGTCCTCTAGCGTAACAATACCACTGGTTCCTCCGAACTCGTCAACCACAATGGCAATATGCACTTTGTTCTCCTGGAAGTCGCGCAGCAGGTCGTCAATCTTCTTCGTCTCAGGCACGAAGTAAGGCGGACGGATGAGTGACTGCCAGCGGAACGTGCTCGGCTTCGACAGATGGGGCAACAAATCTTTAATATACAGGATTCCGCGAATGTTGTCCATCGACTCCTGATAGACGGGAATGCGCGAGTAGTTGTTCTCCACAATACACTGCAGCACCTCGGGGAAAGGTGAACGGAAGTCGAGGGCCACCACGTCCTGACGGCTGGTCATCACTTCCTTGGCCGTCTCGTCGCCAAAGCGCACAATGCCCTCCAGCATGTTCTTCTCCTCCTTCAATTCGTCCTTGTCGGTCAGTTCCAAGGCCTGCTCCAAATCGTCCACGCTCAATGTGCGGCTTTCCTTCAGCATCACCTTCTCGGCCAGTACACCAGTACGTATCAGGATGCTTGACAGCGGATAGAATAGTCGGCGCAGCGTCATGATGGTGCCGGCAAAAGTGCGGCATACCGCCAACGCATGCTGACCGCAGTATATCTTTGGCATAATCTCTCCAAAAAGCAGCAGCAGGAATGTCAGCAGCACCGTGATGACCAGAAATTCTAGCCAGATGGCATTGCCAAAACTGATGACGTGGGAGAAGAAATAGTTGCAGAGCATGATGATGGTCACGTTCACCAGATTGTTCGTAATCAGAATCGTGGCGAGCGTGCGTTCCGAGTCTTCGCGCAACAACTTGATATTGCCGTCGGCCGGATGTTTCTCATCGTCCAGCTCGTTCAAGTCGTGGGGAGTCAGCGAGAAGAAAGCTATCTCCGATCCTGACGCAAAGCCCGAGGCAATCAGCAAGACAGCAGCCAGGACAATCGAGATGATGGCTCCCAAGGAAGGAGTCATAATTTGTACTTCACCGATAATTTGTTGAAGATAGTCCATTTATACTGTTTGCTCTGAGGAGTTCTGGCGTGGGGTCAGCATCTCCATATTGTCAGCCCAGATTTCCGTATAATACTGTCGCTTGCCCTGCTTGTCGTCATAGGAAGCATAGTGGATGCGCCCCTCAATATAGAGTTTGTCGCCTTTGTGTACGTAGTGTTCAACGATTTCAGCCAGTTTCCGCCACAGTATCACATTGTGCCACTCTGTGCGGTCGGGCACCTGAGTACCGTTCTGCAAAGTATAGCCACGCTCGGTAGTTGCCAGTCGCAGCCGGGCCACTGCCTGTCCTTGGTCCACATAGCGTACCTCAGGATCGCTGCCCACATTTCCAATCAGCATCACCTTATTCATACGGCTCACACTTTAAAAAAAACGCCCTACCCTGCCAGCTTACGCCTGCTTGGCCATTCCCATGAAGCGGAACTTGAAATTCTTGCCCTTGGCCGAAGGAAACTGGCTGCGGTCATCCACACGCGAACGAAGGTGGTCGACAATGCGGTTGTAGCAATCCTGTCCCGAGATAGCACGCACGATGGCCACAAAGTGTGTGTCGCGATATTGGAACTTACCCGTGCCCGGCACCTGCTGAACACGCTTGAAGTCCACCGTGCCCTCATACCAGCCATCGCGCTCTTCGTTCAGCTTCATCTGGGCCGATGCCGTCCGTTCCTTCTCGCCACCGCCCGAACGAACGGCACGCTTCTCCTTGAAGTCCTGCATCGTGGCAGCATCAGTCTTGATAATAATAAAGTACACACGAGGACGAATCTTATAGCGCTTTGGGAAAAACACATCACTGGCTGCATACTCACGAATATCAGTTTCCAGCACAGGATTCATGCCCACCTCGTCAATACTTTTCAAAAAATCAATGGCTTCGTCTACAGTATTGACAAGAATCTCTTTGTCAAAGTATCTTAAGTATAAGTTCATCTTGTGAAATTGGTTGTTTTCCTAAATGTGTTCTAAAAAAGGTACAAAAAAAGAGCGGAAAACGGGACTCGGACCCGCGACCCCAACCTTGGCAAGGTTG
>ERZ842401.6940-NODE-6940-length-11833-cov-3.884615_pt1 | contig 11833 bp, 15 predicted proteins | sample MGYA00521270_ERZ842401 | MGnify/ENA primary metagenome ERZ842401 (study PRJEB31892, sample SAMEA3878208) | bioreactor metagenome | biome: Moose rumen | place: Sweden | collected 2011-10 | study: EMG produced TPA metagenomics assembly of the PRJEB12797 data set... | reverse complement strand
GAAAATGTCGGTATAACTGGGCATGACAATGCTCTTCCTGCAAGCGGTACATTTAACACAAAACCATCATCTGGATTTATCGGTCCAAAGGAGGCCGTGTTATTTGGAAAAACAATGACTGCCGGAAAGAAATTAAACACGAAAGATTACGGAATACATGAACAATATATAAGTAACCATCCCGATTAGACACCGCGGGCAATATACAGTACTGGAGCTCCGTATAGAAGTGGTTTGCGATCTGTAGAAGACGGTTATATTATTAGTACAATGGGCGACGTTGTTAGTAGTATAGATGATGGAATGTCTATAAAAATTCCATAGAATGTTAATACCCGTGGTGTTACAACTTCTGGATGGTATGATGCAGGAGGCCATCTAATTTAGGTTGGAAAAGGGGTGGACGGATAGTATTATATGCGCGGATAGGATTTATATAAATTCGTAGCAGAAGATTACGCTAAAAAACATTTATCGTACGGTGATTAGAATTTTGATTATTCCACGTGGCAACAATACCATCCGTGGTTAAATTTTGGTCTTCAAACTATATAGAAAGCTGTTAAGCCAATTATTGTAAGAAGCAAATGGACTTCTGTAGAAGATATGATGAATGATTATTATACACCTCGTTCGGTAAAAACACAATTAGACAAGGTGGTGACTAACGACATGTGGAAATGATATACAGAGAAATAAACTCTGAAACAAATGAAATTAGATATTAATAATCTAGAACAATATACTTTAGATGAGGAGTCTGATGGACTCCCTGAACTAAAGAAAAACAAAACTAAGCGCATAAAGATGCGTAAACATTACACATAACATATTGCAATATGGCAAAAAAGAAGAATACTATTCCGAGTGGATTTGAAGATGTTCTTGGAAACATTTATAGTAATTCTGAACAAGGAGAAGGAATTTCTAATATTGATGACCTTCTCCCACCAGATACTCCACTTGTAGAAGATGATGATACAGATGAACCGCCAGTAAATACTGAGGACGGCAATGAAGAAAAGGATGACACTACAACTCCTCCTGCTAATGAGGATATTAGTGATATTCCAGAAGATGTTCTGAAACACACTCAGACCATGGATACAACCGATGTAGACGATGATCAAACAGAAGATAACAATGATCCTTCTGATGCAGATCTATTAGAAGCTCAGCAAGTTGGGCTTTTGTTCGAAGCTGTCGGACAGTCTCTCGGTTGGAATATGAACGATATTGAGGACAAAGACAAACCTCTTACAGTAGATGCTCTTACTGAATATCTCACAGAGACGGTACGTCAAAATTCTATTCCACGGTATGCAGATGAACGTATACAACGATTAGATGAATATGTAAAAAACGGAGGAAGGTTTGAAGACTTTTATCAAAAACAGTCAGAAAACACGTCTCTTGATAACCTCGATATGGAAGACGAAGCTAATCAAAAGGCAGTAATTCGAGAACTCCTTAAACACAGCAACTATACTGATGAGCAGATTAATAAAAAGATTTCTCGTTATGAAGACGCTGATATGTTGTATGAGGAGTCAGAGGACGCTTTGGATAGATTGAAGCAGATTCGTAAACATGAAATTGAGATTGCTACTCAGCAACAGGAAGAATATGCACGACAGCGAGAAGAGCAGTCAAAAGCATTCTTTCAGACTGTTACAAGCGACATCAATTCGCTTACCAACATTCGTGGCATAGCAATTCCAAAAGAAGATCGCAGAGCCCTTTTTGATTATATTTTCAAAGTAGATCAAAACGGAGTATCTCAATATCAAAAGGATTTTAATGAGAATTTATCAAAGAATCTCATAGAATCTGCTTATTTTACGATGAAAGCAGATGCTTTAATATCCAATGCTGAAAAGAAAGGAGAGTCATCCGCTGCTGAAAAACTTAGGAAAATGTTACGGCATTCAACTAAAAATCATACAACTTATAATGCCGATGATAAACAGAAATCAGTTACGGACTTACTTGCGGGTGCGTTCTGATGATTATTTAAACAATTAAAATATATATGAATAATAGTTTACTTAACAACCTCCAGCTGTATCGCGGACGTCGTTTCTCGGACCTGGTGGATGAAAATATGATTTCTAACGCCCTGCTGACAAGACCTCATGAGGTATCTGGTCTTCTGTCGCTTGTCTTTGGTACTAAAGATGACGGCGTATCAACTGCTATCGACCTGATTACTGGTGGTCTTGGCAAAACTATGATTATCAATAACCGTGAGCTTGAATGGTCTGTTATGATCGATAGTGATCACGCTGTGAATATTCGTTGGGCCAAAGCTGATGGTAAAGAAATTGATACCAATAATTATACTACTGTAACTCCTGGTGCCAATGGTCAGCCTATTTATCTCGCTCTCGAGGAGCGTTGGTTCAATACTGGTGCTGTTCTGTCGTTCGACGATTATAAGTTCCAGGTTCGTGTTGCTGGCGTTCCTTATCAGGATGGAAGTGCTTGGGTTTATGAGTGCTATGTGATCGATGGTTCTCAGGCTGCTTATATTCCTGGTGAGTTTCTGCTTCCTGGTCGTCAGGTAAGCCGTATTGGTTCTGCCTACGAGGAGTATAGTGATGAGGCGGACATCATCAACTATCAGACTCCATTTAAGATGCGTAATCACCTGCAGACCCTTCGTCTGAGCTATGATATTACCGGAGATGCTTATAGCACCGTACTTGCTATTGCTCTGAAGGATCCTGAGAGTGGCAAGACTTCTTATCTGTGGTCTGATTATCAGTACTGGATCGCTCTTCGTGAGTGGAAGAAGCGTGAGGAAAAGGCTCTGCTTTTCTCTAAGTCAAATCGTTTGGCTGATGGTACGTATATTAATCGCGGTACAAATGGACGTCCCGTTCCCACGATGTCTGGCCTGTTTGAGCAGATTTCTCCAGCTAACATTCGTTATTATACTACTTTGACTGCAGAACTGCTTGAGGATTATCTGTTTGATCTCTGCTACAATATCCTCGGTACCAATGAGCGCAAATTTATGGCACTGACTGGTGAAATGGGTTAATTTCTAGCCCCTTGTGACAGTGATGTTACAAAGCAAATCTACTTAATTGCTGGAAAATCTATATAGATTTAAAATCATAGAATAACATTTAAATTATGAACACATAGAAGTTCAATAGACAATCAGCAGCCAAAACATTACATAAACCACTCAGAGGGTTTGAATATAGATATGTCTTATATATAGACGGTATATTGTATGATAAATATACTGATTCTGTTGTGAAAGCTGTAAACAATAAAGTTACGGTTGTTGGAATGAATAACAAACCGTATGCATATAATATATAGAAGCTTATAGATCTTACATTCAGTGATTTAGATCTCACTGAGTTTGAAGATGTGAAAGGACATCTTGGATATAAGATTAATAAAAACGGAACGCTTTATAATACTAAAAGTAATCGTTTCGTGAGCACTAAAATAAAGAATGGATATATGAGATATAACGTTGATTGGAAAAGAAGACTGGTACACGAAGTCTTGGCTGATCAATGGATTCCAAACCCAAATAACTTAGAAACAATTGATCATTTAGATTGTAATAAACTGAACAATAGTTTGAGCAATTTAGAATGGGTAGATCGTGGAGAAAATAATCGTAGAGCTTATGATAACGGTCTTACAACAGTTGTTAAGTCTCTTGTAACTTTCACAAATGGAGACGAAAGTTTTACTTTACTGGGACTAGAAAATGCTAGCAAAGTATTCGGTATTAAAAAATCTACACTTTGTACAATGATTAAAAGGTATGGAGATAAAGACGTGGCAATACCGAGTGGTTCAATGAAAGGTTATAAAATAACTACTTCTAAATGTAAATGTTAGGTTCAACGACTATCCGATGTGGAGTAGGACTCAAGTGAGTCTGAAATGGTAGATACCTCTTAGAGGTAAAGATATAGTCTAGTCTCCTATGAAAGTAGGAGGAGATGCAGACTGCGATCTCTGCACCCGGCTCAGCTAACGACTGGGTTGAATATAAACGATTCGTGAATTTGATCGTATTTTGAAGGAGAAGGTTGCCGGCTTCAACCTGATCGATACTACATTTGTCACGGGTAGTGGCCAGAACCTGACTCTTGGTGGTTAGTTTACTACCTATAAGATGACCAATGGTATTGAACTGACTCTGAAGCGTTGTCCTCTGTTTGACAACATGGAGATGTTCCGCCAGCTCCATCCTCTGACTGGCAAACCCCTTATGTCTTATACATTTATGTTTGTCGATCTTGGTTCGCGCGACGGTCAGGCCAACATTGTTAAAGTTTGCCGCAAGGGCCGTGAGTTTGTTCAGTGGACAACTGGTGGTTCTGTACTTCCTAGCGGTTATGCTAACAGCATCAATACGCTGCGTTCTAATAGCCGCGATGGTTATCAGGTACACTTCCTTGGTGAGGAAGCTATTATGCTGCGTAATCCTCTGTCTTGCGGTATTCTGTATTGCGATGCTGAGGATACTGAAATCGTCAATAACGGTTCAGCTCTCATTGGTGCTTGATAATATAAAACAAAAAGATATAATGTATTCGGCGGGGGGCAACAGCCCCCTTGACCGGTACGCAACATACTAATGTAAATTATGGTAGTTGAATTAAAAATTAAAAAGAAGAATCCCTGGGCTGGATTGATTAAGTATAAGGCGTGTTTTGATTATATCGCCCCTTATTTCACAAGGTCTGGGTCGGTGTATACAGGACTTACTCCTGAGGAAGAAAGATATTACGAAAAAGCTTTAGGTTATGATGAAGGTCATTTGGCTAAATCTAGCGATTTTTGGACAACTTTTTGTGTAAAAGTTGGTTCACGTGGCCTTATTCTTGATGATTCTATTCCGCGCCAAGAAATGATTATTAAGTTTCTTAGTGGGCATAAGCGCGTAGCTACGTCATTAGATAAACTTACTGCTGGTAAAGACTATTTGCTAATCAATCGTGAAGCTGAAGCTGTAGAAGCTAATAAAATTAATAAGCTTCGTCGTGAAGCAATTAAAGAGTTTGATAATCTCAGTCTTGAACAGATGCGTAAATGTCTACGTTTGTTTGGTATAAAAGCAGATAGAATGTCTAATGAACTTATAGAATCTACACTGTTTAATCTTGTTGATAAACAACCTAAGAGGTTCTTCGATAAATGGGTAAATAATAAAAGCAAAGAAACAGAATTTATACTCGAAGAAGCTGTCGCTAAAGGTGTTATCCGCAAAGATAAAACGCATTATTTTTATGGATCTGACATGTTTGCAGATTCTCTTGAAGATGCTATAGCTTATTTGGATAGTAAAAAGAATCAAGACCTTAAGCTTTCAATAATCAACGAAACACAAAACAAGTGATTCATTTATAATCGAATGAGATATGACGTATAAAGACATAAAGAAAAGATTCCTGATTGAGTATGATAAGGCGAATGTTACTTCGTCATATCCATCGTTAACAGATACTGAAATTGCAGCGATCTTAGATAAAGCTTATTTGGCTACAATAGCTCAGAAGGTTACTGGTAATAATATTAGAAAGTCTTATCTAGAAGCTGATATAAAATCTATATCAGATTTGCAAGAACTGATCACTAGAACAGAATTAACATTAAAATCTTCTGTCGAAGAAACACCTGATGATCCAAAACCTGTTTTACCAGAAAATGTAAAATTTGTCGAATTTCCTGATAAGTTTATGTATTACGTATCTGCATTTGCTGAAATACACAATGGTGCTGTTCCTATGCAGATAGTTAATCATGCTACAGCTAAAAGGTTCTTTGTAGGTCCATATAACAAACCGTGGATAAAAATTCCTGTTTGTTATATACACGAAAACAAAATATTTGTTGTGTATGATACAGATGAAGAAGTTAATACTATTTATCTGGATTATATCAAAGAACCAGAATTATTTTCCAGTGTTTTAAAAGTTCACGCAGGAATAGATTCAAACGGAGATAAAATATATACAGACATTGCTAATATTGATAGAGAAGATCTAAAATGCAACGATACGTTAGCAGAAGAAATAATCAGTCTGGCTATTATATTTGCATTGGAAAATGTTGAATCTACTAGATTGAATTCTAAACTTAATACGAAAGGGTTTGAGGCATGACAGGAAAAGACTTACAAAAGCAATTTGAAATGAAGCTTTGGACGATGATACCTGAGACGCAGATTGAAGCTAAACTTGATAGTGATACTATATTCTATTGGCTCAACGAAGGTGTTACAAAATTTATCGAAAGTAGTTTTAATGGGTATAATCCAACTAGAACTTCATACGAACAAAATGAAAAACGCACAAGAGATTTAGTAAATCTTTTCGTCGAGACAAAGCTAGAACCTGTCGGCATATCTGTTTATAAGGGAACAGATTCACAAGGAAATAAAATATATGAGAAAATTCCTGTCGCCATATATGACACTTATGATTCTACTAAGTATATTTATCCTGAGGAATTAATGTTTGTTCTAAATGAAGACGTTTGTATTTCAGACAACAGTGGTGATCATAAATATGATACTTGCGTATTTGAGTGTACTGCTGACAATTTCATGTATCGCATAAACAACAGCCTTACTGATTTTCATTATAAATATCATAAAGCTAGACCTCTACGCGTCAGAACTGAGGACGGCTGTTGTTTACTCACAGATAAAAACTATAAGATACAGTCATATAGACTTGGGTATCTTAGAAAACCAAAGAAAGTTACTGCTGATTATGACGATAACAGTAAGATAGACTTTCAAGACTATATATGGACTGAGATAGTTGATCTAGCCGTTTAGCTGTATATACAGCATTTGACAGCTTTAAGCTCAACTAAGTCCGACGATAAATCATCTAACAAATGATATAAATAACTCACTACGTTCGTTATTCAATCGTCCTAAACGGACGATATAAATAACTCACTAGTGATCTAATAATTTAAACGTGGAAACCCCAGCTAGTTAGGTCTAGACTATATATTATATATTTTACTCGCTCCGCGAGATATACTCGCTACGCTCGTAAAATTATAATATATAACGTATAGGGGGAGTAGAATAAATTAATTAAATATGATTACATACGTAAACAGCGTTTTTGTCAGCAACGCTAATGCTGGCACTATTTCAACCGATCCTGCTACTATTAAGAAAGGTCAGTTTATATTCATGGATTGTACGGAAGGTGTTTCTACTGGCTAGAATTCTACTACTTACGTGAATTCTCTTACCAATGTTAAGAAATTTAAGATTGGTATGGGTACTGGTAAGACCGTTAAGGATCATAAAGGTAATGATCATAAGGAGATTAAGTGGTCTAACATTATTGTTAAAGACGACATTAAGTCTATTAGCCACCTTGTTTATCCTGGAACAGATACCGAAGATACTGTTTATATCAGCTTTGAGGGACTTGATAATAATGTACTCAACGAGCTCAAGGAGGGTGGCAAGCGTATTATTGTAAGACTTACTTTCAAAGATCTGCCTACCCGTTTCCGTAACTGGACGGAGTCTTATGAGTATGTTACCGTTGAAGGTGATACTAAAGCATCTATTGTAAACGGTATCGTAAGCCTTATCAATAAGCAGTGGAAGCGTGCTCGTGTGGAAGCTACAGCTGTAAAGGCTACTACCACTAACAATAATGCTGTATATGGAACAGCCGCTGCTGACGGTAGTGATGCTAACTGTATCAAACTTGTCGCCATGAAGTACGACGACGATAATTCTGTAGATTCGCTTAGCTGGGCTAATAAAGTTCGCTTCAATGCTAACATTTATTGGACGGATCCTGCTGCAGAAGGTTGGGAGTCTTTGAACAAGCATTTCCCCAAGGGAGTGTCTATAGACAAGGAGCCTGGCGTGACTTACGCTGCTTCTGCAAAACTCGTTCGTGATCGTGAAGCTCAGGCAATGGGTTATATGGGTATTCTGAACCGTGGCGAAGGTACTTGGCCAATCATTAAACCTGAGATGAACACGGACATCGATAATGGTCAATATGATGCTATAACCATCGAGTTTGAGAATATGTATCGTGCAGCTGACGATATTTTCCGTAAGACCAAGCAGACCGTAGAACTTTATGTAGCTAATGGTACATCTACAAATCTTTGGAATGCTATTAACGGTGCAGATTCTGATCGCGCTATTAAGGACACTAATACCGAGAAAGGTAACATTCAATGATTAATAAGCTGGGGCGGGCATATGCCCTCTCTAGCTTATTTTATTTAAACAGTTATACATGAAGAAAATTAGAATAGGAAACGATATAAGGTTGCTAGTGTAGTTACTTGGCACAAATACATACGACGCTGTCAACATACACTCTGTAAAAGCTTATATTATAAATAAATCTGTACAAGATCAAACTATTACAGATCTTAAGAATAAGACAAGATTTATTAGTAGGTTCCCTATCGAACCAATGGTTGATGCTTATACGGCTACTCCGTATAATGTTAACAGCACAGGTTACCCTTCATATCACGCCTTTCCACAAAACCACGTGATTGGCTCATACGCAGGATTTGGTGTACATCCGGATTGGAACAACATGTATCGTCCTGTACTGCAACACAATCTTACTGAATTCTTAGCTCCCGTAAAAGCAACTGGATCTAATAACATAGTTAGTATATTTTTTCCAGCAGAAGCTCAATTGTTTACAGGCGATTATAAGATTGTAATAGTTGCAAAGCTATATCAACCTGGTTTTTCTCCAAACGATTTAAGAACTGTTACTATGGATTACGAAAATATTTTTACGCTTGTGAATACTACTTCGGAAGAAGGTGAAGATTCTGCAGTAACCTTGAAAGTTGGAATTACAGATAAAAGCGACACTGATGATGTATTCACAACGTCTGGTAAGCTTAATAAAGAGACTGGTAAAATAGAATTCGAATATAACGGTCTTGGTAACGGCTCTGAAGGTTTTGAAGTAGATATGTCACCGGAATTACTTTGGCGCGAAGCTCAAGAAGAAGATGCTGAGACCGAAGAAAACAATAATTCAGAAACGGGCGACGATTCTGAAGAAAATAGTGACCTACCGTCAGATACTCAAAACTAATAATATAAATTGTTATGCTGCCGATATTAAGCTCGATTGGAAAAATGTTCGAAGGGTTGTCTGCCGGCACTACTATCGGTAAGATAGGTATTGTTGTAGGTGCAGCCGTCACTGCATTTTATTCTCCAATAGCCCTTTTATTACTAACCTGCTTTGCTTTTTCTTTAACCGATATGTTCTATGGCATTAAAGTGGCATTGAAGAATAAGTAGAAGATATTAAGCAATAAAGGTTGGAAGGGTACGCTTAAGAAACTTGGCGACGAATGGATTATAATATCATTAGCTCGTTTGCTTGAACTTGCAGTACTTGGAGAACAAGGTGTGTTCTTCTTAACGGGAGGCGCAACAGTTGTTATAGGTTTAACAGAATTTTGGTCTATACTTGAGAATCTAAACACTCTCAATCCAGATGGGCCATGGAAAGCTCTCGGTAAATTCCTTAAGAAGAAAGGTGAAGAATATATAGGAACTGAAATAAATTTAAAAGATGAAAACGATACTAGCAACACTGAAGTGGATACTAGCGAATCGTAAAAGCCTATTTAAGGCCATTTGCGGCCTCTCTGTTGGGCTTTTGTTAGCTTGGGGGATAACTCTAAGCAAACAGAATAAAAAGCTGTCAGAAAGCCTAGAAATGGCTTAGAATAACATTGAGGCCTATTAGGGGATGATTAACGACTCCTAGTAGGCCAATAATGTTTTAAGGCTGGATATAGCTACACTACAGCAGTAGAATGATAAACTGTTACAAAAAGTAGACAGCGTGAGAAAAGAATTAAAGATAAAAAGTAATCAGGTAAACGCAGCAGCAACTCAAACTCAAGTTTTACTCGTTAATGAGGGTAAGGGGGTAGGGGGTGACTTATCTGAGATACTTAAAGACACTGTTTACACCGATAGTATAAAATATAATAATCTTACCACTGTGTTTTATACTATAGGGAGAGATACGGTTAACATAGGTATTGATTTAAGGAACACCCAATATTTGTATATATACTCAAAGAAAGAGTATAAAAACAAAAAGAACTTCCTTAAGAGATTAATAACGTTAGATTTTAAGAAGGTTAAAAAATATAAGTACGAAATAGTAAATACTAATGACTTACTTAAAACGTAGGACGTAAGAGTTATTGAATCAAATAACAAATAATATGGCGAAGATTTCATTAAAAACAATAACAGATGATATACTTCTCCTTGTAAGAAATAATAATATTAGCGAAAGCGAAGACCTTTCTAGAGCTTAGATACATGCTTGGATTAGAGCTTATAGGCACAAAATATGGAAGGACGAAAAAGATCGCAGAAAAGAACTTGCTAGACAAAATAGACTTCTGTGGGAAGAATTGATAGATAATGAGTTTATCCGTAAAGTAGAAATAGGCCCGATGAAGTTAATACCAGTAGAATCTGGAGATGATATACCGACGTTTACCAAGTGTACAGAAGATACATTGGAAAGTGTTTTAAATAACGACGAGACTAGCATACTAGCAATACATGATTAGAGCGGCGAGAATATACAATACATGAATCATATACGTCGCCACTATGCTTACTGGAGAAAACATACGTTTGGAGAAATGACCGGCTATTATAAAGACGACGGTCATATTTATATCTAGGGATTGGTTGATGACGGCAAACTAGAGTATATATATGTCGCATATCTAAAAGAGATCGACGATGACGACGAAGATAATGGAGAGTTAGATGAGGATGATGTTATGATCGCAGCGTGGATGGTTCCAACTATAAAAGAATTTATTATGAAGAATGAGTTAGGTTTTATGCTGAATAGACCAAGTGATGATAATAACAACGCTAGTCTGGCTAGTATAAAACCACGTGGACCACAAGATGACGAAGAGTAAACAGTCGTACAGCTTTAGGGATATGTATCGTACAATGCCGATAGATGTTGATTACAGCCTCTATAAACGCGTTTTAGACGAAATGTGTGTAGTTATACTAGAACACATATTCGAACGTTCAGAAGGCTTTAAAATGCCTTACGGGCTAGGTTTTATACAAATAGTAAAATATAGACCTAAAAGCCTTACGTGTGAATCATTATCCGTAGACTATAAGACTAGCAAAGAATACAATAAAAAGATATATCATTTGAACGAACACTCTGATGGTTATAAGTTTAGATTATACTGGTCTAAAATACCAAGAACGTTTCCAGATAGATATAAATATCAACTTAGTTTGGTTAGACAAAATAAAAGAAAATTAGCTAAACTAATATTTAATAGACACGATTATATAAATATAGATGATATACAATTATACAAGGTGTGAATCAGTCATTGCAAAAATCATGGCTGATTTAGATTCCACAGAAGTACGATAGAGAACTTCTGATATAAAGGAATGGATATTTGAAGCCGTGGACAAGATTGGCGCTCCTACATAGTATATCAGGAAAGAGTCTGGAGCTGACGGACTTCCGCTCTTAAAAATAGAAGACAATCAAGTCCCACTGCCGGCAGATTTAGTAGTATTAGACGGCGTGGCTTATTCAGAATCGCCGAAAGGCCCTTGGGTTCCTATGCAAATTACTACAGCTCTTTTTAGAGAACCCGCTAGGAAACCACGTAAACAACTTATGCATACAGCACCTCCGCACGATCCCGCAAACAAAACTATAGAGGATCGTGTTTATGTTGTAGATGAACACCAGCCTATGAATCATAAATTAATGACATCATA
>ERZ842401.6939-NODE-6939-length-11833-cov-4.048310_pt1 | contig 11833 bp, 7 predicted proteins | sample MGYA00521270_ERZ842401 | MGnify/ENA primary metagenome ERZ842401 (study PRJEB31892, sample SAMEA3878208) | bioreactor metagenome | biome: Moose rumen | place: Sweden | collected 2011-10 | study: EMG produced TPA metagenomics assembly of the PRJEB12797 data set... | reverse complement strand
GTCACCAACAGCCTTCCCACAACCAAGGTCGGCATTAATTTCTCGACCGAGACGGGCACCATCACCGATTGGCTGACGGATTGTAATTAAAGATTTTTCAGTAAAGATTAGATAAGACGAATAAAACCACAACATAAGAATAATTAAAACGATGAAAAAAATTGATTGCTTTATTCCATTTGTGAATGCAGAACAAGTTCAAGCCACTATAGCAGGCTTGAAGGACAACGAGTTGGTAAACAACATATTTTTGCTCGCCACGCCCGAGGCAGAAGGCGAGGTGGAAGGCTGCTATCGACTGAATGTGAACGACCTTCAGTCGACCGCCACTATTAAGACTATCGTAGGTCATGTTCAAGCCCCGGTGGCGCTTGTTTACACCAAGCATGTGACGCTTAAGTTCGCCCCGTTCGCCATCGAGCGCTTTGTGAAGATTTTGGAGGACAGCGGTAGCGGCATGGTGTACGCCGACCACTACAACGTAACCGACCGCGGCGCCGACAAGGCTCCGGTGATCGACTACCAGTTCGGGGCGTTGCGCGACGATTTCGACTTCGGCAGTGTGCTGGTGTTCTGCGGCGCGTGCATGAAGAAGGCTTGCGAGAAGATGAAGAGCGAGTATAGCCATGCCGGCCTGTACGACCTTCGCCTGAAGCTGTCGCAGTTTGCCGCTATCACCCACATCAACGAGTATCTGTACAGCGATGTTGAGCTTGACACCCGCAAGAGCGGCGAGAAGATTTTCGACTACGTCGATCCTCGCAATCGCGGTCGACAGATTGAGATGGAAGCCGCATGCACCGAGCACCTGAAGGAGATAGGCGGCTATCTGTCGCCGGTCAAAGTCGTGGATGGCAAGGAAGTGCCCAACTTCAAGCATATCGAGTTTGGCGAGGACAACTTCGAGGTAGAAGCTACGGTGATGATACCCGTTCGCAACCGCATACGCACCATCCGCGACGCTATCGACAGCGTATTGCGCCAGAAGACCACGTTTAAGTTCAACCTGATGGTGGTCGACAACTTCTCGACCGACGGCACCCGTGAGGCCATTGCCGCTTACAACGATCCTCGCCTGATCCACATTATCGCCGACTTCTACGACATGGGCATAGGCGGCTACTGGAATCTTGCGGCACATCACCCCAAGGCCGGAAAATTCGTGGTACAGCTCGACAGCGACGACATGTACAAGGACGAGAACACGCTCCAGACGATGGTGAACGCGTTCTACGAGCAGAACGTGGCTATGGTGGTAGGCACCTATCTGATGACCGACATCGACTGCAACCCCATCCCTCCCGGCGTTATCGACCACAAGGAGTGGACGCCCGAGAACGGCCGCAACAACGCGTTGCGCATCAACGGTTTGGGCGCTCCGCGCGCGTTCTACACACCGGTGCTTCGCGACGTGAAGATTCCCAACACCAGCTACGGCGAGGACTATGCGCTCGGACTGAATATCTCGCGCACGTATCAGATTGGCCGTGTGTATGAGCCGGTGTATATGTGCCGACGCTGGGACGACAATAGCGACGCCTCGCTCGATGTGGAGAAGATGAACCGCAACAACCTTTATAAGGATCGCATCCGCACGTGGGAGCTACAGGCACGCATCGCGATGAACAAGAAAGGCTAAATTGACGGTTAGGATATGGCATTACGTGAAGAGATAGAAGTTCTTTACCGGCGGCAGATGGTCGAATGGCCAGAGGTGTCGGAACGCTATAGCGCTTTACCGGGCATGAAGCGCCGCACGGCCACAATATCGCCGTATGGCCGTGCTCGCATCAAGCTCGTGTGCAATCCGATGCGCTCAAAATCGACCCTTGCCGACTTGAGTCGGGAGGCGATCAAGATGCGTCCGTGCTTTCTGTGCGCGAAAAATCTTCCGCCGGAACAGGGTCACGTGATGTGGACTGGCAGTAGCGGCAACAGCTATCGAATACAGGTAAATCCATACCCTATCACCCAACGCCATTTCACGATTGTGGCACAGGAGCACGTGCCGCAGCTCATCAGAGGCCGTTGGGGTGACCTTCATGAGTTGGCACGCTTGCTGCCCGACTATGCCATATTGTATAATGGTTCTCATTGTGGCGCCTCGGCTCCCGACCATTTTCATTTTCAAGCCGTGCCTAAGGACGAGTTGCCGCTCACGCAGTTCTACCTTGATGAATATATGAATGTGCAAGTGATTGTCGGCACGAGCGATATGTTGGCACTGTACAGCTCGAATTTTTGGTGTAGAAATCTCTCAATCACCACCGACAATGCGACTAAGATTGAACTATATTGCTCAGCGTTTATCCGACATCTGCCCAGATTGTCAGACGAACAAGAGCCTAAATTCAATATTGTCGCATGGACCGACGAACCCGACACCGACCCTATAGTGACGATTTTGCCTCGCCGCAAACATCGCGCCAACAATTACGGTCCCGGTAAAGGTCATTATCTGGTGTCGCCCGGTGTGATAGATATGGCCGGGCTCATAACGTTTGTCGACGAGGCTCAGTTCAGGCGTATCTCGTATGGTGGTGCGTGGCGTTTGCTCTTGGAAGTATCGGTCGACAATGCATCATTCGACAATGCAATCGACAAATTTAGAAAAACAAAGCTATAAATTATGGAAGCAATAGATAAGAAGACAGTTCCTCATGTGAGTGTTGGCATAATGAACGAGCCTGTGGTGGAGTTTATACTCAACAGCGCGTATCGCATTGGCGACAGCGACACTATGGCTACCGGTCATCAGCTGGCGCGTGCCGAGCATGGCAAGGTGCTGTGGGACGGCAGCCTTTACGACGAGCTGCTGTTCAGTCCTGTGAATTCCGATGTGGACTCGTTCACGCTGCAAGATGTCACCATCGGCGTCAGTTTCCACTGGCGCCGTAAGGAGGATCAGACCTTCCGTGGAGCGCTCAAGCTGATAGTGGAGAACGACAATATCACCGCCATCAATGTGATAAGCGTCGAGGACTATCTGCTTAGTGTGATCAGTAGCGAGATGAGTGCCACCGCGTCGCTTGAGTTGCTGAAGGCCCATGCTGTGATTTCTCGCTCGTGGCTGCTGGCGCAGATGAGCAAAACTACGGTCAACGAGGCTACAATGGGCCACGAGGAAGAGGGCGACGATATAGACATCAAATGGTGGGATCGCGACGATCATCTTAACTTTGACGTCTGTGCCGACGACCATTGCCAGCGCTACCAGGGAATTACCCGAGCCACCACCGAGACCGTGCGTCAAGCCATCGAGGCCACGTGGGGGCAGGTGCTCACCTATGGCGGCGAACTGTGCGACGCGCGATTCTCAAAGTCGTGCGGAGGCGTGATTGAGGAATTTGAGAACTGCTGGGAGAATCATCATTACGATTATCTGGCGGCACGCCGCGACAGTGCCGACGAGGACAACTTCCCCGACCTTACCCGCGAGGATAATGCCGCCGAGTGGATACTGTCGTCGCCCGAGGCGCACTGCAACACCGCCGACCCGGAGATCCTCTCGCAGGTGCTCAACGACTACGACCAAGAGACCACCGACTTCTATCGCTGGAGCGTGGAATACTCACAAGAACAACTTGCCGAGTTGATAAAAAAACGTACCGGCGTAGATTATGGTCGCATTAAGGATTTGCAGCCTATCGCTCGCGGCACCAGCGGTCGACTGTACAAATTGAAAATCGTAGGCGAGAAATTGACGCGCACCATCGGGAAAGAGTTGGCTATTCGCTATGCGCTATCCGAGTCGTGCCTCTACAGCTCGGCGTTTATTGTCGAGAAGCACGGCTTCGATGCCGACGGCTATCCCCTGAAGTTTGTGCTACGCGGCGCCGGATGGGGCCATGGCGTGGGCCTATGCCAGATTGGAGCCGCCGTTATGGGCGCCAAGGGCTACAACTATCGCGAGATTCTGCTCCATTATTTCGTGAACGCGAGCATTGACGTAAATTATTAAAACATATACATAATAATTGTTATGGCTAATATTGTGAGGTATCCGGTGGGGATGCCGGTGTTTGAACAGATTATCGAGGAGAATCGGCGTTATGTCGATAAGACGGAGCTAATCTACCGTATGACAGACACATATAAGTATGTGTTCTTGTCGCGCCCGCGCCGATTCGGCAAGTCGTTGCTTGTGTCCACCTTGAGAAGTTACTTCGAGGGGCGACGCGAGCTGTTCAGCGGTTTGGCAATTGAGCAGCTTGAGAAAAACTGGACTAAGCACCCCGTCGTCCACCTGAGCTTGGCATCGGTCAAGGAGAAAAAGCCACAGATGATTAATCGCCAGCTAAGTAATGTTATTGCCCGTATCGAAAAACAATTCGATTTTGAAGTGAAAGAGGACGAGCCGTTTGGCGACCGTTTGGCCAATCTGATTATCAATTGCTACACCAAGTACGGCCAGCAGGTGGTGGTGCTGATCGACGAATACGACGCTCCGCTGCTTAACAATCTTACCGACGATACGCTCGACGAGGTGCGAAATATGCTCCGCGCTTTGTACGCCCCGCTTAAGGACAGCCTCGACTATATCCGCTTTATCTTCATCACCGGCATATCAAAATTCTCGCAACTGTCGATTTTCAGCGAGCTGAATTTGTTGACCAACATCAGTATGCTGCCACAGTACGCCACATTGTGTGGAGTGACCGAGGAGGAAATGGAAACAACGTTTAGCGATGGCATCGACCGCCTCGCGGAGGTCTACGAAATCTCACGTGAGCAGATGATCGCGCAACTTCGGCAGTACTACGACGGCTATTGCTTCGCTGAGAACAGCGCGAAAGTCTACAACCCCTTCAGCCTAGTAAGCGCGTTCGCCAACGAGAAACTGGACTTCTACTGGTTCAGCACCGGCACTCCCACGTTGCTGCTGAAATTGCTGGCTAAATATCAGCCCGACATCACCAAGCTCGACGGCAATATGGCAAAGGCCGCACAATTTGACGCCCCCACTGAGAAGATGACCGATGTGCTGCCGCTATTCTATCAGAGTGGCTACTTAACAATAAAGGCCTATGATCGCATGCGCGACATTTACACTCTCGGCTACCCCAACGAGGAGGTGCGATACGGCATAATGGAGAGCCTGGTTCCACGATATGTCACAACGGCTCCTGACGTGAATACGCAAATCACAGCCGACTTTATCCGTTATCATCTGATAGAAAATAAGCCTGACGAGGCAATGCGCCTTCTGCAACGCTTCCTCAAGTCAATCCCGTATCAGGAGGGCACGCGCCATAGCGAGGGCCATTACACGGCTATGCTCTATGTGGTGCTGATGCTCGTGGGCATCAAGACGCAGACTCAGGTGCGAACCGCCGACGGACGAATCGATATGCTGATGACCTTGCCCGAGCGGAACTACGTGCTCGAAATCAAACTCGACGGCACAGCGCGGGAGGCTTTGCGCCAAATCGAGAGCAAGGACTACGAACTGGCGGTGTCGAACACTTTGCCCACCACCAAGGTTGGCATCAATTTCTCAACCGAGACCGCAACAATCACCGAGTGGATTGTAAACGAGAACAATTAATCTACACAGATTAGATACAAGGAACTCATAAAACGGAAAAGAAAGCGGATATGAAAAGCAGGCTCCATCAATGCTGGCGACGTGAGTGCCCTCTACGAAATTATAATGCGTAATTAGTTTAATTGAAGTAACTATGAAGTATAAGGAATTCATAAAGCGGATTGGGGAGTTTATTCCTCGCGATCGCGTCTACACCGACGAGCTGCGACGCCTGACGTGGGGCACCGATGCCGGGTTCTACCGCAATGTGCCCAAGGTGGTGGTGCGCAGCACGAGCGAGCAGGAAGTGTCGCGCTTGCTCGCTATTGCCAATGAACTGGAGCTGCCGGTTACGTTCCGTGCCGCCGGCACGAGTCTGTCGGGCCAAACCAACACCGACTCTATTCTGATAGTGGCCGGCAAGCATTGGGAGGAATACAGCCTCAACGACGACGCGAGCGTCATCACCATGCAACCCGGACTGGTGGGACATCGGGTGGACGAGATTCTGGCACCGTTGGGACGAACCTTTACTCCCGACCCGGCTTCGAAGAACAGCGCCATGGTGGGAGGCATAGTGATCAACAACGCCAGCGGCATGAGTTGCGGCACTCACGCCAATAGCGACCGACAGCTGCTCTCGCTACGCATTGTGCTCGCCGACGGCACCGTGCTCGACACCGGTGACGCCGACAGCCGTCGCCGCTTCCTTGAGACCCATCCCGCGTTCATAAAGAAAATAGAGGAGCTGCGCGACCGCGTGAACGCCGACAAGGAGCTTGCCGAGCGTATCCGCTATAAGTACACGATTAAGAACGTGACCGGCCTGAACCTGCTGCCGCTTGTAACGTTCGACGATCCGTTCGACATCATCACCCACCTGATGGTGGGCAGCGAGGGCACGCTTGCGTTTGCCAGCCGTTTCACGATGTCGACCGGCATTTTACCCACTCACCGAGCCAGCGCTATGCTCTACTTCAAGGAGATGCGCAAGGCTTGCGAGGCGGTGGTGGCGATGAAGAAAGGACCTGTGCATTGCGCCGAGTTGCTCGACAAGAAATCGCTCGCGAGCGTCAACGACACCACCGGCGAAGGCCTGACGGCTGTGCTGATACAAACCTTCGCCATGTCGCAAGAAGAGCTCGACGCCAACATCGCGGCAATCAACAAGATATTGGAGCCGTTCACGCTTGCCGTGCCCGCACGCTTCACCTCCGACCCCGCCGAATACGGCAAATATTGGGCCATCCGCTCCGGCATCTTCCCGAGCGTGGGCGGCACACGGCCCAAAGGCACCACCGTGCTCATCGAGGATGTCGCGTTCCACATCGACGACTTGCCTCAGGCCACCGTCGACTTGGCTCAAATGCTCGTCGACCACGGCTACGACGACAGCTGCATCTACGGCCACGCTTTGGAGGGCAACTATCACTTTATCATCTCCCAGAGTTTCGACTCGCAAGAGGAGATTGACCGCTACGAGGCACTGATGCGCGCCACTGTTGAGCTCGTGGTCGACAAGTACGACGGCTCGCTCAAGGCCGAGCACGGCACCGGTCGCAATATGGCGCCGTTTGTGGCTAAGGAATGGGGCGATAAAGCGTTTGGCATTATGAAGGAAATCAAGCAGCTGTTCGACCCTCGCGGAATACTCAATCCGGGCGTAATTTTCAACGATGACCCGCAATGCTTCCTGAAAAATTTGAAGCCGATGCCGCTCGTCAACGAGGCGGTCGACAAATGTATCGAGTGCGGCTTCTGCGAGGTGAATTGCGTGAGCTGCGGCTTCTCTCTATCGTCGCGCCAGCGCATCATCGCTCAGCGCGAAATAGCGCGGCTGCAAGCCACGGGGGAGAACAACGACCTCTTGCTCAAGCTCACCAAGCAGTATCGCTACTGGGGCGACGAGACCTGCGCCGCCGACGGCTTGTGCTCCACCTCTTGCCCGATGTCGATTAATGTTGCCGACCTCACCCACGACCTTCGCGCCGAGCGGTGTCGCCCGGGTAGCGCACGCTATCGTGTGGGCGATTTCGCGGCTCGCCATCTGGCCGGAGTGCTTGGCGGCGTAAAGGGCTTGCTATATGTGGCCGGAGCGGCTCATGCCGTGCTGGGCGACAAGGCCACCAACGCCACCGGGCGAGCGCTACACGCTTTGGGCGCTCCGCTTTGGACCGCCGAGCTGCCGAAAGCCCACCGCATGAAGCGCCTCAAGCAGATGCCCTACGAGCGAAAGGTGATTTACTTCCCAAGCTGCCTGAATCGCACAATGGGACGTAGCAAGGGGGCAGAGTGTGCCGACTTGGTCGACACCGTGGTCACCTTCCTCAATCGCGCCGGATGGCAAGTGGTGATGCCAGCCGAGGTTAAGAAAATGTGCTGCGGCATGATCTGGGAGAGCAAAGGTATGCCCGCCATCGCCAATCAGAAGAGCGCCGAACTCGAGGCGGCTCTGCTCGTGGCGAGCGAGAACGGGAAATATCCCGTGGTGTGCGATCAGAGTCCGTGTCTGCATCGCATGAAGGGCCATTTCACCACCATCAAGCCGCTCGAGTTGCTGGAGTTTATCCACGACTTTGTCGCGCCAGAGCTCGAGTTCAACCCCATCGACGAACCTATCGCCCTTCACCTCACGTGCTCGTCGCGACTGATGGGACTTAACGATAAAATCCTGAACTTGGCGAAGCGTTGCTCAAGCCGAGTGGTGGTGCCCGACGGAGTGGGCTGCTGCGCGTGGGCCGGCGACAAAGGTTTCCACACTCCCGAGCTGAACGCCTGGGCGCTGCGCAACCTGCGCTCGGCCATCGAGCGACACGGCGTCAAGCGCGGCTACAGCAACAGCCGCACCTGCGAGATTGGTCTGTCGCACCACAGTGGCATTCCCTACCGCTCGCTCGTCTACCTGCTGAACGAGACACTGATTGATTTGTAATGACAGTTATAACAAATGAGATATGAATAAACGATTATTGGCAGTCGATATTTTGCGCGGCATCACCATCGCGGGGATGCTACTGGTGAACAATCCGGGCTCGTGGGAACACCTCTATGCGCCGCTTAGCCATGCCGAATGGATGGGACTTACGCCCACCGACCTGGTGTTCCCGTTCTTCGTGTTCGTGATGGGCGTGTCGATGTACTTCTCGCTTCGCAAGTTCAACTTCAAGCCGAGCGGTAGCGCGCTGTGGAAGATTACGCGGCGTACGTTGGTGTTGTTCCTGATTGGTTGGGGAGTGAGTTGGTTTGGCCGCGCGTTGCGTTTGATATTCGTGCCCGACTATGAGTTCGTGTGGTTTGACAATCTCCGCATTCTGGGCGTGTTCCAGCGGCTGGCGTTGGTCTACTTCTTCGGGTCGCTTGTGGCTCTTACGTTCAAGCAGAAGTTTATCCCATGGCTGATAGGGCTGATATTGGTGGCTTATGCCATAATCCTCGGCACGGGCAACGGCTATGAGTTCTCGCCGTCGAACATTCTGTCGCGTGTCGATGTTGCCGTGCTCGGCGAGAAGCACATGTATCATGAGAGCGCGTTCGGACAGACGCTCGCGCTCGACCCCGAGGGGCTGTTGAGCACGCTGCCGTGTGTTGCCCATGTGCTGATTGGTTTCATGGTGGGCAGGCTGATTGTGACTCATCGCGACAATGGCGAGCGGGTGCAATACATCGCCATCGCCGGCATCTCGCTGCTGCTTGCGGGCTGGCTGCTGCAATACGGCATTCCCTGCGGCAAGAAGGCGTGGACCTCTTCCTACGTGCTTATCACCACCGGTATGGCCTCGTGCATTCTGGCGCTGCTGATATATATAATCGACATCAAGGGCCGCACTAAGTGGTGCCGCTTCTTCCAGTCGTTCGGCATCAATCCGCTGTTCTGCTATCTGGTGGGGACGATATTGGCAATCAGCTTCGGAGTGGTGCGCTTCGGAACCGACCTCGACGGCACGCCATACACCGCCCACCGGCTGCTGCACGAGGCGTGCAAGGTTGTCACATTCTCGCCCGAGGCGGCATCGTGCCTCTACGCCCTCGTGTTTGTGGGCATTACGTGGCTGTTCGGCTACATTCTTTACAAGAAGAATATTTACATCAAAATCTGATTGAAGTTATGAACAGACTGTTATTATTATTCATCACACTGCTTACCGTGGCTTATAGCGGTATGGCATTGGATTTCGAGGATGGCGATTTCGCCTATTCTATCGACACTTCTACAGGACGGGTTACCTGCTCCGGCTTTAGCGCCACGGGGGCTGCCAAATCGCTTGACAATGTTACTATCCCGATATGGTGTGACTACGATGGCTTTAGCTATAAAGTCATGGAAATAGGTGCGAATGCGTTTGCCGGATGTACCTCAATCACAAAAGTGACCACCTCATGCGAAAAGATTGGTGAACGCGCCTTCGAGAGATGTAGCAATCTCGCTACTATACTACTTGAATATGGGGTCAAGACGATAGGCAGCAGGGCTTTTGCACACTCTGCCATCAGCAAGCTCAACTTGCCGGCTTCGTTGCTTGATAATTCTTTTGTGGTGAACGCATGCGACGATTGCCCCAACTTCCGCACTTTTACCGTCGACGATGCCAACAACTATTATAGTGCGGTCCAAGGGGTTCTATACAATAAGTCTCAGACCAATCTCATCAGGGTGCCGGTGGCTAAGTCGCCGGGATATTGGTTCTACGAATCGCCAAAAACTCTCAAATTTATCAATTCCGGCTCGTGCGCCAACAACTGTTATAGCGGAACCGACAAATATGATGTGGAAATCCCTTATGGTGTCACCTACATCGGGGGATATGCCTTCGAGAATGTTAGTAAGATAAATACGCTTTTTATCCCTGGATCTGTTTCCACAATAGGACAATACGCGTTTTACAATTCCCAAATAAACTATTTCTCTGTTTCACACAACAATCCTATTGAACTCTCCACCGACGTATTTTACGGAGCAAACAAAAACTACCTTTATGTACCCGTAAACACTTGGCAGAAATATGCCGAGGCTAAATATTGGAAAGATTTCAGATATATCAAAACCGGGGGATGCGACTTTTATGAGTTTAACGAACAAGTCGGTGAGTATATTGTGACCACGCCGGCCACCGACGATACGCCAGGCGAAGTGACTATGGTATATGGCACGTATTCAAAATTCCGTAGCCACCCAAAACTTCAGGCCACTATTTCTCATAACGGATACAACTATAATGTCACACAACTTGCCGACAGCGTATTTGCCGGAAACACCAACATGACGGAACTGCACATTCCCAAAAGTGTAACCAACCTGCCGCGATGGGCCTTTGAGAATTGCAGCTATTTAAAGTCGGTCACCTTCGAGGATGGTTATGAGCCTCTCGTAGTGGGTTATCGCGCCTTCTGGGGAACCGCCGTGCGGGAACTGGAGATACCGGCGAGCGCCAGAACCATACAGATGGAGGCGTTCGACAATATGCCCTGGCTCGAGAAACTGGTGTTCAACCGCAACCTTACCACCACTGTCTATAGCAACGCCTATGGTGTCACTAATCCCAACCCATGGTTGAGGGTATACGTATGCTGGTCGCAAACCAACAATTGGATCGACTCGGTGGCGAAGTGGAGCGAAACGCCCACCAAGTATTTGCGTGTCCCCTGCGGGTTATTCTCAAAGAGGGTCTCCCCCTCGTCCGTGACCTTCACGCAGCCGGGGGGACTAAGCGTGAACCAGTCCGGGCCTTCCACAGCATAGAGCACGGCCGTGAGGTCCCAGCTCTGCCGGTCGTAGGGCATGGGCTGGAATGCTTTATAGGCTTCCGTGACGGGCGTAGGCTCCTCCGTCCCGGCGATTACAGTGCCGGGGAAAAGGATTTTCTCGCCCAGTTCGAAGGGGCTGATGACCAGTTCCGTCGGCCAGTTTTCCATGACTTCCCGAGCGGAGGGAATGTCCTTCACAATGTTGAACTCGGTCAGGCCACGTCCGTCGAAGTTGCCTCCCATCATCACCAAACGGCGGATTTTCGCTGCAACAAGCTCCTTGCCCGAAAGCGGGGAAAGCGTGTCGGGCGCCGAGGCCAGCAGGCGCGCCAGATTAGTGGAGAAGCCCACGGAGACGATGTCCACGGAGGCATCCTTCCTGCCGGCGAGCAGTTTCCGGTAGAAAGGCACGGCATCCGGGAGGGAGGCGTATTCGCTGCGGGAACGGGCGAACGCCAGAGTCCCATCCGGACCTTTCTGCCGACAGACCCTTGATGCATAGCAATTTTCGTCATCCGCATAGGAGGCGCCGTCATGGACCGTACCCAGCGGGAGATCCTCCCG
>ERZ842401.6938-NODE-6938-length-11835-cov-8.680730_pt1 | contig 11835 bp, 14 predicted proteins | sample MGYA00521270_ERZ842401 | MGnify/ENA primary metagenome ERZ842401 (study PRJEB31892, sample SAMEA3878208) | bioreactor metagenome | biome: Moose rumen | place: Sweden | collected 2011-10 | study: EMG produced TPA metagenomics assembly of the PRJEB12797 data set... | reverse complement strand
TTATGCGCAACGGATTTTGCCACAGCCACACCGTCAACAGCCGCTCCGCGAAGAACGATATTACCCGATACTTCCTCGGATTCGTGATTTGCCGAATGTTCGTCTTGGCAAAAATTTCCTCCGTCACGTCAGGCAAGAATATTCTCGTTCGCCTCCAATCAAATGCCCTCGCGGAACAGAACGGGCAACCGCTTTATGCGCAACGGATTTTGCCACAGCCACACCGTCAACAGCCGCTCCGCGAAGAACGATATTACCCGATACTTCCTCGGATTCGTGATTTGCCGAATGTTCGTTTTGGCAAAAATTTCCTCAGTCACGTCAAGCAGGAACGAAAATAACCAATCGCAATAGGCGGCGAACACCTTGCGGCGCGTGAGGAACATTTCATATTGAAAGCCCGTGTGAGCATTGGCGACGCGCTCGAAGGCGTCAAGATAATCGGGTTGCTTAAGCGCGAGGTGCTTACGGAAAATGCCGGCGACGAATCGCTCCAAATCGCCGCCGCTCATAAACTTTTGCCAGCACGACACCGATAAGCCCGTCATGACGTTTTCCGCAACGATGATGTCATAATCGCGCAAAATGCTCCGCGCCTCCGCCTCCGTCAAGAAAGTTTTACCGTCGGTCGTAAAAAAGCGGCGGTAGTGATTCAGCCCGATAATCGCGTGATTCGTGTGCTTCCACAGCCAATAGTGCGCGGTGACCTCGTTGATATACGGATTCAAGCCGCTGATGTTGTCGCCGGTGTCGTCGCCGATATAGCCGAAATCCTCCTCAGCCTGCGCGTGCCCGGCGTGAATAATCCTGTAGCCGTCGGGCAGGGCGTCAAGCTTGGCGTCCTTGTGCGTCACCACCCAAACGCAAAAATCTGCGCGGACACGCTTTTTAAGCAAGACCCAATCGCCGTTGACGACGTTATAACGCACGACCTCGGCGAAGGCGTTTTCGTTAGCCGCAAGCCAACCTTCAAGCTCGGAGCCGCGTCTCGCGAACGTCAGGATATTATCCGCAACGTCGTCGGTATCAATCAGCGTGTTCAAAAAATCGGCGGGCGCACGTTCGGCGATAAGCACCGCGTCATAAGTCTTGAGACGGCAGGCGTCGAGCGTCGGGTAAATGCGGCGGTAAAAGTTATCGTGAATGGGCGCGAAGTTGCCTACGGCGTCGACGGTCGGGAACAAGTCGGGCTTGAGGAAATAATCCGTCTCGGCAAAAAGCCCGTCGAGGTCAAGTACGCGGGCAAGCTTGTTATCGCGCAAGATGTCGGCAAGCGTCCGCATATTGGTCGGGGAATAGAAATTGTGACGGGCTTGCGTGAGGAGCGTCTCGGCAGTGATGAAGCGGTCGGCGATTTTCAGCGAACTCAAATCGTTGTATCGCCCGCAAAATTCGTCGGCATTTTCAAAGACGATATAATCCGCCTTACCGTCCAAAAGCCCGCGCAGATTGTCCGCCGAAATTTCCGCGCCGTCCAGGAAGATTCGCAAATCTTTGGGCACGTAAGCCGCCAAGTCCTCCGCTTTGGCGAACAGATAATTTTCCCCGCGCTCTGGCGACCCCGTAAAGGCGATTCGCCCGACCACCTCGACCGCCATATCCTCACGCCACGCCGCTCCGCACAACAGGATTCGCGGCACGTAACCTTTTGCCATAAATATCACCGCCTCGAAAAGTTAAGTTTGCTCCGTCACGCGGGCGGGCTTGATTAAAAGTGTTTTTTCGATTATAAAATACTCCTGCGACAGTGTCAAAAAGGAGGCGGGCGGCTTGCGTAAAATTCTGTTGATAATCTGCGCGGCGTTGATGTTGAGCAGTTGCGGCAACGATTCACCGCCCGTCACGCAAAAGATTCTGAACGTCTCCTTTGACCCGACTCGCGAACTCTTTGCCGCCTATAACGCGGAATTCGCGGCGCATTGGGCACTGCTCGGCAACGGCACCGTGATTATAGAGCAATCGCACGACGGCTCCGGCAAGCAGTCTCGCAAAGTCATTGGCGGCTTGGAGGCGGATGTCGTGACGCTCGCCCTGTCCTATGACGTGACGCAAATAAAAAATGCCGGGCTGATTCGCGGCGGCTGGCGCAAGGAATTCCCCGATAATTCCTCGCCCTATACCTCGACGATTGTCTTCCTCGTCCGCGCAGGCAACCCCAAAAATATTCGCGATTGGGATGATTTGGTTCGCGACGACGTTAAGATTGTCACGCCCAATCCCAAGACTTCGGGCGGTGCGCAATGGAATTACCTCGCCGCATGGGAATTCGCTCGCAGGAAATTCAACGGCGATGAAGCTCAAATACTCGCCTTCATGAAGAAATTCTACGCCAACGCCGCGCCTCTGGACGACGGAGCTCGCGGGGCAACCAAAAGATTTCAAAGCGGTGTCAACGACGCACTTATCGCCTGGGAAAACGAGGCTCTGCTTTCCAAAAAAAATGACCCCGACGCTTACGAGATTATCACGCCGAGCTTGAGCATTTTGGCTGAGCCGTCCGTTGCTGTCGTCGATGAGATTGTCGACCGCAAGGGCACCCGCGCCGTCGCCGAGGCATATCTTAATTGGCTGTATTCGCCCGCCGGGCAAGAGATAATCGCGCAAAATTTCTATCGTCCGCGCAACGAGACCGTATTGGCGCGATATGCCGACCTGTTCAAGCCGTTGGAGCTGTTCACGATTGACGAGGCGTTTGGCGGCTGGGTAAAGGCGCACATGGATCATTTTGCCGACGGCGCAACCTTCGACAAAATTTATCACGGGAGATGAAATTATGGCAGGAGTCAGAAGACGGCGAATGCGAAGGCGATTCGGGCGCGTCTTCAAAGGTTTGGTGTTCCTAATCGTGAGCGCGACGGTGCTGGGCTTTTTCGTCTACGTGCCGTTTTTCACGCTCAGCGAGATAAAACTAATCGGAGCAAAATATTTGACGGAAGAGGATATAATCAAAATCGGGAACATATACATGGGCGAACAACTTTTCCGCTTGGAGACGAACGTGGTGCAAAGTCGGCTGGCAAAGGATTTGCGAATCGAGGAAGCGACGGTGCGTCGACGCCTGCCGCATACCTTGGAAGTCACGATTAAGGAGCGGCGACCTTTGGCAACGGTGTTGTGCGATTACGGCTACCTTGACCTCGACCGCAACGGCGTTGTTATCGACAGCTACAAGAGCCTTAAGACTATGCAAATCCCCATGATAACGGGCGCGCAAGTTCGCGATTTGTACATAGGCGACGCGGTGGAGAACGAACAAGTCAAGAAAATCCTGGACTTTCTGCAACGGCTCGACGAGGAAACTTTGAATCGGCTTTCGGAGATAGCGATAGTGGAGGCAGATTATATCGTCATGTACAGCGCGACGGCTCGCCCCGTGCAGATACGTATCGGGCGATTGGAGCGGCTCGACGAAAAGGCGCATCTCACCGAAGATTTCCTCCGCGACCTGGAGACCAATCCGCATAATATTGAGTATGTCGACTTCAACTATACAACGCCCTTCATAAAGTTGGCGGAGTAGCGTCCCCCCTTCAAATAAGCGTGGACTGCGCGGAACCGGCTTTCTCTGCCGAGGTTCGTCACTTCGATTAGAATCAATCTTCATTTTTACGTTTAGGATCTACTTTTTCTTTGAGGCTGTTGCGGGCGGCGCACGTCCGTGTGCGCCGGGTTGCGCCCAGCTTCGACTTGTGACGGCTCCTTTTGTTTGCAATGGCGGCGGCGTTGGTGTATCATACGCCCAAAAGGAGTGGAACAATTTGGTCACTATCAGCAATTTGGAACTCAAACTCGGCAAGCGCGACATCTTTACGGGCTTCAATTTGGAAATAGCTCGCGGCGAAAAGGTCGGCATAATCGGCGGCGAGGGCGCGGGCAAATCTACCCTGCTCGACATCATGGCGGGGCGCATCGTTCCCACTGCCGGCGAAGTCAAAATATCGGGCGAGGTGCATTCCGTCAACGGCAGCGTCTATGCCGATTTTTCCGAACTGCATATGGCGGAAATGTCGGCGATTGATAAGCTCAAACGTGCCCTGCGCGGACTCAACGACGACGATACAATCTTACTGCTGGACGAACCCACGAAAAATTTGGACGCCGACGGCGTGGAGTGGCTTATAGATTTCCTCTGCAAACACGAACGCTTAACCGCCGTCACGGTAAGCAGCGACCGCTACTTTTTAAAGGAAAGTTGTTCGCGAATCATAGAACTGGGCAACGAATCCGCCGAGCCGATAAGAATAATCTGCGCGGAATTGATGCCGAACACGCCTTCGGGCGCGGTGCCCATAGTCTTGGAGGCGAACGGCTTGCTTAAAAATCGCGACGGCGAACCGCTCTTTAAGGACGTGAGCTTTACGATTCGGCAGGGGCAAAAGGTGGCGTTCGTGGGGCGCAACGACCGAGGCAAATCCAAACTCCTTAAGGCGTTGGCTGTGGCGTATCTGAATCAAGACGAGACGGGCGGTTGTCAGCGCGGACGCATTGAGTTTGCCGACGAAGTTAAAATTTTCTACATGCCGCGAGTATACACGGGCACGGCGGCTAAGCTTGAGTTCGACAAGTTGGCAGGCGGCGCGGCTAATTTTTTATTGCTGGACAATCCGACGGCTTGCCTGGACTTGCCCACGATTGAGGCTTTGGAGCGCAGTTTGGTCGACTTCCCCGGCACGATCATTTTCGTCGACGAGGACAGAGAATTTATTCGCGCCATAGCCAATCGTATCATGGACATCACGCCTCAAGGCACCGTCGACCGAATCGCCGATTATGACGCCTTCCTCGCCAACGAAACCGTCAAGTTGCAGATTAAGGAAAAGTACAGAGTTTAAGGAGTGATTTTTAATGGCACTGCGCGGAATTCGCGGCGCGACAACGGTCAGAGAAAATTCGCGGGAACACATTTGGCAAGCGGCAACGCAACTGGTCACGGAAATTTTATCTTGGAACGAATTGCGAGCAGACAATATCGGCGCGATAATCTTTTCCGTGACGGACGATTTGACGGCGGCATTCCCCAGCGCGGCGATAAGACAGTTGCCCGCCCTGCGCTTGGTGCCGCTGTTCGACACCCGCGAGCCGGAAGTTGAGGGAGCCTTGCCGCTTTGCATTCGCGTCCTGGTTTTGGCGGAAGTCAATCGGGAGCAAAATAAAGTTCATCACGTGTACCTGGGCGGCGCGAGGAATTTGCGCCCCGACTTGAATTAGGAGAGTATTTGGGAGGGTTTTAACATGGCTTATCTTGGAGAGGAGACCAAAAAGCTGGGCTTCGGGCTGATGCGTTTGCCCAAGCTCGACGACGGCACGTTTGACCTTGAGCAAGTCAAGCAGATGGTCGATTTGTTTATGTCGAAGGGCTTCACGTACTTTGACACGGCGTGGGCTTATCCCGGCAGTGAGGACGCGATTCGTCAGGCGTTGGTTGAGCGTTACCCCCGCGACAAATTCACCATTGCGACGAAAAACGCCGCCTGGATTAACTGCAAGACCCGCGAGGACGCCGTTGCGCAATTCGAGACTTCGCTCCGTCAGACGGGGGCGGGCTACTTCGATTTTTATTTGCTCCACAATCTTGGGATGGCGCGGACGGAAGTCTTTGACCGCTTTAAGATGTGGGATTTCGTGGCTCAAAAGAAGCACGAGGGCTTGATTAAGCACGTGGGCTTTTCGTTCCATTCCACGCCCAAAGAGCTTGACGAAATTTTGACGGCGCACCCCGAAGCGGAATTCGTGCAACTGCAAATCAACTGGGCGGACTGGGAAAATCCAGCAATTCAATCGCGGGGCTGCTACGAAGTGGCGCGTAAGCACGGCAAGCCCGTCGTGATAATGGAGCCGATTAAGGGCGGCATGTTGGCGAATCCGCCCGAAGAAGTCGCGGCAGTGTTCAAGGCGGCTAACGCGGAGGCGTCTTTGGCGTCGTGGGCAATTCGTTTCGCGGCAAGTCTCGACGGCGTGATAACCGTGCTGTCGGGCATGTCGACGCTCGACCAAATGCGCGACAACGTCAGCTATATGGAAGACTTCAAACCGCTCAGCGACGCCGAACGCGCCACCGTCACCGAAGCGCAGAAAGTCTTGGCGGGCATTCCGATTATCCCTTGTACAGTGTGCAATTACTGCGCCAAAGTTTGCCCGCAAAATATCGGCATATCGGGCAGTTTCACGGCTTACAATGTGTTGACGCTCTATCGCGACAAAGCGGCGGCGGCTCACCAATATCAATGGCTGGTCGCAGGGCACGGCAAGCAGTTCGCCGGCGCGTGCGTGAAATGCGGCAAGTGCGAAACCGTCTGCCCGCAACACATTCCGATTCGCGCCAATCTCGTCAAGGTGGCTAAGGCGTTCGGCAAATAATCAATCGCGGCGTTTAAACAGTTCCTCAAGCGGCGTATCGATTCCCAAAAAGTCTCGTATCGCCGCTTTTTCTTTTGCTTGCACGTGATGCAGCAGATGACCCCGTAAGCCATACACAACCCCTGCCTTTCGTTGACAGCGCGGCAAGAGCGTGCTACTATCGAAAACCGAAAGGAGAGATTTAACTTGACGATAGCAATAATTAGCGACACGCACGGCTACTGCGACCGTGTTAAACTTGCAATGGAAAAATTCTTTGCCGACGTTGACTTGGTAATTCACGGCGGCGATGTGCTCACTCACGGCGCAAGGAACCCCCATTGCATGCCCGCCGACGGCTATAACCCCTTGGCTTTGGCGGAGCTGATTAACAACCTCAAGGTACCTGTCATCATTGCGCGGGGCAACAACGAGACCGAACTTGACGAAGAGATTTTGAACGTCCCGATAACGCCCTACGCGCACGTCTTCGCCAACGGCAAGCGTATCGTCGTAACGCACGGACACCACGTCCCGACCGACGCCGATAAGGATAAAATGGCGGCTCACGTCCGCGCAGATGTTTTCGTGACGGGGCATATCCACAAACCCGTTTTGGAGCGTCGCAACGGAATTGTATTCCTGAACCCCGGCACCGTCAGCCAATACTTGACGAACGAGCCGAATAAACGTACCTCCGTCGCGCTCCTGGACGAAACTAAGATTCAAATTTTCGACCTCGACACGGGCGAAGCGTTCATGAGCTTGGAGCTTTGACATGCTGGCGTTAATCGATTACGGCGTGGGGAATTTGTTCAGCGTGGCGAAGGCGTTGGAATTCGCGGGCGGCGACGTGAAGTTGACCTGCGCGGCGGACGACATAGAACGCGCCGATAAGATTATTTTGCCCGGAGTGGGGGCGTTCGGCGATTGTATGAGCAATTTGACAGCGACGGGGCTTATCCCGACGATTAAAGCTCAAATCGCGGCGGGCAAGCCTATGCTTGGGATATGCGTGGGCTTACAGATTTTGTTCGCGGGCAGTGACGAATCACCCAACGTCGACGGCTTGAACGTCTTTAACGGACGAATTCGGCGAATCTGCGCGGACGGCTTAAAGATCCCGCACATGGGCTGGAACTCCGTTAAGTTCGGCGGCTCGAAACTGTTTAAGGGCTTGAGCGGCGAGCCTTATTTTTACTTCGTGCACAGCTATCACGCCGCGCCCGACGACCCCTCCATTATCGCGGCGACCACCGCTTACGGCGAAACCGTCACGGCGGCTATCGAACACGATAACATCTTCGCCACCCAATTCCACCCCGAAAAATCGGGCGATGTCGGCTTGCGCGTCCTTAAAAACTTCCTCGACGCTTAAGGGGGCGGGCGCGTGGCTTTTTGGAAAATCAGTCTCGAACCGCTCAATGACAAGAAAGGTACTTGGTTCACCCCCGAAGATTGGCAATTCCTCGCCAAAAACAAATTGGTTGTTATCGGCGACCATCTTTATGCCTTTAAAAAATTCATTAACATCCGCAAGGGCGATTATCATTCGCGCCGTAAGACCCCTAGCTTTAGCTATGGGGATATAAGGCGCACATTGACTTTCAAAACTAACTAACGTAAAATAAAAATCTAAAGAATAATGAGGAAAGGAGAAGTCTTGCGTTTGACAACAGCTGAAATCGAAAACTAAGTGCTTAAAAAGCGGTAGGCTGTTTAGCAAGAAACAGGGCGCGTGTACCGTCCTCCTGGCAATTTAAAGACCTTGCCCGGTAGGAGCCGCAGAAGTGATAGGTCACAAGTACACACCTACCGTGGGACACACGGGAAGTTACGCCTTTGGAGACCATGTAAGACGCAATCTCGGCGCAACGGTCGTTGAATTAGGAATCCCTCCGGCTTTAGCCGTGGGGAGTGTCAATTCTATCTCGCGCATGGAAACGATAAAAGCAACGGGCAAGGAATTCAGCTGTTCGGCAAGATTATAAGCAACCTTGAACCGTGCAACGTGCCCAAGTGGAAAGGCTGGTCGCAATTAAGATATGAAGTCATCAAGCCGACCGTTCGCCAAAATAAATTCTACAACGCGCAGAGAGGTTGGACGCCCTATTATCCCGACACGCCGGTTTTTGCCGTTCCGAAAGACGCCGAACAAGATTTTGAATCCCTTATACTGTTCCCGTTTTTCAACATGAAAATCGACCCGACGACGCACGAGCCCATTGACCTTGACGCCAAGATTAAATCGCCCGCGCTGCCTAAAATTTTCCCGCTCAATCAGATTTTTTACGGCGTGCCCGGTACCGGCAAGACTTATTCGACGATTTCATATGCCGCAGCCATTTGCAACAATAAAAAGCTCGATGAACTTGGGGATTACGCCGAGACTAAGCGCGAATATGACAAGCTCAAAGCCGACGGCAGGATAGCGTTCACGACGTTTCATCAAAGCTGCGGCTACGAAGATTTTATCGAAGGTATCAGCCCGACCGTCGACGAGCGCGGCAATATCTCCTACCGCATCAAGACGGGCGTCTTCAAAAAGTTTTGCGAGCTTGCAAGCCTGAGACCGACGGAGAATTTTGTCTTCATAATCGACGAAATAAATCGCGGGAACATCTCAAAGATATTCGGCGAGTTGATAACGCTCCTTGAAGACGACAAGCGCGGCGAACTTTCCGTGACGCTGCCGTGTTCGCAAGAAGAATTCACCGTGCCGCGCAATATTTACATAATCGGGACGATGAACACCGCCGACCGCTCAATCGCGCTCCTCGATACGGCATTGCGGCGGCGGTTTAACTTTATCGAAATGATGCCGCGCCCCGACCTGTTGCCCGCCGACGTTGACAGCGTAAACCTGCAAACACTGTTGACCGAACTCAACACGCAAATCGAAACGCTCCTCGACCGCGACCATGTTATCGGGCACGCTTATTTTATCAAATGCAAGAGCCGCGCAGATGTCGATAAAGTCTTCCGCGAAAAGATTATCCCGCTCCTGCGCGAATATTTCTTCGACGACGGCGAACGGCTTGGCGAAGTCTTAAGCGGCGTGAAAAGTTATGATTATCCGCGAGTATGAAAGAATTTTTGCCGACGATTGCCCGCACTTCGACGAACTGAGCAAGTTCACGGAGGCGGGCGAATTTTTAAGCTTCGGTTGGCAACGCGGGCGCGGCGCATACGTTCAAGCGAAAAATTATGTGGGCGTGATTCGACTGCCGAACGGCTTTCAAATTGAAATTCTGCCCAAGCTCAACGCTCCGCCTGAAAATCTGCGCGGACTCGTCGTTGATATGCTCCGCACGCTTGAAGAGTTCAGCTGTAAGAAATTCGTCGACGCTGACCTCGACACCGCCCGCCTCGACCTTTACGAAATTTTTATCCGCGTCTATCTCGGCATGGTGACGGATTTGGTAAAGCGCGGGCTTAAGGCGTCTTACGTCGTGCGCGAGGACAATCTGACCGTTTTCAAGGGCAAGCTCCTCGTCAAAGAAAACCTGCGCCGCAACGTCGCGCACCGCGAAAGATTCTTTGTAACCTTCGACGAATACAGTATCGACCGCCCCGAACATCGCTTGATTAAGGCGGCACTTTGCAAGCTCCGATACGTCAAATCTGCGCGGCGTCTGCTTGGCGCATTCGACACAGTCACAACCTCGACGAATTACGCCAAGGACTTCGCGGCGGTCTCAATCGACAGGACGAATCACAATTATAAAGCCGTCATGAATTGGACGCGCAAAATCTTGGCGGGCAAAAGCTTTACGCCGTTTGCGGGCAAGACGGAGGCGACGGCGTTGCTCTTTGACATGAACAGATTATTTGAGGCTTACGTAGCCGCTCACGCCCGCAAAGTCTTCGCCGACCGCTTTACCGTCAAGATACAGGCGCGGGAGCAATTCCTCTTCGACGAGCCGCGCAGATTCGGACTCAAGCCCGACATTATCCTCGACGGCTACGAACGAATAATCCTCGACACGAAATGGGAACTCAAGCCGACGCCCGCCGACATGTATCAGATGTTCGCTTACGCCAAACGTTGCGGCGCAAGGGAAATTTATCTGCTCCTGCCCGCGACGGAAAACGCTTCGTATCGCACAGAAGGCTTGACGATTCAAGTTTGCCGCGTCAATCCCTTCGACGTGAGCGCAAGTCTTAAAACGTTATTAAATCTTTAAAGCCTGCTTACACGGCGGGCTTTTATGCTATAATGGCGGCGAGGTGACAGGTATGAAGGACGAGATAAAAATCGCGTGCGAAAATCGGAAGGCACGCCACGATTACTTTATTCACGAGACGTATGAGGCGGGCATTGAGCTCAAGGGCACTGAGGTCAAGAGTTTGCGAGCCGGCAAGGCGAATCTGCGCGACAGCTACGCCGAGGTCAAGGACGGCGAGGTTTTCGTCGAGCATTTTCATATCAGCCCTTATGAGCAGGGCAATATCTTTAATCACGAGCCGCTGAGACGCCGCCGCCTCCTCCTGCACAAGCGCGAAATTCTTAAGCTGTTCGGCAAGACGCGTGAAAAAGGCTTCACGCTGATTCCGCTTAAGGTCTACTTCAAGCGCGGTCGGGCAAAGTTGGAATTGGCATTGGCGAGCGGCAAGCACAACTACGACAAACGCGCCGCCCTCCACGAAAAATCCGCCAAACGCGACGTCGAGCGGGCATTAAAGGAGCGGTCAAGATGATTCGGAAAATATTTTTAGCCGCGCTGATGATATTGCTGTTCGCCGCGCAAAATGTTTCGGCGCAAGCGCAATTCGGGTGTCGGGCATACGTGCAGGACATCGGTTGGATGCAAGCGGTCGGCAACGGCGCGGTCGCGGGCACTACAGGGCAGGCTAAGCGGCTGGAGGCTCTGATTATAAATTTCAGCGAGGGCGTTCAATACAGTGCGCACGTCGAGAATATCGGTTGGCAAGGCTGGGTTAATTCGGGCACCGTCGCCGGCACGGTGGGTCAAAGTCTGCGCATGGAGGCGATTCGTATCAAGCTCCTGTCGCCCGACTTCGACATCTACTATCGGGCGCACGTGGAAAACGCGGGCTGGCTCGGTTGGGCTAAAAACGGCGAACCCGCCGGTACTGCAGGCGCGGCGTTGCGCATGGAGGCTGTACAAATTCAAATCGTCCCGAAGGGTACCGCCGTCCAATACGAGAATAAGCCCGCTTTCTACCAAAAGGTCGTGAACGCGCCGACGGTTTGACATGGAAATTGTAAAACGCTGCGAGGAAGCCCTTGCGCTCTATCACAAGCGGAAATTCGCCGAGACGTTAAAGACAGTCGACGAGCTGAAAGCCGCCGCGCCCGCTTGGAAGAAGTCATTCCTGCCGGAGGCATACGTGCGCCGCGAGCAATGCGAGTTCGTCAAGGAACTACTGCCGCAATTAAAGTTGACGCTTACAAAGAAAAATATTTGACATGGAAATTTTAAAACGCTACGAGGAAGCCCTTGCGCTCTATCACAAGCGAAAATTCGCCGAGAC
>ERZ842401.6937-NODE-6937-length-11836-cov-8.092777_pt1 | contig 11836 bp, 12 predicted proteins | sample MGYA00521270_ERZ842401 | MGnify/ENA primary metagenome ERZ842401 (study PRJEB31892, sample SAMEA3878208) | bioreactor metagenome | biome: Moose rumen | place: Sweden | collected 2011-10 | study: EMG produced TPA metagenomics assembly of the PRJEB12797 data set... | reverse complement strand
GAATGGGGCGGCCAGGTTATTGAACCGGATTACACAAAGGGCGTTTCTTCCAGCATGATACGCGGGCAGATGTGTTAACAGAAATTTTTACGGAAGGTGTCAAATTATGCAGAGAGTATTAAACAGTTACGAGGAGTTACGGGAAATTTTGAACAGTGCAGGCAGAATTTTATTCGTTCATGGGAAATCTGCCGAGAAATTTTCAGCTCTCCGTGAATGTTTAAATTCGCTCAGTGCAGAAGTGTTTAATTTTACCGATTTTACTCCTAACCCGAAATTAGAAGAAGCAAAGGCAGCTTGTGAATTTTTCAAGGCTCAAAATTGTGTATTTCTACTTACTGGTGGGGGGGGCACAGCGATTGACGTAGCGAAATACGTTAAGCTGAATAATCCTGAAGCGAAGTTAGCTGTTATTCCGACGACGGCCGGTTCAGGAAGCGAGGCTACGAGGTTTGCGGTGCTCTATAAGGACGGTAAAAAGCTCTCAATCACTGACGAGAATATTATTCCTGATTACGTCATGTTTGACCCCGAACTGTTAAAATATCTGCCCGAATATCATCGCAAATCTTCGGCCCTCGATGCTTTCTCTCATGCCCTAGAGTCTTTTTGGTCGGTCAACGCAAATAGTCAAAGCAAAGAATTTTCCCGTGAAGCCCTCGCGAATATAACACGAATGCTTGAGAATTACCCGGCTTCGTATGACCCAGCGAAAATGTTAATGAGTTCATACACTGCCGGCAAAGCTATAAATATCTCACAGACGACGGCAGGACATGCAATGTGCTACAGGATTACGGGGATTTTCGGGACTGCTCACGGACATTCAGCGGCTTTGTGTAATCGCGTATTGTTTCGATGGCTGATTGAGAATACGAAACTTGATGTGCTGAGTGAGATTGCTGAAGCTATGAATTGCAATTCTCCGATTGAGGCTTCCGACAAGTTTAATGCGATATTCTTACGTTTAGGCTTAAACATTCCCGAAGCGTCTGAACATGAAATAGACGAGCTGACGAGTTCGGTAAATCCTGAGCGATTAAAGAATTTTCCGGCAGAACTTGACCATAAGACCATAAGAAATTTATACCGCGAAATTTTGACGCAAAAATAGAACGTGTTATATTTTTATGATAAAGGGGAGTAAAGATAGATGGACGTAAAAACTTTCGTTGAAATTCTCGGCTCTGATTTCTTCACCGGAGTTCCTGACAGTCAGTTACGCGCGCTATGTGATTATCTCATGAAAACTTACGGGCTTAATCCTGATCATCATATTATCGCCGCAAATGAGGGAAACGCTTTAGCTCTCGCTTCTGGTTATCACTTAACAACGGGGAAAATTCCAGTCGTCTACATGCAAAATTCGGGCTTAGGCAATATCGTAAATCCCTCGACGAGTTTAACAAATCCAAAAGTTTATAACATTCCCGTAATCTTTATAATTGGCTGGCGAGGAGAACCCGGAGTTCATGATGAGCCGCAACATATTTATCAAGGCGAGAAAACTTTAGATATGCTTGACTTACTCGGTATAAAATATTTCGTCATTGACAAAGACACAATCCAACATGAGCTTGAAAGTGTCATGAAAGAATTTCGCGAGATTTTACGTGATGGGCATGATGTCAGCTTCATAATCAAAAAGGGAGCATTAAGCTATTCAGAAAAAGTTGCGTATCAAAATGAAAATTTCATGCTCAGAGAAGAGATTATCAGGCACATAATCAACTTTTCAGGCGATAATCCCATAATCAGCACAACCGGCAAAACTTCACGTGAATTATTCGAGCTGCGAACAACTCATCAACGCGATTTTCTCACAGTCGGCTCAATGGGTCATGCTTCATCTATTGCGCTTGGTGTCGCTCTGAACAAGCCAAATCATAAAGTCTGGTGTATTGACGGCGACGGAGCAGCTTTAATGCATATGGGAGCGTTGGCCGTAATCGGAAGTCTGAAGCCTAAAAATCTTGTTCACGTCGTCATCAACAATTCAGCTCATGAAAGCGTCGGAGGACTTCCAACTGTCGCAAAGAATATAAATCTTCCTGAAATCGCAAAGGCCTGTGGTTATGCAAAAACTTTCAGCGTTGAGAATTATGAAGCTCTTGATGAGGCGTTGAAGTTTGCGAGTGATAACGAGGGCTTAACTTTCATCGAGGCTAAAGCAAAAATCGGAGCACGTGAGAATTTAGGCCGTCCGACGACTACAGCGATTGAGAATAAGAATGCCTTTGCTGAATACGTCAGAAATTTATAGCTTCACTCGTCAATCTTGCGAATTAACCTGAATATCACAGAGGCCAATTTTTGGGAATCATGTCTCAGAACTCGGCCTTCTTTTTCGCTCTCGAACACTGACATAATCGGCGCTTCAACGTAAATACATCCCATCTTGCTGATTAAATCTCGTTGATGATGATCCAGATAAAGCGGGCTCGCTCCATCTCGTTTATATGCTTCGACGATATCCGGCGGAATTTCTTCACTGTTCGCAATCACAAAGTCAGGTGCACAGCCTAAAGCCGCAGTTACCCAGTCTAAATGTTGAACTATATTCATTCCGGCTGTCTCGTCGGGTTGGGTCATCAAGTTGCAGATGTAAATCTTCGGAACTTGCGAATCCCGTAACTTGTCGGCAAAATCGGGTAAAAGCAAATTCGGAATTACGCTCGTGAATAAACTTCCAGGCCCAAGCAAAATTACGTCGGCTTCATCAACCGCGCTTAAGACTTCAGGCAATGGCTTAGCGTTCACAGGTTCAAGCCAAATTTCAGCGAGTTCATGCCCGTGTTCAGAAATATTTAATTCCCCTTTGACGTTCAGGCCTTCGCGAGTTTTCCCGACTAAAGTAATTCCCTCAGTTGTTACAGGAAGGACACGCCCGCGAATTGATAACAGATGGTTCATTTGTTCGACAGCAAGGCTGAAATCTCCGCACATCTCCGTAACAGCCAGCAGCAATAAATTTCCCAAGCTATGACCGGCCAATTCTCCCCTGTCAAATCTGAAGTCAAGAATTTTACGCAATTCATTATCATTCTCAGCAAGCGCGACTATACAGTTACGAACATCACCAGGCGGAAGCATTCCCCATTCGTTGCGAATACGCCCAGAACTCCCGCCCTCGTCAGTTACAGCGACAACAGCCGTAATATTTCGCGTAAAAGCCTTAATCCCCCGTAAAAGTGTCGATAATCCCGTTCCTCCTCCGACTGCTACGATGTAAGGCCCGCTTGATAATTTCCTATTAATCGCTCGCTCGATAATTGGCCGACCGGATTTCAGCTTTAAACGTCCGAACATGAATAATATTAATAACGTCGTGAGAATTCCTAGTATAAAGCTCATTGATAATTTTTCTCCTTAAAGCGACAATTATTAATAACGTTGTGAATAAAGCTCATTGATAGTCTACTCCATGACACTATGAATTAACATCATAAATTTCTTACCTGTCTAAAACTCGATAAAATCGTGAGTAATGCTCATTGATTATTTTGCTTCTTGTCGCAAACACAACTTCACATGATTAATAATGCCGCAATTAACTCTCATTGATGACCGTGTCCTTTATCACGATGAATTACGCAGACCCCGCTGTAAATTTTCGAGTAAATCTCATAGAGCCATTCAGCCATTGCAACCGAACGATGACGGCCTCCAGTACAGCCTACGGAAATATGTAATTGGCCTCGAACATTGCTCAAGAATTGGGGGATTGCGAAGTCTAAAAAGTTTTTCGTGAGGTTGATAAATTGCGTGGTTTCCGGGAATTGCAATAAAAATTTCTTCACTGGCTCATCTTCTCCGGTTAAAGTTTTGAGCTCGTCGACGTAATAAGGATTAGGCAGACACCGAACGTCCATTACAAAACTTGAATCTTGAGGAACTCCATATTTATAGCCGAATGAGCTGATTAAAATTGAAACTCCGCCGTCATTCCCGAAAAATTCCTTAAGCAATCTCTCACGGTGTTGGTGCAAATCCATCATCGAAGTATCAATCACAATGTCCGCTCGGTCTAAAACTGGTGATAAAATTTCTCGCTCGCGTCTAATTCCTTCACGTGTCGACATTCCGCGATTAAGAGGGTGAACACGCCGAGTTCGCTCATAACGCCGTAACAATTCCTCGTCTGAAGCCGTCAAGAAAACTACTTTTACGTCGCCTCCCCAAGCATGCGAAATATCATCAATGACCTTCACAAAATTTTTGCTCACGTTACGAACATCAACAGTCGCTACAACTCCCCGACTTTGCGACGCTTCCGGACGTTCTGAGATTAACGTGAATAATTGCGGCAGTAATTCAGGCGGAAGATTATCAATCGTGATAAAGCCGAAATCCTCAAGAACTTTCAGCGTCATAGTCTTTCCGGCTCCGCTCATTCCCGTAACAATGATAAACTGTTTCAGAATTTCATACCCCCTTTAGTGCTTGTATTGTACACCTGATTTTTGCTGTGTTATAATTTCGCCTATCATTTCAGAGAGGAGTAACTTCAATTTACCATGAAAAAAGGAACATTTCAGCCTCATGTCATACCCAGAAAACGAAAAATCGGCTTTTTAGCGCGTTCGGCTTCACCGTCGGGACGCAAGATTTTACGCAACAGAAGACGCAAGGGCCGCAAATTCTTAACACGTGCCTAGTCTCGAGAAAATCAAAAAAGGCTGGGAATTTGACGTAATTTTCCGCACCGGTATTCGTGTAAATGGGGAGCTGGTGCGGTTATTATATTTGAGGGATGATAACACTGACACTGTCAAGTTCGGTTGTGCTGTCGGCAAAAAACTCGGTAAAGCTCACGTTCGTAATCGAGGCAAGAGAATTTTGCGTGAGGCATTCCGTCAACTCTCAGTGAAAATCATTCCAGGCGTAAAAATCGTGCTCGGCCTGAAAGAAAAAGGCTTAGAGGCTAAGACACCAGAAATTTTGAGGGAGCTTGAGAAATTACTCAGGCGAAAAAAGTTATTGATAACGTAAAATATGCTTTCCCGTCTCGCAATAATCTTAATCCGCGCATATCAAGTTCTAATTTCCCCGTATCTCGGCAAACATTGCAGGTTTTATCCGACGTGTTCAAACTATGCAATTGCCGTTTATCGCGAATGGGGCTTCTTTCACGGAACGTTATTGACGATTAAGCGATTATTAAAATGTGGGGCGTGGAATCCCGGAGGTTATGATCCTCCGCCGAAAAAATACGAGAGGTGAAAATTTTAACATGTGGGCACAATTGAAAGCGTTATTGCTCGGACTGCTCCAGATTATTCACAACGCAATTACAAGCATAGGAATAGGCACAAATTTTGCGTGGGGACTTGCGATTATAGCTCTCACGCTTTTAGTACGTCTTGCAATGCACCCGTTGACGCAAAAACAGATGGTCAGCATGCAGAAGATGCAAAAACTTCAGCCGATGTTGAAAGTCTTGCAGGATAAATACGGTGAAGATAAGGACAAACTCAATCAGGAGACTATGGCGCTCTACAAAGAACACGGAGTTAATCCGGCCAGCGGCTGTTTACCCCTTTTAATTCAGTTGCCGATTTTCATTCTGCTTTACGGAGTTCTCTATGACTTGACGAAAACAGAAGCATTCACGAACGTTACGTTTTTGGGCGTGAACTTAGGCGGGAGCGTATTGACAACCGTAGCTGACGCATTAAGACTTGTCGACGAAAACGGCGTGCGCATTCCGAACGAGCAATTAGGCGTTGTTATGGTCTTCCTGTCATCGTTTACGAACTTGAGCCTGCTTTTCTCGAATATTGGCATATGGATTGCTAATTTTATCCTGTTAATTCTCATCGCTTATTTAACCTGGCTTCAACAGCACTTGACTTCTGCGGGAAATCCTCAGATGGCAATGATGAACTGGTTTATGCCGCTGTTCTTGACGTTTATTTGCTTCGGATTGCCTGGAGGAGTTTTGCTATATTGGGGAATTTCGTCTCTAATGGGAATAGTTCATCAAGTCAGAGTTTCACGCAAGACGACCGAAGAGATGAAGACTAAACCGACGCTCTATAAAGATAAGCCAAAAACGAAATAGAGAAAATAACATGCAAGAATAATAAATTGAGAGGTGATAATCTTGATTCAAGAACGAAAAATTACACTTGAAGCCGCCAGCATTGACGAAGCACTCATCGAAGCCTCAAGACAATGGAAGCTGCCAATCGAAGAACTCAAAGCCGAAGTTGTTAGCTCAGAACGTGAGGGATTATTCGGATTGTTCGGCGCAAAGAAGCTCATGATAGAAGTAACTGCGTCAACTCGTCAGGATTTAACTTCACGAGGGCTTGACTTTGTGAATAACATCTTGAAGCTCATGGATTTTGAGGCAGAAGCAGAAATTTCCGAGACTGAGAGAAATACAATTGAGATTGCCGGAAATGACGCGCTTGATTATGTCGTTGGACGTTACGGCGACGCTTTAAGAGGAATGGAATATATTGTTAATCTTGCGCTGAGAGATCCCAAGAATGAGCCGAGATTAAAAATTGACAGCTGCGGTTATCGAGCACGACGAACGAAGAGCCTTGAGAGATTAGCCGAAGCTACAGCAAGACAGGCCGTAAAATTCGGAAGACCGATAAGGCTTGACCCAATGGCTTCTTGGGAACGCTGGGTAATTCACACGACGCTTAAAGATCGCGACGATGTTACGACGGAATCAATTGGTGAGCCTCCGATGAGAAAAGTTGTGATTATGCCAAAGTATGACCCGGAAAATATGCCAGCTCCAGGACCTGCGACGATGAGAATACGTGCTCAGCGTGAACTCAGCCGACAAAATAATAATCTCAACTCACAGCGAAGATTTAGACGTTAATGAGAGTTTAATGATAAAGAAAAGCCTCCAGCCGTGAAAGCCGGAGGTTTTATTTTTTGCGCGGATAAAATAAAAGCTCATAAGCCGCTTTATGGCAGGCAATCCTGAAACCGAATTAAATTTGATAGTTAGCTGAAGTCGTATCCTACATGAAACCGCCAAATTGAAAGGAAAGGGATAGAATTTATTAATTAATACGAGAAACTGGGTCTGGTTGAGAAACATTATCAGACTATCAAAGTTAGGGAGAAGGCAAGCGGCAAGGAATATCTAGCAAACATGGAATGTATAAATCGATATGAATTGTTAGAACTCGTGTAAATGGTCATGGATGTGCCTTTGCCGATATTATGAATGCTATGACAGAAGCAGATGTGGAATTGGAATCTGCTGCCTCGTCTCATTCTGAGATTTTGTTATCAGCACTTGGAGCATGGATTCAAGCGAAAAATCCCGAAATTAAGCAGTATGAGATCGTGTCTAAAAATGAGTTTTAAAATGACAACATAGAAAATTATGAACACTACAATGCACTTATGTCTTGAGCTGAAAAAGAAACTTACTTTGTTTGGGGCTACAAGACATCCGCGATGTGGATTTCTGGAATGCAACTCATGAAAAGTCAAAGAGCGTTGTTTGCGTATGACAGAGACATCGATAAAAACTTTCCAGATAAGCAAGAAGTTACCATGACTGTGTTTAAGAAAATTGGTGCTAACAAAGTGATTTGGCGTGCGGTACATTTGGTACTACCACATCTGAGCTTTTACTAAACTCGCGGAGGCATTGGAAGGCTTTACGTAAGGGCAGTTATGAGTTAAATTAATATTTATAGAGTAGTAAATCTTGCGGCAATTTGTATTCAGTGTATGACCTCAGATCAGCAACTTTATGAGATTGCAGTGAGTATGAAATTAAATTGACAGATTGTGCTGAGAACGCAGGATTTTCCGCTCGCAGATTGTGTCGACGTAGCGACGTTCGGACTGAGGAAGTCGAAAGATAATAATCAACGTGGACCTTGGGAATGATAATAAAATATACTCCTTGCAGCTTTCAAAGCAGTTGTCGGATTATTGTCAAACTCTATAGCAGTAGTACTTGATGCAGTTAATAATTTATCCGATGCCATGTCCTCAATAATCACAATAATCGGGGCAAAATTAGGAGCTCGCCGGGCAGATAAAGCTCACCCTCTCGGGCACGGCAGAGTTGAATATATCAGCTCAATGCTTGTAGCGGCTATTGTCTTTTATGCTAGTATAACATCTTTTGTTGAATCCGTAAAGAAAATAATTAATCCAGAGACTGCAAATTACAATGCTATTGACCTTTTCATTATCGCTGTGGCTATTGCAGTAAAGTTAATATTAGGAAAGTATGTAAAAACACAGGGAGAAAAAGTACATTCCGGAGCATTAATTACGTCAGGCTCAGATGCATCATTTGACGCAGTGCTTTCTGCTTCGGTTCTGGTCTCTGCATTGATATTCTTGATCTCTGGCATATCTTTAGAAGCATATGTAGGTGTTGTTATTGCTGTTGTGATTATTAAGGCCAGTATCGAAATGATGCGTGAAACATTGAATGACTTAATAGGACACAGAACTGATGCTGAAGTAAGCAAAAGGATTAAAGCTATTTTAAGTGAGGCCCCCGAAGTCAAAGGAGCTTATGATTTAGTATTGTTCGATTACGGGCCGAATAAAAGTTACGGAGCAGTTCACATTGAACTTCCCGATGTTATGACAGTGAGCGAAGTTGATGTGTTGACGCGAAAGGTTCAAATGCGAGTATACAAAGAAACAGGAGTTATTTTAGCCGGAATAAGCATTTATTCATATAATACTAAGAACGAATTTGCAACTCAGATGCGGGCGAAGATTCAAAACATAGTTCTTGCTCATGAATGGGCGTTGCAAATGCATGGTTTTTATCTTAAGGATAAGAGCATAAGATTTGATGTCGTTCTGAGCTTTAATGTGGCACAGAAAGAGGCACTCAATATATTAATTCATGAATTGCAGCAATTATATCCGGACTATACGATCCAGATTGTTCCCGATGTAGATATAACTGATTAAATGCGTCTGTTCCTGATTGAAAGGGGGCGAAAATAACCCAAATTGTAAGCCCCAGAGCGTACAACAGACATAACATAGTAAAAATGACCACACTCGCGGCATGATTGAATATGCTACAATATGTCAATCCCGTATTGAACGGCTTCTACATTGAGGAGATATAGCCTGTGTATTGTTAACTAGAATTTTACATATCGAAATATCCACTCGAATAACTATAATGTCTGGTTAATATTAAATGTCTTTCCAAAGAAAATCTAGTAGTTCTTCACTTTACCTGCCGTAATATTTTTATGAGCACACAATATCAACTGTTTTACACTTGGCAACAGTCATTAAATCTGTCGGGTTTAATTCTATCTGATATCCCACTTTACCCGCACTGACAAAAATTGTGTCAAATTCTACGGCTGTCTCATGAATAAACGTAGGAAATTGTTTCTTCATTCCAATTGGAGAACAGCCGCCGTGAATATATCCTGTCAAGGGAAGTAGTTCCTTCTGCCTTATCATAGATATAGATTTTTCACCTGCCACTTTAGCCGCTTTTTTGAGATCAAGTTCGACATTCACTGGAACTATAAATACATAATAAGAAGTGCCGCTCTTCCCCTGAGTTACAAGCGTCTTGAAAACACGGGCCGGAGGTTCATTCAGAAGAGCCGCTATATCCTCACCGGTCATAGTGGGATCTGGATTATAATTATGGCTGGAATATGGGATTTTTTTCCCGTCAAGTAGCCGCATTACATTGGTTTTATCTTTGTCCCTCATGGCTTATCAGGATTACTTGAACATATCCTTATACTCGCCGTATCCTTCAGCTTCAAGTCTGTCATACGGAACGAATCTTAACGCAGCAGAGTTAATGCAATATCTCAATCCCCCTGTTTCTTTCGGGCCATCGTTGAAAACATGTCCTAAGTGAGAATTGGCTTTCTTACTACGGACTTCTGTCCTTATCATTCCATGAGAAGCATCTTTTTTTTCATACACAGCATCTTTAGTAATAGGAGCTGTAAATGCCGGCCAGCCGCAGCCTGAATTATACTTGTTCATTGAGATAAAAAGTGGTTCACCGTCAACAATATCAACATAAAGTCCCTTCTCAAAAAAATTATCGTATTGTCCTGTAAAGGCATATTCTGTAGCAGCATTTTGAGTTATCTCATAGGCTAAGTCCCCTATTCGTGCACGGAGAGCAGCTTCCCTATCTTCCGGCAGTTTAAACAATGACTGTGGAATATGACAATACCCGCCTGGATTTTTATCAAGATATTTTTGATGATATTCTTCAGCCCGGAAAAAATTACTCAAAGGCATAAATTCAACAACGAGTTTTTTTCCATATTTTTGTTCTTCAGTTTGATAAACAGGCTCAATTTCATTAACTTGTGAAGGTGTTACATAGTAAATACCTGTTCTGTATTGTGTGCCTTTGTCGTTTCCCTGCTTATTGACAGACAAAGGATCAATTATCATAAAATAACGTTCAATGATTTTTGCTAAGGGCATAATATCGGGATCATAATCAATTCGGACAGTCTCAGCATGGCCGCTTCCCGAACAAACTTCTTCGTAAGACGGCGCTTTATTCGGTCCGTTAGCATAACCGACTTCAGTTTTTATGATGCCGTTGAATTGGTCAAAGAATTTTTGAACGCCCCAAAAACAACCGCCAGCAAGATATATTGTGTTGATAGTGTCCGCCATAGCAGGTTTAAGGGATAACATAGGCACAAATGCCGAGATTACCAAGAGTAAAGACTTCAACTAAATTTAAGCTCCTATCAATAAAAAAGATTTATACATGCTTTGTTGCGCATTTTAACATACAAATAAAAATTCATTCGCCAATCGGCAGCTGGATTTTATGCTATTTTGAACGGGAAAATATCCTTACGAATTTTGGGATTTCGTTGAAAATGTTTTATTACCTCTTACAGGCAAGTTCAGATAAATGTAACATTTATTCTTATGGCCGAGCATCTCAGGAGCCGGAAAAAGAATTCAGCATTAGGATATTTCACAGAAGCGGAAGAGGCGTTACTCTAACTCCCGAAGGTGCAGATTTCATTCTTTATGCTCGACAAGTTTATAACCAGTATAAAGAACTTCTTGAACGTTGCGGAAAATCTAAAGGCATAAAGAAAAAATTTGGCGTTTCCAGTCAGCATTATTCGTTCGTCGTCAAAGCCTTTGTTGAACTCGTGAAAGAATATGATACACTGCAATATGACTTCGCAATCCTTGAAACTCAGACTAAAGACGTTATCAGCTTATCCGAAAATTGCTTCGTACAGCGGACCTTGATTTTCACCATCTTATAAACTGCAACGCTTACGTCTATTTATGGTCAGGCCATCCCTTAGCGAAGAAAAAATCAATCTGCTTTGATGAACTCAGAGATTATCCGTGTCTCTCGTTTGAATAGGGCGATACTGCTTCGTTCTATTATGCTGAGGAAATCTTAAGCACTAATGAATATCTCCGAACCATAAAAGCTAACGACAGAGCCACAATGTTAAACTTAATGAAAGGCTTAAACGGCTACACTCTTTGCTCAGGGATTATCAGCGAGGAATTAAACGGGAATGATTATCTTGCTGTACCTTTTGAGGCTGACTCGGTAAACGAAAGCAGCATGGGTAAACTTTACATCAAAAAAACTCCTGGAAACTCTCGAAACTAATCATCAATAACACAATTTCTTGCAAACCTCCCCTTAAATTATAGGCTGAAACTATAACTGAAAATTCAGAAGGCGCATTAGACAAAAAATAAAACCTACCTAAAATGTATGCGAATTTTATTTAAGAGGAGGATTTTATCTTTATGACTATTATGAAGGTGCGACTTGTTCCGCTACAAGTCATTCAGTAGACGAAAAAGCGGCATAATCGAG
>ERZ842401.6936-NODE-6936-length-11837-cov-3.864200_pt1 | contig 11837 bp, 9 predicted proteins | sample MGYA00521270_ERZ842401 | MGnify/ENA primary metagenome ERZ842401 (study PRJEB31892, sample SAMEA3878208) | bioreactor metagenome | biome: Moose rumen | place: Sweden | collected 2011-10 | study: EMG produced TPA metagenomics assembly of the PRJEB12797 data set... | reverse complement strand
TATTACGAACTTTTTGCTCGATTTTGCGCCGCTTGCAGCACCTGCTCTAGCGGTAGTCCGGTGATGTCGGCGGCTTCTTCGGCGCTCATGCCGCGCTGGAGCAATTTTTTTGCGGTGGCGCGCTTTTCTTCCTGCACGGCACTTGCGCTGTCGTTAGTCGCCGTTGCCGCTGCGGGGGCGTTGCTGTCATCTGTGCTCGCTGTGCTGTCGTTGTCGGCGTCTACCGCTACGGGTGCGCTTTCGTCGCTCTCCGTGGTAGAGGCCGTGCGACTTGCGTCTGCGGTGCTTGCCGCGCTGGTAGCTTCTTGCGTGGGTGCTGCAAGCGGCGCAAAATCGAGCAAAAAGTTCGTAATAACGCGGGCGATGGCGGCGGGAAATAAGGCGCAGAGCTTTTCTTTATCCCAAGTTGAAGAGCGCACAAGCTCTGCGTAGTCGGCGGAGACGGCAATGTAGTCGCGGTTGATGAGCTTTTTACCCGCGTCGTCGGTGCCGTACACCTGCATGACCACACGCGCGGCCACGCCTTTGTTGCGCACGCCGTCTTTTACCAGCACTTTCTGAAAGCGGAAGCTGACGTACAGCACGCTTTTTGCGCCGCTTTCTGCGCACATCGCGCGGTTTAGGCGCTTGTTTGACGAGGTAAGCGCGTCGTAGCCGGCGGCGGGCAGCGTGTTGCCTAGATAGTCGAAAAACGTTTTGCCGGTATTTTTGTAGGCAGTGCAGTTTTTAAGCGTGGTCGGGTCAATAACGGCAATGCCCGCGTCGCGCAGGCGTTCGGAAAAGAGCGCAGAAGCGCCGTCGATTCGCGATTGCGCGGTGGCGGTTTCTGGATTTTGCTTATTAAGCATACGGTTTACGGCGCCTGTTAGGATGCCTTCGTCTGTCTGCTGGGCGCCGTTACTGCCGTTGCGCTCTTCGTACCAGGGAACGCCGGGATTTGAATACATCGTCATAATCGCTACGGGAGTATACAGCGAAAGGTCGAGCTGTGTTGACCTACAGGCGTAGAAAAGCGGCAGCATACATAGCAGCGCTAGGGGTAACAGCGTTTTTTTCATAAGCTTTCTCCTGATTACTGTAGCATATCGCAAGGAATGCTGTCGAGCCACTTGTCAGTGCTGTGCAGTTAGGAGTTTTGTATACATTTTTCTTTCATTCCGCGCAGACCTGTGCTATACTGTATCAACTTACATCAAAGTATATCAACTTTTCTTGGGGGAAATACCTATGACAAACATTGCTCGTACTGGTGCGGCGGCGCTTTTTGCCTGCTGTACGCTTACGGCGGCCGTCGCTGCTAAAAAGGACGTTGACAAGGCGGTCTACGAAAAGTATTCCAACAAAGCGTTTTCTAATCCTGACGGCATGGCGCAGACGGAGTGGGGCACGCTCAACTGCCACGACCCGAAGCTGTTTCAGGACGAGGACGGCACCTACTACGTCTATTCCACCGATGCCGCTATCGGCGGCGCGGGGCAGAAGGGCTTGCAGATACGCACGTCCACCGACTTGGTGCACTGGCAGTCGCTGGGAAAAAGCGCAATCCAGCGCAAGTGGGACAAGGACTGGCTTAAATGGACGAACTTCACCACGGCGAACGCTTCCACCTGGGCGCCCACGGTCATCAAGCAGAACGGGCTGTACTACCTGATTCACGGCATCATCGTTGACGGCCGCTCGCAGGGGCATCCGGATGCTTCTATTGCAATGGCGATTTCTTCAAGCCCCACAGGGCCGTTCTATCCGGCGTCGCAAGCGGCGAGCAAGGACAAGAAGGCGGGCGAGGTGCTGGAGCAGCTGGGCGTCACCTACAAGCAGTCCACCGTGGTGCGCTACGCTTGGTTTGACCGCTCGTTTGATGACGACGACCCCAGCATCGCCGACAACTACTGCTACAATCTTGCCAACTACGACACGCACGCCGCGCAGGAAGCCGACGTTGCCGGCAGCTGGTCCTATGGCTTTGGCGGCATCGACCCCGAATTCGTCATGGACGTGGCTACCGGCAAGCTGGTGGAGTACGACATTGCCGGCCGCACGTGCTACGGGCTTACCTACGGTAGCTGGAAGGGCGGCATTGCGCTCATGTACCTTGACGCCGTGTCGTTGAAGCCGGTAAATCCCGCTGACGGCGCCGAGCTTGACGCGCCCGCCGACACCGTGGAAGGCGCGTTTGGCGTGGCGATTGCGGGCGGCTTCGGCGCCGCCTACGAGGGCGCGCAGGTCATCTACAACAGCGACACGGGCTACTACTACTGCTTTGTGTCGATGGGCGGCCTTGACTGGGACTACCGCGTGGGCGTGGGGCGCGCTAAGGAAGTGACCGGTCCCTCCTTCGACGGCAGCGGGAAGAGCATGTACCTAGACCCGATGACCGCAAGCAACTACCACGCCATCGGAAGCAAGATTATCGGAAGCCACGCGCTTTCCGGCGAGTACAGTTTCCGCTGTCAGGGCGGGCAGAGCATTTTGCGCTCGAACGACGGCAAAATCCTTTTTGCGTGCCACGCGCGCACGAACTTCCTGATGGGCTGGTTCTTTTTCTTGCAGGTGCATCAGCTGTTCTTTACCGACGACGGCTGGCCGGTGCTGAACCAGAACGAGTATTATGAGGACAAGAACGTGACAGAGGCGCTTGCGGCGCTCAAAGCCACCGACGTTGCGGGCAACTACGACGTGGTGCTTACCGTGCGCGGCACTGCCGTGGAGCCGGTCGCCTCGCTCGGCATTTTCGGCGCGGGCGACAACAAGCTTTCGGTGAACAAGACTGACGCCGTGCCCACGGAGTCCAAGCTGGTGACGCTGACGGCTGACGGCAAGGTGACGGGCGCCTACACAGGCTCTTGGGCGCTTGCCGCCGACGGCTATAGCTTTACCGCTACGCTTGACGGCGTGGGAAGCTTCCGCGGCTACGCGCTCGGCGCCGTGGACTGGGCGCGCAAGAAGGGCAAGGGGCGGCGCACCATCACCGTTACGGCCTTTGACGGCGAGAAAACCGGCGAGTACCTGTGGGGAAATCGCCGCGAAAAGTAGCTTTTTTCGGGGTATATCAACTTTTCAAGATTTATATCAATTTTTCTTGACAGATATACAGAGCGGATTTACAATCATTTTATAAAACGGTGCTGGCGTGCTGGCACCGTAAGGGGGAAACGTACATGAAAAAGGTATTGATGGCGCTTGCCGGTGCCCTGCTGTGCGCAACGGCAACATTCGCAGAAGACCTGACGCTGATGATTTACGCGCAGCCGCAGGAAAAAGCTATCATTGACGAAGTAATCAACCGCTTTAAGGCGAGCCACAAGGGCACCAACATAAAGCTCATTTCTTCCACACAGGACGAGTACGATGCGAAGATTCAGGCGCAGCTTGCCGCGAACGCGCTGCCAGATGTGTTCTACTTGGGGCCGGGCGCCGTCCGCCAGTACGTTGACAACAAGAAGGTGCTTGACCTCGCTCCGTATGTGCAGGGCGTTGCGGGCGCTGACTTTAACGACCTGTACGAAAGCGCCGTTGATGCCTACCGCTACGACGGCAAGGAGCTGGGCAAGGGAAGCGCAATCTGGGCGCTGCCGAAGGACTTTGGCCCGTTCGCGCTTGCCTACAACAAAACGCTGTTCGAGAAGTACGGCATCCCGCTCCCCAGCAAGGACAAGCCCTACACGTGGCAGGAATTCATCGACGTGTGCGAAAAGCTCACCAAAGACACCAACGGCGACGGGCAGAATGACGTGTTTGGCACCGGCTTAAACATCCACTGGGCATTCATCCAGTTCGTGTGGGGTAACGGCGCTGACTTCCTTGACGCCACGCACACCAAGGTCACCGTGAGCGACCCCAAGTTTGTGGAAGCGTTGCAGTATTGGGCGAACATGACGCTGGGCAACAGCCAGTATCCGGTGGCGGGGCTTTCAAAATTCCGCCCCGTAACGCCTACGGCAACGCAGGCGCAGTCGCTCGACACCTACCAGCGCTGGATTAAGGGCGAGCTGGGCTTCTTCCCCGCAGGCCCGTGGGACTTGGCCAAGTTCAACGACCCCGAAGTGATTAAATTCGACTACGACCTGATTCCGTGGCCGGTGCACACCGCAAGCGACAAGACCGCGACCTACCGCGGCGGCGTGGGCTATGCCGTTGCTGCCACCGCAAAGAACCCCAAGCTGGCGGCGGAGCTTGCGCTGTTCCTGTCCGCTGACGTGGAAGCAAACAAGATGTACGCCGACAAGGACTTGCAGATTCCGAATTTAAAGTCGCTCGCAAGCCGCTACACGTCAAAGCCGGGGAACCCCGCCAACCGTCAGGAGTACATCAACATCATCAGCACAACGGGGCGCGCGTGGCCGTCTGACTACACCTACAACAGCGTCTGGTACGACAAATTCTACATGGGCGTGCAGAAGGTGCTTGACGGCAAGATGTCGGCAAAAGACTACTGCACCAAAATCCAGCCGCAGATGCAGCGTGAGCTGGACAAAGCCTTGCAGCGGGCAAAGCAGAGCGCCGCTCGCAAATAACACGTAACGAATACAGCGCGGGCTGCCTGAAGGCTCATCTTTTAGGCAGCCCGTTTTACTTGTAGCCGCGTTCTGCGGTATGCACATCAGGAGCTTTTTATGGCAGAAACACACATACGCAAGAAAAAAAAGTGGACTGACGAAGCCATCTGCGGCCTGCTTTTCGTAATGCCGCCGATTATCGGCTTTTTCTTATTTACTTCAGGCCCGTTCCTCTTCTCCATCTTCGCGAGCTTTACCCGCTGGGATTCCATGACCGACCTGACGCAGCTGTTCAGCATGGACGCCGACTCGCGCTCTTGGTTCTACTGCGGGCTTGAAAACTACAAGGAGCTGTTCACCGACGTGCTGTTCTGGAAGGCGCTGTGGAATACCTTTTGGTACATGATTGGCATTCCCATCGGCTTGGTGTGGGCATTCTCGCTTGCGCTGTCGTTCAACAAAAGCCTGCCGGGGGTAAAAATCTACCGCGTCATCTACTATATACCAGTCGTGTCTTCCATCGTGGCGGTGGCGCTGCTGTGGGGCTGGCTCTACAACGGCGACTACGGGCTTTTGAACCAGTTTCTGGCGTGGTGCGGCATTCCCAAAGAAAAGCTGCCGAACTGGCTGCAGAACGCGCACACGGTAAAGCCTTCTATTATGATTATGTGCGTGTGGCGCGGCGTGGGCGGCACGGCGCTTTTGTACTTGGGCGCGCTGCAAAATATGCCGCAGAGCTACTACGAGGCGGCGGTCATTGACGGTGCAAGCCGCTGGACGATTTTCCGCAAGATTACGTGGCCGCTTATGCAGCCGATTACGTTCTACATCGTCGTGACGGGCATTATCGGCGGCGCGCAGATGATTGTGGAGCCGCAGATAATGACGCCCGACGGCGGCCCTGAGTACAGCTCCGCCACGATTGTGTTCTACATCTGGCAGCGCGCGTTCGGCGCCGACGAGAAGGGCTTTGCCTGTGCCGCCGCATGGGTGCTGGCACTCATCATCTTTGCGGTGACAGCGATTCAGTTCAAGCTGAACCCGTCGAGCGAGAATTATCTGGAGTAGGCGGAGGACAGTATGGATAAAGTAACTGGTAGCACAAAATACGGCTCAAAAAAGCGCGCGGCGCGCTTCGAGAACACCTGCGTGTATTTCTTTCTGACGCTCGGCGCCGTGGTTATGATAATCCCGCTCGTGTGGATGTTCGAGTCCTCGCTCAAGACGCCGGGGCAGTTTTTGACGACGCAGCTTTCGCTTGCCATGCCGGAGCACCCGCAGTGGGCGAACTACTTTAAGCGCGTGTGGCAGATGGAGCCAGCCTTGCAACGCGGCATCCTGAACTCCATCATCATTGCGGTAAGCACGATTGTGGTGGGCACGTTCGTGTCGTCGCTCGCGGCGTTCAGCTACTCAAAGCTGCGCTTTCCCGGCAAGAACAAGCTGTTTTTAGCCGAGCTTGCCACGATGATGATACCGTTTTCCGTCATCATGATTCCGCAGTTCATCATCTACGCGCGCATCGGCTGGGTGAACACCTGGCTTCCGCTGATTGTGCCGGGAATGCTCGGCAACGTCGGCATGATTTTCTTTTTGCGCCAGTACATGAGCGGCATTCCCACCTCAGTGATTGAAAGCGCGCGCATCGACGGCGCGGGCTATATGCGCATTTTCTTGCAGATTATGCTGCCGAACGCAAAGCCCGCAATCGCGGCGCAGGCAATCCTGTGGTTCATGGGCGCATGGAACGACTATTTTGCGCCGAGCATCTACCTGCACGATGACAACCTGCTTACGGTGCAGGTGATGATAAGCCGCCTGAATGCCATGTACGCCATCAACACGGACTACCCGCTGCTGTTGACGGCGAGCGTGCTGTCGCTGCTCCCGATTATCATCGTGTTCATGGTCTTCCAGCGCCAGATTATCGCATCGGTGGCGATGAGCGGATTGAAGTAGAGGCAGCAGGAAATCTGCTTGGTGTAAGACAGCATATTGAGCTGCCATTTTGTCCCGACCTTGCGGTCGGGGTGTTTTGGATTGACAACCGCTGCCACTGTGGTGGCGGTTTTTTTATGGAGTGATTATGGCTCTACTTGCATTGACAACCGACGTGCCCGTGCATGACCCCGTTATCGTGAAGGAAGGCGGCACGTACTACTGCTTTTCCACGCACGGGCAGTTCTATGCGTCGCCCGACCTGCGCACGTGGAAGTACGCGGGCAAAGTCTTTGAGCGGCTGCCCGCATGGACGCGGCAGGCGGTGCCCGCGCTGCGCGGGGAGGACTTTTGGGCGCCGGAGCTGGTGCTGCGCGACGGCTTGTGGCGGCTCTACTACGCCGTGAGCACTTTCGGCAAGAATACGTCCGCCATCGGCATGGCGGTGAACAAGACGCTCGACCCCGCCTCGCCTGACTATGCGTGGCAGGACTGCGGCGCCGTCGTTACCTCCGCGGCGGGCGACCGCTACAACGCCATCGACCCCGCCGTCTGCGCCGACAGCAGCGGGCAGGACTGGCTTTTGTTCGGCTCGTTTTGGGGCGGGCTGGTGCTGGTGCCGTTGGACGCGGACGGGCTTTTGGCGCACGGCGCCGAGCCGCGCTTTGTCGCCTCGCGCGCCACGGACGCGAACCCCGCGCCTGACCCGAACCCGATTGAAGGCGGCTTTATCTACCCGCACGGCGGCCGCTATTACCTGTTTGCTTCCCACGACTTCTGCTGCCGCGGCACCGCCTCCAGCTACCACATCGTAGTGGGCGCCGCCGATGCCATCACCGGCCCCTACCGCGACGCCGCCGGCGTGCTCTTGCTTTCGGGCGGCGGTACCACGCTCCGCGACGGCCTGAGCTTTGCGCGCTGGGCTGGCCCCGGCCACAACTCCGTCTTTCAAGACGACGACGGCACCGTCTACCTTATCTACCACGCCTACGACCGCACCGACGAAGGCCGCAGCAAGCTGCTGATTGACAAAGTGATCGGCTGGGACGCCGACGGCTGGCCGGTGCTGTAGGCTTTCGTGCGCTTGGCGGGCAATGGCGGCTAGTGTTGTGCAAAGGGCGATGGACTAGACGGAGCGGCGCTTCCGCTTGCGCTGGAAATCGACGCTCTGCATGGTGGGCAGGCGGTGTACATAGAAGCATGGCCTGCGTCGGTGGCGTAGTGGGAAAGGCATAAAAAAAACAGCATTGTAAGCGTGTGCCTGCAATGCCGGTTTTGTTTTGTACGCGGTGGCGACGCGCTACTTGTTCACCACGCGCAGCTCTAGAAGCCGCGTGCCCGCGCTTCCCGCCACGGTCACGTCCTCGCGTACGACTTTCGCGCCCTTCTGCTTTGCTTTCACGAGCTTTTTGGGCACGGTCACGCTGATGTCAACCAGCTCGTCGCCGCCGTCGCCGCTCAGCGTGACGGTTTGCAGCTCCGTGTCGCCGTAGCGCACGGTGAGCGTGCCGATGTCCTTGCCGTAGACGGTCAGCACGATGCGGTTCTGCTTTGCCTTGCTGTCGAACTTGGCTTTGTAGAGCACGTAGGCGCCGTCGCCAGTGAACGCGCGGTAGTTGCGGTCTACGCTGTCAAGGTAGCCCATGCTGGTGCCTTCCGTCTTGAACTTGTGGTCTATCTCGCTCTGCTGGCGGCCTGCTTCAATAAAGTCCACGGTGATTTTCTCGAACGCGGCGGTGCGTTTGTCCTCTGCCGCCGTGCTGGAAGCAAAATAGGTGGCGTAGCGCACGTGGTGCACGGCGAAGAACGGCCGCAGCGTGTAGGCGACGCCCTTTTTGTTCGCCGTCTTTGCCGTGGTGAACGTGAGCGTGGCGGCGTCAGTCTCGCTAATCCAGCTTGCGGGCGTCTTTAGGTCGGCGGTAATCAGCTCCACGGGGAGCGCGGTGCCCGTGTTCATGTAGACGAGCTGGTCGTCAACGATGTCGGCGGGCATATCCTTTGCGCCGAGGTCGGCTGCAAGCACGATGGGACCGTACTTGACGCTAAAGTTGCCGCTCCTGTCGAGGGCGCGGCGGACGGAAAGCTCCATCGGAAGCGACACGGTGACGGCGGTGCTTGCGGTAAGCGCGCCGTAGTCCACGTAGCCGTCCGCGCCTGCACGTGAAGCAAGCGCCTTGTTCCAAGCGGGCGCGCGCACTTTAAGCGTCTTTTCGCCGCTGCCCGCCGCAAGCACCGTAATGCGCGCCTCGCGCTCATACGGAAAACGGCTTTCTATGCGGAGCTGCCAGCCGTCGCTTGTCGTCACCGTGCTGTCGATGAACAGGTTGACGTAGAGCGCGCCGTCGGCTTCCGTTGCGACGAAGCGGTTGTAGCGCTCCGGGTTTTCTAAGCCGGTGCCGGTGCAGCACCACATGGCGTTGTCGTGCGTGCAGTAGACCTTGTGGAAGCCCGGCTGCATGGAGACGAAGTAGGTCTTGGCGCCGCTTTCGGGGTCTTGCGAGGCAAGGATGTGGTTGTAGAGCGCGGTCTCGTAGAAGTCCGCAGAGGCGCGCGTCTTGTTCCATGCAAAGATGTGCTCGGCAAGCTCCAGCATGTTGTAGGTGTTGCAGGTCTCGGCGGTGTCGCGCGCAAGCGGCTCGTCATACTCGCGTCCGAAGTGCTCGCCCTTCGAGTTTCCGCCGATGGCGTAGCTCCTGCGCTCGGTCACGGTCTCAAAGAAGAATTCAGCGGCAGTGCGGTATTCCGACTTTCCTGTCAGCTCGTACAGGCGCGCTATGCCGAGGAACTTCGGAATCTGCGTGTTCGCGTGGTAGCCTTGCAGCTTGTCCTCGCGCTTCATGGCGGGCGTCATAATCTCCTTGTGAATCCAGCGTTCGGCTTCCTTCAGATACTTTTCGTCGCCCGTGATGCCGTACAGGTCGGCAAAGACCTTGCACATGCCGCCGTGCTCGCAGGTAAACATCTTCTGCAAGGCGGCGTCGGTCATGCGGCTGGTGCCTGCAATCGCCCAGTCCGCCATGCGCGTAACGACGGCGAGCGCGTCTTTGTTGCCGCCGAATTCGTAGGCGTCCAGCAGCCCCGCGTAGATTTTGTGCACGGAATACCACGGCACCCACCAGCCGGCGAGCGAGAAGCGCTCCACGTCGAAACTGCCGCCGCTTGCGAACACCGTGTCGAACGGCGTTGACGGAATGCCGCCAAAGTAGCCGTCGTCGCGCTGGATGTCCTTGATGCAGCCGACGGTGTAGTCAAGCTTTTCCTTTGCTTCGGCGCTGCCGGTCTGGTAGTAGAAGCCTGCGAGCGCGGAAAGATAGTGCCCCAGCATGTGCCCCTGAATCTGCCGGCTTTCCCAGCCGCCGTAGGTGGGCGCTTTTGGCGTCTTACCCAGCGCGGTGTAGGCGGGCGAAAGGAAGCGGTCGGGATTATAGGCAAGCACGTAGCGCAAGCCCAGCTCCTGCGACTGCTCGAACATACTGCCTTTGGTCAGTGCGGTGCGTACCGGTTCGTGAGCGTTCATCGTCATAACTCCTGCCGCAAGCAGCGCGGCGAATGTAGTAAGCTTTTTCATGGCTGTAAGTATACGTGCTTGAAAAAAAAGCGCTAGTAGCATAATCTGGAGGAAGAGTGCGGAAAACCGACTTTTTGCGTGGCGCGTTGCGGAATCTGTAAAACCATGTTACTATTATAGCAGGAGGTTGCCATGAGGACACACAGCTTTGAGCAGAATCTTGCGCTTATGCCGGACGGCTTAGCAAAGACGATTTATCTGAAAATACTGAATTCCCCCAAGCCTGACTTTTCGTCGCTCAAAAAGGAATCCGACGAATACGTGAGGGCGCGTTTTTCAGAGATGTCAGCCGCCGAACGTCGGGCATACGAGGCGGCACCATGATTTTAGAAATCAATCATCCGATTTTTATGTATGAGCATTTGTTTGATTCACCAGATAATGCTTCCGCCATCAAGCATTTTCTTGTTACTGAAAAAAACGGTTTGGGGCTTGAATATTACTTAAAAGAGACCGCCGCTATTGACGAGCAAAACCAGATGAACACGACTTATCTGGTAAAAGACAAGGTAACGAAAGAAATTGCAGGATATTTTTCCCTGCGGACAGGGCTGTTCACTTTGACCGATGACAGCCCCGAATATTTTGACTCCATTCCCGCCATCGAGCTTTCTAATTTTGCGGTCAATGCCTTGTACAGAAAAAATCATCCAGAAACAAAATCTATCGGGCGGATTATGTTCAGTGAATTTATCATTCCGGTGGTACAGCACATAAAGAGTTTTGTGGCAGTTCGCGCGCTATACATTTATGCGCTTCCAGAGCAAAAGCTGATTCAGCACTACCAAACGCTGGGCTTTAGCCGTTTGGAGCCAGAGGAAGAAGCCTTTGTGCATAGCCACGTAAAGCCGAAATATGACGATGGCTGCATTTTTATGTATCAGATTTTATAACGCCGCGCTGATGCGTTTGCAGCCGCCCCGCTACCGTTACACTATCAGCGCATAGGAGCAGACACATGGAAGTACAGACCGATACAGCCGTTCCTTACTACCACCTGCGGCGGGTGGACGCGACGCGCTCGCCGGTGTGCGGGCTTGCCATGCTGAACCCCGGCTGGTGCCACATTCGCCGCCGCTTGGAGACGGAGACCGTGCTTTTGGTGGGGAAGCGCGGCAATACCGTCATCGAAGACGACGGACGCCCGTTTGATCTGAGCGCCTCACGCGCGCTCCTGCTTCCTGCGGGGCACCTGCACCGCGGCACCGAGCCTGCAAAGCAGCCGCTTTCCTACTGGTGGTTCCACTTCTATCAGTGCGTGGAGCTTGACGGCGACCTGCGCATCTTTTTGCCGCGCCCGCTTGCGGCGGACACTGCCGAGGACGCGCTCCGCCGCCGTGACGCCTACCCTGCGCTTTTTAAGGACGGGCTGGTGCTGCCGCAGAGCATGGCGCTTACGAAGCCTGAGCTGGTGGGCACGCTGTGCGGCGAGGCGTTGCAGGCGTTCGCGACCGCCGACGTCTCGCCGATGGCGTACCACAACGCGCTGGTGCGCCTGCTTTTGGAGCTGGGCGCGGAATGCACGGCGCGCTTGCAGGAGCAGGACGGCGGCAGCGCGTCGGGGGCGCTCGTAAAGCAGGTCTTGCAGCTTTTGGAAAGCGAGCTTAGTAATCCGAATGCTTCCGTTAAGTTTTTTGCCGACGCGCTCGGCGTGAACGCGGACTACCTTGGCCGCTGCTTTAAGGACGTGCTTTCGGTGCCGGTGGGACAGTACATCAGCCGCCGCCGCGTGGAGCTTGCCTGTAGCCGCCTGCGCGAAAGCAACAGCAGCGTCGAGGTGGTGGCGGCAGAGTGCGGCTTCGGCTCGCGCAGGCAGTTCTTCGACGAATTCAAGC
>ERZ842401.6935-NODE-6935-length-11838-cov-10.655606_pt1 | contig 11838 bp, 20 predicted proteins | sample MGYA00521270_ERZ842401 | MGnify/ENA primary metagenome ERZ842401 (study PRJEB31892, sample SAMEA3878208) | bioreactor metagenome | biome: Moose rumen | place: Sweden | collected 2011-10 | study: EMG produced TPA metagenomics assembly of the PRJEB12797 data set... | reverse complement strand
CGATGCCAGCGGGGCTGCTGTTCCTGAGCCAGGCGAGGACGTGACCGACGATGCCAATCCGTCGGGCGTTGTAGATCCCGATGAAGGGAATAGCTAAATGAGAAGCAAAGGTTTCCTGCCATAATGGTAGGAAACCTTGTGGTTGTCAGGATAACATACGAATTAATCGAGATAAAGGTAATGGCAAAAGGTTCTGGTGGAACGAGAACGAAATACGCTTCAAGTGGACTTCCTCGGGAACCCATTTCCGTAAAATCAGCGTCGATGGTGTGCGACAAGGTATGATAGAACTTGGCGGACGCAAAATTGTCATGGTCAACATGAATGGTATTGATGTACCCTTTTATCTCAGTACGGGAAAGGGCAGAAAATTGGACGTGGAGAGCGGTAAGTGGTATCCGTTCTTCGGAATAGACCCCGATGGATGGTTCAACAAAGGCTCGCAAACGCAAATCAACAACTATTATGGCTCTACGGAGTTAAAACGTGTAGCCGAGGCTCTTGATAGGAAATGGGGTGACATACGATATACGAATAAAGGAAAAACCGTATCAAAAAACCGCAAGTCGAACCCAGAGCAATGGGATTCAGTTCGGCAGCAGATAAACAGGGATGTAAAAGGACCTTTACAGAAACATCCTGTAAGTGGACAGTATATCGACTTTAATGAACAACGTCTTTCTTCTAACAACGATGCAACTGCTTTTAACGCTCGCATTGAGGAAATTAAGAGAAAAATAAAACGAAGGTGACGATTAGATTATTTTAGTATATTTAACTATAAATATTAGGAAATATCAGAAAAAAGTCGTACCTTTGCATAAAGGATGGGAAGGTAAGAAACCATCGAAGTAGAACCAATTAAACAGAGAAAAGAGTTATGATTACAGAGAAGTTAGTTGCGATTGTAGGAACAGCCGATAAGAAGAACGGCGGGTTGATTAACGCTTACGCACATTTCTTCGGTGACACGAAAGCGGAGTTGAGAACAAAGCTGAAGGCTTTTTACAAGGATACCTTTTGGCAGGAGAAGGATGATGACATTGCCGTCTGTCCTATCATCACTGAGTCCAATGGCTATCAGCATACGGGAGCAGAAATGTTCAGAGTGACCTCAAAGAGATTCTACGCAAAGAAATAGGCGAATATGGAAAGTCAGAAGAAATATTGGGTTTACACCTATGCTGATACATTTGGGGATAGTATAGAGTCGCAGAACAATTTGGAGGTTGTATGGCTACCCGAAGAAGAATATCTTGAACTTAAAGAGTCTGGCGACTACGATATTTTTGACAATATAGAAGATGCAATAAAGTTTGCGCAAGTGCAAGAATAAACAAGAACCAATTAAACAGAGAAAAGAGTTATGATTTACCAAGGATTAATCAATTTGACAAACCTCCTATATGAGGAGTTTTGCAAGGTGTACGGAGAGATTATCTCGAAGGACGTGGTGATAGAGTTCCTGTCGATGGTTGACGATCTCCGCGAGGTGAACGAGAAGTATGTCGGCTATCTGTACGACTATGTTGTGGACTTCAACCTGATAGGTTGCTAAACAAGGATGGCTATGGTACAGGTAATGGACAGAGGACTGGTATATGCCGAATTGCTCAGACTCAGAAAGGAGTATCGGGAGTTCAAGGAGGCCCATTGGGATAAGGAGCATAATCACATCAAGCAGGAATACGCCGAAGGGCTATATCAGTTATTCCGAGAAGGCATCATCGCACGGCGGGCATACGACGAGATAGAGCGTAGCCGACAGCCGCAGGAGCCGAGAACGATACAGACAGAGTTGAATTTTAATGCTATAGCAGTATGACAAAGACAGAGAAAAAAGACTTGGCGCAACTGCTCTATGAGGAGTTCCAGAAGAAATACGGAGGCTATGTGTGCATCGATGAAGAGATTTGTATGCTCTACCTCGCTACACTCGATGACCTCCGCGAAGTAAACGACCAGCACGTGGACTACCTCTACGACTGGGTATTGGCAAACGATTTAGCATACGAAGTGGTATTATGAACAACAGGGCAATACAAGAAGTGAAGTCCATTGGCGACTTGGTGATAGACAAGCTGTTCAATCAGGACGATTTCGAGATTGAGAACGATCCCGAGTTTGGCGGTACGGACGCCAGCATCGGCATATCGTTCATCTACAAGGGATGCAATGGCGAGTGTCAGGTGTGGTATCACGCCCACAGCAAGACGGAGGTAGAGTGTCTGTTATATTCGAACAACGAGCGGCATGAGAACAGCCTTGAGAATCTGGAGCAAGCGGTGAATGACTACATCGGGAAGAACCTGTGTACGTATGAGTTGCTTGATGCGATGCGCGACAAGGCGAGAGAGAACAACTTGGACGAATGGGAGTCGCACGGCTTCCGCGACGAGGCAGACTATATTCATTGGAGATATGGACGAAAATTTTAGTATATTTAACTATAATAATTTGTATATATCGGCGATTTTTCGTACCTTTGCATTAGAGAGAGGGAGATAAGGAAAGACCTCTCGGAAGAATAAGAAACTAATTAAACAGAAAAGAGTTATGGCTACGAAGAAAATTCCAAGCGGAAAGAAAGTGAACTACGAGGATGATTTGGTGGTGGTCTATGATAGCAATGGCAATGTGGACTATCAGGGAATCCTTGATTATTGTCCGTATAAGTACGACGGATACGTGTGGAACGAAGCCGACGGCAACTATGATCTGCCGAACGGTTATAAGATGGTAGGGCTATGAACACAAGAGAATACAAGCCACTACCAATCGCCCGCTGGGCAGCGGAGGACATCCCGAGCGAAAAGGCAAAGAACATGGGCTTACAGGCACTGACGAATGCCGAGTTGCTGAGTATTATCGTTGGCAGTGGGTCGGTGACGGAAAACGCCGTGGACTTGTCACGTCGGCTGCTGGCAGAATGCGATAACAGCCTGAAGCGTCTCTACAAGATGCGTGTCAGTGATATGAAGGAAATGAACGGCATCGGCGAGCAAAAGGCATCGAAGATACATGCCGCACTCGAACTGGCCCATCGGATGAATATGGAGCGGGCAGAGGAAAGACCTAACCTCAGTACGGCGACATACATCTACAACTATATGCATCCTCGAATCGGGATGCTTGACGAAGAGGAGTTTTGGGTGCTCTATCTGAATCAGAACAGGCGACTGATACAGGCCAAGCGAATATCGCATGGTGGTATCAGTGAGGTGCCGGTAGATGTGCGCATCATCATTCGTGAGGCTGTTCTTTGTAATGCCACAATTCTCGTAGCGTGCCACAATCATCCAAGTGGAAAACTATCTCCGAGTAATATGGATGACAAACTAACACAAACTATCAAAAATGCGTGTGAGGTGATGCGTTTTCTTTTCCGTGACCATGTGATAGTGACCGATGGAGCGTACTACAGTTATTTTGAGCAGGGTAGGATATGAAGCGGTATTATGATAATTTCGGAACACCACTTCACGAAGTATGTTTTGGTTGCATGCTGTATAAGTATGGTAATAATGGTATTACATATTGCCAACGTACAAGACTTATAGTTTCATCTGAAGATTCGTGCATATATTATATAGACAAAAGATAACCAATTAATAGTAAAGAGTTATGGAATTTTTCAAGAGTTTATCAGAAATGCTCAGCGATGGTCAGCAGTTGACTATCACTTTGAGGCGAGAGGGTCAGGAACTTGTGGCAAGTATCATGCCATGCCTGACTGGAGTGAAGGACAAGGCGGTGGATAACATCGTACCTATCGTGATTAACGGAACGCCGGAAGAGTTCGACGACGGCTTCATCGAGACCCTGAAGAACGGACTTCCGCAGGCTACAGGTCTTGTGGCGAACATCAAGGACTTCGAGGAAAGTGTCGAGACCGCCCGCAAGGCTACCGAAATGGCGAAGAAGCAGAAGGACGAGAAGGACAAACTGAAGAAGGAGTTTCAGGGTTGGATAGCCCTTGCCAAGCAGAATCTTGCGGAGGACAAGTTCGTGGATGCGAAGAAGTGTCTCGCCAAGGCTGCTGAAGTGAAGGATTCCGACAAGCAGGCTATCGAACGTCTGAAGCAGGAAATCGACACCAAGAGCGGTGCTGGAAATATGTTCGGCGGTCCTGTTGACAAGAGTGACGGAAAGAACTTGAATCCTGCCAAGGCCAAATTGCCGGAGGCTCCCAAGGAAGAGCCGAAAGCCGACGCGACCGATGCTTTCAAGGAGGCAACGGAACTGGAGGACGAACAGGAAGAGCCTGAGACCAAGAATGAGAACAATGACGAAGAACCATTTTAAGGAGTAGGAATTATGGGAAAGAGTATTAGAATAAGTAAGCAATTTGGTGTAAATCCCTCAGTGACAAGATGTGTTTGTTGCGGTAAAAATTATGGCGTGGCTTTGTTTGGTACAGCATGGAAAGACCCAAAAACAGGAAGGACGGCAGAGGCCCCGCTAGAAGTATATCAAGGGCTTTGTAATGATTGCCAGAAAGTGGTGGATGCCAAAGGACTGATGATTATTGAAGTGAAGGACGGTGAAACAGGGATAAATCCGTATCGCACTGGCAGATTGGTAGGAATTTCCAAAGAGGCAAAGGAAAGAATGTTTAAGAACGTCCATTCTCCTATCTGTTACATGGAGGAAAGTATGTTTTCGCAGATGTTTAACGGTCAAATATAATAGCTATGGCACTACAAGTACAGGGACTGAAAAGAGAGTTCAAGATGGGCAATCGCACATTGAGCGACCCCAACAAGCATATGTCACCCGAAGACGTGATGGCATTCTATAGCGGCACATATCCGGAGTTGACAACAAGCACCTGCCATGGCCCGAAGATAGAGGGCGACAAGGCTGTGTATGAGTTCAAGACCGTCGTTGGAACAAAAGGATAGGACATGTCATGCGAACAGCAACAGTTTCACAAGGATTTGTACCATATCGTCCATCGGGACTGGCGACACGAAGGCAGGGAAGAGCGGGAAGAACGAAAGCCCGTCCTTCCTCCCGCCGTGTTGACCCCCTTGCTTTTCTGAGCACGGAGATACAGCCGATGCCCATAACGGACACGGAACTGCTATCCGTGTCGGTGGATGAAGCATACCGCAGGCTTTCAAAAGGGCTGTCGCGGTTCTATAAATCCATTGGTCGGCCACTGAAGATGCCCCGTAGCGGTAAGACATCGGAACGGCTCTGTCAGTTGGTGGAGTTCGCACAGGAAGACGTGAAAGCACTTGACCTTGAACTGTGTACGAAGAAGGTGGATGACGAACTTCAGTTTGTGCTCTACCGTACCGTCCAGTGTCTTGAAGAGAGGGTGTTCATATTCTATCTCTCTCCTGCCGATTATCTGCCGTCAGAAATGAGCGGACTCTATCGGCGGTATGTCAACTATATCGCAACATGTCTTGGTCTGAGCGTGATGCCGACGTATGGCGATAACTACTATATTGACATGATAATCAACTCTGATTTCGAAGAGATGGAAGATGCCGCAGGCGATCCGGCCTACGAGAAAACATCGTGGATGAATAATCTCTATAGCGAATATGGTGAGTTCTATCAGAAGTTCGAGCAGATAAGGGATATGGCGGACGAGCCAAATGCCCTACGGAGAGACCTTGAGGCGTATCTGAAACAGGCGAAAGATGCGAATATGGCACAATTGGTCAATGTTATGTTGGGTGGCATGGATATTCTTCCGTATATGTATGTCGGCAACTATGACTTCAATCCGTGGGATGATAGCCTCTATGAGTCCAACGATGGCTATATTGACCTGACTGCGACTGTGGCCTTTCTCTATAGTGGTCACGACGGGATGGAAGAGCGTCTGTTGGACTCCATTAACAACGACTGCTATTGTGGACTGGTGTGTGCGGGATGGAACAAGCACCTGCATATCGATACAGACTATTCTGATGATGACTTGAAGCGACTGACGAGTGATGACACAATGGAGCGCCGGTTTCGTGATTGGGTGAATGATTATTGTGAGGCAATAGAAAAATACGACTGCTATGGCACTGACAGACCTACTGAGAGAGAAGCTTAGGCCGACGGATGCACTGGTGTTCTATGACTCCAGCGAAGGCAAGTACGTGGAGCATCGGAGCATCACGGGCGGCAAGATGGGAGCGGGCCAGCCACTCGACGTGAAGCAGTTCGCACAGATGGTAAGGCTCGTGGAACGCTATACGGACGGTCGGCAGCAGATGACGGCCATAAACGGAGCAATACCACAGAACCTGCTCTATGCCGACCCGAACCTTGACAGAATGAGACTTGTATGGTGGCGACCGTCTGAGGAGCGTAAGATGTTCTTTACCGATGCGGTCAATATCCCCAACGGTGTGATGCAAGTGCCAGGCATGGTGTATAGCGTCAAGGGCGGTGGTACGCTCTCAGTATGGTGTTTTCGTGGTAAGCGACCTCGCGGAGTGCTCTATAAGGCACCGTTCCTGAATGTCTATAATGATGGCCATGTGTGCCTTGGCAGCAGTAAGACCGAAAAGCCACGTAACAACACTTTTGACGAGTGGATTCTCTATTGGGAGAAGATGTTCTGGCAGTCGGAGTTCGCCTCGATGATTGGCGACAATCCGATAGAAGGCAACCTCGTGACGGTGACGAAGCAATGTATTCAGCAGGGCAAGCCGTTTCCTGTTGAGTTATTGAAAAAGGCGAATGTGAAATTAAATCAGCTTCTCCTGGCTAAAGCCTAAGAGTTTGCTTCGGCGGCTCTTAGCTGATTAGACTAAGTGCTTTGGGCACTACGTTGGTTGAGAATGTATAGGCACTCCGGGATGTTTATCCCAGTCCCGGACACTGCGGACAGTGATTAAAAGCCCGAAAGGAGATGTGGGCAGTGTTGCTGTCATCAGAAACCTCTTCCAACATTGTCGAGGGGTACACAACGGGAGCAATCCCGACTTACAACAAAGTTGTTAATTTAATGTAGAACAGAATGGTTTACGTACAGGACAAGACAGGAAAGGCGTTGATGCCTACGGAGCGACACGGGAAGGTCAGGAGGCTTCTCCGTGACGGTCTTGCCGTCGTTGTCAGACGGGAGCCGTTCGCAATCCAGTTGACGTATGAGAATACGACCTACACCCAACCCGTCAGTCTTGGTATAGATGCCGGCAGTCATCACATCGGGGTTTCTGCCACGACAGACAAGAGAGAGATGTTTACCGCTCAGGTAGAACTGCGGACTGACATTGTTAAGCTCCTTTCCACTCGTAGAGAGCAGCGCAGGACACGTAGAAGCCGGAAATACAGGCATCGTGCGCCCAGGTTTGACAATCGCCGCCGTCCAGACGGATGGCTGACACCAAGCATACGCCAGAAAGTTAAATCACACTTGAAGGTTATACGTATGGCACACAGTATTCTGCCGATCAGCAAGACCACTATTGAGGTCGCTCAGTTTGATACGCAGAAGATAAAGAACGATGCTATTCAGGGTGTGGAGTATCAACATGGCGAGCAGATGGGCTTCTGGAATGTCCGTGAGTACGTCCTTGCGCGTGACGGTCACAAGTGCCAGCATTGTAAAGGCAAGAGTGGTGATAAAGTTCTGAATGTCCACCATCTTGAAAGCAGAAAGACTGGCGGCAACTCACCAGGCAATCTCATTACACTTTGTGAGACGTGCCACAAGGCATATCACAAGGGAGAGTTTCAGTTGAAGATCCAGCGAGAAACCAGCCTTCGCGATGCTGCCGTTATGGGTATCATGCGTTGGGAGGTTTACAATGCTGCCAAGGAAAAATTTCAGAATGTTCACCTGACATACGGCTACCTAACAAAACACGCCCGCATTGGTAATGGCGTAGAGAAATCACACACAGCCGATGCCAGATGTATCAGTGGGCATCCGCTGGCAGCAGCCCAAGACGATATGTATGTTCTGAAACAGCGCAGACGGCATAACAGGCAGATACACAAGTGTACTATTCTGAAGGGTGGGTATAGGAAAGCCAACCAGGCTCCCTACCTTGTCAAAGGTTACAGGCTGTTTGACAAGGTTAAGTACGGAGGTGAAGAATGTTTTATCACTGGCCGTCGTCAAAGTGGCTCTTTTGCCATCAAGACAATCGACGGAAAGTCTCTATCGGATGGAGTCTCTGCAAAGAGACTGCTATTCCAGAATATCAGCAAAGGATTTTTAATTTCAAAAAGGAGGAATGTCCCGTTTCCTCACCCGACTAAAGCCGGGAGTATCCACGGGATTGAATCATGAAGTATAAGCATTACGTAGCAAACTATATTCTTGACCCGCCACATGAACTGACGGTAGCCCTGATAGGCTGTGGTGGTACAGGCTCACAGGTACTGACCTCTCTCGGACGGATGAACTATGCGCTGAAGCAGCTTGGGCATCCCGGCTTGCGGGTGGTGGCATACGATGGCGACATAGTGACTGAGGCGAATTGTGGCCGTCAGTTGTTCGCCGAGCAGGAGATAGGACACAATAAAGCCGAGGTGTTGGTGACGAAACTGAATATGTTCTTCGGCACCAGATGGGATTGCATACAAGATATGTACGGAGCAGATTCCGAAACGGCCAATATCATTATCTCATGTGTCGATACCGTCAAGGCACGGAAGATGATAGTCTCACGACTGAGAGAGCAAGGTATGTACGATTCAAATAAGGTATATTACTGGCTTGATTTTGGCAACACTCAAGATAGCGGGCAGGTCGTACTTGGTACGGCAGGACGGACACATCAGCAGCCGAAAGGTAAGCGTAGTTGTGTTGGAATGCTCCCATCGGTCAATGACCTCTTCGACTTGTCAAAACTGAGCGACAAGAACAGCGGACCGAGTTGTTCGTTGGCACAGGCACTGACTCGCCAAGACCTCTTCATCAACTCCGCCCTCGCCCAGACTGGAATGGCCTTGATGTGGAAGATGTTCAAGGGAGTCATCGACATCCACGGTGCCTACCTCAATCTCGACACGATGAAAATGAATCCGATAAAAGTAACAAAACAAGTATAGCGATATGATAGAAATACCGAAGTACAGCGTACCAACCTACGACCCGAACGCACTGATAGAAAACCAGCGCACGGACTTCACGCGGCGCATACCGACCGGATTTACGCAGCGTCAGCTCGACCGCGACGCAAAGATCGTTCTCCAGATAATACGCGCCTACGACGAGGGCGGGCCAAGGGCTGCGGAGCAGGTGCTCGACATCTTCCGGCGCAAGGCTAAACTGCTGACCAACCCACGCTACTGGGAGGTGATGCGCACCGTATGGGTAGCCGCAGGCAGCACCGAGACGGCTCACATCTTCCGCACGATGATGAATAGCGGACGACCATGCAAGTCATGGTTCATGACTTTAGAGGATGCCGCCGCCCTCGATGCCATGGAGTTCCCGCTGACTGTTTGGCGGGCATTCGATGTGTGCTACTTAGATGGTGAGCCAGAACAATGGGCAGAGCCTGTTACTCCAGGCGACATCGTTACGATTCCCGCCACCGCCGACCCCGGCATATCATGGACGATTGATAAGGAGTGGTGTATCGGCTACGCCAAGGCAAAGAACCGTGTTGTCAGAGAACGCAAGGTATGTCGTAATGACATCTTCGCCTATGTTACCCGACGTGGAGAAAATGAGATAATCATATTGTAGAATCATAAAAAGTAAGATTATGACAGAGAAAGACAAAGAACTTTTGGAGATTGCCTATACCGCAACCTATCAAAGCACCATCAAACGTCTGATGGCGCAGGCAGAGACTGAGGAGTGCCGCGAGGCTTTGCATTATATCTTGTGTGACCCGGAAAGAGAATGGGAGGACTAAGAAAAAAACAAAATTCAAACATTTAAAGAGTTTAACTATGGGAATAACAATTGAAGGTATGTCGATTCACGACTACATTGAGAAGCAGAAAAAAGAAGGTGAGGTTATAGAAGACGTCAGCGGTGCAAACACAATTTACAACTATGGCTGTGGAAAAGGCGTTACTATGGTATGTAGCGGTTCTGTTACTATCACACGGAAGGGTCGTAGGTATGTTCTATGCGGTAATAGGATAGAGAAGCGCGACAGCGACTGGTTCGTTGACGGAAAGCGTTTCGATTTCGATGGTGAGAAGATGGACTTGGAGCAGGACATTGTGAAGATAGAGATTCACGGACACGTGGAGAAACTTCACACAGAGACAGGCGACGTGACGATTAACGGTGATGTCGGCAGCGTACAGACGGCAAGCGGTGACGTACAATGTAACGAGGCTGCAACCATCAGCACAATGAGCGGTGACGTGACTTGCAAAGGCCGTCCGAACAGTGTGAGTACCATGAGCGGCGATATTAACTATTAGACGTATGGCAAAGGCCAAAAATAAGGATGACCAAAGAAGATAAAAACAAATAAATTGTTGGTTATGAATGAAAACAAGGAATTAAAGATGCGACTCTTGAAAGAGTTTGGCGTCACAGATGAGTTAAAGAGCGTGGACTTCTGTCGTGAAGCCTACAAGTTCCTAACCGAGGGCAACGATGACGAGACAATAGAGCAGACGCACGAAATGCAAGGGTTTTCCAACGACAGCGTGAGGATAAGCAACAAGCAGGGAACGTCCTCTCTGAATCCCGCAAGTTCCACCCCTGTCGCCGTAGACCTTGGCTTGCCGTCTGGCACTCTCTGGGCTGACCGCAACGTAGGAGCCAAGTCTCCCACAGGTTATGGAGCGTATTTCTCATGGGGAAATATAGAAGGCAATTTCCCAAATGACGAAGAGCTAACACACGACTGGGGGGGTAATGAAGGTTGCTTTGCTATGCCTTTCAATGAAGAAAACTACATGAATACTAACGGAGCAAAGTTGGAGAGTGATATTGACCTTGACAACGATGCTGCAAGATACCACATGGGCCGGCCGTGGAAGATGCCCACAAAAGAGCAGTTCAAGGAGCTGTATGACAACTGTGTCTGTAAGCGAAAGACCATCGATGGTGTGAATGGCTTGCTGTTCACGTCAAAGATTAACGGCAATACGCTTTTCTGCCCCGCAGCTGGCTACGGCTACAGTACGTCGCTCAACGATCGCGGTTCGGACGGCTACTACTGGTCATCGTCGTGGGGCTCCAGTGACTACGGGTACTACATGTACTTCGGTAGTTCGTCGGTCGATCCTCAGGGCAGCAGCGGTCGGTACCTCGGGTTCTCGGTGCGGGCTGTTCAGTAATTTGCCTAACCCATGATAACAAAGCCAGCCACAAGCCGCTCCGTCCGACGGGCTACCTGGAAGAACTGGGCTGCGTGACGACCTACGACAAGGAACGCGAGGAAAAGGAGTTTCGGGAAAGAATAGACAAGTTGAATCAAATCAAATAGAAACGAATTATGGACGAACAAAAGATTGTAACGCTAAACCACCTGAAGAATTGGGTGGATGATTGGGTGAGAACCTGCCACAAGAATAATGTGGACCCCAGTGACGTGCCTTTCCTTATTGAGCACGATCGCCGCGAATACCGGCCATTCTCGGGCAGAATCAGTTTCGGCAGCAATGGCGTTACTGTTGCCATTGAGTATTTCGACAGCGACATCGTGCGCTACGAGCCGAAGGACGAGCGGCCCGATGGCGGCGGCGAGTATTGGAAGAGCCGTGGCGCGTCGTCGTCCGACGTGAGCGGCTTCGTCAGCAGCCGTGCCGCAGGGTTGCGACTGCTGCGCATGGTGAAGTACGTGCTCGACACCGACGAGCCGAAGACGTGGCTCGACTACCGCGAGGCAGAGCCAAACTGGATTCAGTTCAAGTTCTCTGCCGAGGAGTTCGACGTGGAGAAACTCGACC
>ERZ842401.6934-NODE-6934-length-11840-cov-25.973017_pt1 | contig 11840 bp, 9 predicted proteins | sample MGYA00521270_ERZ842401 | MGnify/ENA primary metagenome ERZ842401 (study PRJEB31892, sample SAMEA3878208) | bioreactor metagenome | biome: Moose rumen | place: Sweden | collected 2011-10 | study: EMG produced TPA metagenomics assembly of the PRJEB12797 data set... | reverse complement strand
CGCGGACGTTCGATGCCTTCTTCCCGCTCATCGTGACGGCCATCATCTACTTCCTCATGGCATGGCTCATCGGACTGCTGCTGCAGTCGCTGGTTCAGCGGAAACGGATGAAAGCCACCGTGGCGGCAGCGGCGTTGGTGCTGGCAGGACTGGTGTGCTATGTGCCCGCGATGCTTTCTGATAACGGGACGGACACAACGGCTGCGGAACAGTCGGATATTCCTCCTGTCTTCAAGGCCCTCTCTGGCAAGCGTGTCGGTGTCGTAATCGGCAGCATACAGGATATTGCCATCAGCGACAAGGCTCCCGATGCCGACATTCAGAGACAGGCCACTGAGGCTGATATGTTTGCTGCCTTGGAGAACGGTAAGGTGGACGTGGCCGGAGAAGGAGATCTTGCGGTGATATTCAATAAGGAGTTGGCTGCGAAGGTCGATACGGTGAGTGCTGGTCTGCCGCCCAGACCAATTGGAGCCATTTTCCATCTGGGGAATAGCGAACTGCAGCAAGACTTCAACCGCTTTCTGGCCGACATACGCCGTGACGGCACCTACCAGCAGATATTCGACCGCTGGCACGATTCCGAGAACCCTTCAGATATAGCCATGCCCCAGCAGCGAGGCACAGGACGCACCCTGCGTGTGGCCACCTATCCGGCCATGCCGCCGTTCAATTTCGTCAACGGTGGAAAACTATCGGGCTTAGAGGTGGATATTCTGACGGAGTGGGCTAACCGTCGCAACTGGCAACTGGACTTCCTCGTGATGGACTTCGCCTCACAGATTCCCGCCGTGCAGACGGGCAAGGCTGACATGGCGATGGGGTCGATCAGCATCACGGAGGAACACAGCAAGCAGGTTCTCTTCTCCGACGGGTACTTCGATTCGTACATGGTGCTTCTGACACGAAAGGGGGAAGTAGGGATACTGACAGAAGCCCACCCCCAACCCCTCCCCAAGGGAGGGGAGATTGGTTACCTCTGGTGGGCAGAAACACTCCTTCTTATAATAATAGGTGGTGGAGCATGGCTCTTCATTCGCCGCAAGCATCATACTACTCCCCTCCCTCACAGGGAGGGGCAGGGGGAGGGTCTGCAGGGTCTCCTCCGCATTGAGTATCTTCAGAAGAGTTACGGCTCCCTCGATGTCCTGCGCGACATCAATGTGGATATCCATCGCGGCGAGGTCATCTCCATCATCGGTCCTTCGGGCACGGGCAAGAGTACCTTCCTGCGCTGTCTGAACCTGTTGGAGCAGCCCACTGGCGGCAGCATCGTCGTCGATGGGGAGGACATCCTCGCCAAGGGCTATCCCGTCAACAGGCTGCGCCAGAAGATGGGCATGGTGTTCCAGTCGTTCAACCTTTTCGAGCATAAAACGGTATTAGAGAACGTGATCTTTGCGCCCTGCCAATTGCGCCATATACCAGAGGAAGAGGCACGCAAGGAAGGACTGGCACTGCTGCGAAAGGTAGGACGGCTACATCCACGAGGACGGCTCGCCCGAGCAGATTTTCGAGCAGCCCGTCCACATCAACCACACCCGTCAGACCCTAAAGGACCTGGCGGAGAACCAGAACTTCTCGTCGTGGAATGCGGCTAACAACCTCAACCTATACTTCAACCAGTCCGTGCTCAACAACCCTGAGTTCAATAAGGCCGTCCTCGCCGCCTTCATGCAGAGAACGATTCAGAGCATCAAGCCCGTTGAGGAAGGCAGTGAACTGGCTGAGATGGGATTCACGAAGTATGGCATCGCCGACCTCACGGAATTCAACTACCGCTTCACGATGAATGCAGAGAGCACGGGCTTCGACGTGGAGGAGGCCGACGGCTTCGAGGTGCTTGGCTTCCGACCCTCTGACCCAGGGACGGATATGGGCGATATACCCGGCATGGAAGAAGGTGGCGGCCCCGAAAAGCCCGACATCGACGGTGACGGCAAGCCCGACGAACCGCCCACAACAAGCAACAGCGACTCGAAACTGCTGACACTATTGCTGAACGCCGTGGCTGGCAAGTCGTTCGACAAACTGAGCCTCACCCTGCTCGACGACCTGACCACCACCATGAGCATCAGCGACTGCAGCCGGGCCCTTCAGTTGGTCCAGGAGTCAGCCCAGGCCCGCCGCCGCTATGCTGACCAGGCAACCATCGACCAGTACACCCAGCAACTGAACCAACTCATCAAGGCCGAGATGACCTGCAAGGGCGTCAGTCAGGCCATACCCATGACGCTCGTCACACAGAAGTTCGGCGTTGACTACTGGACGATGCCCGCCTTTAACTTCGCCGACGAAAACGGCTACGTCTCGCTCATCGACCTGCTTGACGCCGAGAGCGTCACCTACGGCATCAACATCATCGACCACGCTGCCGAGCCTATGCAGCAGAGCATCATCGTCGTGCGCCAGTTGTTGCAGTACTTCCAGACGCTCATGGGCACCATGCAACAGCCGAAGGAGTAACGGCGGGGTGCGATTCCTCGGCGGCACAACAAGAAAGCGTTCTTTGACTTACTGAGACATTACGGATATAAAAATCTGAGGGATTCTGTGATAATCTCGCAGAAAAGTTGTATCTTTGCACGCGAAATTCAAAACGCAAGAAGATATGGCAGAAAAGAAATACAGCCTTTCGCTAGAGCAGTTGAACAATCTGGTGAGCGATGCCGTGGCAACAGCCATCAGGAAACTGGACAACGTGGAAATCATCGACGACACCGCAGCCGAATCCGAAACGGGCAAGACGGCGATTGAGGTGGGCGAGATGGACAGCAAACAGTATCAAGAGGCCATGGACACGATGGCACGCAACCGCGGTGCGGGCGACGAGCCAAAGGTGGGCATCTTCTGGTACAACGCCACTCGTAAGGAACTCTATGGCGTGGTGTCGCATAAGCGCACCGACTACCTGAAGCCCAATGCTGGCGGCGGACTGATTACCTGCAGCGAGATGCACGAGGACGTGTGGAAGAAGTTGCTGCGCCGCCAGAAGTACCATGGCGACGGCACCGGCCCCTATAAGGGTGAATACCAAATGAAGCCCCGCGGCCGCGTGTTTTACCAACCTGCTGACGACCAGTACATCATTGCTGTCGGCACGTGGATTGACCAAAGTCCCGAGGCCATCGAGCAGATTATCGACGAGTTCGACCTGCCCCGCGAGAAGACCATCGTCAAGAAGGCCCCCCACTGGGACATCGGCCAGACTTGGGCTTCGACAGATTAGCCCCACCAACATTTCCCCTCAAATAATATCCGCCGAGATTCTCACAAAAGAGCCTCGGCGTTTTTTATATCCGTCACTGTCTCAGAAGTGCAAAGACGCGCTCCTGCCGTCGGCGCATGGGTTGCGACCTGACTGCGTGGAAGAGATGATAGAATAAACAACAAAGAAGAACAAAAGAAATGAGAGATCAGGTAGTAGAGGAAACGTATAGGAAGGTTTTGCTCGTGGCATTGATGCTGCTCTGCATACTGCCGGTGGCTACTGCTCAGGAAACGACCGACACCGTGGCCGCCCGTGAGCAGAAGCCGGGGCTTGTCAAGCAAGTCCTCGACAGATTCAGCAAGTCCTACGGCTACTTCGACGAGCGCTATGTGCGAAAGCCGCCGACGAAACTCATCGTCACCCTGAGGGGCAAAGTGCAGCAGACCGGCGTCAGCATCAACGACTTTTCAGAGTTCGAGAACGACTGGGGCGTTTCCAACAGCACGCAGACCAATATCCAACTGCAAGAGCGTGTCTGCCGGAAGGTGGGAATCTATCTCACCTATTCAGGCATCCGAGCCGGAGGGGGAATGAAGGTGGGACGCAAGAGTGCCGAAAGAGACATCTCCCTCTACCTCGGTAAACTCTCCCCCTACTATGGTCTTATTGGCCGATACTTCAATATCAAGGACAAGGTGACGAGCGATATACACGGCACGAAGGAATATCATGGCGAGGACTGGGAATATGAAAGTGAATATGTAAACGACACCCACGTGGAGACCGACTATCCTGCCGACCTGCGCGAGATACAACTCGACGGCTACTATGCCTTCAACCGCCACCGCTTCGCCTATACCGCCGTCTATGGTGGCAATGTGGTGCAGCGACGCTCCGCCGGTTCGTGGATGCTGGGCATGAAGTATCTCTACGGCCGCGTGAAGTTCGATTCCAGGGAAACCGATTTCCCCACCTACGTCGGCGGCATTACGCGGTTTGCCACCCACCAGTTGTCTGTAGGCGGAGGCTACAGTTACAACCTTGTAGCCCTGAACCGTGACGAGCGTGGCCCCCGCCTGCAAGGTCTCAGGAACCTCACTTTCAATGCCACCGTCATGCCGATGGTCACCGTGCTCAATCCGCTCACCATCTATTACGACGAAAACCTCGTTAAAGGGTTTGGCTATGAGAGGGACCATCTCACACGCCACTCCCATCCGCAACTCAACTACACTGCCACAGTGGGTATGGCACTGAGCATCGACCGCCTCGGTTTCGATGTCAGGTTCCACTACGACAACTTCCACTTCAACACAGGTTTACAGACCGATAACCTGAACAATCTGGGCAAAGAGTATTCCGTGCAGCAGAACCGCATGAAAGGCCGCTTCTACAACTGGGGCGTGGTGGCAGAAATGCATATAAAGTTATAAAGAAGTATGAAACAGACAATAAAACTATGGACACTCTCCGCCATCCTTGCAGTCATTTGTGGCGTATGCGTGATGACCTGCTATAGCAGCAGTGGCGACGCCCCATCAGACAGCAGCAGGAAGGAAGTGCGCATCGCCATCGCTTGGCGGGCCGACGCCGACAACGAGTTCTGCACGAACATCGTGGAGGCCTTCCGCGAGGCGGGCGTCACGGTGACGGTGCTGCCGCAGGTGAAGGCCGACTATCTTGACTACTGTGGCAACGCGGTGGCTGCGACCTGCCTCGACTCCTGTGGCATTGGCTATCTATCGGATGCCAGCGGCGCACTGCTGCGCTTGCGGGGCTGTGACGGGTCGAACGCTGCTGAGGTGCTGAGCGGCGTGGACGGCGTCATCTTCACCGGCGGGGAGGACATTGCGCCCACGCTGCTGGCCACCCCGCAGGACTGGCATCGCATCGAGGCCGAGATAGACTACAACGCTGCCCGCGACGTGTCGGACTTCCTGACCATGACCTACTGCCTGGACCATGACATACCCCTCACCGGCTGTCCGTCGTGGCACCATCAGGCCCTGCTGAGCACCGAGGGAACGCCGCTCCGCGTCACTGCCACGACCACCGTGTCGGGTATCGACATGGTGGAGGGCATCGAGCGTACCGACAAGCGCTGCGCCGTCGGCGTGCAGTTCCACCCCGAGGCCGCCATCGTGAAGCACACGGGCAAGGCCGTCAACAGCGCAAATGCCGACCAGTTTATGGCCTACGATGCCGCCATCCCCCTGTTCCGCGCCTTCATAGAAGTGTGTAAAAACGGTAATAACAATGACAACGACTGACGATAAGATGAAGAAAAGATTACAGATTGAGCGGTTCTACCTGAACCGGCTGGATGACGAGTACCCGATGACGGTGCGCATCACGCTGCGGCTCCGCGACGCGGTGGACGAGGGGATGCTGCGCGAGGCGCTGGAGGCTACGCGGCAGCGGTACCCGTACCTCTGCATGCGGCTCGGCGTGGTGCGCGACGATGACCTGTCGGAGCACTACGTGTATGAGGACAATCCCAAGCCGTGGATGCTCAGTGCGGGGCAGCAGCCCGTGCGACTATTCGGCGACGAGGCCAACGGCCACCTGCTGGCCTTCGCGTGGTGGGACGACTGCGTGGCACTTGACTTCTCGCACGTGCTCATCGACGGCGACGCGGCCTACCGCCTGCTGCGCACGCTAATCTACGAGTATTGTCGGCGGCGCTACGACGAGGGTCTGAGCCGCGAGGGCGTGTGGGTGGCGGGCGACGACATCAGCGCCGAGGAATACACCGACCCTGCCACGCTGCCCCGGCCCGAAAAGTTCGCGCAGCCGTCAGCCGCTCAGCAGCCGCAGACGCAGCGTCCCCGCGTGGTCAACCTCTCGACGGAGGCCGTCAGTCCCATAGCCGACTACCGAACAACAAATTTAGCAAATGACGAAAGAGTAATGGAACAAGAACAGACAAAAATCCTTATGCCTGACGAGGATTACCGCCATAATCGACAAGGCCAACATGAACTTACCATCCGTCGTATTCTTCAAACATAACAATCACTAACTGATTATTTAACGTCGGAATGGCAAGATTATCGTGGATTTTTAGTAATTTTGCAGCCAAAAACAAATGCAATGAGCCGACTATCGAAACAATAAAACATAACATACAATGAAACAGACAAAACTATGGATGCTCGCCGCCATCCTCGTAATCATTTGCGGCGCATGTGTAATTACTTGTTGCAACAGCGACGAGGACAATCCTGTTGTCAGTCCGACCGACGACAGCAGCCAGTTTGTAACCCTGACCGATGCCGTGCCCGATGCCATCCTGGAGATACGCTACTACGGCACGTACAACTTCGTGGGAACCCGCATCGACGGTTATGAAGAGCCGACGGCCCTGCTGACCAAGCAAGCCGCTGCTGCCCTGAAAGAAGTGAGCGACGACGTAATGGCACAGGGCTATCGCCTGAAAATCTACGATGCCTACCGTCCGCAGAAGGGTGTGGACCACTTCGTGCGCTGGGCACAGGACTTGGAGGACACCAAGATGAAGCCCTATTTCTATCCCGACCTCGATAAGAGCGTGCTCTTCCCACAGGAATATATCTGCCTGAAGAGCGGTCACACGCGCGGCTCCACCGTTGACCTGACGCTCTTTGACATGGCAACGGAGAAGGAACTCGACATGGGTGGCACCTTCGACTGGTTCGGTCCCGAGAGTCACCCCGACTTCTGCGGTAATCCTGAGACGGGCGAATACACGGGCGACAATTCTAAGTCGCCCTCTAATCCGAAGCGAAGCATCACCGCCGAGCAGTTTGAGCACCGCATGATTCTCCGCCGCGCCATGCTTGCCCACGGCTTCAAGCCCTTCGACACCGAGTGGTGGCACTTCACGCTGAAGGACGAGCCCTTCCCCGATACATACTTCACCTTCCCTGTTAAACGACTGAACAATTAAATTGAAGAAAAATAGTCTAAACTTTTATATTAATGGATTTTTTTTGTAATTTTGCATTCGTAATCATTGGGTTTAGAACTAAGATTATTAATTTGACCTTATGGAATCAATCGTTTTCTGGGGATTTAACCTCCATGCGTGGATAACCATCGCGACGGTGCTCACGATGTTCACCATCCTGCTCTTCACGAAGTTGCGGGCCGACCTGGTGTTCATGGGTGCCGTCGGCATCCTGTTCGTCACGGGCGTGCTCGACGCGAAGGAAGCCTTCTCGGGCTTCAGTTCCGGGTCGGTGGTGGTCATCGGTGTGCTGTTTGTCGTGGTGGCTGGCCTGACGTACACGGGTGTTTTGCAGTGGATTGTGAAGCACCTGCTGGGACAGCCCAAGAGTTACGGGAAGGCCGTGGTGCGGCTGATGCTGCCCGTGGCCGCGCTCAGTTCGTTTCTAAGCAACACCACGGTGGTGACGCTTTTTGTGGGCATCGTCAAGATGTGGTCGAAGAAGTTGGGCATCTCGCCCTCGAAACTGCTTATACCGCTGAGTTATGCCTCGGGCATGGGTGGCGTGTGCACGCTGATTGGCACGCCGCCCAACCTGATTATCTCCGGCCTCTACGCCGAGCAGACGGGAACGGCGATGAACGTGCTGGCCACAACCATACCCGGCCTGTTCTGTCTGGCCGTCGGTGTGCTGAGCATCATCGCCATGCGCCGCCTGCTGCCCGACCGCAAGGCACCGGAGGCAAGCGATGAGGACACGGCAGAATATACCGTCGAACTCATCGTGCCATCGGACAACAAATACATCGGTGAGACGCTGGGCTATGCCGGACTGCTCGACGTGAAGGGCGGACGGCTCATCCGCATGCGCCACTTCGACAATGTGAAGGTGCCTATCGACAAGGACGAGTTCATCATGGGCGGCGACCACATGGTGTTTGCCGGACAGATCAAGGACATCATGGAACTGTCGAAGACCCACGGGCTCATCGTGGGCGACGAGGTCATCAACGTCGGTCTGAAGACGTTGCTCTCGTCGCTCGTCATGCTGACCATGGTGGTGCTCTCGGCCACGGGCGTCATGCCGCTCTTGCAGTGCGCCTTCCTCGCTGCCGCGGCCATGCTTCTGTTGCGCTGCTGCACACCCGACCAGGCTATGAAGTCCATCAACTGGGACATCCTCTTGGTGTTTGCTGGCAGCGTCGTGCTGGGTCTGGCCATCCAGAAAACGGGCATCGCCGAGCGTATGGCCTTCGGCATCCTCGACGTCTGCGGCACCAATCCGCTGGTGGTTATGACGGCCATCTGCTTCGTCGGCACCTTCATCACCGAGTTCATCTCGAACACAGCGGCAGGCGCCATGTTCTTCCCCATCATGTACGAGGCCGCCGAGAAACTGGGCTACGAGCCATACCCCTTCCTCATCGCCCTGATGATCAGCGTCAGCAGCAGTTTCGCCACGCCCATCGGATCGCCCACCCACATGCTGGTCTATGGCCCCGGCGGCTACCGCTTCAGCGACTTTATGCGCGTCGGCCTGCTGATGAACCTCATCATCCTGGCTGCCAACATCTTTATCGTCAACATCGTTTATCCATTAACACCATTACAATAATGCAAATATGAAACAGAAGAAACTGACTTGGATGCTCGTTGCCATCCCATAATCATTTGCGGCGCTTTCTCTATGAAGTAGCATCATATTCTATCATAACTGATTAATGACAATCACATGACAAAGAAAAGATACGACACAATGCTACAGAAAAATATTAAAGACAAATAAGTAGCGGGTTGCTGCGATGATGCAGATGTCGGGGCGACATTACAAAAAAAGTCCGCAAATAATTTGCATATTCAATTATTTTTCGTACTTTTGCAAACAGAAAGCGGTAGAGAGCCGCAGCAAAGACTATCAACGAACCTTTACTATGAGTGTGAGAACTATCCTTTTGGCATTGACGATGCTCCTTTCTGTAGGCCAAGCGTCGGCTGCCGTAGACTATAAGAACGACGCAGAGTACCTCACCCTGCGCGATTCGATGCGCCACGCCTTCAACGACGGCGACAGTGCGCGTTTCTTCCCTGCCCTGAAGAATCTCGAGGACTACTTGTTTGCGAAAGACGATATGCACGGCTACTACACGCAGCGCTGCAACGAGATCGTCTTCCTGATGAACCGCCAGCGCATCTACGAAGCCTACAAACTGGCCCGGCAACTCTCCCTGGAACTGCGCCAGAAGAAACTCGACAAGGAGATGTTTATGGCCTACAATATGCTGGGCCACATCAACCGCTACTGCGGCAACAAGGAGGCAGCCAAGCGCAACTTCTACACGGTGATCGAGATGATGGAGAAGGCCGGCTACTACGAGAACATCCCACCTATCTATATGAATATCGTGAACGTGGCCCTCGACGATGACCACGACGAGGCGATGCGGCTGCTGGAGAAAGCGAAGGAGATAGCCGAGAAGTATGCGCCCGAACGCGTCTTCGACATCGAGACCCGTCGGACGCTGAGTTACTTCAACAGCGGCGACATCCCCAGATTCCTGGAAGGCTATGAAGAGTACCGTAAAGGTGTGGCCGAGGGCAAGTCATCCGTCCACGGAAGAACGATGGAGATCTACCGCCTCGCCACCATCGGCAAGGTGGACGAGGCTGTCAAGATGGCCAAGGAGGAACTGGGTGAAGACGGCAACGACGCCATCACCGTCATCTACGAACGGGCCGGACGCTGGCAGGAAGCCTACAAGGCCCTGAAGAAGGAGACACTGGCCAACGACTCCATCAACAACGTGGTGCTGACAAACAGTATGGAAGGCATCCGCGACGAATTGCGGCTCTACGATGCCGAGCGCGAGATGGCCCACAACCGCACAATGGCCCTAAGTACGGTCATCGTCCTGCTGGCTCTGCTCGTGGGCGCCCTGACCTATATCGTGATGACCCGCCGCCGCCACTTGCGCGAACTGAAGCGGGCCTACGACCACGCCCTGGAGGCAGACAAGATGAAGTCGGCCTTCATCCGCAACGTCACCCACGAGGTGCGCACCCCGCTCAACATCATCAGCGGCTTCGGACAGGTGCTCTCCGACCCCGACCTGGACGCTGGGCCTCAGGAGCGCAAGGAGATGGCCAAGATGATGCTGAAGAACACCAGCCTCATCACCTCGCTCATCGACGAGATGCTGCAACTCTCGTTCAACGAGACCACCACCAGCCCCGTGGCCAAGGAGGACAATGTCGACGTGAACGACCTGCTGCGCGACCTGTTGCAGGAGAACGAGAGCAAGGTGGCTCCCAGCGTGACGATGAACATTGAGAGCCAACTACCCAACGGCTTTACCATCCTGACCAACGAGGAACTGTTCAAGCGCATCCTCAACCCCCTGATCGACAATGCCTGCAAATACACCGACAAGGGCACCATCACGCTCAAGGCCGCTGCCGACGACGACCTACTGACACTCGCCGTGGAGGACACGGGTACCGGCATCCCCGAGAATGAGGCTGAACGGGTGTTCGAGCGGTTCGTGAAACTCGACACCTTCAAGGAGGGCCTGGGACTCGGCCTGCCGCTAAGTCGGATGATTGCCAACCGGATAGGCGGCAACGTCACGCTAGACACCAGTTACAAGCAGGGGGCCAGGTTTGTTGTTGAATTGAGAAATTGAGAGATTGAGAAATTGAGAATATGAAGAAGACATTCCTGACAATGTTCCTGGCCGCGATGATGGCGGCAGGATGCAACGCTGCACAGAAGGTGGATGAGTTTACCACCAAGAGCGGCAAGAAAGTAACGTTCACGTGCATCAAGCACGCCAGTATCGAAATCAACTACAACGGCACGGAGATACAGGTAGACCCCGTGGGCTTCGGCGTACCGCCCACCACCGACTACAACCAGTTCCCCAAGGCCAACATCATCCTGATCACCCACGAGCACAAGGACCACTTCGACCGTGAGGCCATCACCTGCGTCCGCACCCCGGCCACGAGCATCTACTCGAACACGGCGGTCTATAATATGTTCCGCAACAGCATCCCCCTGAAGAACGGCGACAGCATCCAGTATGCTGCCGACATCAAGATCCAGGCCGTGCCCGCCTATAACACCACGGAAGGCCGTGAGCAGTTCCACCCGAAGGGACGCGACAACGGCTATATCCTGACGCTCGACGGCCTGCGCATCTACATCGCCGGTGACACAGAGGACATACCTGAGATGGCCGACCTGAAAGATATCGACATCGCATTCCTGCCCTGCAACCAGCCCTACACGATGACCGTCGACCAGTTGGTGAAGGCTGCCAAGACCATCAAGCCCAAGGTGCTCTTCCCCTACCACTACAACAATACGCCGGTGGCAAAGGCGGTGATGCAGTTGGCGGGTTCCGGCATCGACGTCCGCATCCGAGACTATAAATAATAAAAAGGATTGAGCCTATTGCTCAATCCTTTTTATTTCCTTGTCGCCCGGTTTGAAGAGCAAGCCTGTGCAGATCTTGGCATCAGCCTTGTAGGGCCGCAACTCCACCTTGTTCCAGTCAATCTGATCCGTGCGCTGTACCAAGGGGACATGCGGGATGAGCGAGCCGTCGCGGACGAGGATGATGGCAGGAATCTTGCCAGCCTTGATCGTCTGATAGCCACCCTCATAGACGGCCCCCGTCTGATAGTCGATCCACTTGCCCT
>ERZ842401.6933-NODE-6933-length-11841-cov-4.978194_pt1 | contig 11841 bp, 13 predicted proteins | sample MGYA00521270_ERZ842401 | MGnify/ENA primary metagenome ERZ842401 (study PRJEB31892, sample SAMEA3878208) | bioreactor metagenome | biome: Moose rumen | place: Sweden | collected 2011-10 | study: EMG produced TPA metagenomics assembly of the PRJEB12797 data set... | reverse complement strand
CACCTTACTTTATAATAATTAAATATTATACACTTGAATAGTTAACGCCTATATACGTTTATACCTACATATCGATATAAAAGTTCAGAAGCCATACTCATATAATTGATTTATCCTCTTTTTCACCAACCAGAGGTCTCTAATAATAAATAACTAATTACAGAGCTCTTCATCACAACATTTAAAATATAGCCTATTGTAGCACAATAATTTTTATTAATCAACTAGAAATAAGTTCTTCACTCAGTAATCTAGAATTACTCAAAGTAAATAAATATCTTTCTGTTTGTTCTTTTACTCCATTAATTAGAGTAGTATCCTTTACTAACACCTTAATATCGAAATTTTCAAGCAACTGTCTCTGATATTGACCTTTCATAAACTTAACAATATCAGTTTGTATTTTCTTTTTAAGAATCTCATCAACTTCTTTAGAAAAGATCCTATCCATATTAGAAATTATTCTCTTATCTAAAGACAAAACTAATTGTTCTTTAATCATCTTCTTCATTTTTTTATTAATATCAGTAAAATCTTTCTTATTTATCTTAATTACGTCACTATCTTTTTCTAAAGAATAACTATTAACTTTCTCTATTAAATCATTTTCCCTGATACTATGCATATCTTTGCAGCATTTACTTAAATCATCTCGATACTTATCAACCATTTTACTAAGTTCATCAGTATTTAAAACAATCTTGTTTCTTTTTGCTAAATCTAAAAACTTAACTTTTATTGAATCCATAGAGTCTAATGGAGGTTTTCTAATTAAAGACATAATATCTTCTTGTATCAATACTTTAGTATTATTCTTAATATTTTCTAATATCGCATTACGATAATTATCAACATGTTGTTTTTTTATGTTCTTAATTATATCTTCCATCTACTACACTCCTAGCATTTTTAATTTAACAATTAGATAAATATTAGTCAAGATTATTTCCAAATTTATCATAAATTTTACTTAATAAAGAGACAAGATAATATATTGGATGTCTTTCCAGTTTTATTACATCCAAAACAATTACTAAATTAGTTCCCTTACTAACAAATCTAAACATATTAGATACCTCAAAAGCATCCATAAATACTTCTTCCGTATCTAACTCTTTAACAACCTTCTCTGGAAATACTAATTCTATTGAATTTTTATTTTGATGAACATTACTAAGATGTAACTTATCAGCTAATTTTTCAAACCATTCCTCATACATATAAATAATAAGATCTTCATCCAATTTACCAAAACGGTCTTCTAATTCTTGTTTAATTAAATTAAAAGTCTCCTCATTTTCAATAGAATTAATTTTACGATGTATTTCGATTTTTAAATCATCTTCATTAACATAATTATCATCTATATGAGTAGTAACACTAATAAGAGGTTTTAAACCATCTTCCTCTTCTTCAATCACATCTAACTTTTCATTATTAAGCTTTGCTACTTCTTCATTCAACATTTTTAAATATAAATCAATACCAATACTATCAATAAAACCTGCTTGTTCACTACCCAATATATCTCCTGCACCACGAATAGATAAATCACGAGTTGCTATAGAAAAACCACTACCTAACTCAGTAAATTCTTTAATAACATTTAGCCTCTTAACAGCTGTTTCAGTTAAAGATTTAAAAGGTTGATACATTAAATAAGCATAAGCAAACTTATCACTTCTACCAACTCTACCACGAATTTGATATAATTGACTAAGACCAAATCTATCAGCATCCATTATAATTAAAGTATTCACATTAGGAATATCTATTCCAGTCTCAATTATAGTTGTACATATTAATATATCAAACTCATAATTAATAAAATCATAAATAGTACTTTCTAAATCATTTTTATTAAGTTGACCATGAGCAATACCAATCCTAGCATCAGATACTATATCTTTTATTCTTAAAGCAAATTCATTTATCGTTTGAACCCTATTATATAAAATATATACTTGTCCATTACGAGACAATTCTTTATAAATTGCATCTCTTAATATTTGTTTATTCTCTTCAACAACATAAGTTTGAACAGGATATCTATTAATTGGAGCAGTTTCAATTAAAGATAAACTTCTAATACCAACTAAAGACATTTGTAATGTTCTAGGTATAGGTGTTGCTGTAAGAGTCAATACATCTACATTAGTCTTATACTGTTTAATTTTTTCTTTATGAGCCACACCAAAACGTTGTTCTTCATCAATAACAAGCAATCCTAAATCCTTTAACTTAATATCATCACTTAATAATCTATGTGTACCTATAACCATATCAATAGTACCATCTTTTAAACCATTTATAATTCTAGCAACTTCTTTAGAACTAGTAAATCTATTTAATAAACCTATATTAACCGGAAAATTACGAAAACGTTCTAAAGCATTTTCATAATGTTGATTAGATAAAATTGTTGTAGGACATAAGAATAACACTTGTTTAGAATCAAGTATTGCTTTAAAAGCAGCTACAAAAGCAACTTCTGTTTTTCCAAAACCAACATCTCCACATAATAATCTATCCATTGGAACACTTGATTCCATATCTTGTTTTATTTGTAAAATAGCTCTCTTTTGATCAATAGTTAATTCATGTTGGAAATCATTTTCAAAATCAACTGATAAATCACAATCTGGGGAAAAAGCAAATCCTTTATGAGTTTCTCTTTCAGCATATAACTTAATCAAATTTTCAGCTATATTATTAACCTTATTACGAATTCTAGTCTTTGTTTTTTGCCATTCAGTTCCACCTAATTTATTAACTTTAGGTACTACGCCTTCACGTCCTGAAAACTTAGTCAAATATTCTATTTTTTCAACTGGAATATATATTTTATCTGTTCCTTGATACAATACTTCCAAATAATCTTTGGCAATATTATTTAAAGTCAAAGTTTTAATTCCATTATAAATACCTATTCCATGAACATTATGAACGACATAATCTCCAATTGAAAGCTTATTAAAATCATCTATAGTAGAAGAATATTTATATTTAGTAGTGTACTTATGCTTTTGAACTGTATTTTTAAATAACTCATTTGCGGTTAAAACAACAAAATCATTGTATATGAAGCCCTTACTTAATTCACCTTCAACTATGTTTACACCTTTTAATTGAATATTATCAAAATTACTATCAAATATCTTCATATTAAGATATTTTTTTATACTGCGTATTTGATATTTTTTCAAACAGATAATTACAGTTCTTTTTAAATCAATTTGTTCCCTTATAAAACTATTAATTCTATCACTATCTTCATTAAAATTATTGATTGTTTTAACACCAAAATCATACATGTTAGATATTTCAGTAGTTGCCTTTAAATTGTTTAACGAATAATAATAGATTGGATATTCAACAGCCAAATCATGAAAATCATTCATATATTGATCTTTAAATTCTTGATCTTTTTCACTTCTAAACTCAACAACGTCTCTCAAGATACTTGAATAACTAGTATTTAACTGTTCATAGTCTTTAAAAACAGTAATACAATCCTCTAAATAGTTACTAATATTAGTTGTTTTTGTATACTTTTGAAGATACTTTTGTTTAGAAAAATGTTCTTCTAATACATTTTCTGTTGTTAAAAATTCTGTAAAAGGTTTGATTACAGCTTCATTTATAGTAGAAATAGACTTTTGACTATCTGAATCAAAATATCGAATTGATTCTATTTCATCATCAAAAAATTCTATTCTTATTGGATTTTCTTCATCTATTGGAAATATATCTATAACAAATCCTCTGTTACCATATTCACCAGTTTTATTTACTAAAGTATCCCTAGTATAGCCACTTTCGGCAAGCTTATTTACCAATTGCTTTGGCTCAATAATATCCCCTTTTTTCAAACTAATAATACTTTTTTGATATTCTTCTTTTAATGGTAAATATCTCAAATATCCCATAAGATTCGTTATAACAATATTCATATTATTAGACAAAATCTTATTAATTGTTTCTAATCTATTTATCATTAAGTCTGGTGAAATAGCTAATGCTTCACTTGTTAAAAAATCATCCATAGGGAACAAATATGTGTTTTCATGATAATCAACTAGTGAATTATAAATCTTATTTGCTTCATAAATTGTATTAACTACTAATAATATATTTCTTTTAGTAGAGTTACTTATTTTATTTAAAAACAAACAAAAAAATTCATCGGTAGTATTACATATACCCATGTTTTTTTCTATAGAAACATCTATTAGTTGATCAAAAAAATTCATTGTATCACCTATTCTTATGATTATATTTATTCATTAATTCAGTGAAATCCATTTCAAAATAGTCATCTATTACTAAACATAATTCTTTATATAAATTATCAAGTACTTGCTGATCAGACTTAGATAGTTTACCTAAAACATAATCTTTTGTATCAAGTTCTTTGTTGTTTGAAATACCGATTTTTAAGCGCTTATATTCAGTAGTTCCTAATTTGTTTTCAATATCTCTTAAGCCATTGTGCCCACCACAAGAACCTTTCATTTTTAATTTATAATTACCTAAAGTTAAATCTAAATCATCAGATATTATAAGTATATCTTCTGTTGCAACATTAAAATAATCTGCTACTTTTTTAACAGAATTACCTGATAAATTCATATATGTTTGAGGTTTTAATAAAATAACTTTATGATTATTAATATTTGTATTCATATATAATCCATCAAATTTTTTTGTCCAGACTTTATCTAGTTTTTTATATTCTACATAGCAATCTAATAAACTAAATCCTATATTATGTCTAGTATTTTGATATTCCTTACCAGGATTACCTAAGCCGACTATTAATTTCATAAACTCACTTCCTATTATGATATTCATTATAAATTATTGATTTAGCAATATTTCTTTCTTTAGCTACTAATTTTATTGCTTCTTTTTCACTCATACCATCATCAGTATATAGCTTTATGTGTTCTAATACATCTAAATCATTATAATCTACTTGTTGTTTATTCCCTTCGACAACAACTACAAATTCACCTTTCATTGTCGATACTAAAGGAATTATATTACTTATCTTATCTCTACATACTTCTTCATGTAGTTTTGAAATTTCTCTACAAATAGCTATATTTCTATCACCAAAAACATCTAGTATGTTTTTTAATGTTTTTCCAAGACGATGGACAGATTCATAAAAAATTAATGTATATTTAAAGTTTTTTAAACTCATTAATTCTGTTTTTTGTTTACCTTCTTTTGCATTTAAAAAGCCATAAAATAAAAATGGTGATGGTTCTATTCCAGACATTGATAAAGCAGGAACAAAAGCCGTTGCTCCTGGAAGGCTAATAACGTTATACCCAGCATCAATGATAGCCCTAGAAATAATATAACCAGGGTCACTGATTATTGGACTACCTTGATCAGTAACTAGTCCTACATTTAATCCCTTTTTTAGGTAATCTATTACCTTATCAATAATTTTAGATTCATTATACTCATGACAACTGATTAATTTCTGCTTAATATCATATTTTTTTAATAGAAGTCCTGTATCTCTAGTATCTTCACAAAGTAGAACATCAACTTGCTTCAAAGTATTTAATGAACGAATAGTAATATCATCAAGATTACCTATTGGAGTAGGAATTAAATATAAACTTGCACTATCATCATAACTATGTTGTATCATAATCTTGCCTCCTCTTGTAATCTTTTATACTCTTCTGATAAACTACCATCCCTATTGTATAAAATTAATGGCCTATCTATTTTCAAACCAACCTTACCAAGTTTTTGAGCTTCAATAAGAACTAATGTAGATTCTTTTTCAATTGTTTCATGAATAAATTTGATTTTTTTTGGTTCAAAATTATTTTTTCTTAAAACTTCCAATATTTCCATTAATCTATCACTTCTATGTACAAGGCACAAATTTCCATTGTCTTTTAATACTTTTTTTGCACAATCACACACTTCTTCAATATTTATCATTACTTCATGTCTTGCAATCATTTTTTCATAAGATTCATTTAGACTGCTTTTATTATGTATTTTAAAGTATGGTGGATTGCACAAAACTAAATCAAATTTAGAAATATGATCAGCCGAAAACATTTTTACATCTTCATTAATTATTTTAATTTGTTCTTCTTTTTTATTATAAATAACTGTTTTTTGCGCCAGTACAGATAATTTTTCTTGAATTTCAACACCATATATTTCTGCTTTTGTTCGTAATGACAAAATTAAAGGAACAATTGCATTTCCAGTACAAAAATCCACTATATGTTTGTCTCTTTTTCGGATAGTACAATAGTTAGCTAAAATAATACTATCCAATGAAAAAGCAAAATAATTTGAATCCTGATATATTTTTAAATCTTTGTAACCTAAAACATCATCTAATCGTTCCATTATTTATCATTTTCCTTATCGAAAGTAACTATACCCTTCTCTTTTAAATCAACAGAATATGTCTTTTTAAAGATATCTACCGAAACTACTTTCCCCATTCCTAATGGTGTATCAGCAACTAATCCTATTTTTGGTAAATCTTTTTTTAATTCAGTATAAGTATCATTTTCATAGCCTAAGCAACATAATAATCTACCACATAAGCCATTAATCTTAGTTGGATTTAGTGCTAACATTTGATTTTTTGCCATATTAATAGAAACACTATTAAAATCTGCTAAAAAGGAATTACAACATAAAAACAAGCCACAAGGTCCTAAACCTCCAACACTTTTAGCTTTATCTCTTACACCAACTTGTCTTAATTCGATACGTGTTTTATACTTTGCAGCTAATTTTTTTGCTAATTCTCTAAAGTCAACTCTAGTTTCTGATAAGAATAAGAAAACTAATTGAGATTTGTCTAAATTATAATAAGCCTCAACAAAATTCATATCTAGTTCTAATTTATTACTTAATTTTTTTGCCTCTATTAATGCTTTTGATGCTTCTGTTTTATTCTTTTCATATTTTTCTAAATCTTTTTTATCAGCTTTTTTTAAGACCATATTTAAAGGTAACACTAAATTGCTTTTCTTCTCTTTATAAACCTCTTTACAAATTTTACCTAACAGTGGTCCATTTTCAGTTTCAAAAACAACAACATCCTTTTTTTTCAGCTCCAAAGAATTTGGGGACAAATAATAAATATTGTCATTATGAAGTGATTTTACAACGGTAACTTCTAGCATAATCTACCTCCAATTATTAATTTCGAAAATAAAGAATCTATCCATAATTTATAATTGATATTATATTCTAATTTTGATAATTCTTCTTCAATCACTGATAAATATGTAAGCATCTGTTTTTCTTCAATTTTACATAATATCTCACTAACTCTATCAGTAAAAGTTTCTCCAAGATATTGATTATTTAAATACTGAATAATAGTATTTTCAACTTGTATTAATTTTTCTTTTGCGATTGTTTTATCAGTAATATAATTATTAATAAAATAATTATATTTTTTAAAAAACTCAGTTGGATTAACAACATATTTTAAGAATTCAATAAACTGTTCCTCTTCATCGTTTAATAAATCTGTTTCTTTTAAAGATAATATTTGACATCTTGATAATATAGTTTCTAACACATTATACCTATTACTAGTAAGCAGCAATGCAACTATATTTTCTTCCGGTTCTTCTAAAAATTTAAGGATAGTATTACCAGAAGCTTGATTCATTTTTTCAGCATTTTTAATTATATAAATACGTTTATTATTTAAAAGAGATTTATTACTATATTCACTTTGTAATTCTAACAATTGTCTTTTTCTTATATTATTCCCATCTGGTTCTATTAATTTGATATCTGGATACATATTATTATCAATAAATTTAATTATATTTTCATTTATTTTTTCTAATTCATCATGTTTTTTGTTAAATAAAATCATTTTAACAAAATCATAAACATCAATCATTTCGTCATCATAATTATCTATTTCAATAATATAAGCATGTGAAACCTTATTGTTTTCGATAATATGATCAGTATAATCAAAAAATTTCTTTTTAACAATTGATAAATTTCTCATAAATATCAACCTCACAAAAAAGTATAAAAAATCACTAACCCTATAAAGCCTGAAACACTGAACAATGTTAAAAGCATTACAGTTATTATATTTATAGGAACAACAGGTAAAAAGTCAATTGATAAATAATTATATAAATATAAAACTATCGATGACATTATTATTTTTCTCATAATATAAGTGAATTTATTCATTTTAATCACCCAATATATGATTATGAGTTTTTTATAGTTTTATTCAATAATCTTGCGATCGTTTAAAGCTCTTTCTAATGTTAAACTATCAATATATTCCATATCTGCACCTATTGGTATACCACTAGCTAGTTTTGTTGTAGTTACATTTAATCCTTCAAGGATTTTTTTGATATACAACGAAGTTGTTTCACCCTCTATACTAGGTTTAAATGCAAAAATGATTTCTTCAAAATTTTCTTGTTTAATTCTATCTAATAATTTATCCAACCCAATATCTTCAGGATTAATTCCATCTAGTGGAGATATCAAACCATCCAGAACATGATATTTCCCATGAAAAATACCAAGTTTTTCAAACAAAAAAACATTTTTGGAATCTTCAACAACACATAATACCCTTGAAGATTCTCTATTTTTATCAGTACAGATAAAGCATAATTCTTGATCCGTCATCATATTGCAAGTTACACAGGAATGAATCTTATTCTTTGCTTCTAACATACTTTCTGAAAAAACCTCAACCTGTTCTTCTTCTAATTCCAAAAGAGAAAAAGCTAATCTTTCAGCAGTTTTCGAACCAATTCCTGGTAAACTTTTAAATGATTCTATTAAATTTTCTAAACTTTTAGGATACATTATACACCTTAAAATAATCCTGGAATATTAGAAAATTTACCCATTTTCTTTTCAGTTAAATCATCTATTTTTTTATTAGCTTCATTTATAGCAACTAAAATCATATCTTGCAATGCTTCTATATCATCAGCATCAAGACTGTCAGCGTTTATTTCAACTTTTATTACTTCTTTTGTTCCTTTTAATGTAACCTTAACAAATGAGCTTTCGCCAACAAATTCAGTCTTATTAATTTCTTCCTTTGCTTTTAACATATCTTTTTGTAAAGCTTGAGCTTGCTTTATCATTGCTTGCATATTCATATTATATTTCTCCTTCTTTCATTCAAATTCAACAATATCACCAAACAAATCTACTGCTTCGTTTACTATTATATCATTAGTTTTTACTTCTTCATAGATAAAATCTGGCTCTTCTAAAATCTCATATTGATGTTTGTTTTTCAAATTAATAATATATTCATCTTTTATTTTTTTCCATTTATCTTCTGAGATTAACGCTATTTTCTTTTTTGAATCAACAAATTTATTATATACATTGTTTAATTTTGGTAAAATTTTTAAATTTTGTTGAACAATAGAATCATATTCATAACTCAATAATACAATTTCATCACTTACTACTTTTATTTCAGAATCTAGTAACTCACAAACTAAATAACCTACTTGTTGATCAAAAGTATAATTTTTTAAATTATTAAACTTTTCTTCCTCAGAAGATTTTTCTTTTTTATTTGCTTTTGCTAATACATTATTAATTCTAATCTTCATTATTTCATCTATATTTATAATACTTAATTCTTCAGAACTCTCATTTTTATTTCCTTTTATATTTGCATTATCTTTTTGTCTGTTTTTAGTGTTTTTTTCTTTCACTTCAACATTTTCTTTATTTTCGACAACATTTGCTGTTTTTTTGCTATTTTTTATTGTTAAATAATCGTTTATAAATTTTAAAATAAACATTTCAATAAATATTTTAGAGTTAGAACTTTTTCTTATATCAACAATTTTTTCATTCAATAAATTAGTAAATTCTTGTAAATTATCAATTGACCATTGTATTTCACTACCATTCAAATAATAATCCACTATATAGTCACGTGATAAATTTAAAACTTGTGTAATTATTTGATTTAAATTTTTTCCGTTTTGATCAAAAGTTTCAATCATTTTCAAGACTTCTGGAATATTTTTTTCAAAAATACAATTTAAAAACTGTTCTATTTCAGAATTGGATATTATGTCATTTATTTCAATAAAGTCTTTCATAGTTATTTTTTTATCACTATATGAAACCAATTTATCTAACATTCCTAAGGCATCTCTTAACCCTCCATCAGATAATGTAGCAATATTATCCAATACATCACTATCAATTGATATTTTTTCTTTTTTGGATATATTTTCTAGTTGATTTTTTATTGAATCTTTAGATATTCGTTTAAAAGAAAAACATTGACATCTAGATACAACTGTTTCAGGAACTTTTTGTGGATCTGTTGTAGCTAGAATAAATATTGCATGTTCTGGGGGTTCTTCCAAAGTTTTTAATAAAGCATTAAAAGCCCCAGTTGATAGCATATGAACTTCATCTATTATATAAACTTTATATTTTAATTTACTAGGAACTAAAGTGATTTTATTTCGTAATTCTCTTATTTCATCAACTCCATTGTTTGAAGCGGCATCAATTTCTATAATATCAACACATTCCTTTGAAAATGAAAATTTACAAGCATCACACTTTCCACATGCTGTGCCATTTTCGTTATCTAAGCAGTTAATATTTCTAGCAAAAATTTTAGAAACAGTTGTTTTTCCAGTTCCACGAGGGCCATAAAACATATATGCATGAGTAAAATTCTTGTTTATTATTGAATTTTTTAAAGTTGTAATAATAGAATTTTGACCAACAACAGTTTCAAAATCTACAGGTCTATATTTTCTATATAAGGCTTGATACATAAGAAAACCTCCCTATTAGTATTATACCATAATTATGAATCTTTTCTTTGTTTTTTAAAAAAAGAATTAAGAATTTTTTGAGCTGAAGTAACATCTAAATTTGATACAAAATTAACTTTCGGATTAGTCTTATCTTTTTCAAATATTTTTGTTATTATTTCTAAATTAGTTTTATCAGAATTATTCAAAGCAGAATATACATTTTTTATTCTTGATTGTTTTATTGCACTTGCACACATAGGACAAGGATCTAAAGATACATACATATCACAATCAGTAAGTCTCCAATTATTACATTTTTTTTGAGCCATTTGGATAGCTATTAGTTCTGCATGCTCCAAAACAGATTTGTTTTTTTCTTTTTGATTATATCCATAACCGATTATTTTGTTATTTTTTACTATTATTGCCCCTATTGGTACTTCATTTATATTGTAAGCTTTTTCAGCATATTTTAATGCCAACTCCAAAAACTCCTTTTTCATATTTACCTCCAAATAAAAAGTGCACATGAAAGTTAAATCTTAAGGCTGCTATTTTCCAATCCTGACCTGTTTCAATCACTTTCATTGCACGAGATTATTTTAATATAAACGATCAAAAAAGTAAATGTTTAATTATTATATTGTTTTATTTTTTTAATAAATATTAAGTATTTTATTTATTTTTATCATTATATTATATATAATTTTGTGATTTTTATTTTCTGGGAAATATTTTATGTTTCACGTGGAACTATGTATTTTTATTTCCTGGGAAATATTTTATGTTTCACGTGGAACTATGTGTTTTATTTCCTGGGAAATATTTTTATGTTTCACGTGGAACTATGTATTTTTATTTCCTGGGAAATATTTTTATGTTTCACGTGGAACTATGTGTTTTATTTCCTGGGAAATATTTTTATGTTTCACGTGGAACTATGTATTTTTATTTCCTGGGAAATATTTTTATGTTTCACGTGGAACTATGTGTTTTATTTCCTGGGAAATATTTTTATGTT
>ERZ842401.6932-NODE-6932-length-11842-cov-9.223212_pt1 | contig 11842 bp, 9 predicted proteins | sample MGYA00521270_ERZ842401 | MGnify/ENA primary metagenome ERZ842401 (study PRJEB31892, sample SAMEA3878208) | bioreactor metagenome | biome: Moose rumen | place: Sweden | collected 2011-10 | study: EMG produced TPA metagenomics assembly of the PRJEB12797 data set... | reverse complement strand
AGAGCACAACCTTGCCAAGGTTGGGGTCGCGAGTCCGAGTCTCGTTTTCCGCTCTTCAAGAGAGATTGTCAAGAAATTGGCAATCTCTTTTTTTGTATTCTCCTCTTTTTGCCGTATCTTCGCAAAAAAAAAGAGACTATGGCATTCAAGGTACATAATCCATTCTTCGATCGCAGGGACGACGAACTGCAGATAGATGCTACACTATTTAAAGATGTGATGGTGGAGCAGAGTGCTCCTATCCTCCCTGCCGAATGGTATCCGCAGAGCGGTGTGCAACTGACGTGGCCGCACAAGGACACCGACTGGGCACCGATGCTCGAAGAGGTACAGGCGTGCTTCAAAGCCGTGGCGCGGGAGATAGCCAAACGCGAGCTTCTGCTGATAGTGACACCGGAACCCGATGCCGTGAGGGCGCAGATAGAAGATGAGGTGAACATGGAGCATGTGCGCTTCTACGAATGCAAGACAAACGACACATGGGCGCGTGATCATGGTGCCATCACTCTGACAGACAGCATCAAGCCTCATCTGCTGGATTTCTGCTTCAACGGCTGGGGAAGCAAGTTCCCTGCAAAGCTCGACAATGAGATCACCGGACATCTGGTGGATGCCGAGCTGCTCCACGGTACTTATGAGAATCATCTGGACTTCGTGCTGGAAGGCGGATCGATAGAGAGCGACGGACGTGGTACCCTACTTACCACTGCCGAATGTCTGCTGAATCCTAACCGCAATCCACACATGAATATGGTGGAAATCGAAGAGGAACTGAAGGCGTCGCTGCATCTGGAGCGCATCCTATGGCTGCATCACGGATACCTGCACGGTGATGATACCGACAGCCATGTGGACACGTTGGCACGCTTCTGCTCCCCTACCTCCATCGCCTACGTGCAATGCACGGATACCGCAGATGAACACTACGAAGAGCTGCGTCTGATGGAAGAAGAACTGAAAGCGCTGCGTCTGGCCGACGGCTCTGCATACCAGCTCTTCCCACTCCCGATGGCCGATGCCGTGTGGGAAGACGGAGAACAACTGCCTGCCACGTATGCCAACTTCCTGATAGTGAACGGTGCGGTGCTCTATCCTACCTACCGCCAAGAAGCCAATGATGCAAAGGCGAAGGAAGTGCTGCAAGCGGCATTCCCCGATAGAGAGATAGTGGGCATAGACTGCCGTCCTCTGATCTGTCAGAGCGGATCGCTGCACTGCATCACCATGCAATACCCCTTCGGAGTACTAAAATAATGTAGACTTAAACCCATGACTGAGAAGAAGAAAATATCATTCCTCTTGAATCCTATCTCCGGCACTCAGGGAAAGGAGCAAATCGTGAAGCTCATCCATGAGAAGCTGGAAACCTCACTCTATGACTATGAAATCATCAAGACCGAATATGCCGGCCATGCGGTGGTATTGGCGAAGGCTTGCGCCGAGAAGGGCGACTTCGCCGTGGTGGCCATCGGTGGTGACGGTACGGTGAATGAGATAGCACGCTCATTGGTGCATACAGATACGGCACTGGGCATCATCCCATGCGGATCGGGCAACGGATTGGCACGTCATCTGCACATCTCCACCATAGCCAGCAAGGCCATCGACATACTGAACAAGGGTGTTGTGGAGACCATAGACTATGGGAAAATCAACGGGCAGCTGTTCTTCTGCACGTGTGGTGTGGGCTTCGATGCATTCATCAGCCTCAAATTTGCGGAATCTGGCAAACGAGGACCGCTGTCGTATGTGGAGCAGACGCTGCGCGAGAATCTGAGCTATAAACCAGAAACCTACGAACTGGACATCGAGGGGAATACGGAGCACTACAAGGCCTTCGTGATAGCATGCGGCAATGCCGCACAGTATGGCAACAATGCCTTCATCGCACCGCACGCCTCACTGATGGACGGGATGCTCGACATCACGGTGCTGGAGCCTTTCACGCTGCTGGATGTGCCATCACTGACCTTCCAGCTCTTCAACAAGACCATCGATCAGAACAGCCACATCAAGACTTTCCGCTGCAAATCGCTGCATATACACCGTGAGAAGCCCGGTGTGGCGCATTTTGACGGTGATCCTATCATGATGGGCGAAGATATCTACGTGACCATCGTTCCTGCAGGACTGCGTGTAGTAACACCAGAAGAGCCCGAATCTCCGGAGCATGACAGCACTATGCTGGAGCGCACACAGGAGGTGGTGCTCAACGGTCTCCGTCAGCTGAATGATGAAATTTTTGAGGGAATCAAGAAACTTAATCACTAAAAACTTTGCAGATAATAAAAATAGTATTATCTTTGCACTCGCTAAGACAACGCTGGTGCGTTAGTTCAGTTGGTTAGAATACATGCCTGTCACGCATGGGGTCACGAGTTCGAGTCTCGTACGCACCGCAGAAATCCTGAAGCCATTGCTTCGGGATTTTTTGTTTATTACCAGAAACGGATGCCGTAGAGCAGACGGATGCGCCACTTCAGATGATCGGTCATATCGGCACCGCTCTGTCCCAAATGGCTGTGATTCAGCACGGCAGTAATGCCAGTGAACTGTTTTCCGTGATAGTGGATGATGGAAAGTCGTGCCGTGGTGAGCATATTCGGCAAAGAGAACGGATGACTGCCACGTGCGGTATAGCCGTCGTTCTCCATGTGCATGTTTCGCCACACCACGATAGTGGGCATCGCTGAAAGATGTATCATCCAATTAGGATTAGGCACAATGTTATAAGCATATCCACCACCGATGCCGAGTAACTGAGTATTCAGCAAATGGAAATCCTCATCATCGAGAATACGGTACTTCTTCCCGACATCCATCACCAAAGACTGAAAACTGGCACCTACGATGAAGCTGCCGGCACTCCGTTTCTGCACATAGCTCTGCGTGAAAGCTGCCGGAAATGAGAATCGCTGACTATTGAACACATAGTAGTAGTTGGCATTGATGCTCTTACTGACAAGGAAATCATTAGGCAGTTTCTGGGTATAGTCACCGTTGTCCAACTCACCGGTCAGGTTTCTGGAATGCTGGTAGATAAAGTCGGCTCCCATCTTGTTGCCATAGGCATTGATGTTGAACTCCATGTCATGATACCAGTCGAACACATGTCCTGGATTCACAGAGAGTGCCACGGAGAGACCGCGATAGTTGATGCTGCTCGTAAGCGTCCACTTCATGCTGCTCTGCACATCCAGATACATATTCTGGCTGCCAGAAGAGCGATCAGCAATATGAATGTTAGCTCCGGAGAAGTTGCTCAGCAGTCGCACGGTGAGCCTTTCTTTCGGGCGCATGATGTAGTTGGTATCTACATTCGAGTGCTGCATCTTAATAAGAAAGCTGTCTACCTTTTGCAGGAGCTCCCACTGTGCCGAGACATCGGCAGAACACAGCAGCAGCAAACAACAAAAGATGGACAGCCGTCTAAACATTTCCTTAATCTATCAATGAATCAGGTTATACTGAAGGATGTAGATCAAAGCACCAGCCAGATAGCCGATGAAGGCAATCCATGTGATGCGCTTCACGTACCAAATGAAATCTATCTTCTCGATACTCATGGCAGCGATACCAGCGGCAGAACCGATGATGAGGATGCTACCACCCGTACCGGCACAGTATGCCAACATCTCCCAGAAGTAGTGATCTATCGGGAAGCTATACATACCCATGGTACCAGCCACCAGAGGCACATTGTCCACAATGCTGGAGAGCACACCGATAATGATGTCTATCAAGAAGTACTTACCCGGCTCTGCGATATTGATCTGATCGAGACCACTTGCCAGCATGGAGAGGTGACCGCAAATCTGCAGCACGCCTACAGCCATCAGGATGCCGAGGAAGAAGAGAATGGTATCAATATCGACTTTAGGAAGGATATGTGAAACCTTCAGAGCCGCTCTGTTAGGATTCTGTCTGCCCTTCGGACGGAAAATCTCAGTGGTGATCCAAAGGATACTCAGTGCACCGAGGATGCCGATGTATGGAGGCAGGTGAGTCACGCTCTTGAAGATAGGCACGCAGAGCAGCAGACCTACACCCAGGATGAGCATCATCTTACGCTGAGAGTGAGATACACGGCTGGCAGGGCTATTGTCATCCTCAACAACTGGAGGCACTTCTACATGGCCGCCACGCATGGTGTATGACAGGATGGCAAACGGTACCAAAACGCTGAAGAGACTTGGCACCACGGTCATAGCCATAATGTTGAGAGCGCTCACCTTTCCTGCTACCCAAAGCATGATGGTAGTCACATCACCGATAGGCGTCCATGCGCCACCGGCATTGGCAGCTATCACGATCATGGCAGCAAAGAACCAGCGGTCGTCCTTATTCGCTATCAGCTTATTCAGAAGCGTGATCATCACGATAGTAGTGGTAAGGTTATCCAGCACAGCTGACATAAAGAAGGCCAATGTGCCGAGAATCCACAGGAGTGACACCTTGCTGGTAGCATGAATCTTGTCGGTGATGATGCGGAAAGCTCCCCATGTGTCAATCACCGCTACGATGGTCATGGCACCCAACAGGAAGAATACGGTTTCACTCGTTTCACCTAAGTGATGCAGAATGTGTTCGGTAATGAATGTACGGATACCATCAGGACCGACATTCGCCGCAAAATCGGGCGTCATGGCACCCGTGCCGGCAAATGCAAAGATGGTCCACAAAATGAAACAGAGGAACAGAGCTGTAGCCGCCTTATTGACTTTCAGCGGATGCTCCAGAGCGATACAAGCGTATCCTAAGATGAATACACAGATAATTAGGTAAAACGCAAATGACATAACTGTAGTTATAATATTACTAAATGATTTCACGGTACAAAGTTAATTATTACAAAAATATTCTACAAGCAAAATCGTAAAAACCGACACCTACCAGAAAGCACATGAAAGGTTCTCCGTTCGTTTTTAAGGCCGTCTTTGTCATTTTTAGGGATAGTTATTTCATGAATTGAGAGTTTTTTTCCTATATTTGGTACAGAAATCAGACTTAAATAAAAATATTATGGGAAAATCAGTTGTTTACATGACACGGGAGATCACTCCTGAATCTTTGATTAAGATCTACGAGAAACTGGGTAAGCCTGCTACCGGACGCGTAGGCGTGAAGATCAGTACGGGCGAACTGGGAGGTCATAACTATCTGAAGCCAGAGCTCATTGGAAAACTGGTGAAGATGGTTAACGGCACCATCATCGAGTGCAACACGGCGTATGAAGGCAGCCGCAACACTACCGAGGCTCACAAGGACACCATCCATCAGCATGGCTTCTATGACATTGCCGATGTGGACATCATGGATGAGGAGGGCGACTTCCAGATTCCTGTGCGCGACAAGAAGCATATCCAGTATGACATCGTGGGAAACCACTTGAAGAACTATGACTTCATCATCAATCTGGCACACTTCAAGGGACACCTCATGGCTGGTCTCGGTGGCGTATTGAAGAATCAGAGCATCGGTGTGGCTTCTTCTGCCGGTAAGGCTTACATCCATTCTGCCGGCCTCACCAGTGATGTGGTGGAGTGCTGGAACCACGTGGACGATCAGGATGGTTTCCTGGAGTCTATGGCTGCTGCCGCACAGGGCGTTCATGACTATATGAAGGGTAACATCGTCTATATCGACGTGCTGAACAATATCTCTATCGACTGCGACTGCGACAGCAATCCACATGATCCTACCATCGAGGACATCGGCATTTTGGCAAGTCTGGATCCTGTGGCTGTAGATCAGGCTTCTGTGGATCTCATCTGGCAGGTACACCACGATGAGCACAACGATGCTGAGCCGCTGAAGGAGCGCATAGAGCAGCGTCATGGCAAGCACACCATCGACTATGCTGCTGAGATAGGCTTCGGAAGCCAAGACTACGAACTCGTTAGCATAGACTGACACTTATGGCTGCATTGCTGACATACGAACGAACCGAGGAAGCAGAGATGCCTCACTTCAGTGTAGGGATGAATCCCTTTCATCCTCGGCGCGTGAGTTTCAGCAACCGCAGTTTCTACACCATCGCCCTACTGTTGGAAAAAGGTAGGCTCTACTATGCCGACAAATGGGTAGAAATAGACCGTCCCGCCCTCATCTTTGCCAGTCCTCTGATGCCATACGCATGGGAGGTGACAAGCAAGGAGCGCGGGACGGGTTTCTTCTGTCTGTTCAACGATGCGTTCCTGCGCCCCGATGAGAAGAACGAAACACTTGCGGAAGCGCCGTTTCTGAATGCACAACGGGAACCGCTGCTCTTCCTCAACTATGAGAATCTGCAGACGTTCAAGGCGCTTTTCCAAAAGATGCATGAGGAATATCTCTCCGACTATACTCTGAAGATGGACATCCTGCGCAGTTATCTGCACTTACTGGTACATGAGGTGAACAAGATTCAAAGCACCGAGGTGGTGGAAACACACCATAGTGCGGCACAGCGCATCGTAGAACTTTTCCTGAACATGCTCGACAGCCAGTTCCCCATTGACACACAGCTGCACACGGTCAACCTCACCACGCCTTCTCAGTATGCCGACAGGCTCTGCATACACGTGAATCACCTCAATCGTGTGGTGAAGCAAGTGACGGGAAAGACCACCAGCGACATCATCGCCAGCCGTATCATCAACGAGGCCATGAAATTGCTGGAGCACTCTACGCAGAGCATCGGTGAGATAGCCTTCGCGCTGGGATTTGAGGAGCCATCGTCGTTCAGCAAATTCGTCAAGAAGCACACCGGAAAACCGCCGCAGCAGTGGCGTGCAGACAAGATGGTTTGAAACAGCCAACTCTTGGTTTGATTGCGACTAACTACATTTAGATATTATTTAGACCTTTGCAACTGAAAAGAAAGATTATGGTTCAAGACCTTATTCACATTTTGCACGATGAGCAATGCGCCTGCGTGATTCAGAACGAGGAAGTCAAGAAGTTCCACAACCGTGGCATCATGGATCTCTACGGACTCTACGACCGTGAACCCAACTTCCTGAAAGGAGCCGAAGTGGCTGATCACGTTATAGGCAAAGCGGCTGCAGCCCTTCTCATAGCAGGAGGAGCAAAGCAGGTGTATGCCGACCTCATCAGCCTCTCTGCTTTAGTTTTGCTACGCGAAGCGGGCATCCCTACTGAATACGAGCAGGTAGTAAGCTACATCCAGAACCATCGACTCACCGATTGGTGTCCCATGGAATCGGAATGCTACAATGAGAAAAGCGTGGAAGACATGCTGCCGCTGATCAAGCAATTCGTAGAGTCGCAAAGACCGAAAGCGCACGAGGTATAAAGATAAGGACACTTGAACTACACATCTGTAAGAAAGATTTAATAATATAATGTGTTAGTTCAAAAAAAATGAAAAAAGTAGTTCTGTTTACATTGCTGGCTGCACTAAGCCTCTATGCAAAGGCACAGCAGCCAGAAGAAGATCGCACCATCGACGAGGTGGTGGTCACAGGTACTAGAAACCAAACAGACATCCGTCATCTGCCGATGACGATTTCTACCATCAACCGCGCAAAGCTCACAGAGTCTAACCGCACATCTATCCTCCCTACCCTTACAGAGCAGGTACCAAGCCTCTTCGTCACCAGCCGTGGCGTGATGGGATATGGCGTATCCGGCGGTGCAGCAGGAGGAATCAACCTCCGCGGTATAAGCGGTGGTAGCGGACAGCTCATGGTGCTGATCGACGGACATCCGCAGTACATGGGTATCTTCGGGCATCCCATTGCTGATGTGTATCAGACACTTATGACCGATAAGGTAGAGGTGCTGCGCGGTCCGGCATCAGTGCTCTATGGTTCTAATGCCATGGGAGGCGTAATCAACATCGTGACACGCAAGATGCAGGAAGACGGTGTGAAGACCGATGTGAACATAGGATATGGTTCTTACAACACCCTTCAGACCGAGGCCACCAACCGTATCCGTGCAGGTAAGTTCAACAGCGTGGTATCGGCTTCATACAACCGCACTGACGGCCATCGTCCTAACATGAAGTTCGAGCAGTATGGCGGCTACGGGAAAGTAGGATATGACTTCACGGAAAATTGGAAAGCGTATGCCGACATCAATCTGACGCACTTTAACGCCACGAATCCTGGCACCGTGCAGGCTCCGATGCTGGAAGGCGACCAATGGATCACCCGCGGTGCCGCTTCAGCAGCCTTGACTAACGACTACGGAAAGACATCAGGTGCTCTGAGCTTCTTCATGAACTGGGGACACCACAAGATAAACGATGGCTACACGCCTTCTACTGGTGCCAATCCACAGACAGCATACTACCTCTCTGACGATGCCATGATGGGCTTCTCTTGGTATCAAAGCGTGCAGCTCTTCCAAGGCAACCGCCTGACGGGAGGATTCGACTTCCAGCACATCAAGGGACATGCTTGGAATGAGAGCCGTGCCACCCGCGAGGTGACTAACACCTATGCCGATAAGTCGGAAAACGAGGTGGCTGGCTATGTGGACTTCCGTCAAGACCTCACCTCATGGTTGACGCTGGATGCCGGCATCCGTCTGGATCATCACTCACAAGCAGGTACCGAGTGGGTGCCACAAGGAGGTCTCTCCTTCCGCTTGCCACAAGATGCTCAAATCAAGGCCATGGTTAGCAAGGGTTTCCGCAACCCTACTATACGCGAAATGTATATGTTCCCACCGCAGAATGCCGATTTGGAGCCTGAGCGTCTGATGAACTATGAGCTCTCATTCACGCAGCGACAGTTGGACGGTGCACTGTCGTACGGCCTTAATCTCTACTACATCAAAGGTGATAACATGATTCAGACCGTCTTTGCAAACGGAAAGCCCCTCAACACCAACACGGGTGAAATAGAGAACTATGGCTTTGAAGCAAACATCGCTTACCAGATAGATGCAAATTGGGGTGTGAATGCCAACTACAGTGCCCTGCATATGGAGAATCCGGTCATCGCTGCACCAGAAAGCAAGCTATTTGCAGGTGTGAACTATAGTCGTGACCGTTGGGCTTTCAATACTGGTGTACAATGGATCAGCGGCCTCTACACCGCCGTAGGAGATGCCCCTGTCAAGGAGAGCTTCGTGCTATGGAATGCCGATGTGAACTATCATCTAAGCCGCTTTGCCACTCTTTATGTGAAGGCCGAGAACCTCTTAGCACAAAAGTACGAAATCAATGCAGGCTTCCCTATGCCAAAGGCAACGTTCATGGGAGGCATACATCTTAGTTTCTAAATATATAAAGTCTGATTTTACGTAACTACCGCTTGTAGCTGTGAAGCTGCAAGCGGTTTTTCTTTCTCTTTAAGTCCAAAATACCGATGAAATGGCATAATTTGGAAAAGCAGATGCCTACTAGTTCCAAAATAATGCACAGCAACCCCTACGAAAGTTGCTTAAAAATTAGGCGGTACGTGAAAAAAAACACTATCTTTGTACTGCGAATTATAGAGTTACGTGATATTATGGCGAAATATAGGCTTTGCTGCATCGGTTTCATAACGAGAGATAAGGTGGTGACACCACAAGAAACGGTGTGTATGCCGGGTGGTACAGCTTATTATTTCGCACGTGCGATAAGTCATTTGCAGCCAGAAGGGTTTCAACTAGTAACGGCTGTAGGAGAAGACGACCTCAGTGTGGTGGAGGATATCCGGAAGCTTGGCATCGACGTGGTTTGCCGCACAGCACCTCAATCGGTATGCTTCGAGAACATCTACCACTCCGTAAACCAAAGCGACCGCACGCAGCGTGTTACCGCCGTAGCAGCACCCTTTGGTTTAGAAGAATTGAAAGTTGCAGATGCAGAGGTGATACATCTGGGAAGTTTGCTGCAAAGCGATTTCTCCGTAGAGGTGATCAAACATCTGGCTACTCGTGGCAAAGTGACTGCCGATGTACAGGGTTTCCTGCGTGAAGTGCAACAAGAAGCGGTGATGCCCGTGGACTGGACAGAGAAGCGTGAGGCACTCCGCTACATCCACACATTGAAGGCCAACCGCGACGAGATGCTCACCATCACCGGATGCGAAGAGCCTCATGAGGCAGCACTTATATTGGCAGACTGGGGCGTAAAGGAGGTGGTCCTCACCTTCGATGAAGAAGGATCTCTCATCTACACACGAGGTGAGTTTACCGAAGTGCCCGCCTACCCTACTGCTAAGCTCATAGATGCCACGGGATGTGGCGATACCTACATGGTGGGATACCTCTATCAGCGCAGCTTAGGCGCATCGCCGTACGAGGCCGGTTGCTTCGCTGCTGCCATGTGCACCATTAAGTTGCAAGGCTTCGGACCCTTCAACGCCAATGAGCAAGCCGTGCGCCAGATTATGAGTAGCAGCAGTTCGCTGGAGAAGTTGGGTATAAAGATTTAGAGACAATAAAATACTAATATATCAAACCTTTTAATTAAAAGTAGAAATATGAAAATTGAAAAAATCGTTGCTCGCGAGATTCTTGACTCTCGTGGCAATCCAACCGTAGAGGTTGACGTTGTTTTGGAGAATGGTGTACTGGGTCGTGCAGCTGTTCCATCTGGTGCATCTACCGGTGAGAACGAGGCCCTGGAGCTTCGTGATGGAGACAAGGGTCGCTATCTGGGTAAGGGTGTCTTGAAGGCTGTTGAGAATGTCAACACCATCATCGCTCCTGCTCTGAAGGGTGACTGCGTGCTGAATCAGCGTGCTATTGACTACAAGATGCTGGCTCTGGATGGTACTCCTACTAAGAGCAAGTTGGGTGCCAACGCCATCCTGGGTGTTTCTCTGGCATGTGCAAAGGCTGCTGCCAACGCTCTGGGCTTGCCTCTGTATCGCTACATCGGCGGCTGCAACACCTATACGATGCCTGTTCCTATGATGAACATCATCAACGGTGGTTCTCACTCTGACGCTCCTATCGCATTCCAGGAGTTCATGATTCGCCCAGTTAGCGCTCCTTCTATCAAGGAAGCTATCCGCATGGGTGCTGAGGTATTCCACAATTTGGCTAAGTTGTTGAAGGCTCGTGGCCTCTCTACCGCTGTAGGTGATGAGGGTGGTTTCGCTCCTGCACTGGATGGTATCGAGGACGCTCTGCAGATCATCTGCGACGCTATCGTAGCTGCTGGCTACAAGCCAGGCGACGATGTGAAGATCGCCATGGACTGCGCTGCTTCTGAATTCGCAACTTGCGAGAACGGCCAGTGGTACTATGACTACCGCCAGCTGAAGAACGGCAAGAAGAAAGATCCTAACGGCAAGAAGCTGACTGCTGACGAGCAGATCAAATTCCTGGAAGAGCTCATCACTAAGTTCCCAATCGATTCTATTGAGGACGGTCTGGATGAGAATGACTGGGACAACTGGGTGAAGCTGAACGCTGCTATTGGTGACCGCTGCCAGTTGGTAGGTGACGACTTGTTCGTAACCAACACGAAGTTCCTGCAGAAGGGTATTGAGATGGGTGCTGCTAACTCTATCCTGATTAAGGTTAACCAGATCGGTTCACTCACCGAGACTATGGAGGCAATCGAGATGGCTCACCGTCATGGCTTCACAACCGTGACTTCTCACCGCTCTGGCGAGACTGAGGATGCTACCATCGCCGACATCGCTGTAGCTACAAACTCTGGTCAGATTAAGACTGGTTCTATGAGCCGTACCGACCGTATGGCTAAGTACAACCAACTGATCCGCATCGAGGAAGAGCTGGGCGCTTGCGCTAAGTATGGTTACAAGAAGCTGAAATAAGCAAGGTCTAAAATAGACTAACCTGAGGGCTGCAATATTGGCAGCCCTCTCTTCCTGACTTCGTCAATGCGACACCCAAATTTCAGATCTTGCCCAAATCCTCTTGG
>ERZ842401.6931-NODE-6931-length-11843-cov-7.013403_pt1 | contig 11843 bp, 13 predicted proteins | sample MGYA00521270_ERZ842401 | MGnify/ENA primary metagenome ERZ842401 (study PRJEB31892, sample SAMEA3878208) | bioreactor metagenome | biome: Moose rumen | place: Sweden | collected 2011-10 | study: EMG produced TPA metagenomics assembly of the PRJEB12797 data set... | reverse complement strand
CCTTTTTTCATAACCCTATTGGTGCCTTTCGCAGAAAGGCGGATTATAAAAATGATTGATGAAAGATTTGATAAGTTCAAGAATAGAGAGCTTACGGAAATAAAGGTAGTAACATTAGCAGATAACGTGAATGAGGTATTTGTTGAGGACTTCTATCCTTACCATGTAGGTGATAGTGATACGATGATAGTAACTGATGAGCAGCTCTACCAACTGCTGGTATATGGAAAGGCTGATAGGTGCTTACCGTGAAAAGCTCATCGACTGGAAAGATCTTCTGCATATAGCCGAGTATTCCTGTTACAGCTCTGCAAGTGAAGATTATCTCAATAACTTCATTCTTTCTATCGAATCGAAGACCGTAGACCATACCACAGCTTCAAGGATACTCACGGCAACAGCCTATGAACATGACACCTATGACGGTTTGGTGGAGCTTGTTAAAAGCGGCGCATATTATCCGACCCCATATGCAAGTCTCGGTGTGAATTACCGTGTGGCGGCAGAGCTGCGTGAAATGGGTATCCCGCTGACAGCTATGCGAAAGGACGGGAGGTATTATGATCTTTCACTAAAATCGGATTTTGATGAAGCTGTCAAAAAAGGCGACAGGATAAAGCTCATAAAGTATGGAATTATAATACTAGTGAAGGAATCGTTACACTTCCTGTTCTCTTTCAATATAGCAGAGGTTATATTGACAAGAATTGCTCCTCAGATAGCGATTATACTGTAGTACTTGAAAAATTGAGTAGAACTCATGGAAAAAATCGTAATAGGGTTTTAAAAGCTGTTAAGGGTTTTTATAAGACTATTGACGAAACAGCTTCGCTTGAGAACTTAGACGATAAGTTGTTTTTTGAGGGATATAAAGCTCCATATCAGGATTGGAAAAATGGAATTGATTTTACGATTTTCTATGAGGATGGCTTTGTTTACAGAAGCAAGGTTGTTCTTGAAATAAGCGATAGTTATGAAGTGCCAGAAATGGGTGATTATAACAAGTATAAAAAACCTGCAGTTAGAAAAAAGGATCCTTTATTTAGCATTAACGGAGCGCTAACTCATTCTGATGATGGAAACAAGTATTATGATTCTTATATAGTTGAAAACTCTGAGAGTTTAACGTTAGATACATATTATGCAAATGGCTATCAAACTATGCTTGTTAACAAGTATAATGGTGAGGATGGTTTTGATATAAGTAAAGTCTATCTTGATTATGAAACAGTCAACGATAATAATATTGCAGTATATGTTGGCAATAGTCCTTTGATAAAAGGTTCTCCAGTTGATTTTAGTAATGAAACCGTTAATTTTGGAGTTCGGTATGGTTCATACACCAAACAGTATCAGGTGAGTGTTGTAGAAAAGGAAAAGAATACAGCTAAGTTGTTCGTAAACGGACCTGAAACAAGAGAAGTATTCTTTGACGACTTCTATGGTGATACTCACGATGTATTCATCGCAAATGTTGGTGATCAGCAGTTGACCGGATTGAAGGTAGAGTTACTGGACGCTCAGAATATTAAGCTTGATAACTACTGGAATGTAGGAGGAGATAAAAACAATACGCTAGCAGCATTTGATGGCAATACTGTTCATGACAGAGACAATAAGCAAGCATATAATGTAGGTAAGATAAGATTATTACCCATATTAAATGAAGATGGTGATATAACTGAAGGTGAGATAAAGGGAACACTAAGAATTACTGCTGATGGACAAGAGCCAGTTAATATTAAACTAATTGGATATGCAGGTAATCCAAATATCACAATTAGCAAACTGGATAATGCTGTAAAATATGTTCCTTATTCTAATCTTGTAGCTACTAATAATATGCATGACTGGATAGATGTCAGATACAGTATCTATGATGGCAAACTGCCTGATGGAGTTTCACTTAACTCTTACACAGGTGAAATATACGGTACGCCGCAAGAATCTGGCGAATTTGACATAACAGTTGAAGCGAACTACACATCTGCAACAGACTATATATTTAGTTCATCGTATGTAGATTTAACTCTAACAGTTGAGGAAAATACTAATAAAGCTGTTTATGAACAAACAGATCCCGGCTATGAAATACTTGATCCAATAGGTGTTGATATAACTGGTAATTACGATTTTTACTTATATTCGACTGATGAAGATCAGGTATTTAGATCCAAGGGCAGATTATTGGAGTTCCAGGATTTCTGGCTTAATGGTGAAAAACTTGTTGAGGGAGAAGATTATACCAAAGAAGAGGGAAGTACAAGGATAACCATTAATAAAGAAACGATTGAAACTAAATCAACAGATGGAACAAATACTATTGCGGCAGAGTTCCGTGTTGATGGTGATAGAGATAAGGAACTAAAACGTTCAGCACAGAATTATACTGTTGATACTTCTAAGAATCCTGAAAGCAGCGGAAAGGTTACATTTGTATCTAAACTTATTGATTCAAGTGGTAATAAAATGCCAAATAAAACAATAGAAATGCACTCAGAAGTAAAGGTAGAAGTAACAAATAAGAACGGTTTTGCTACTTTTAAAAACCTTGAAATTGCAGATCATAATGTTTATATTAAGGGTGATAATGGCTCAATAGAAGCTTCAAAGAAATTCAGCATTGTTTTAGGCAATGCTTTATCGCTTAATGGTAATACTATAACAGCCGCAGATGGTGATGTGTTTACAGTCACTATGAAGGTAGTCGGAGATTCCATAGAGTTTGTTTCATTAGAAAAAGGTGATAAGTCCAATAACAGTGATGATGATTCAGACGATAGCTCTTCAAAGGGTAAGGACAAAGATTCTTCAAATAGTGATGACTCCAATAAAGATTCTTCTAAGGATAATAGTAGTTCTGCAAACGGTAATAATCCAAATGGTAATAACGGCACAAATAATGCTGGTAATAATGGTGAATCAAATAATTCACCGGATACTGGTTCAAAAGCACAAATTCCATTTTTACTGGTAGCTATTAGTGCAGCAAGCATGATTGCTGTTAGACGCAAAAATAAATAGTTTAATTTTGAAGGAAATGAAGAGAGGCTGAATTGTCCTCTCTTTATTTCTTCTTTTTAAAATGTTGACAAACTACCGCAAATACGCTATAATAAGAGTATCTTAAAAGAATATGGAGGATACCACCATGCCAAGAAAGAAGAAAACCGAAACGACTCCTGCTGCCGAGGTAAAAAACGAAGCTAAGGTAGAAGCGACAGTTGTAGCTGAGGAAAAGCCCGCAGAGAAGAAAGCTCCCGCAAAAAAGAGTGTTCCTGCAAAGAAGGCTGCTCCCGCTAAGAAAACAGCAGAGAAGAAAGCACCTGCCAAGAGAGCACCTGCAAAGAAAGCTGAGCCAAAGGTCACAGTTAAGGTGCAGTATGCCGGAAACGAGTATGACATTGACGAGATCACCAAAAATGTTGCTAAGGCATATAAGGGCAGCGTAAAGGGTGCAGTTAAGTCGGTTGACATTTATGTTAAGCCGGAGGACAATGCTGTTTACTATGTTGTAAACTCTGAGGTTTCGGACAAAATTGATTTGTAATTATAATCGGGAGCAGCTCTTAACTGTTCCCGATTTTTGTTGCAATAATAGGTGATATGTGCTATAATTAAAATATAAATATAGTAATCAGCAATGGTAACGTAAGGAGGTCATAGATAATGGATAAGAGATTTTTCTTTGATGGTTTGAGCTTTGAATATGAAAACAAGACTGAGTTGAATAAGACTTCGGACGGCAGCGCTCTGATTATTGATGGTAAAGAGTGCAAGCTCGGTGATCTGATCGAAGAAAAAATAGAAAGCCGACCTGGTGGTGTATCAGTATATAATAATTCTAGCGGACAGCTTGTTTACGTTTTATATGAGGACGTACCGGCATTTGATTCCTTTGATCGTATTTATGATACCTCTCGCTATCTGCTGATAACTGTGAATAATGATTATCTTACTGGTATCTATCTTACAATGGGCTATCAGTATGGGAGCGCATATAGGTATGAGAAAATGCGTTTTGAGGACGATAAGACAAGAGAAAAAATGAACGCTGCCGGGATTTTTGATGATGCGAATGACTGAGCTTATCGACTGAAACTATACTTTGAACCGGAGGTAGCCTAATGAATAACATTCTAATTTTTATCGGGCCAAGCGGCTGCGGTAAAACAACGATAGCTGAAAAACTTGACGCTACGCTTGATTTTGTTAAGGTGGTAACCGACACTTCAAGAAATCCCAGGACAAATGAACGTGACGGAATAGACTACAATTTCGTAAGTCGTGATTACTTCAAGCTTCATGCTGACGAATACATTGAGACTAATGTATTCAGAAGCGGTCATATCTACGGCTCTAATGCAATGCGGATCAACAAAGCAAGAGCAAATGCAGATGCGGTGATATGTGTCGAGATCAACGGTGCAAAGGCGATAAAGAAGTATTACGGCGATCTGGCTCACATCATTTACATTCACAGAGATCTTGACAAGATATATGCCGTTCTTGATGAACGGCTTGCCAACGGAGATATGACAATAGATGAAGTGACAGAGCGAAAGGAAAAGATATTGCAAGAGATCGAGTCCCGAAATAGTGAACTGGTCGAATTTGAGGTTGACAATAACGGTTCTCTTGATGATTCGGTTTTGCAGGTCAAACAGTTCGTTGAAAACGGATATAGATAATCAATGTAAAAATCATGACAATAAAATGGGGTGGCATAGATGAAAACTACAAGTAAAAAACCAGATAATTTTCAAGATTCATTAAAAAGAACCGGAAAACTGTTATTAGATGTATTCGTGGGAGTGGAAGAAATCCCTGATGAAAATGATATAAAGGCAACTGAAGAAATAGTAAAAACAGCATTTGCAAGTCAGGTGCTCAACGATTTTCTCCTCACTATCGGAAGGAGCAACTCGAAAAAATGGGGTATACTTGCCTGCACCGATGATGACACTTTTATTGATGGTTGGTACTATAACAGATTGAACTCCAATACAGATTACACGGATATAAAAAGTGTAGATATAATAAATTCAGTACTTGCCAAGTGGCAGAAGAAGGGCAAAAAAGCTGTCGGCATTGTCATTTCACATATGGAGAATGATGTACGTCCTACTTATGATGAAATTGTTTTTTCAAATTATTTCTTTAAAGCATTCGGCAATGAATCATTCTATCTTCCAATCATTATCAGCGACCCGGAAAATGGGTTTTACAAATTGTATTTGTATGTAATTAACAGAGAAAATGATGATCGGCTGATCGTGAGTCTGGATTATATTCTTAAATCGAACAGAGGATATAAGATCGTTGTAGGAGAACCGTATTCGCAAACTTATAGTATCAGTGAGCTTGATAATAGCTTTGAAAAAACAGATCTATAATTCTAATAGCAAGAGCTCTTGGCATCGGACGTATGTATCCAACTTATGCTGAGATGAGCATTAGCGAGTTAGACGCTGGGAATTATGATAAGCTGACTTGCCGTGATTGTTTTGAAATCAATCAGAAAGAATTAGCTAATTATAAAAAAGGATGTGCTCCACAATGACTTCACAAAAAATGATACTTTTCGACTACGGCGGAACGCTGATGTACGAGCCCGACTTCAACCCGCGCTGCGGCAACGAAGCCTTGTTCCGGCTTATCAAAGACAATCCCAACAATGTCACTCTCGACGAATTCACCGATTATCTCACCCGGCTTTTTGACGAGATCAGGGCTCTTCGGGGCGAGTATATCGAGATACACGAGCACCACTTTCTGAAATATCTCATCGACTATTTCGGGATAACTCTGACTGTGCCGGTCGAGTATGCAGAGATGGAAATGTTCAATGCGATAACCCACCCGGTGATAACTCCAGGTGCCGATTCTATGCTCGCATATCTTCGCAGTCACAACATAAGGACGGGAGTCATAAGCAATCTCTGCTGGTCGGGTGAAGCGCTATCCACAAGGCTTTGCAAGTCTTTTCCCGAACACCAATTTGACTTCATTATGACCTCCAGCGACTACATTTTCCGCAAGCCTGACAAACATATTTTTGAGTTGGCTGTCAGAAAGTCGGGTCTTTCTGCCGAGGATATCTGGTACTGCGGCAACGATCTTGCAGTGGATGTTGTCGGCGCACATCATGCGGGGCTGTTTCCAGTTTTCTATGACGACAGGACTGTACCCGGCGTGATACATGAAAAGAACGACAAATATACTATTGACGTTCCTCACCTGCATATTTCAAACTGGGGTGAGCTTACAGCGGAGTTGGACAGACTTATCAAGGGGCGGTGATAAAATGGAACTTGTAAAAGTGACCGAAAAAGTATATTACTATCCTTTTGAGAAGGAACGTGACCGCCCGATTCTCGGCTATGTTAAGGGTGAAAAAGACTGTTTAGCTATTGATGCGGGACACTCCAGAGCACACACTTTGGAATTCTACGCTGGTTTAGAAAAAGCAGGCTTGCCGCTGCCGTCTGTTACCGTATTAACTCATTGGCATTGGGATCATAGCTTCGGAATGTGGGCAACCAACGGTAAGTGTATTTCAAACGAAGCAACAATGAAACATCTCATGGAATTCAAGAAATGGTATTCGGAACACGGCACCGAGTCCTTCCTTTCTCTTGATGAATGTATCCGTAAGGAATACTCGGATTTGAAGAACAATCCCGTAATCATTACGGTACCAGACATTCTTTTTAATGATGAGATGTTGCTTGATGTCGGCAATTGTCCTATCCGTCTATTGCAGACCGAGTCTCCCCACACCGACGATTCAACGCTCATCCTGATAGAAAAAGAAAAGGTGCTTTTTATCGGCGATGCCGCAGGGGGCGTCTTTCCGACTTGGGAGAAAGACCCTGTGCTTTGCAATAAACTTGCAGATACGCTATCGGAATTGGATTTTGAAATATGTCTTGAAAGTCACCATTTCCCTCAGACAAAGCAGGAAATCATTGATGATCTGAGGTCGGTGTAGGTGATCGTGATGAAAGTAATAGATATTTACTCCAAAGGCGAATATCCTTCCAATGTCTTGTCAAACTTTTATAAAAACAGTTTTGTCGTTGACGGTATCAACTGTGCGTCTATGGAGGGCTTTTTACAGAGCTTGAAAGTGAAAAGTCCGGACAGGCAGAAACGTATCTGTCTCCTCAGCGGTATTGAAGCAAAGAATGCCCCTTGTTGGTATGAAATCATAAGATGGAAACTGACCGGAACATTATACTGGAAAGGCAAGCCGATAAGTAGGTCTTCGGATAAGTACCAGCGGTTGCTTGATAAAGCATATTTCAGCTTGTCTGAAAATGAGGACTTCCGAACAGCATTGAAAGACTCGATAGGATACAAGCTCTGTCATTATATCGGGAAGCATAATTCTAAGAAAACTGTCTTGACGGAGTATGAGTTTATATCTCGTTTGTATCGGCTTAGGAGACAAGTAATGAAGGAGTTAAATCATGAGTGAGAAAAACGGTTTTAAGGAGCAAGAAATAAAACGAACAGACAGAATATATGGTTGCCTTGTTGGTGGAGCCGCAGGGGATGCACTTGGATTTGCTATTGAATTCAGCGGCGAGGATACTATATTTGAAGAATACGGATCCAATGGGATAACCGAATACAAGCTGAATCCTTACACCGGAACAGCAATAATATCCGACGATACGCAAATGACCATGTTTACTGCACAAGGCATAATTGACACATATGAAGAAATAGGCGAAAAAAGATTTGATCCTAAAGTAAGACAGCATATCGCAAACTGCTATCAGGAATGGTTCTATACTCAGGGAAAACGGTTCGATAAAGAAAAGAATAAGGGAAAGTCATGGCTTTGCAGTATTCCTGCGTTGTTTGACAGACGAGCGCCCGGGAATACTTGTTTGTCTGCGCTCCTGCAAAGAAGTAAAACACCGGCTCCGAACGATTATATTGCAGATAAGATCAATAATAGCTGCGGCTGCGGCGGAGTAATGAGAGTTGCTCCTTTGGGATTTATTCCTTGTGATGATATAACACTTATTGATATGGAAGCTGCGCAGGCTGCGGCAGTTACTCATAGCCACTCGCTGGGCTATATCCCTGCGGCTATTCTTGCTCATATCATTCATAGGTGCATTTACCCTATTGAGAGACTCGGAAACTTGTATGATATAGTTGAGGAAGCACTTATGACTGCGCAAAGGTTATTTGCAGGTGATGAAAACCTTGATAAGCAGACGCAAATGCTGAGAGCTACTGTGGAGCTGTCGGAGAATAACAGTCCCGATCTTGATAATATCCATATTCTCGGCGAAGGCTGGGTCGGTGATGAAGCATTGAATATCGCTGTTTACTGTGCGCTGCGGCATAAAGATGATTTTTCATCGGGAATAATTGCGGCTGTTAATCACAAAGGTGACAGCGATTCGACAGGTGCTATTTGCGGAAATATTCTTGGCGCATACCTCGGGGAAAATGCGATAGAGGATAAATGGAAGAACAAGCTGGAGTTAAGACAGGTAATAGAAATGCTTGCAGGATATATTGCTTAGGTGTATTCAATGCAGATTGTTTGGATACTAAAGAAAGGGTCAGCAACAATGAGGTTTTAGGAAAAGAATATGACTTATATGCGGTGTTTTTCACAGCGGACTTTTGATCCCGGTATTTGAAACAGCAGTTGAAAGCGTTTGATTTGAACTAAATATATGGAAGTGGTGAACATATTGGCGGAACTGTATATCCATAAAAAGAATGTTGAAACAGTATTTGATCTGCTTGGTGAGCTTGAAAATGACATTACAAAGAGTATAGCATGGGCTTTTGTGAAATGTCCTGCTTTACTATCACTGGTGTTAAAAAATCTGCTGGGTATAGATACAGATACGCAGAAGGTAAATATTCAGTATCAGGTATATGAAAAAGATAAGGGAATCACCGATCTTGAAATAACCGATAATGAAAGCTTTTACATTGTGATCGAGGCAAAACGTGGCTGGATATTGCCCGAAAAAGAACAGCTAAATAAGTATGCTGAGAAAGAAGAATTTAACAATGACAGCATAAAACATAAGGCGATAGTATCCATGTCGGAGTGCTCAGAAGAATACGCTGCTACACACTTGCCACAGATTGATGTTCCTTTAAAGCATCTGTCATGGAAGAAGATATGTGAACTATCCGAAATGGCTATGAGGTATTCAAATAATTCGCAGAAGATCATATTAAAGGAATTAGAAAGGTACATAAAAAGGATCATGAGCACACAGAATAAGGATACGAATTGGGTTTATGTTGTTTCGCTGGGTAAAGGAAATGTTGAACTTAGTGATGCAACAGGAGAGCATCGCAGATTTGAGCTTACTTGGATAGATGTCGTGAAGAAGTATAACATGTATTTCTGTCCTATTGGTGGAACACGAGGGAGCTGGCCTCGTGAGCCTCTGAATTATATTGCTTTCAGATATGACGGTAAGTTGCAATCTATTCATCATATTGAGGGATACAAAATAGTAGATGAATTGCACTCATACATTCCGGAAATACCTTACACAAAAATGGACGTAAAGCACTATCTTTATGAGCTTGGTCCGGAAATCAAACCTATCAAAGAGGTCAAAACCGGAGATAGAATTAGAATGAATAACAGAGTATGGGCGCAGATAGACACTCTGCTTACTTCCGATACAATTTCCGAAGCTTATGAGATAAGCAAAAACAGAAAAGAGTAATATGGAGCCAACAATGTTTACCGATGACATCTCTCTCGCTCATAACGAGGACGAAGAAATAAAAGACAAAACCTACGAACGTGAGGTCATAACCTCAGCCGGCTGCACCGGCATGGACTTTCAGTCGGTCACCTTTGACGGCTGCCGCTTTATCGAGTGTGATCTCAGCAAGGCGAGCTTTTATGAGTGTAAATTTCTGCATTGTGACCTTTCAAACTGCAAGCTGCCGGATAGCTATTGGAAGGACTGCGAAATGGAAGGCTGCAAGTGCAAGGGTATTGACCTTACCAACAGCACTTTCAAGCAGACAACATTCAAAGATAACTCCTTTGTCTACGGGCTTTTCTCGGAGTGTACATTTGAAGGCAGCAGGCTTTCGAGCTGCGACCTGTCTAACGCCCTGTTTTCTCAAGTGGCTCTGCGACGGACAACAATATTCAGCGAGTGCCGTCTGACCCGTGCCGAACTTTTCAAGACAAGTCTGAAGGGTATCGACCTTTCCGATTGCGATATTTCCGGCATAGCTCTCTCGGACACATTTTATGAATTGCGTGGTGCAGAGGTGTCTTATGACCAGGCTGCGGAGCTGGCAGCATTACTTGGTGTCAAGATAAAATAGGGTAAGCGAATACAACTAAATGATAATGGGGACGAAATATAGCTCGTCCCCATTTTTGCGTTATAGTTTTTTTCTGCTCTTTTTAGCAGCCTGCTCCTTGCGCTGCCTTTCTTCCTCAACAAGTTTAGTGATATAGTCTCCCTGCGAAATCTCCGCATAAGTCTTAGCAATATCAGAGTAAACATCATACCGCTGCCGACAGCCTTCAAGGTTTTCCTTGAGGGCTGATATTTTTTTATTTAGATTATTGGTTTTCTCACGCAGACGGTCAATATCCGCAAGCGTGTGAATATCGTTACTTTCCATAGCTTGCCTGCAAACCGTCATTTGAAGCTGTTCCGAAGCGGATAGCTTGTCCTTTTCCGAAAGCGTTTTGTAAAGCTGCGCCTGTTCCCATAGGCTCACTAAGCGGTTGTGTTCCTCAATGTAGTTGTTTATCTCCTGCCGCTGTTTTTCATAATCAACTCTGAGCTTACTGATTCTGCTCTTCAAATCTCCGATAGAAACGATTCTATCCTTATTGATGACAGATAGTTGTGCCGACAGCTTGTAAACATCAAGATCGTTATCGGCAGAGTATTCTGCTGTGACGATTTTCTTTCTTTGTACCTTTTTACGTTGCTCCGCAAGTATACGAACATCACCGATGACAGCGACATACGCCGCCCTTAACTGCGATTTACTATCCATGCTGGGAGTGGCTCCAGCACCTACCTCACGATAGATAATTCGAGTGTTAAGACTATCCTCGGTGTATTCCTCACCAAGCGTTTTAGTGCGGACAAAGCGTTCCTGCCCGAGGGCTTTGATCGAGATATACTTGCCACGCTTGACTTCATAGCCATGTTCTTCAAGAGCCTGCAACAGCTCATCAAGTGAATTGACATTAGGTATCAGTTTGTCTATCTCTTGACGTATCTGCTCTTTCCACGAAGCACCTTTCTTATTCTGACTCCATTCATAATAGCTTACTGAGCGCCCCTTATTTTCAAAGTTGAGCGCAGGCGTAATACCAAACGCCCGGCACACACCATTGACTGTTTCACGAGCCTGACGGAGTGTAGAACGGTTGGCATAATATTTCTGCCCGGATAGCGAATACGAATTAATTATCACATGGCAATGTGTATGGCTGCGGTCAACGTGCGTAGCAATGACCGCCTGCACTTCATCACCAAAGTTCTTTTTGACAAACGCTTTAGCTATCTTCAAAGCGAGTTCCGGGCTGACATTTTCCTCGTCTGCAAAGCTCATCACATAATGGATAGCCTTGACTGTTCCCTTGCCGGTAAGCGGCGGAGGGCTGTTGTATTTGTCCCTTGCAAAGTGTTCGTAAACAGTTTTCATCTGCAAATATGCGTCATGAGCATTGGTGGTGCAATTCAGAGAAGTCGTTAGCACGGTGTCCTCGGTCTTGTCGGGATTCAGTATGTACCTTAAACTTTTTTCCACTGTAGTGTGGATACAAATTGACTTAACATATGGCACAAGGA
>ERZ842401.6930-NODE-6930-length-11845-cov-5.920950_pt1 | contig 11845 bp, 15 predicted proteins | sample MGYA00521270_ERZ842401 | MGnify/ENA primary metagenome ERZ842401 (study PRJEB31892, sample SAMEA3878208) | bioreactor metagenome | biome: Moose rumen | place: Sweden | collected 2011-10 | study: EMG produced TPA metagenomics assembly of the PRJEB12797 data set... | reverse complement strand
ATATAAAAAGTAGACATCTCTTTTTATGAGTGTCTACATTTATTATATCAGTCTAGATTTAAATCTCTTTTTATTTTGATGTTACTTTGTAATCTTTTTCTAAAGGTTTTACTACAGCGTTAACTGCCTCATCTAAACTAGCATAGCCATAAGTGTATGAAGACTTATTTTCATTAAAATAATACTCTGGTGCGTTTAGAGTTGGGTTTTTCCATTTACTGAATTCGTCTAATTTTATATTTTCATAAACTAATGGAATAAATACAGTATAACGATTTTCTTGATGAAAGAAATCATGATAATAAGCTTTATAAATTGAAACAATTACATTAGCACTATCATCATCTTTACCAGCAACATATACTTTTTCTCTTTTTAAGTCACCATCCATACTATATGAATGATAAGCATCATTGACACCTTCACCAGTACGATTAATTTTAGAAACTGCTTTGTTATCTAAACCTTCATAATCATTATTAGTTAATTCACTTATATCGGATATATAAACTTTTTTTGTTTCTGTTTCACTTTCAACAAACTCATCTTCAAATTTATTATTGAAATCGTTTTTAGTACTGGTAAAGCTATAAATCATTATTCCACATATTCCAGCAAATACTAGAAATGCTAAAACACTAAAAACAATATGACTTCCAATAAATACTTTTGAAAAAGCTTTAAGAGGTTCTTCTAACTCACTTAAGTTAAATTGCTCAGCAATATCTTCAACATTTGTTTTTTCGTCCCTTTCGATTTCGAATGCTCTATGACAATATTCACACTTACAAGATTTAGCAGTTTCACTAAATTCTAAACTACCTCCACAATTAGGACATTTCTTCTCGATTAATTTCAATTTTCATCACCCTAATCAAATTATAGCATCAAATAAATTATAAAACTAGACATTTTGATACATATTTGTTATAATACATACGAGTATTTTAAATACTCCTTGCTATCAATAGATAGCCATATGTCCAAAAGGAGGTGCAAGAATGACTAAATACGAAATTATGTTCATTGTAAGACCAGATATGGAGGAAGCTGAAATCAAGAATACAGCTGAAGCTATGAAAAAGGTTTTAACAGATGCAAAAGCTAATATTTTAGAAGAAAAGTCAATGGGACAAAAAGAATTAGCTTATGAAATTAATAAGTATAATACAGGATATTATTATTTATTAGTAGTAGAAGCTTCAAAAGAGGCAGAACAAGAATTTAATAGAGTTGCTAGAATCAATGAGAATCTACTTCGTCATCTAATTGTAAAAGTAGAAGAATAATAAAAAAGAGGTAAAGTTATGAATAAAGTTTTTTTAATAGGAAGATTAACAAGAGATCCTGAATTAAGATATACAGGTAATAATACTGCAGTTGCTACATTTTCACTTGCTGTAAATAGAAATTTTTCAAATCAACAAGGAGAAAGAGAAGCTGATTTTATTAACATAGTAGTTTGGAGAAAACAGGCTGAAAATGTAAAAAATTATTTAAGCCAAGGTAGCCAAGTAGCTATTGATGGTAGAATTCAAACAAGAAGTTATGATGATAAAGATGGTCAAAAAAGATATGTAACAGAAGTAGTAGCTGATAATGTTGAGTTTTTAGGATCAAAAAATTCCTCAAATAACAATTCAAATGGATCACGTAATGAAGAACCTACACCATATGACTTTGGTGATACAAAAGAGCCAAAGGGAACTGATGTAGATAGTAATCCATTTGCTGATTTTGGTTCAAGTATCGAAATTAGTGATGATGAATTACCATTCTAAAAAGGAGGGAAACAATGGCAGAATTCAATCGTAAAAAGAAAAAAGTATGTGCTATGTGTACTGGAAAAACAGTTGATTATAAAGATGTTGAGACTTTAAAAAGATATACTAACGAAAAAGGAAAAATAGTTCCTAGACGTGTAACAGGAAACTGTGCATTACATCAAAGATTTATTTCAAAACAAATTAAAAGAGCACGTGCAATAGCATTAATGCCTTATTCAAGATAAAATTATATATTTTATCTTTTTTTTTGTTTAATATTGAAAAAGCATTCTAAAAATAGTATACTTTATTATAGTAGGAGAGTTTAGGATGAAAAGTAAAAACAAAAAGACAATTATGGTTATTTTGTTAGTAGTTTTATTATTAGTGATTAGTATTGGATATGCAGCTTTGCAATCAAATTTAACTATAACAGGAACTACTGGAATTAGTAACACTAAATGGGATATCCATTGGGAAAATGTTCAAATCACAAGTGGAAGTGTAAGTACAAGTACGGCTGATAAAGCTACTATAGATAGTTCAAAAACAACAGTAAATTATAATATTGCATTGGCTAACCCAGGCGATTTTTATGAATTCACGGTTGATGCTGTAAATGATGGTACAATTGATGGTATGGTTTCAACTGTTACTTCTAAACTAAATGGAACTACAATTACGACTTTGCCTGAGTATTTGCAATATGAAGTAAAATATGCAGATGGTTTAGCAGTTCATGAAAATCATCTTTTGGAAGCAGGTGCAACAGAGTCATACCGAGTTAGAGTAGCTTTTAAAAGAGATATAGATGCTTCACAATTACCAACAAGTGTTCAAACTCTAAATTTAAGTTTTTCAGTTGTATATCAACAAGCTAACGATAATGCAGAGTCAGTACGAGATTACTTATATCGTTCTAATGATAATGTAGTAAGCATTGGAGATTCTTCATCAACATTAGGAACAACTTATACAAGTTATGAAGGCTTAAATAGTGTTGAAAACACAACAGTTTTCTTAAGACATAAAGTAAAAGACGGTGTTGTTCAGACTTCGGAAGTTGGTTTCATTTATAATGGTAATGCATATTACATTACTGGTGGAGTAAATGAATCTGCAGATGAGGAGAGACCTATTTATACAGCAAATGTAGCAGCCATTAATAGCACTGGTGAAACAACCTGTACAGCTACTTCTACACGTTGTATTTTTAATAGATCAGGGACAACAGCTTATGCCACTCCAAATGGACAAGTATATGCCACTGCAAATGGTTTTAGATGTGATATAACGGTTGATGGTAGTTCATATTGTCATTAATAATATAAAAAAATATAAAGAAAGGCCAAAATCTATGATATGGTCTTTTTTTTAATATCATTTAATTAGACAAATATATGAATATATTATATAATAATAATGAGTTCTTATAGGAGGAATTATGAGTATAATAAATGAAAGAAAAAAAATAAATAAAGCAATAAACAAAGCCAGAAATGTGTTTTTAATGGCTCATAAAGATCTAGATTTAGATGCTCTAGGTAGTTCTATTGGAATGTATATGCTCTTAAAAAGACGTAAAAAGAAATGTTATATAATAATTGATGATAAAACACATGAACCTGGTGTTGAAAAAGTTTTAAGAGAATTAGATGGTGTTATTGAAGTATTAAAAAGTGAAAATATTGATGAATATTTAGCTCCTAATGAAAATAAAAATCTCTTGATAGTTTTAGATACTAACAAAAGTGAATTAGTTCAAGCTCCAGATTTGTTAAAGAAATTTACTAGTAAATTAGTTATCGATCACCATGATTTGGGAAAAACATCTATTAAAGATGCTATTATGATTAATGACAACAAAGTATCAAGCGCTTGTGAAATGGTAACAAATTTAATTGAATACTATGATGTTGAAATAGATTCATATTATGCAACTATTTTATTATCAGGAATAGTTTTAGATACCAATAACTATACTCTAAATACAACAGCAGAAACATTTTATACATCATATTATTTGACATCATTGGGTGCAAGTGCTAAAAAAGTTCAGTATTTGTTAAAACAAGATATTGAGGAATATACTGAACGACAAAAACTAATGGCTGCGATTGAAACATTAGATGGAAAAGTAGCTTTTACAAAAGCAACACAAAATACAATTTATCGAAGAGAAGATTTAGCTAAAGTAGCAGAAACATTACTATTCTTCAATAATATTGAAGCTTCTTTTGTAGTAGGTAGAATTGGTAAGAATACAATAGGAGTAAGTGCTAGAAGTCTAGGAAGCTATGATATTTCAAAGATACTAGTTAAATTAGGTGGCGGAGGAGATGCTTATAGTGGAGCAGCTAAGTTTGAAGATAGTACTGTTAATAAAGTATCTCAAGAAGTTAAAGCAATAATCAAAGAAGAAGGCGAGTAAAATGGAAGTAATTTTTATTAAAGATTTAAAAAATCAAGGTAAAAAGGGACAAATAAAAAATGTGAAAGATGGTTATGCAGAAAACTTTTTAATAAAAAATGGATATGCAGTAAAAAAGACAAAAGAAAATTTAGCTAAGTTAGAGCATGAAAAAGCAAAGAAATCTAAAGAAGATGCTTTAAATAAGGAAAATGCTCAAAAAATGTCTGAAAAGCTAGCAAAAGAAACTTTAGAATTCAAAGTAAAAACTGGTGTTGGTGATAAAGTCTTTGGAAGTATAAGTGTTAAACAAATCAAGGATGAATTAGCCAAAAAAGGTTATGTAGTTGAGAAAAGTATGATAGATATTGATGGGGCAATCTCATCATTAGGTTTTCATAATGTTAAGATTAATCTTTATCAAGATATTGTTGCAAATATAAAAGTTCATGTAATAAAGTAGAGGTGATAAGATGCCAACTAAGGTATTACCACACAATTTAGAAGCAGAACAAGCTGTTTTAGGCTCTTGTTTCTTGTCAAAATATGCTGTTCAGAAAGCATCTGAAAGTTTATTACCAGAATCTTTTTATAGTGAGAAAAATGGTAAAATATTTTCAGCTATGACTACTTTATTAGATGAAAATACACCAATAGATGTTACAACAGTAACAAGTCTTCTTCAAAAGAAAAATGAATTAAGCTCAGTTGGAGGAGTGGAATATTTAACAGAAATATTAAATTATGTACCAACTGCAGCTAATATAGATTTTTATCTTCAAAGTGTTGAAGAATCTGCAATTTTAAGAAATTTAATAGAAACAGCAACAGAAATAGCTTCTGATGGATATAGAACTGACGAAACAGTTAATGAAATCCTAGATAATTCAGAAAAAAAGATACTTAATATTGTTAAGAAAAGAACAAGTACAGAATTTAGATCAATTAAAGATGTAGTTGCAAAAGTTCAAGAAGACTTGGAAACTTTATCTGAACAAAAACGTGAAATAACAGGATTAGCTACTGGTTGGTATGATTTTGATAGAATTACTACCGGATTGCATGAAAATGAATTAATAATTTTAGCAGCAAGACCAGCTGTAGGAAAAACAGCTTTTGCCTTAAATATAGCTACTCATGTTGCTATGTCACAAGATAAGTCAGTTGTTCTATTCAACTTAGAAATGAATGCTGAACAACTTGCGATGCGTATTTTATCTTCATTGGGTCAAGTTGATGGGTTTAAGTTAAGAACAGGTAATTTATTAAATCAAGATTGGAAAAGAATTAATGAAGCAGCTGCTCAATTGTCTTCTTCTAACTTGATAATTGAAGATACTTCAGGAATTACTATTGGTGAATTAAGAGCTAAATGCCGTCGATTAGCTAGTAGTGAAAAAGGCTTAGCATTAATAGTTATCGATTACTTACAATTACTTTCTGGAGGAAAGAATTATGGAGCTAATCGTCAACAAGAAGTCTCAGATATTTCAAGAAGTCTAAAAACATTGGCTCTTGAATTAGGAGTACCTATTATTGCCCTTTCACAATTGTCACGTAGTGTTGACCAAAGAGAAGATAAAAGACCGGTGTTAAGTGATTTAAGAGATTCAGGTTCAATTGAGCAAGATGCCGATATTGTAACATTCTTATATCGAGATGATTATTATAAAAATGAAGTTTCATCCACAGTAGATGATAATAGTATAATTGAAGTCAATATTGCTAAGCATCGTAGTGGACCTACTGCTAAAATAGAATTACTATTTAAGAAAAACACTTCAACGTTCTTGAATTTAAGAAAAGAAATGAAAAATACGGAGGAAAAAACAAGTGAATAGAAATATTAAAATTGTAATGACAATACTTTTATTATTTTCACTAGTAGTTACTATGGGTTTTACTAATATTAATAATGAGCCTCATACTGTTTATAGAGTATATTTAAAAGGAAAATCATTAGGACTTATTAAGTCAAAAACTTCTTTCGAAAACTACATAGATAAGAAACAAGATGAGATTAAGAGAAAGTACAATGTTAAGAAAGTATATGTTCCTACTGATTTGGATATAGAAAAAGAAATAACTTTTAGTAATGAATTAAAAACAAATAAAGAAATTTATGATGAAATAAAAGATGTTTCACCTTTTACAATAGATGGATATGTTGTTAAAATCAGAGGTTTAGAAACAAAAGATGAGAAAGGAAAAACTATAAAACCAACAGTTCAAAAAATCTATGTTGTAAAAAAAGAAGTTTTTACTAATTCTATAGAGAAAACTGCTAAATCATTTATTTCAGCTGAAGATTATGAAAATTATGCTAATGATACACAAAAAGAAATAGAAGATACTGGTAAGATAATTGAGGCAATCTATATTAAAAATAAGATTACTATTAAAAGAACAAAAGTACCAGTTGATAAGCAAATCTATGAAACAGAAGACGATTTAAGTAAATATTTGTTATTTGGAACAACAAAAGATCAAGCTAAATATACTATAAAAGATGGAGATACTATTGGTGATGTGGCTTTTAATAATAAAATATCAGTTAATGAGTTTTTAATTGCTAATCCAGAATTACAAGATGAAAACAGTTTACTATCACCAGGTCAAGTAGTAACACTAGGTATTTTAAAACCTCAATTTAGCTTGGTTGAAGAAGATCATGTTGTAAAAAGAGAACAAAAAAAATATAATACAGAAACTAGATATGATAATAATCAACTAGTTGGTTACGAAAAAGTTCTTCAAAAAGGTATCGTAGGAGAAAATAAAGTTACTCAAAAAGTGCAGAAAATCAATGGTGAAACTGTAAACGCCGTAACAACCGCAACAGAAATTATTAAAGAGCCAGTTAGTGAAATAATCATTAAAGGTGGTAAGAAATCAAGCTACTCAGAATACTATGGTGGCGGTTATGGTACTGTAGTTGCCACTAGAGGACAATGGGGCTGGCCTGCATCATGTTCAAGTATTTCAAGTCCATTTGGTTGGAGATGGGGAGTACTTCATGATGGTACAGATATTAATGGTTGTGGTTATGGATCTAATATTTTTGCCGCTCAATCTGGTACTGTAGTACAATCGTCATACAAATATGATAATGGTCAATTTATTACAATAGACCACCATAATGGATATTATTCAATGTATGCCCATTTATGTAATGGATGCCGCTATGTAAATGTTGGTGACTATGTTGAAAAAGGACAAGTTATAGGTGGAATGGGACAAACTGGTTTTGCAACAGGAGTTCACTTACACTTTGCCATTTGGAGTGGTTATCCATATCGTGGAGGCGTAGCACTAAATGCTATGAATTTCTATTAAAATGAAGTTTAAAGTTATCGCAAGCGGCTCAAAAGGTAATTGTACAATTGTGTTATGTGATAAAACTAATTTAATAATAGATATGGGAATTTCTTACTTAACTTTAAAGAAGAGTTTAGAAGAAAATTCCCTTTCTTTTACTGATTTTTCTGGTATTTTAATAACCCATTGTCATAATGATCATATAAAAGGTCTATCAGCTCTTTTAAGACACACTAAATTAAATGTTTACATTCCAGAGGAAATGTATGAAAGCTTAAAAGAATATGTTGATAAAGATAGATGTATCTTTATCGGAGATAAATTCAATATTAATGATGTTAATATTGAATTGATTCATACTTCTCATGATACTCCTTATTCAGTAGGATTTATTATAGAATATTTAAATAAAAGTTTAGTTTATGTCACTGATACAGGTTATATAAATAGGAAATTTTTAAATAAAATGATAGATAAGAATGCTTATATAATCGAAAGCAATCATGATGAAGAAATGTTAATGGATGGTCCGTATCCTAGATTTTTAAAAGAAAGAGTTATTAGTGATAAAGGACATTTATCAAATAGAACTACCGCATCATATTTAAAAAAGATAATAGGTAAAAATACTAAAATTGTAGTATTAGCCCACTTAAGTGAAAAAAACAATACTGAAGAAAAAGCAATCGAGGCAATGCATGAAGTAGGTATTAATGATAAAGTTATAATTGAAATAGCTAAACAATATGAGGAATTACCAATAATAGAAGTACAATAATTAAGAAGAAGGAATAATATGTTAAAAATAATAACAGTAGGGACAATTAAAGAAAAATATCTAAAAGAAAAATTTGAAAAATATAAAAAAAGAATTTCTAAGTATACAAATCTAGAAATAATTGAACTAAAAGATGAAGGACTAGTAGAATCAACTAAAGCCATGGAAATTGAAGCTCAAAAAATAGAAAAACATCTCAGTAGTAAAGATTATTTAATTACTTTAGAAATAGAAGGCAAAGAATATACTTCACCAGAATTTGCTGAAAAGATAAGAACTATTTTAATAGAAAATAGTAATATAACATTTGTAATTGGTGGAAGCTATGGCTTGGCTGAGAGTATTAAAAACAAGGCCAATCTTCATTTATCTTTTTCAAAACTGACTTTTCCTCATCAATTATTTAGAGTAATTCTTTTAGAACAAATATATAGAGCATATAAGATAAATAATAATGAAAGTTATCATAAATAAAAGAGGTGGCATATGATAGGTAATGATTGGGATAGTATTTTAAAGGATGAATACCAATTAGAGTATTTTCAAAAACTCTTAGAATTTATAAAAAAAGAATATAAAGAAAAGACTATTTATCCAAAACAAAATGAAGTTTTTAATGCTTTCAGGCATACGTCTTATAAAGATTTAAAAGTAGTTATTTTAGGTCAAGATCCCTATCATGGACCTAACCAAGCAGAAGGATTATCTTTTTCAGTAAGTAATTCAGTATTAAAGCCACCATCATTGCAAAATATTTTTAAAGAGATAGAGTCTGATTTAGGGATTCCTTTTCCTAAAAGTAATTCTCTAAAACCTTGGGCTAGCCAGGGAGTATTATTGCTTAATGCAGTTCTTACTGTTGAAGAACATAAACCAACATCTCATAAGGACAAGGGGTGGGAGACTTTTACTGACGATGTAATCAAAAAAATAAATGAAAAAGAAGAACCTGTAGTTTTTATTCTTTGGGGAGCTTATGCCAGAAACAAAAAAAGTTTAATAACAAACCCAAGACATTTTATAATAGAATCAGCTCATCCATCACCTTTTTCTGCAAGAAATGGATTTTTTGGAAGTAAACCATTTTCTAAAACAAATGAATTTTTACGAAAGAATGGTATTAAAGAAATAGATTGGAGAGTTGAATAGTGAAGAAATTTATTAATAGTATTTCTGATTATTATTTAATATTTTGTAGCTATGCACTTATAGGATGGCTATATGAAGTTTTCTGGATGTGGTTTGTAGTTCCACCATATCACTTTGTAAATAGAGGTGTTTTGCTAGGACCTTTTCTTCCAATTTATGGATTTGGAATGCTAATATTATTATTTATGTTAGATAAATTTATGAAGAAAAAGCATAAAGTGACTGAAACTTTATACTTATTAATTTCTAGTATAGTAGTAGTAACATTTGTTTATACAACAATTATTGAATATGCAACTCCTAAGATTTATCATGTAAGTGACTACCTAAGCCAATATGGTGTGGGTTTAATTATTACTAATTTAATTGTTTTTGGAAGTGTCTATTTCCTTATAAATAGAAAGAAATCAAAGAAGCTAAGAAATTTAGATACTACTGTAATACTAGTATTTTTATTAATATGGATTATAACTACAGTAATTGAATATGTATCACATTTTGTAATGGATAAGTGTTTTCATATTATGTTATGGAATTATTCCAAAGATTTTTTAAATATAAATGCTAGAGTAAATTGGGATGCTTCTAGAAATTTTGCAATTGGAGGGACCCTATTGTTATATACAGTTCAGCCTCAAATAAATAAAGTATTAAAGAAGATATCTAGGTCAAACAAAATAGCAATTAGCTTAATAATTGGAATCCCAATGGTGTTAGATTTTATCTTTCATGTAATATTTAAAGTAATATAAAAATATCCACAAATCTGTGGATATTTTATTTTGATTGTGCTTGCACAGCTGTTATAGCAACTACACCAACTATATCACTAGCTGAACAGCCTCGTGATAAGTCATTAATTGGAGAAGCAATGCCCTGAGTAATAGGACCATAAGCTTCAGCTTTAGCTAATCTTTGGACTAATTTATAACCAATATTTCCAGCATCTAAATCTGGGAATATCAAGACATTAGCATGTCCAGCAACTTCACTATCTGGAGCCTTGCTTTGTGCTATTTCTGGAACAATAGCAGCGTCTAGTTGAAGCTCTCCATCAATTTTATATTGCGGAAATCTTTCTTTAGCTAATTTAGTTGCTTCTACGACTTTATCAACATCTTGATGACTTGCACTACCCTTAGTTGAATGAGAAAGCATTGCTACAATTGGCTCTTCTTGAACTAATAATTTGAAACTATCAGCACTACTAGCAGCTATAGAAGCCAATTTTTCACTATCAGGGTTCTGTTCTAAGCCACTATCAGCAAAGATAAATGTACCATGTGAACCAAAATCACAATTAGGAACAATCATTAAGAAAAAAGCAGAAACTAAATCTACATTAGGTGCTGTTTTTATTATTTGTAATGCTGGTCTAAGTGTGTTAGAAGTAGAATGACATGCACCAGAAACAGCACCATCAGCTCTACCATCTTTTATTAACATACAGGCAAAATACATATAGTCTTCTAACATCAATCTTCTAGCTTCTTCTAAAGTCATACCTTTTTCTTTACGAAGTTCAAATAATTTATTAGTAAGATCTTCAGTTAATTCTGAATTCTTAGGATCAATAATAGTAGCTTTATCTAGATTAAAGTTAGTATTATTAATTTCATCACTATTACCAATAATAATTAAATCAGCAATATCTTCTCTTAAAATAATCTCGGCAGCTTCTAATACTCTATTATCCATTGATTCAGGTAGAACGATTGTCTTTTTATCATTTTTAGCTCTATTTTTAATAGATTCAATAAAATTCATATACTCATCTCTTTCATTTTTGATTTAAAATCTCAAATATTTCTCTTTTTTCATTATTATAGAATTCTAACTTTTTATACTTTTTTATTAAGGCTAATAAAGAAGATGGAAATGAAACTACTAATCGATTAAATTCAACAACAGAATCATTATAATATTTAATAGCTCCTACAATATCTTCTTCATTATCATTTAAGTCTTCTAAAATCTTAACTAATGAATCACTCTTTAATAGTTTTTCATTTTCATCAAGAGTTTTAAACAATTCATTATAAACATTTTTTAGAAGATCGTTCTTTTCAAAGTTATTAAGTTCATTAGTACACTTATCTAAACTTTCTAAAAACTCTTTTGTTTTTAATTCTTTTTTTACAATTGGAACAGTTCTTGAAAGTAAATCCTTCTTTTTTTCTAAATAAATATCAATATCTTCTTCAGCTTTATCTATCTTAATAATAGTTAATTGGAATCTATTATTAATAATAGTAAAAATAAAAGCTAATAAAGAAATAATAACAAATATTAATAAAATGGTCTCCATATAATACCTCCGTACTATTTAAATTATATCAAACTAATTGTTATTATACAATAAAAAGAGTCTTAAGACTCTTTACTGTAAATGGAAATATTAAGTGTCCACACATCTTATTACCT
>ERZ842401.6928-NODE-6928-length-11847-cov-4.253901_pt1 | contig 11847 bp, 15 predicted proteins | sample MGYA00521270_ERZ842401 | MGnify/ENA primary metagenome ERZ842401 (study PRJEB31892, sample SAMEA3878208) | bioreactor metagenome | biome: Moose rumen | place: Sweden | collected 2011-10 | study: EMG produced TPA metagenomics assembly of the PRJEB12797 data set... | reverse complement strand
CTATCGCAATTTCATACGTCTATCGCAAATAATATCCCTCCTTCGTATGCCCATTTCTTGCTAACCACCCACAACCCATCCCCAATGTCCACTACTATCCTCCCATCGTTTACCTCCACAACGTCCAATCCAATAAAATTAGAAAGTTTATCTTCCCTTATCCCTGCGACAGGGACATACCCTGCGTCCATATAAGCCTTTAAGTTCATACGTCCTGACCGTCCCATAGTGCAGCACTGACAGAATTAGGAGGAAGATTAGGAGGTGTGGGGAAGTTCTTTGCACGCTTTGCCTCCCAGTCCTTGCTCGTCCCGTCCTCTTCTTGCTTAACAAGAACGCGCGGGGACCCTCCGTCTCGCAGATAGCAATCCCAGTACCCGTCGAACGTCTTTAGCAGCCACTTTACACCCCATTTACTACTTTCCCCTATCTTTATCATTGCCTTTGTAGGATACTCCCCATCCCACACCGAGCCATCTTCCCTGTATACCCTCTCACTTTCCTTTACTTCCTCCCCACTTCCCCTATACACAATCTTTTTCAGATTAGATTGGATATGGGTGTTAGTGATGAAGGAGAGAAGGGTAGCATAGTTAGCACGACAATCCCGCAGCGTGAAAGGGATGGGGGAACGAGGGATGTGAAGAAGGTTGCGAAAGTGAGTAATGGCAGCATTGAGTTCTATTTCATCTTCCCCCTCCATCGCCTGTAATATCTTATGAAAAGCCATATACCTATCCTGTCGCCCCGCCGACCTCTTGTTTACCCCAGGGACTTTCACGGTAGGACTATGACAGAGCGCATAGCAATACTTTCCGCCTTTCCACACATTCTCCCATCCTTCCTCATTCGCTCCTTCCCAGCAGAGCAATATGTAGCCATCTGGCTCTGTGGGGAGAGGGAAAGGAGGAAAAGGTATATTGTGAAGGGCAAGCATTTCAGAGGGGCGACAGTAGTTTCGGAATACTACTCCTGCCTCAATTCCCCTGTTGTGTAGCCATCTCCTTGCCGCCTGCTCCCATGCAGGGAACAGGGTAGGAGGGACATACGAGGGGTCAAGACGAACGAGCATCTTGTTTTCCGAGAAATGCCTAGCAATAATACCTGCTGGAAGTTCTATGGGGAAATTGTGGCGGTCGCATAACCAACCATCCTCCCCGATTTTCCTTAGCTGCAACCCATACCTTCTGGCCCATCTTCTTAGACTTGCGTCTGACCTTACCATAGCAATTACCTCCATTACAGTTATGTTACTTACGCGATGTTTTTCTATACCATAGCAATTACCTCCATTACAGTTATGTTACTTACGCGACGTCTGACCTTACCTCCATCGTTATCAAAATTACGCGACGTCTTTTTATATCTTAGCAATTACCTCCATTTATCTTAGCAATCTGCTATCAAAATTACGCGACGTCTTTTTATATACCATATCAATATCTTAAAAACCTGTTATTGTATCTTTTTCTTCGCAATCTGTTATCTAAATTACGCGATGTTTTTTGTATCGTTTGTAAACTTTTATTGTGTTTTTGTCAATACTAGTCAATACAGCTGTATCTTTTGTATAGTACGCTAGCAATGAACAGTAACGCAAATGCGCTTTTATGTGCTCATAAGTATAATTTCCTTGTAATTTGTTGCGATTATTTTTATGCAATAATCACCAAATTAGAAATTAACTGTTTGTATTCGATATTTCGTCGAATTAGTAAAATCATTTGTATGAGATAGAGGGAGTTAACTTAATCGCGGGATTTTTTGTTTAGTATGATTGCTAGTAATATGACTAGCAAACTACATTACAAATGCCCGTCATAAGCTAGAGATAGTGAAAAGTATGAAATTTCAAAATATTTTATGCGCGTTTGCATCGAATTAACTTTTTTTTACTTAATAATAATTAAGGGTTTTTTTGGGAGGAAGAGTAAGTTTAGAACGTTTTTTATGCGTGTGTACTAGTAATTATAGTTGTATGTATGCTAGTGATGAAGGGGAAAAATTTTGTGTTCATCTTAGAAATGTGTTATGAGAGCTATATATGGTTGCCTTGACGCGCAATGCTTCTATAAATTCGTAAGATATTGCCATCATCTCATTAAAAAGTTTTTTAGCAATTCGTCATGTTCACGCTCGTTAACTTTATTCGTAACTCTATATCTGCAAAAGAATTACGTCATAGCATTAAAAGTAGATTTTAGTGAACCCTTATATCAGGCGATTTTCAAAAAATAATCAAAAGACAAGAAATCAAAAAAAGCGAAATTTTAAAATTTTTTGTTGAAATAATTTTATACGAGGTAGATATTATACAAAAATATGATATATACTGTATACTCCCCTCGTGTATTGCTACTGCTACATAGCTAAAACGCTTGCTACTACATTGCTAAAATGCTCGCTAATGCGTCTAGAAAGCTCGCTATTGCGTCGAATTGCAAAAGACGATAACTTTATCGAATTTTTTAAATCGACGCAAAATAGCGTGCTTCTCGCTGTTTTGATACTAAAATAAGATATGTCAAAGAACAAGGCTCTTGGCTCTTAAGGCTCTTTTGCTCTTAAGGCTCTTTTGCTTGGCTCTTAAGGCTCTTTTGCTCTTAAGGCTCTTGGCTCTTAAGGCTCTTTTGCCTGAAGAAACATAGCTTTTAGCACCTTATACAGTACCCTGCTATCTATAACCTTGAATTCATTGCCATTGATGACTACCACATCGCCCTTAAGTTGCACATGGTTTTCCCACTTATTGACAGAAAAATCATAACACTTGCCCTCTTTAGTCCAAAACTCTTCATCTTTATAGGGTTCCCATAGTATTTTTGCTACGGCTTCCCAGTCATACCGTTCTAAATCGTCTCTACACCTTTGAAACTCGTCGGCATCCAGTATAATTTTTTGCCCTTCTTCCGGAATTCCGACAAGTTTTACTAGTCCCGCGCCTGTTTCCCAGACGTCATTCCCATGATATTTCAAAATCCTTGTGACCATATCCGATTTTTCTCCCATATTTGCTTAGCCCCGCTTCCCGTGTACCGAGTTACCTCGCCAAAGGGGTTACTCACTACACATTCATACTGCCCATTGGGTGCTATCACAAGCTCCCATTTATTGCCTTTGCTAAAAAATGCCATGCTTCTTACCTCCCCGTGCCTGTCTTATAGGCACGCCACATTTTCGGCAACCAATTATCTACAAGTACCTTAGATACCTTTTGCGTAAGACCTATTGGCTTATTACGCACTCTAAAAACTAGGTGTTTTACCGCGCTTAGTACATCTATTGTGGGCACTCCCAGTGATAAATCTTGCCACATACAGGCTATTGCCTTTGGGTCTATGTCACAATAGTTTCTATTCGATTGGAATTCCCTTGCGTATCTGTATGTTACGGTGGGAATATTTACCTGTTTTGGGGGCGACGGGAAAGGGTCAATAGGTACCTTACGCCGTAGCACCGTAGCCAGTATGTAGTTTTTTACCTGCACATACTGCAATTCGTCCTTGCATATTGCAAAGTACTCTAAACAGTACTTTGTAAATCGCCCTCTATCCATCGCAACCCTTACCCTCGTCGCTGTCATATTTCCTCTTCCTGAAAACAGCTGCGCTGTTTTCGGCGCGCCGAAAACAGCGCGCTGTCTTTGCTTAGTCCTCCCCCTCTTCATCATAATCATCATCATCATCATCATCAGTACATTTGCTAAAATCAAACGTACGTCTATCCTTATTTAATTTGATGTTGTGGGCTTCGCAATACTTTAGTACTTTTTTCATGCTAAAGTTGTCATAGCGTAAAACTAGTGACATGATGTCATCGCTACGCTTAATTACAAAGCGCTCTCGTGTCTCACTTTCGCTTATTAGCGAGCACAACATATTAGTGAAATCGTTAAGACTATCTAGGAGTAAGTCTGCGTCTGTTTCCAATAATTTATCTAAAAACTTGTCAATACATTGTGCACGATTGTAACGGGTACGAGCACGAGAGTACTTAAGTTTCCTTCTTAGCGCTTTGTTTTCGGCGCTATTTCTGGTTTTTTGCTTGTCGTACTCTCTCTTTACGTTGTCAAAGAGAGAGGTAGCGGTGGAAACTGCTGTCTGAAGTTTTTGAAAGTTTGTCATAGTGTGGTCTCACTCGTCAAGTTATTTTATTTGTTTGCAATTTCTTGCAACGCAAGCTCGTTTTGCAACTCAAAAAATCAACTTAACTATAGATAATGTATCATGTAATCCCTTTTTAGTCAACAAGATTTTATAAAAATATAAGATTTTTTGAACGAATTTCAGGCGCCTAACTTTTGTTAGCGTAAGCTAACGAGTTGACGTAAGCCAGCCCTTTGAGGCGGATTTCGCCGCCGGGGCGTCGGAACTGCGTAAGACTTGCAATTAGTCGTAATTAAGTCCGTGAACTCTTATTTTCTATGCTATTCACGCTTGCATATTGTAAGTTACTATATTTTGTGTATCTCCTCTTGCATATTGCAAGTTACTATATTTTATGTATCTCCGCTCCAATACCAATGTACTGTTTGCGCTCTCCTAACTAATTTCTTTTTCATTTTCCCGTTACCTCCTTACTTCTTACCGAAGCTGCTCGTTATCCCTGTTGTTGAATATCTAATTATACCGTTTTTGTCGATATAATACCCATACTTCTCTAGTTGCGCAAAGTAGTGTTTTCTTTGATACCTCTCCATCGCGTCTGTATTATTTCTCCTTTCTTTTTCTTCAAGTACCCACAGATACGCTTCTACAAAGTGCTTTCCTAGAAATCTTACTGCACTCTCTAAAGCAAGAGCTCTAAAGAGATTTTTTGCTTTCACGCTCTCTTTCTTAGCGTCTAGTTTCATATACTCGCCGCTATCTGTACTTGCGAAGTTGTATCTCGCACTTCCTCTGCTTATATTTCCTTTATCATCTATCGTACCTCCTTCTGACATGACAATCCTCTTTATTATGTCCGCCGTCATGTTTGGATAGTCTTCTGCAATGTCTATAACGTTTAGCTTGTCATATTCTATTGCAAACATAAACTGATTTACGTTTGTGTAATCTTCTTCCCATTTATATGCTCTATACTTTGCATCTAAATCAATTACCCTAGTCTTATCTTTCATACTAAACTCCTCGTGCTTATTCCCCTACAACACCTAGACCTAAATTGTTTTTATTTGCTATTGTCTCGCTGCACGCTTAGCGTTATGACTAATTACAGCTACTACAATCTTAGCAATCGCTTTCTTAATTAAGTGAGATACATCAAGTGTATAACATAAACCTATTACTGATATTGCTATCATACCTACCCCCGCTACAACAAACATCATACTTTCTATGCAGTTGCATACCATGTTCAAAATATTCATACTAAACTCCTTGTGCTTATTCCCTTACAACACCTAGACCTAAACTGTTTTGCTATCTTATAGCGCGATTGTTTTATCATTCGTTGATAAGAATGACCCATACTCTAACAACTCGCTGCATGAGTTGCTTACTCTTACTACATTACTTTGTTGCAGCTCGCTATCGCTTACTACATCGTGCTCGTACATATAATCATCATCGCTTATGTTGTAGAGCACTTTATCAAAGTATTTTACTATCCCCATATACACTCTCACCTCCTATAGAGCGTCTTTTACTGTTTTGAGTAAATACATTTCGACTTACTCTCAAAAAATCCCTCATCTTATAAAAATAAGATTGACACCTTAATCTCGCACACTATATACTGTCTGCGGGGTGGCTATGACAGACAGACAAAAGGACGATATACAAAATGCTGTGCTGGCAGGAATGTCAGTAGAGGACGCTTATGTGTATGCAGGTATAAGTGCAGGGGAGATGGCTGCGCTAGAAGAGGACGAGGAATGGCAGGCGCTGATGGCTAAAAGGTCAAAGCAGCTGGAATATAGTCTGCTGCAAAAGTTGTCAGAGATTATAGACGTGCAAGCGCTTGATGGAAAGGAGGGCGCGGTAACGTGGGCTCTTTCCCATCTGTATCCCCGCTACGGCAATAAGCTCGTTGCTGACGGTCAGCCCTTGACAATTAATATGAACGTGCAAAATCATAAGGCGGATATAGAAGAGGTCTACTAATGACTATCACGGCTCTCCCTCATCAATCTGCCCTTATATCTCTTCTTATCACTCATAAAACCTTCCCCTACTTTTTCCTTATAGGAGGATTTGGTTGTGGGAAGAGCTTTACGGACGTTTTGTTGCTGTTGTTTTTGACGAAAGAATATAGGTATTGTAAAACGCCGGTAAAGTTTGGGATATTCGGGGTGACGATTAAGCTGCTAAAGCAGACCGTAATCGCTGATTACTCCCGCTTTCTTACTTCTCTCGGTATCCCTTTCAAAAACAACACATTAGAGGGCACCCTGACGGTGGGGTCGATTACGTTTGTATATATGCAAATGAAAAATCCGGGGGATATTTATGCACATAACTTTAACGGTGCTCTAGTAGACGAGCTAGATGAGCTTCCCGCCGAAAAAGTCCTACCCGTCGTTGAGGCCGTGCAAGAGCGTTGCCGTGTTGCTTTGCCCGCTTCTCAAAATATGCCCGCTCGTTCTGCCTTCATCACCTTCACCACGACAGCACAGGGACTGGGAGGAACTTATCATCTGGTAGAGAGATTGAGAAAGCAGAATAGAATAAGTAAGGCTAAGACAGGAAAAGCCGCAGTGCCTTTTGTACTAATCCATGCGCACACCGAAGACAATCCCCACAACGACCCCGAACAAATTGCTCGTCTCCGCGCTCTCTACACTCCCGAAGAAGCTGCGGCATATCTTGATGGGCATTTTATGAATTTGAGTGTGGGACGAGTATGGTATTCGTTTGATAGAAGAAAAAATATGTGCATGAGATTTGAGGTTAGTGCGGACGACAGAGTGTATGTGGGACAGGATTTCAATTTGGAGATAAATGCAAGCTGCGAAATGATTGAAAGGGAAGGGATTATCTATATTGTTGCTAGCCATCACTGGAAGGACATGGGAGAGGCTGCGGATATGCTGCGCAAGTTCTACCCCACCAACCCCATAACCCTCATCCCCGACGCAAGCGGAAAAGAAATAATGCAGGGGTTTGTGGAGAAGTTTGAGAAAAAGGAGATAGATATTTTCTGGAATAACAGAAACCCGGGCATAATGGAAAGGGTTATGGCGGGGAACATGTTATGGAGAACAGAAAAATGCTATATAATGGAGCCGGAAGACAAGGAAGAGGGTGCAGTTGATATGTATGGTGCTACAAGCACACAGAGTAAATATGGCGATATAGATAATGCTCTGCTGTGTTTGGAGACGCACGACGTAGACGAGAGGACAGGTAAGCCAAGAAAGGGTGTTGGTATTGACGCTCCCGACCACTTCTCTGATAGCTTTTCATACGGAATATGGCGAATTATCCATGGGCTTAGGGGATATGAGAATATATTAGAGGCGATAAAAGGAGTAAATCATGGGAACTACGAATAAGAGATATTTTGACGAAGTGAAGAAGCTGGCAGCTGGCAGAATGACGGGGGACAGCTTGTATAAATTCACAGGGAATGATGTGGATAATCTGATTAACTTGCAATGGGAAGAAGTGCAAGCGAGGATTGTGGAAAGTGGGCGCACCTTTCAGACGCCGGAGGAAGCGGAAAGGCAGCTGTTTTTGAAGATGGCGGGAGATATGTTGCCGCCTCAGGCAAATGGTAAATATGGTTATGGTACCCTTCTCGACCCTCAGATGTACACCCAAACCAACGTCCCTGTTATGTTTGGCCCCGCTGAGGCTAGTGCTGTATATGCAAATGGGGGTCTCCCCGCTACTATCATTGACAAAAAGACACGAAGTATGGTGGTAAATGGGGTAACGTTTAGAGCAAATGAAGGGCTGGAATGGAACGAAGATGATATAGATAGGCTGGAAGCAGCTGCACAGGAGACAGGGTTCATTGATGTGGTGGCAGACGCGATATGTGACGCTTTCTTGCACGGCGGCTCTGTGGTATATCCTATGTTCGATACCGATACCGCCTACTCCCTCGATAAGCCCCTCGACACTCTAAAGCTGGAGAAGGGCTGTATTACGCGATGGGTAGAGGTGGATAGATGGAATGTAACCATTGTGCCTAACTATATCATCACCGCAGCTGACTATCTTCACCCTTCTCATCTTCTTATCCCCATGTCTAACACCATTGTAGACACTTCTCGTGCAGCCATGTTAAAGCCCCGTTCTTTAAATTACTGGGCTGCATTGTGGAATTTGAGCTGGTGCCCTAGTGATTTGAACGGGTGGATGCGGGCATATTATGCGTATGAAATTACGCAAATGAGTGTTCCTGTAATGGCGCAACAGATGTCCCTTCTCCTCTACCGTATGCCTCTTGACGCTCTTAACGCCACCATTGGCCCCAATAAAGTCAAGGAGCTGATGGAAATCAATAAGGAACAGATGAGTGAATGGTCTGCGCTGAAACCGGAAGCGGTGAACATGGTGGGCGAGGTAGAGGTCGTAAATAGAACGTATAGCGGCTTTGATAACTTTGTGGGGGCAACTAAGAGCGAGCTAGCTGCGCAATGCGGTATTCCTGAACCCAGTCTTTGGCACACGCCGAATAAGGGCTTCTCGGACAATATGACGGAGAGCTTGTTAAAGCAGAGTGAGACGTTGCAGCTAGCAAAAATGAGTGTGGAGAAGTGCGCACAAGTATGTAAAGATTGTTTGATTGCTCATGCGTTCGGGAAAGAGAGCAAGCAGTGGAAAGCTAGAAAGACTTTGCGAATGGTATTTGATAAACCGGCGTTGAGTACCGAAAAGGATATGGCAGAGGTAGGTGCAAGGTTTGCAGCAAGCGTAAACTCATTCGTGCAAGCTGGCGTCTCTCCCGATGTCGCCATTAAATTAAGCAAGCCCTTCTTTGCGAGTGTGAAAGTAACGGAGGAAATGCTGGCGAGCGCTAAGAAGAGTTATGAAGAGAATGGACAACGTATTGGAGGCGTAAATGATGGAGCTGCTAAACAGCAGGGGATAAATAACGGAAAAGGTACAAACGGGTTTAAGAAATGATAAGGAGAAAGATATGGTCGTTGTTGCTTTTGTGCTGGGTGTGTTGCTGGGCGGTGTCGCAGTCAAATGGTTACTGGGTAACAGAAGAGGAATTAGCGACGCTGGAAAGTCTGGCGACGGAGTTGGAGAGAGAACAGGAGACAGTAGAGGAGTTGAGGCAACAGTTGCAGAAGGAGAACGAATTGCTGAAAGAGCAGGAGAGATTGTTGCAGAAGGAAAGGCGCAGATGGAAAGTGCTAGGGCTCTGCTGCGTAGGATTAGGGAGCGTGGTTGTGTGGGAGGTAATGAAGGATGTTAACTAACTTACTCTACGCTAGAGCGCTAAAAAGAGAGATGATTAGTGGCGGCGCTATCTAGGATTGTCTCAAAAAGAGAGGGTTATGCAGCTCTTGCAAGAGCTGTTTTAAAGCAGGCTTATGTGGATGGCGTTGAAATTGAGGCTCCCTGGAAGCAGGCTCTTAAGGAGTTGGGGTCGGGGGTCGAATTTTCTAATAATTATGCTATTGACAAACAGTATACAAAAGAATAAAATTCACATTATGAATACTCCAAGAAAGGGAGCGGAATTATGAATACTACTTTACCCTCTTCCCAATTAACGCAAGAAGGCGTGTATGGGAATACTGCAACCCATAAGGGGCCGCCGAGTGCAGATGAGATAGCAAACGGTGTCGTACCTCTTGACACATTGCCTGCTCAATGGTGGAACTGGTTGTGGAATAGTGCGGGAAAAGATATTGATAGCTGGAGAGCGGAGCTAGTTTCAATTAGGGCAGAAATACTGAACGTACTAAGACTTGTTGACAATACAGCGGCGTTTAATGGCAGTACGACGCAGATAGCAAGCGCGCTAAGCGCGCTAGTTACTAGAATTGCAACGGCGACGACGGCGGGCGCGGTAAAGTCAAGCGCGGACATTAAGAGTGTAAGTGTAGATAGCAGCGAGGGCACGATGGTTGTCAACGCGCTGACGGATTATGTTGGGAGTGCTACGATAGAAACGAGATTGGCGTCGCTTAAGGCAAGTATAGATGATGTGCTGACGGGCGCTGTAGTAGCGGGTACTATAAGCAGTGGCGTGATAACGCTGGCTAGCTCGGTTACTGCGCAGACTTTCAAAATCGTGTTGACGATAGAAGGGTCTATGGCGGTAGGAGAGAAAACTACGGTTACTGGTTTACAGGCTTCGGGCGGGACGGTGTTGACACTAGAGAAAAACTATGTGTTTGTTTGTCGCGAAGCCATTGCCGCTGGCGCTACCGCTGTTGTACCCATCGAAGTGCAGGGATATAAAAGTGGCAGTACAGTAACCTACACGCTTACTACGAAGGGAAGTAACAATGTGTGGCAGGACTATGTAGAGCCTGTCGGGGAGATTGCTACAGGAGATACTAATGCAGTATCGGGAGGGGCGGTCTGGACGGCGTTGCAGAATGTAGGAGGCGGAGGAGCGCAGGTTATTGACGCGGGGACTGTAGCAGGTATATTTGAAAGTACTACTTCTGATGTTTACGCTTTGCAAGCAAACCTCTCGTCAATTACCCTCGACACCACACAACCCGCTATAGTTAGATGTGATGTGCAACTAACCTCCGCAGCGACCCTTCCGAACTGGGCTGTTCCACTGCCTGTTGCGGGCTTCCTTGCGATGCCGAGCTCTGTGGGTCTTACTGTAGAGGGAGACAGCAATCATTCATATACGCTGTTTTATCTCAATACTACAGCTGCCGCCAATACCGTGATATGCTCTTGTACATTCTTAATTCCCGCAAACTACACCTCTGATACCCTCGCTACTCTCTTAGAGTTCCAGTCGTATAGCAAAGCCGAAGAAAGCCTAGACGCCGGAACAGTGTACACACCATACGTCACAAAAGAACCTTATAGAGGGCCGTTTGTATGGAACGGTGAGTACTACGAAGCAGATGAGCAATCTGCCATAACATACACCCAAGGCACCAGTAGCATAACCGACTTCCTGTTTAATTCACTTGGGTATGCCCGGGGCAAATACGGTACCAGTCTTGGTGCCCCCGTTATTATTTACGCCTACCACGACCCCGAGTACCCCGGCCGAGCCTACATGACATCATTTTCTGGGAGTGACCCCCAGCATGCCTCTGTCATTACTGTGTACTGGTCCGCCGACCCTAGTACAAGCGTGCCGCCGATAGTGACTATGTGGACTCCGGATAGGACACAGCCAATACCTCTGCGAGCTTCAATAGGGCTTAAGCACAGAAGAGGGGCGACTTATGTAACAGACGGCGAGGGATACTTCCGTTTTGTAGCAAATTCCCGCGGGGATACAGCGGCTAGCTATTCCATAGCTAACTACTATGTGGGGGGTGAAGGGTGGAAGGTGCCTATGCGGGAGATATATAATGCCCTGTTGTCGTATAGGGCAGCTGTATCTAACGATATGGGAAATAAGGCCTTTAGCGTTCCTGGACGGGGGCATATAGAAATCTCGTTGCCATCATTCACCTATGGGGTGCTTTCCCTGACGAGCGTGGCCATAGATGGCGATTACATCCGCATTTATGCAGATGGAGTAATTGACCTTGTCGACCACACGCGTTTTGACCTGTACACGCAAACAACCCCCTCTATCTTGTTTATTTACCAACGCACCTTCACTGTGCCAGTTACCACCGGCGAGGCAATAAAACTTGATGGGTATATGCAAGCTTCGGGGGCGTCCGTGTCATATTTTTATACTAATTATGTCACTTTGATGGTGTAGCCCCATAGGAGGTAATAAAGATCG
>ERZ842401.6927-NODE-6927-length-11848-cov-47.489782_pt1 | contig 11848 bp, 5 predicted proteins | sample MGYA00521270_ERZ842401 | MGnify/ENA primary metagenome ERZ842401 (study PRJEB31892, sample SAMEA3878208) | bioreactor metagenome | biome: Moose rumen | place: Sweden | collected 2011-10 | study: EMG produced TPA metagenomics assembly of the PRJEB12797 data set... | reverse complement strand
GAGGCAGGTGTGCCTCTGACAGCCATGTCCGACTGGGGATGGCATAAGTTCGAAAACACCGACGGCCTGACACCAGCCGAGAGCCAGAAGTCTTTCGACCTGGGCCATGGCCATCAGGAGGTCTATGCCGTGGAGTACAAGGCCTCAAAGGGTGATGCACCCCGCAATGTGGCAGCTACAGAGTACTTGCGCGTCAATCCCCACCGTCTGAACCTTGGGGTCATAGGGCTCGACATGCAGGATGCCACGGGCAGGAAGATTGAGCTGAAAGAGCTGTCTGGCATCCGTCAGGAGCTGAAGCTCTACGACGGCGTCATCGAGTCGCAGTTCGTGGCCGATGCTACTGCTGTCGAAGTCACTACCGCAGCATTACAGAACAGCGATGCCGTGCTCTACCGCATCAAGACACCGCTGCTGAAAGACGGTCGTGCACGTGTCAGCATCCGCCTGCCTTATCCTACGGGCAAGCACGCCGATGCTGCCAGCGACTGGACAAAGCCCGAACGCCACACCTCGCGCATTGTGTCGCACAACGACCATGCGGCATTGATTGAGCATGTCCTCGACTCCACTCGTTACTATCTCACGCTCTGTTGGCAGGGCAATGCCACTTTGCAAGAGTGCGATCGCAATCATTTTGAGTTGGCAACCACCGACGATGTGCTGTCGTTCAAGGCATTGTATAGTCAGGAGCCGTCTCTTGGTATGTTGCCTGTAGGCGATAAGGCACCTGTATCGGAGACCTTTGTCTTCGACCAAGACCTCCGTGCCGTTCTCAAGGCTTGGAACCGCTGGTGGCAGCAAGGAGCCATCGTCGACTTCGGTCTGTGCACCGACCCTCGTGCCCCTGAGCTGGAGCGCCGTGTGGTGCTCTCGCAGTACCTCACGCAGATAAACTGCGCCAACAACATGCCGCCGCAGGAGACCGGCCTCACCTACAACTCGTGGTATGGTCGTCCCCACTTGGAGATGACCTGGTGGCACATGGTCGACTTCGCACTTTGGAACCGTCCGCAGACGGTGGCCAAGGTGCTCGACTGGTATAACAACACGGCTTATCCTGTTGCCAAGCAGATAGCCCAGCGTCAGGGGTTCAAGGGCATCCGCTGGATGAAGATGACCGACCCGTGGGCTGGCGAGGCCCCGTCGAACACCGGTTCGCTCCTCATCTGGCAGCAGCCACATTATATATATATGGCTGAGGAGATGTATCGAGCCAACCCCACCGCTGCCACCCTGAAGAAGTATGCCCAGCAGGTGGAAGAGACCGCCGAGTTCATGGCAGACTTCGTGTCTCATAAGGCCAATGAGTCTTATAGGCCCTATGGAACTTACTGCTTAAAAGGTGCTACTGCTATGCAGGAGTCGATGTCTAAGGACTTCAGCTTCAACCACCCCTTCGAGCTGGCCTACTGGCAGTACGGCCTTAGCGTGGCCAACGAGTGGCGCGAGCGTCAGGGCAAGGAGCGTGTAGCACTTTGGGATGATATCGTCAACAACTTGGCACAGCTACCCTCAACTTGGAAAGGTCGTATTGGGACCACCCCTTCACCCAACGGCATTTATACAGCAGGTTGTCCACTCTATATGTTTGACAATAAGGTTAAAGCAGAAGCCTTTGATCCCTTTGACACCTCTACTCATAATACGGGAAAGACAATCAGCGCTGATGATTACTTCCAGAAGTGCCGCAACGACCACCCTGCAGTGCTCGGTGCCTGCGGCCTGCTGCCCAGCGAGCAGACGCCCTACACCTTATTATATAATAAAGAGAAGATGCAGAAGACCCTCGACTGGGTGATGCAGAACTGGAACTGGCAGACCACCTGGGGCTGGGACTACGGCATGGTGGCTATGGCTGCCGCCCGTCTCGGCCAGCCTGAGACCGCCCTGCAGGCCCTGCTCATCGACACGCAGAAGAACACCTATCTCGTCAGCGGTCATAACTTCCAGACTGCCGACCGCCTGCGTCTCTATCTGCCTGGCAACGGTGCACTGCTCACCGCCATCGCCATGATGTGCGCTGGCTGGGACGGCTGTCAGCAGCCCAGCAACCCTGGCTTCCCACAGAACGGCCAGTGGAACGTGCGCTGGGAAGGCTTGCATCGCATGCAATGACCTGAGGGCCATAGGCCCCATAAGCCTTACAAGCCCTATACCTACAAGAATAGAAAGCTAAAAACAACAACACACAATGAACAAACAACTAACTACACTCGCCCTTGCCGCCCTCGCCCTGACGGCACAGGCTCAGACACCGGCCTTCCCCGGTGCCGAAGGTCATGGCCGCTATGCTACTGGTGGCCGTGGCGGCAAAGTGGTTCACGTAACCAATCTCAACGACTCTGGCTCTGGCTCTTTCCGCGAGGCCGTGAAAGGCAGCGACAAGAAGACGGTGGTCTTCGACGTGGGTGGCGTCATAGCCCTCAACAGCAATGTTAGCATCGGTGCCAACACTACCATCCTCGGGCAGACGGCGCCCAAGCCGGGCATCACCCTGCGCTACTACACCGTCAGTCCTGCGGGCGACAACATCATTATGCGTTTCATCCGAATAAGGCGCGGACAAGAAAAGGACGTCAACGACGGAGCCGACGCTTCGACGGCACGCCACTATACCAACGTGATGATTGACCACTGCTCGCTGTCGTGGTCCATCGACGAGGTGGCATCGTTCTACGACAACAACAACTTCACCATGCAGTGGTGCACCATCGGCGAGAGCCTCTGCAACGCAGGCCACAACAAGGGTGCCCACGGCTATGGCGGCATCTGGGGTGGCAAGCTCGCCTCGTTCCATCACAACATGATTCTGCACGTGAACAACCGCTCGCCACGCTTCAATGGTGCCCGCTACAACTGGGAGGGTTTCACCAGCAACAAGCTATACAGCGAGTACAAGTGGGAGAATGCTGTGCAGGCCGAGAACGTCGACTTCCGCAACTGTGTTGTCTACAACTGTGGCAACGGCTGCTATGGTGGCCCTGGCGGCGGACAGATAAACATGGTGGGCAACTACTACAAGAGCGGTCCTGCTGGCGATACCAGGCAGCTCACTCAGGTCACCGTAGGTGCCAGCGGCAATGCTGAGGGATATCCCATCTACTGGGATATGACCAGCCGCTACTATCTTGACGGCAACCTCATCGACGACGAAGACGCTGGCTGGGAGACCTTTGCCTACGACGGCGGAACCATCACCCGCAACGGCGTGCACTACTCCAAGGACCCCAACCACTACTATGGCAGCAACGTGGACTATATCACCTCGGGCGGCACCGACTATGTGTGCATCAAGCTCGACGAGCCAGCTCCTACGGGCATGGTGACCACCCACGATGCCGCTACGGCCTTCGAGAAGGTTTGTGTCTATGCTGGTGCATCGCTCAATCGCGACAACGTTGACGAGCGCTACATGACCGAGGCCATGACAGGCACTGCCACCTACACCGGCTCGGTGACCAAGAAGCCCGGTCGCATAGACCTCGTGAGCGACGTTGATGGCTACACCGAGAAGAACTTCGGCACTGGCTCGCACGACAAGAGCTTCGATGCCGATGGCGATGGCATGGACGACGAGTGGGAGGTGGCCAACGGCTTGGACCCGGAGAAGAACGACGCCAACCTCTACACGCTCGACCCCGTGCGCTACTACACCAACCTCGAGATATATGCCAACTCGCTTGTGCAGCGCATCATGCTCAATGGCAACGACAACGCCGAGACCCCTGTCGCAGACTACTATCCTGCCTACTACACCAACTGGGAGCTGTTGGTGAAGGCCATCAACCTGCCGGAGATTCCTGACGAGCAGGACATCAGCATCTCGCTGGCACAGAGCACCAACCTTGGCGGCAACACGTCGAGCACCTATAAGTTCGACGACGGTGTGACCATCACCAACACCAAGAGCAAGGGCTATGCCGCTGGCAACAACGACGGAATAAAGTACAGCGCAGGCGTACAGTACACCATCAACCTGCCGCAGAACCTCACCGTGAAGCGCATCGACTTCACCGGCTACGACAACTACACCGACGCCGATGCTTATCTGGGCGAGGTGAACGGCACTACCTACGGCTCAACGCAATACGTGTTCCCCAAGTCGAAGGCAACCACAACCCACAGCATCGACCTGCCCGACGTGACCGATAAGATAACCTTCACGCCGCAGGGCAAGCAGACCGTGCTCGTCATCACCCTCGTTGGAACGAAGAAGAACCCCACCATCGTGACCGAGCTTAGCACCGCGTCTGCCACGGGCCAGGCTGTCTACTACACACTGCAGGGCATGCGCATCAGCAAGCCCCGTCAGGGCATGGCCATCGAGGTGATCACCTGCCCCGACGGCACACGCCAGTCGCGTAAGATAACTTTCTAACTATTACCTAATATTATTAACTAAAACAAAAGCTTATGAAGTACAAATCAATCAAGTACTCACTTTTGGCTGTGCTTGCCATCTGCTTCGGTTCGCTTGCAGTGGCCGGCATTCAGAATGTGAGTCAGGTGCAAGGCGAGTCATCTTTCCGTGACTTCCAAGTTGACCTGCGTGATGCTAATGGCGGCATTCTGACTTCGGAAGAGGCCTCGGCGTCTCAGACCATTACATTTGGTCTTGCTGTTGACGAGGCCAGCACCGTGAGTCGTGTTGCGGCTGATGCCGAGAACGCAACAGCCGTTATCACAGGTAAGACAGGCAACAACCATGGCCTGCAGAGTTTCAAAGCTACTGTTCCCGTGGCTGGTCCTGTTCAGATTACTATGAGTACTTGCAGCTGGGGCGGCGATGTCACAGTGAAGAATGCTGAAGGCGCAACTGTTGCTACCTTTACAACAAAGAAGGGCGAGGGCGGTACAGGCTGCTATCGTGGCAATGGAATGCAGGACGAGAACACCGTCAGCGCCAAGTATGTGGGCGAGGCCACAACGCTGACCATCGAGGGCGGTGCTTACGTAGGTTTCTTTGCCGTACAGGCTGTTGAGGCATCATCGGTAACGGTTGCCTACTCGCTGGGCAACGTTGAATGCCAAGGCGACATTCTGCCCACTGGTGGCACCTACGCCAAGGGTGACGAATACACCATCCCCTCAAAGAACTTCACACTCTTTAAGGAAGGTTCTACACTGACAGGCTGGAGCGATGGACAGAATACATACGCTGCTGGTGAGACTATCACACTGAGCGGTGATATGACTCTCACGCCCGTCTTCACAGCCAACGCTGTGAGTCTGGCAGACCGCACAGAACCCGTCACGCTGAACTTCACGTTCCGCCGCGACCAGGGTGCTCCCATCGTGCAGTGGCAGAACACCAACGGCCATGTGTGGGTGACCCAGGCAGAGGTGAACGGTACAACTATCGATGTGCCTATGACCATCGACACCAATCCTGGTAAGTTCAACAACTCTAACAATGCTGACTGCGCCCAGACCAACAACGGAACTGTGTTTACTGTTCCTTCGTGCAAGGGTGCAGAGATTACTTTGGAGTGCCATGGTTCATTCTCTATCTCGACCACTACTATCGATGGCCAGACAGATTATGAGGGCAGCGGCACCACCACCATCAAGCAGACCATAGCCGGCAGTGCTGAGACCGTACAGATTGTTATTGGCGACGGTAGTTACTATCGCTATGTAAAGGTTGACCTGCCCGTGGTGCAGAGCCAGGGTGGCGGTGAGACATTCGTCAATGAGGTGGCTACCATCGAGTGGCCCATGGACGAGCCTGCCGTCTACAGCAAGTCGACAGCAACACCCGACGGTGCATTCTCTACCGTAGCCGTTGACCTCGGTGCAGTAAGGCTGATGGACCAGAACGGCAATGAGAACGCTACAGGTACGAGCAATGTCTCAAGCGGCGTGACATTCTCACAGATGCGTCCCACAAACGATGGTTCAGACTTCGTGACATGGGTGGTCAAGCCCGCAGCCGGACTTACCTTCACTCCTACAAAGGTTACTGCCTATATCGTGCGCTTCGGCACCGACTCCAAGAGTGGCGTCACCTTCTCTGCTAAGGCAGGTGAAGGCGAAACCGTGAAACTCGGTACTTTTACTGCTCCCCGCAACAACAAGAGCAAGGCCGACGATAAGTATGGTTCAGAGAGTGACTATGCAGAAAACGGATATGTAGAGATTGAACTGACCGAGGCTCAGCAGACAGCCTTGGCATCTGGCGAAGGCTTCTCGCTGATGGGCACTGTCGGCGTTGGCAATAGCAAGGCTGGTGGCATCGCCCAGGTGACCGTATCAGGTGTCGTCAACGGCACGAAGGCCGACGTGGCCATGTACACACTAACTACCGCCGTCGCTCCCGAGGAGGCCGGTAGCGTCAATGTCTATCCCGTCAGCGACCAGTATGAGGCTGGCAGCGAGGTGAAGCTCACTGCTACCGAGAACTTCGGCTATGACTTTGTGAACTGGACTGACCAGAATGGTGAGGTGGTCTCTGAGGCACCCGTCTTCACCTACACCATGAGCGGCGACGCCACGCTCACCGCCAACTTCAAGAAGGTAGAGACCTACGAGCTGGCTCTGACCGTCGATGGCACCAACGACTACATGGTGACTGTCGACCCCGCTCCTACGGTGGTCTATGGCAAGTGGATGTACGAGGCAGGACAGGCCGTGCAGCTGCAGGCCAACCAGTATGAGGGTCTCGTGACCTTCACCAACTGGAGCGACGGCGAAACCAACGGCAGCAAGCTCATCAGCATGACTCAGGACATCCAGCTTACTGCATTCTATGCCGAGGCCGACATCATTGCCGGTTGGGACTTCTACACCGCTGGTGGCAGCGGCCGCAAGGCTGACTTCGCCGCTCAGGACAACGATGGCGACGCCCTGAACCTGGTGAACACCGAGACCGGCGAGACCAGTGGCTGGCTCGACAAGAGCACTGTGGCCGCTAATGGCTACGAGAGCTTCAAGGGTGCTGCCGTGAACTGGCGCACGGGTGACAGCAATGGCGACGTGGGCAACTGGCACTGGCAGACCAAGGTCAACGCCGAGGCTTTCGAGAACATCAAGGTGCAGTTCCAGATGCTGTATAACTATAATGCTTATCAGACCTACAACGCCGAGTACTCACTCGACGGCGAGACCTGGACCAAGTTCGGCAGCATCACCATGTCGGGTGTCAAGAATGCTGCATCCTTCAGCGAGCAGCTGCCCGCCGAGGCTAACAACCAGGAGGATCTCTACATCCGCATGCTGGCCGACAAGACCTCTGCCGTAGACGGTTCTGCATCCAAAAACGATGGTAACACCCTGGCCATGTTCTTCATCACCGGCACTCCGAAGCTTGTCAACGACGGCGTGGCTCCTGTGCTCGTGTCGACTGTGCCTGAGAATGGCGCTATTGGCGCTTCGGCTACAGGTAAGATCGTGCTCACCTTCGACGAGCGCGTCAAGCTGGCAGAAGATGCCAAGGCTACACTGGGCAACCTGACCCTTGCTCCTATCGTGAGCGGCAAGACCGTCACCTTCGAGTATAAGGGTCTGGAGTATGGCATCGAGTACACCTTCAACCTTCCTGCTAACAGCGTGGCCGACCTCACCGACAACTACGTGGCCCAGCCCATCACGCTGACCTTCACCACCATGGAGCGTCCCACTGTGCAGAAGGGCATGTACGACGCTGTGGTAGAGAACGTAGAGCAGCTCATGGCTGCCCTCAGTGCTGCCGAGGCTCGTGCCGACAAGAACGTGCGCTATCGCATCTTCATCAAGAACGGCGAGTACACCATTCCTCTGTCTTCGACCATAAAGACCGTCAATGGCTACGACGTGCCTGAGTGCATCACGTTCATCAACGCCTCCAACGTGTCGTTCATCGGTGAGAGCCGCGACGGCGTCATCATCACCAACGGCATCGACAAGAACGAGACTTTCGCCGGCCAGTACGGCACTACATCTAAGTACGATGGCATCGGCAACAGCGATGTGTTCCAGATTGGCAGCCGCGTCAGCGGACTCTACTGGCAGGATCTGACCGTCGAGAGCGGTATGGACGATGCACGTGGCCGCGACCTGGCCATCCAGGACAAGGGCACGCAGAACATCTACAAGAACGTTGGTCTGCGTGGTTATCAGGACACCTGGACCTCCAACAACGACAACGGTCTCTACTACTTCGAGGATGGTTATGTCCGCGGACGCACCGACTACATGTGTGGTAAGGGCGACATCTTCTTCAACCGCGTCGAGCTGCGCCAGATTGCCGGTGGCTATGCTGCCGTGCCTTCTAAGCCCGCTAAGTACGGTTGGATCTACAAGGATTGCGTCATCAACGGCGAAGGCTCTGGCGTCGACGGCAACTACACCCTCGGTCGTCCTTGGGGCAGTGGCACACCTATCGCCCTTTTCATCGACACGAAGATGAACGTCGTTCCTTCGGCTATCGGCTGGAACGAGATGAGCGGTGGCTGGCCCGCACGCTTTGCTGAGTACAACTCAATGACCTCTACCGGCTCGCAGGTCGACCTGAGCGGTCGTAAGAAGACCTTCGGCGACGGCCATGAGAACAATCCTGTGCTCACCGCCGAGGAGGCTCTGGAGAACAGCGACCTGCATCGCATGTATGGCGACTGGGATCCCACGCTGGCTACCGAGCAGGCTCCTGCTCCCTCTGGCGTCATCTTCTTCAAGCCTGTCAAGACCCTCAGATGGGACGACAGCAACTATGCTTTCTGCTGGGCTATCGTGAAGAATGGCAAGGTGATCGACTTCACCACCGAGACTTCTTACACCGTCGACGACGATTCGGCTACCTATGCCGTGCGTGCTGCCAACGAGATGGGCGGTCTGGGCGAAGCTGTCACAGCCTCTGTAACCGTAGGCATCGAGACTGTCGAGAAGGCTGCTGAGCTGAGTGACAATGCCATCTACAACCTGCAGGGCATCCGCGTGCAGAAGGCTCAGAAGGGGCTCTTCATCATCAACGGCAAGAAGGTCGTGAAGTAAAGAAGGAACCGCACACACCACCACCCCTCCTTAAGTGGGAGGTGGAATAGACCAAGAAAGGGCCGCCCGGCGAAACTGCCGAGCGGCCCTTTTCCATGTGATGTTATTCAACTTTCGCAAGTTGAGGAGTTAACTATTCCATGGGGAAGAGACCGTAGAGCTTGGCGTCTATCATGTCGGTCACCTGCTTCAGGTGTTCAGCGTTCTCGCCAAACTTGCAGTGGTCGCCGTCGATGATGATCAGCTGTCCCTTATACGAGGCTATCCACTCCTCGTAGCGAGCCTCGAGGCCCTGCAGGTAGTCCAGTCGCATGGTCTGCTCATATTCGCGTCCGCGCTTCTGTATCTGTGCCACCAGCGTGGGAATGCTCGAACGGATGTATATCATCAGGTCGGGCAGCTTCACCAGCGACATCATCAGGTCGAACAGGTCGCTGTAGTTGGCGAAGTCGCGATCGCTCATCAGCCCCTGGCCGTGCAGGTTGGGTGCAAAGATGCGTGCATCCTCGAAGATGGTGCGGTCTTGTATGATGGTCTCTTCCGACTTCGCAATCTCTACCACCTCCTTGAAGCGCTTGTTCAGGAAGTATATCTGCAGATTGAACGACCATCGGGCCATGTCTTCGTAGAAGTCGGCCAGATAGGGGTTGTTGTCTACGGGTTCAAAACGTGGCGTCCAGCCATATCGGTGGGCCAATAGTTTGGTCAGGGTCGTCTTGCCGCTGCCAATGTTTCCTGCTACTGCTATGTGCATATTCTGTGTGGGTAGTTTATATGTTAGTGGGTTCAGGGTGTCGATGGCCCTATTATGTGTCGGCGGGGAACAGTCCGAACAGCGTGCGGTCTATGCGGTCGACTATCATGCCGAAGTCGTGCTTGTTGTTCAGAAAGTCCATCTCGTCCACGTCGATAGTCATCACACGCCCGCGATACTTATTGTTTATAAAGTCGTCGTAGCGCCGGTTCAGGTTCTCCAGATACTCCAGCTGCATGGTCTGCTCGTAGTCGCGTCCGCGCTTCTGTATGTTTGCCACCAGGTGGGGCACCGATGCCCTCAGATATATCATCAGGTCGGGCAGCTTGGCCACCTGCATCATCTGCTCGAACAGCTCCATATACGTCTCGTAGTCGCGGTCGCTCAGATGGCCCATGGCCTTGTTGTTGGCCATGAACACATACACGCCCTCGAAGATGCTGCGGTCTTGCAGCACCGTGTGGTCGGCCTGTCCTATGGCGATAAGGTCGCGGAATCGCTCTTTCAGGAAGTACACCTCCAGGTTGAACGACCATCGCCTGATGTCCTTGTAATAGTCTTCCAGATAGGGGTTGTGCTCCACCTGCTCAAAGCGTGCCTCCCAGCCATAGTGGCGCGCCAGCAGTCTTGTCAGCGTGGTCTTGCCGCATCCTATGTTGCCTGCTATCGCTATATACATTGTCAGCTGTTCTGTGAGTGTCTATTCGTAATCGTCGATGACGGCATTCATAAAGTCCATCATGGGCTTGGCCGCCTTACACATCTTCGCTACCTCGTCCGTCCAGCCGTCGCCCTCGAAGAAGTCGTCGGCCACGTGGTGCCAGGCGCAGTAGTCCTTCAGCCTGAGGTAGCGCACATGGGCATAGTCGCGTGGAAACCCTGCCGGGCACGTCTTCAGCTTGTTCAGTCCGAAGCCCTGCGGGCTCTCCCATGTGGCGTCGTCAGGCGCATCGAAGTATTTCCTGAAGTCGCGCGACTCCACACAGCGCAGCCACTCCGCCTCGTTGGCCATTATCTCGTTGCGGCACGACGTCAGTATGTTCGTGGGCAGCCAGTAGTTGCCCACGGCCACCATGCAGTGGCCTGGCTCTATATGCAGGTAGTAGCCGCCGCGCAGCGCCTTCTTGCCGTGCGCATTGATGTAGGCCCCAAGGTGGGTCTTGTAGGGCGACTTGTCCTCGCTGAAGCGTGTGTCGCGATAGAAGCGGTAGGTGCAGTCCTTCACGCGCTGGCTCAGCACCGACGGGTCTATCGAGCCTATGTGCTCCAGCGCCAGTGCCACGCCCTGCTCCCATTCGGCCTTCACTGCCTCATATTCTGCCTTGTGCTCCATGAACCAGGGGCGGTTGTTGTTCATCGCCACCTCGTTCAGAAACGCCAGTATTCTCTTTGCATTCATAACGTTTTAAGTTTTGTTGCTGCAAAAGTACACAAAAAACTTCAGAATCCGAAACTTTATTTGTAATTTTGCACCATTATGAAGCGACAAGAACGATACGACGTGGCATTGAGCCGCTTTCGCGAGCAGATGCCCGAGGTGAACACCGAACTCGAGTTTGGCAGCGTGTTCCAGCTGTTAGTGGCCGTAATACTAAGTGCACAGTGCACCGACAAGCGCGTCAACCAGGTTACGCCCGAACTCTTCAGCCATTTTCCCGATGCCCGCACGATGGCTGCTGCCGAGCCAGAAGATGTGCTGGAGTATGTGAGCAGCGTCAGCTACCCCAACGCCAAGGCGGCCCATCTGGTGCAGATGGCCCGCATGCTGATGAGCGACTATGGTGGCGAGGTGCCTGCCGACATGGACCAGCTGCTGCGCCTGCCTGGTGTGGGCCGTAAGACGGCCAACGTTATACAGGCCGTTGCCTTCGGTCAGGCCACGATGGCGGTAGACACTCATGTCTTCCGCGTGGCCCATCGCTTAGGCCTCGTAGGCAAGGCCGACAACACCCCGCTGAAGGTGGAGCGCCAGCTGATAAGGCACATACCCGAGGCCGACATCCCCCGTGCCCACCACTGGCTGCTGCTGCATGGCCGTTATGTGTGCACTTCGCGCCGTCCCCACTGCGAGCGTTGTCTGCTTTCCGATGTCTGCCCCAAACTGATTGACGGCTCCAAGCTGAG
>ERZ842401.6925-NODE-6925-length-11851-cov-4.378349_pt1 | contig 11851 bp, 10 predicted proteins | sample MGYA00521270_ERZ842401 | MGnify/ENA primary metagenome ERZ842401 (study PRJEB31892, sample SAMEA3878208) | bioreactor metagenome | biome: Moose rumen | place: Sweden | collected 2011-10 | study: EMG produced TPA metagenomics assembly of the PRJEB12797 data set... | reverse complement strand
CAGGTAAAATGAACCGTAACTGTAAATTACAAAAGCCCAAAAAGTTTTAAAGCACAAAAGCAGAGCAGATACTATAAGTGTTCTTTTTAAAAAAGAAAGTTTTTTGTAACAAACGGCAAAAATTACAAGCAAAAGTAACGGTAAATACAAGAAATCTTGCTGGATATCTTTCAACATAGCAGCACAAATTATAGGAAAAATTGGTACTGCCGAAATTACGGCAAAAATTTTATGTTTCTGCCGTAATTTTATTATCCCGAATATTATTGCAAAAATTATTCCGCTTTTAATTAGCGCCACAAAATCCAAATATAAAACTTTAAAAGAAAACATTACGCCGACAGATTGGTAAAATGCTTTCAAAGTTTGTGTGTGTGCAATTTTATTTAAAATATCAAATGTATCCAAAAGTTCGGAAATTTTCAGACCTTGAATAAATAGTATCGAAAAACAAAGAATTATGGGAGCGCAAAACGCTGATAATGCTCTTATTCCTAATTTTTTATTTTTTAAAAATTCAGCAATAATAATCGCAAAAACTAACAAACCATACGGTATAAATTCATATTTATTAGCAATTGCCAAGCCCGCAAACAAGCCTGCATTTATAAAAAATAACGACTGTTTTTCATCATAAAATCTTAAAAGAAAATAAATTGACCAAACAAAAAACGTGACACCGTAAGTTACAGCCTGAGAATAAGGAAGTGTAAAATTAAAAATATTTACAGATGCACCAAGAGTAACAATACCTACAAGAGAAATAATAAAACTCATTTTCTTATCAAGAAAAATCCTTGACACACAATATATCCCTGCAGAATAAAATATTAGGAGGACTGTACCGACAGCATAAAGAGTTTCAAGCCTTATCCCTAAAATTTTATACCAAAAAGCATTTAACATATAAGCCATCGGCCCATATATATTAAATAAATCTTTATAAAGCACCTTACCTTTTAAGATTTGCTCGGGATAAACCATTTCCCGCCCTAAATCAGTCAATATTCCATTATAGTGACCTGCAAAGATAAAACAAATAATCAAAGCTATAAGAATCAAAGCAATAAGTGCAAAATCAATTCTCTCAAAAATTTTCTTATCCATTACTTAATGTTAACAAAAATTAAGATAACAGGCAATTTTTTAACAGAAAAATACTTTAATCTAATATAGGTAGAAATTTGGAGAAAATTATGTCTGTAAATTGGTCAGATGGGTTAGATATGTTGGCTCAAAACGGAGTCCTCAATTATGATGCTGCATCATACTTAAAAGGAACACCGCCAAGGTACGCCGTTAATCAGCAAGCATACGTTATGCCGACAGCAGGGGCTGTGGGCGCACCTTATGTAAATAACCATGGGGTACCATCAGATCAGTTTGGGGCAATGTCACCAAAACGCGAAAAAGAAATTCGCCACCCGTTATGGAAAAAAATTGTATGGGGCGGGGTACTTATAGCAACAGGCGGAATGGCAGCAAAATGGCTTATCAAAGGCGGGGCTAAAACTGCAAAAAAAGTTGTTACAAGCCCTAAATATCAATCAGGCATGCAAAATTTGCGCGCAGGTTTAAAGAAAAATTTGAAATCAATTAAGAATTTCTTTAAACATCCTGTCAGAAATACAAAAGTCTTTATAAGAAAACATCCTAAATTATACAAGGTCTGCAAAGGAGTAAAAAATTTCATCAAACATCCTATCCGTTCCATAAAAAACATTTTCAAGAAAAAACCGTAAAAAATTCCCTTGTTGTGATAAAATCAGAAGGTAAACAGCAAGGGAATTTTTATGAAAGATTTAAAATCAAACAGGCTTCATATAGGATTTTTTGGGAAAACAAATTCCGGCAAATCTTCAATCATCAATAGAATCACAAATCAAGAGGTTTCTATTGTCTCAGATATTGCAGGGACAACAACCGATGTTGTTGAAAAATCAATGGAGCTTTTGCCAATTGGGCCTGTTAATTTTCTTGATACCGCAGGAATTGATGACGTAACCGAACTTTCTTCAAAGAGAATTGAAAAAACATTAAAAGTTATTAATCGAACTGATATTGCAGTTATCGTGACCGAAAATAATACTCTCGATAAATTTGAAAATGATTTAATTTCAAAATTTGACGAGCTTTCTATTCCGCATTTAATAATAGTAAATAAATGTGATAACTTGGATATTAAACATCACAATGAAGAAAAAAACATAATTTACACATCAGCACTTTATGATGAAAATTTAATCTACAAATTCAAAGATGCACTATTAAATATTTTACCCGCCGAACTTATAAATTCTCCGCAAATAGCTTCTGATTTGGTCAAACCCAAAAGTACGGTAATCCTCGTTGTACCGATTGATAAAGAAGCGCCAAAAGGCAGGCTTATTCTTCCCCAAGTGCAGACAATAAGGGATTTACTTGACGGTGATATAATGGTTTATACGGTAAAAGATACGGAATTAAAAGATGCAATTAACAATCTTAAAAATCCGCCATCACTTGTAATTACCGATTCACAAGCATTTAAAAAAGTGAGCGAAATTGTTCCCGACAGCATTCCTCTCACTTCGTTTTCAATACTTTTTGCAAGACTTAAAGGGGATTTAAAAACATTTATTGAGGGCGCAGGACAAATTGATAACCTAAAAAACGGAGATACAATCTTAATCCTTGAAAGCTGCACCCATCATGCTATAGAAGATGATATCGGCAAGGTAAAAATCCCGAATTTAATAAGGAATAAAACAGGTAAAAAGTTAATTTTTGAACACTACTCAGGCCACGATTTCCCTGAAATTTCAGAATATAAACTAATAATTCACTGCGGTGCATGTATGACAAATAAAAGAGAGGTTCTTTCAAGAATTCTCATTGCACAATCAAAAGGGGTTCCCATAACCAATTACGGAATAGCAATTTCTTATTGTTTGGGAATTTTACCGCGCGCAACGAAAATTTTTAACTAAAAAAAGAACGGGACAAATAAAATTTCGTCCCGCCCTTTTTATTAATCAACTGGTTATTCAGCAGCAGCTTCTTCTTTAACTTCTTCAGCAGGTGCATCTATTGCAGCTTCTGCTTCAGCTTTTGCCTGAGCTTCTGCTTCAGCTTTTGCCTGAGCTTTTGCTTCAGCTTGCGCAGCAGCCTTTGCTTGTGCTTTCTTAGAAAGTTTAACTGTTTCTGATTTTTTATAATTCAATGTACCGTCAGCCTTTGCATTATTAATTAAAAATGCTGCCATTTTTGTAGGTTGTGCACCCTTGCTAATCCACTCTTTTGCACATTCTACATCTAACATCATAACTTTCGTTTTCGGGTTGTAGTGACCAAGCTCTTGAATAGGCTTTCCGTCACGGCGAGAAGTTGAATTTACAACTACTATTCTGTATGTAGGAACCTTCTTTGCTCCTAATCTTTTCATTCTGATTTTTAACATAATGTTTTGTCCTTTACTTTGCTAAACACGGTCCAAATCCAATCGCCGCACACCATATTTGGTATTATTGAATTTGTAAACCTTAGGTTTTGAGGAAATAAACCTTAGTTCATAATGAAAGATAATCATAAAAAAGTTTCAAAATCAAGCGTTAATTAATATTTTTTTACCCTAAATTATATTTTCTTCAATCTTGCGTATGTTGCATCCATTGCTTTTTTGCCCATTTTTCCAAAATCGATTGTGTACATTGTGCTGTTCCCCACAATAGTAACATTGGTTATGCGGCCTATTCCCAATTTTTCATGGAAAACTCTCTCGCCTTCATTAAAAATGTATTGAACTTCGCGCTCTCTTTCTTCTTCTTTTCTGCGTTTTTCTTCTAATTCTTTGAGTTCTCTCGCTCGTTCTTCATCCCTTAGACGCTTTATTTTGTTATCTTCGAAAAATTTCTTTGCTGCAATCTCAGCTCTTTCCTCATTTTTCTTTGATTTTACAAGTATAGTCCTTGAAGGGGTACTTTGTTGACTTGGATATGCATTTTTTCTGTAAGAGTAGGATGACCTTCCGTTTAAATATGTAGATGAATTACTTGAACTCAATCCTTTAGAAGGCGCTGCAAACCCTTTTCCAAATCCTGTTATAGGTTTTACATATCCGTCAGAATCAGAATGAACATTCGTGTAAGAATAATCGGTTTTTCCGTATTTTGCTTTGGAGACAGCGTTTCTGAATGTGGAAGAATCCCCCGTACTGCCTGAAAATCCTATCTTATTCAACAGCTGAGGCGGAATTTCTTCAACAAATCTTGAAGGATTATAGTATTTATATTCGCCCCACATTTGTCTTCTGCTTGCACTTGTGAGATACAATTTTTCTTTGGCACGCGTAACGCCGACATACATCAAACGCCTTTCCTCCTCCATCTTGGATTGAATATTAAATGTCCTTTGATGAGGGAAAATGCCTTCATCCATACCTGCTAAAAATACTACAGGGAATTCCAAGCCTTTGGCGGAATGCAACGTCATTAAAGTCACATTATTTGATATGTTATCCATACCGTCAATATCAGATACCAATGCAATTTGTGTTAAAAATTCACCGAATTGGTTGTCCAAATCCTCCGGCTCAAATTCACTTGCAACATTTACCAATTCCTGCAGGTTTTCAATATCCGCTTCACTTTCCGGTGTATTTTGGCGTTTTAATTCATCCAAATAACCGGTTTTATTAATAACCAATTCGACAAAATCAGGCAGACTGTATTCTTTTTGTATATTTCTAAATCTTGTAATCATATCCGCAAAATCTTTTAATTTAGTTTGGGTTCTGGCAGAAATATCACTATCTTCGATATGTGAAACAGCTTCAAAAAGGCTTTCATCATTTTGACTTGCAAAATCAGATAAAGCTTTAACGGTAGTATCCCCTATCGCACGCTTTGGAACATTTATAATCCTTCTCAAACTCTGTGAATCATCGGTGTTATAGATTAGTTTTAAATATGCGATAATATCTTTGACTTCTTTTCTGTCGTAAAATTTCAGTCCGCCATAAATTCGATAAGGAATTCCTGCAGCCATACAAGCTTCTTCCAACGCCCTTGATTGAGAGTTTGTCCTATATAAAACAGCATAGCGATTATAATCTTCACCTGCTTCCGTTTTAATTGTTGTCGCTATAAAATTTGCTTCATCAGCTTCATCCTGAGCTTCAAAATAGTCAATAAGCTCCCCTTCTCCCTTATTTGAATACAAAACTTTATCAATTCGTTCCTCATTATTTTCAATAATTGCATTTGCAACATTCAAAATATTTGCAGTTGAACGGTAATTTTGTTCTAATTTTATCAGTTTTGCATTTTTGTAATCCTTTTGAAAATTCATAATTATTGTAAAATCCGCCCCGCGCCAAGAGTAAATTGACTGATCTACATCACCCACAACACACAATGAGCGCTCCTTGGGGATTTCTTTTGAAAGATTTGAATATAACATATTTACAAGGTTATATTGAGCAAGGTTCGTATCCTGATACTCATCTACAAGAATATGTTGAAATCTGTCGTAATATTGTTTTCTCACATCAGGATTTTGCTCAAGCAATTTTACGGTCAGCATAAGCATGTCATCAAAATCTATTGCATTATTGTTATTTAACGTGTTTTCATATTCTTCAAAAATTCTTGCAATATTTTGCGATTTAAAATCTCTCGCAAAAGTTGAAAAAGTATAAGCATCCTGCATTTTATTTTTTGAATTTGAAATAATCGTCTTAATAAGCTTTGGTGCATAAATTTTGTCATCCAAATTTAATTTTTTAACAGCCTGCTTTATTACGGCATTTGTATCAGCATCATCATAGATTGTAAAATTTCTGTCCAAACTTTTACCCGATTGAAATTTATAATTTTCAATATTTTCCCTTAAAATTCTTCCGCAAATACCGTGAAAGGTTCCAACCCACATATATTTAACAACGTTTTCACCTAAAATATTTCCGAGCCTTGCTTTCATCTCTTTTGCTGCCTTATTTGTAAACGTAACGGCAAGAATATTTTTTGGTCTGACTCCGTTTTTTATTAAGTAAGCAATACGAGTTGTTAGAACTTTTGTCTTCCCCGAACCCGCCCCTGCTAATACCAAAAGCGGTCCTTTCGTTGTTTTAACAGCCTCTTGCTGTTCTTTATTTAAACCTTCCAATAAATTTTCCATTTATCCCCTTTTCAAAATCAACAAAATGTGCTATGCTAATAGCATAATAAAAAAGAGACACAAATGCAACGATTAATAGGAGACCGAAAATGGGTATTTTAATGAGTGCCGACAAACAAGACGACAAAAAAGAAAATTCAATTATAGTTCCGATAGATGAAGATATGGATAAAGTCGCCTCGAATTCCCCAAATACCGTTGATGAGTTGGCTATGGAATTGGCTACAATTAAACAGCCTGCTAAAAAAATTGCCATTATAGGCAGTCGTAATTTACCTATAACACATCAACAGATGATTGAAACACTTGCAACAGCACTTGTTATGCAAGGAAATACAATTATTACATCGGGTGGTTCTTCAGGTACAAATGCAGCCGCAATTCGCGGAACGATGAAGGCAAATCCCGATAAATTAAAAGTTGTACTTCCACAAACAATCGGTCAGCAGCCAAGCGACGTTCAAAATCAACTCATAGGTGTACCTAATATCGTTGAGCATGCCGACAGAGCCATGATGACTCTTGCTGATGCTTCACGTGTTTGCAACAGAGAAATTATTGACGACTGCAATCAATTGATTTGCTTCCTTTCTCATACATCAAAAACCCTTCATAATGCGGTTCAATACGCTGAAGAAGGCCATAAAGTTGTTACTGTATTTTATTTAGACTAATTTATTGAGAAAGATTTTATGAACGATTTATTAAAAAAGCTTGCCGGCAAAGACAGGTACGATTATGAATTTGCCGCATCCGAAATTATAAATAACGGAAATATCGCTTTGTTTTCTGAACTTATTGAAAACGATGGGTTTCTGTTTGATTTTGTAAAAAGAAACATTTCGGAAAGATTAAAAAATGCGGTTAACGAAGGTAATTATTTAAATCTTTTAAAATTTTTAAAATTTTATTCACCGTTTTACGCTGATATGATTGCGGAAAGTCTTGCACAATTTGCAAATGACGATTTGCTAAAAAAAATGCTTGAGCTATTCAAGACAGGCACAATTTCCGAAAAATCTTATTGCGCAAAATTTTTTTCATACATTGATTATCAAGAAGTACTCCCGTTATTAAGAGAAAACGCATTTAGCGAAGATGAAAACCTTAATTACAACTGCGCGGAAGCCTTAGGGATATTAAAAGATAAAATTTCCTACGATGATGCAGTAAAAAAATTAGAAAATTTGGAAGATGATTTTGAAGCTATGAAGCTTGTAAAATTTTTGGTTGCTTATGGTGAAAAAAATGCAGTCATGCCAATAATTGAATGTATGGTATCATCTTCACTTCAAGAGAATATTGCAGGTGAAATTCCTTATTTAATAAGCATTTTTGACCTTTTAAATTCTTTCGAAAAAGCAGGACTTCTGGTATTAAACAATATAATAAACGGGCTCGGGGAAACAATTGAACTTTCTGTCGTGTTGGATTTTGAATTACTGGATGTATTCAGAGCAATAATTTCACACCCGATAAATAGCTGTATCGCTGTAGTCTTGCTAAATGCAAGAGAAAAATTTGAAACACTAACGGAAAATAATGAATACACCTACGATGAGGATAAAAATACAAAAGCAGAAATTGAGGATATTAAAAAAGTTTTAACAAAACAAAACAGAGAAAATTGGCTTAAGCTTGTAAAGGAAGAAGTCAGGGAAGACAGCCTTTTTGTTTATACAGCACTTGATTTTTGCAATGATGAAGCCGTTATAAAAGAGCTTTTGCGCTCAAATAATCAGACACTTATTTTACGCGCTGTAGAAGTTTTGAAAAATATAAATTGCCTTAATAATTCCGCCAAAACAATTGCCTTATCAAAAGTTACCGATATAAATATAAAAAATATTATTCGAGCATTGTAAAATTTATATTTGCATGGTTGAATAAAGAAAAAGGACGGATTATGCAAATTACCCCGATTAACAATAATAAACAAAATTTTACGATGGCCTTGAAGTATCAAGGAAATCGGACTTATATCCGCAATGAACTAAACAAGCTGCCAAAAGAAAATCTTTTGCATTTAAAAGAAATTAAAAAAGAATTTAAAGATTACAAATATGTCGATATAGTAGGAAAAATGATTGAAGATACTGATACCCACTATCAATATTTGAAATATTTTTTAGGAATAAAACGAGGAAAGAATCACGAATTATTTGATTATTTCAGTATTAAATCCTACCTGTTACCGAACGAGGAAGGATACTTCTATGGTATTGACGGAATTGCAAATGCCGCAAGATTAATGGAAAAACATATCGAAGAAGTTACACCGATTACAGACGAGATACTTGGAAAATCTAATGCAGTTTCAAAAAAATGAATTATTCATGATAAAATTTTCTTATGAAAATTACATTAATAACGGATTTATATTCCGTAAAAGAAGATGACCCGCACACTCCGCGGACACTGTATGATTTTGTACAAAGCTGGAGGGCGGACGGACACGATGTATCCGTAATTAAACCCAATTTTATTCTAAATTCATTTATAAGAAAAAAGCCGTTTTACAAAACCGGAAAATACGGTGATATTTTAAACCTGAATTTTCATTTACCGTTTATATTTATCAGTAAAAAAGTCAAAGCAGAACTTAAAGATAGCATAATAATTGCACATATGCCAAGCGGAATACTGTTTGCGGATAAATTAAACTTGCCGTTTGTTGCAGGAATTCACCAATCGGATATTGATGTACTTACAAAGCCGATTTATAAATTTTATTTCGGCAAAAGATTATATAAAGCATTAAAAAATGCATATTTAATATCTTGCCGTTCAGAGCATTTAAAAAAGAAACTTTTAAACTTATATCCTGAATTTGAAAACAAAACATTTATAGCTTCAAGCGGAATAGATGAAGAAATAATATTAGAGCGGGAGATTTTGTTATCAAACCCGACAAAAGTTTTTACCTGCGCGAATTTCAAAAGAAGAAAAAATATTGATAAAATCATAGAAGCAATAGGCGGAGATAAAAATTTTACACTAACAATAGCAGGAAGCGGTGAACGTGAAAAATATCTGCATAAACTTGCAAAAAATTTTAATAATATAAATTTTCTCGGTCAAATAAAAAACAAAGAAGTTTTAAAATACATGAGGAAATCCGATATTTTCATCTTACCAAGCGTGAATGAAACTCTTGGGATTGTTTATCTTGAAGCAATGGCATCAGGATGTATAACAGTCGGGACAAAAGATACAGGGATAGACGGAATAATAAAAGATAACGAAAACGGTTTTTTAATTAAACCTGAAACAGATGATATAAAAGATATTTTATATAAGATAAAATCCATGGATAATAATGAACTAAAAGCTTTGCAGGACAATAGTTTTCAAACGATAAGAAATTATACAAAAATAATTTGCGCAAAGAATTATCTGCAACATATTTTAAAATTTCGTAATGAAACAGACCTTAATGAGCATGTTTTTGGTAGTATGTAGTAGGTAATAATTTACCCTTGATTTCACTTACGAGAGACAAGCCGAAATTATATAATGATAAGGATAAGAGGACTAATGAAGAAATTTATGATTGCGCTTTTGGCACTATTTTGGAATGTACAACAGGCAAATGCGGTAAATGTGGATGCTTTTATGGATAAACATATTGCTCCTGTGTCAGATGCAATAGCAAACGTAGTATTTCATCCGATACACATATTTGGGGCTGAAATTCCGATAATTATATTTTGGATTTTAGCTGCAGGTTTGTTTTTTACATGTTACTTGCGAATTATTCCTGTATGGGGATTTTGCCACTCAATACATAATCTTATCCATCCTGAAAAAGACGGAGATGATTCAGGTGAAGTTTCATCATTCCAAGCTTTGATGACAGCATTATCAGGAACGATAGGTTTAGGAAGTATAGCAGGTGTTGCACTTGCGATTTCAATGGGCGGTCCGGGTGCCGCATTTTGGGTAATAATCGGCTCAATACTTGGTATGTCATTGAAATTTGTTGAAGCGGCATTGGCTGTAAAATACAGAAGATTTAACCTTGACGGTTCAATATCCGGTGGTCCTATGCACTATATTGCTCACGGTTTAACAAGAAAAAATATGAGATGGCTAGGTCAACCTTTGTCTGTTATATTTGCTATTCTTTGTATAGGTGGAGGTATTACAGGCGGCAACATGATTCAAATTAATCAAACTGCTCACCAAATCATATTTATAACAGGTGGAGAACATAGTATTTTTCATGGCTTTACTTGGATTATAGGTTTAATTGCCGCAATTCTTATAGGGTTGGTTGTTGTCGGAGGCATCAAAAGCATCGCAAAAGTTACAACCGTATTAACTCCTACAATGTGCGCATTGTATATAATTTCCGGATTGATTGTTATTTGTGCAAATATTCCTCAAATACCACATGCAATTGCATTAATTGTTCGAGAAGCTTTTCATCCAACAGCGGTTGCAGGAGGATTTTTCGGAGTAATTATAATAGGTTTAAGACGTTCTGTCCAATCTAATGAAGCAGGAACAGGTGCGGCAGCTATTGTTTATGCTACTGCGCAAACAAAGGAAGCTGTTTCACAAGGTTTTGTAGCATTATTAGAAACATTTTTGACAGGTGTTTTATGCTTGTTCACCTCTTGTGCTATTGTATTTTCCGGAGTTTTAAAACATACATCAATCGGACAAATATCAGGAATAGAACTTGCTTCAAATGCATTTCAATCTGTTATTCCGTTCTTCCCAATAATATTATCAATTATAGCTGTTTTGTTTGCGATGTCTACATTGATTTCTTGGGCATATTACGGACAAAAAGCCTGGACTTTCTTATTAGGTGAAGGGAAAAAACGTGTATTTACATTCAATATGATTTATTGCACATTTATTGTAATTGGTTCTTGCATGAATGTTCAATCAATTATTGATATAACTGACGCAATGATGATTTCGATGTGCGTTCCTAACGTCATTGTTCTTTATATATTATGCAAAGATGTAAAAAAAGATTTAAAAGAATATTGCCTTAAAAATGATTTAGGTAAATTTGTTTATCATAAATGGTTTAAATCAATTGCAACCGCGGAGGATAAATAATGGCAAATCAAATAATAATAACCGTTTCCGGTGTTGATAAAGTTGGTATTGTTGCAGAGGTTACAGCTGCACTTGCAAAGTTGGAAGTTAATATTGAAGATATTAAGCAAACTCTTATGCAAGGACACTTTGTAATGTTTATGCTATGTGATATTGATAAATCAACTTATACATTTAAAGAAATAAAAGAAGAATTAACAAATGTAAGTAAAAATATGGGTATGGAAATTTGGGTGCAAAAAAGAGAAATTTTTGACAATATGCACAACATTTAAAAAAATTTACCACATAAAAAACCACTGAAAATATTTCAGTGGTTTTTTGTTTTGTATCATATTATGATTTTAAACTAATTCTTTTACTTCTGCTGCAAAAGTTTTTGGATCTAATTTGATACCAGGGCCCATTGTAGTTGATAAGTAAACTGATTTAACAAATGTACCTTTTGCAGAAGATGGTTTAGATTTCAAAACTGCATCAGCTAATGTTGCATAATTCTTAATCAAGTCTTCTTCTGAGAATTGAACCTTACCTATAGGGCAATGAATCATACCTTGTTTATCAGCTCTGTATTCAACTTTACCTGCTTTAGCATCTTTAACAGCTTTAGCAATAT
>ERZ842401.6923-NODE-6923-length-11855-cov-11.381271_pt1 | contig 11855 bp, 11 predicted proteins | sample MGYA00521270_ERZ842401 | MGnify/ENA primary metagenome ERZ842401 (study PRJEB31892, sample SAMEA3878208) | bioreactor metagenome | biome: Moose rumen | place: Sweden | collected 2011-10 | study: EMG produced TPA metagenomics assembly of the PRJEB12797 data set... | reverse complement strand
CTGCTTAATACTTATGCCGATTCAAACTTCAGTCCACAACTATTGACAATTTCTCCTTTTTTATGCTATACTACCACTATGAACGAAAGATTTTTGCCGATCGGCATTCAAGATTTTGAAGATTTACGCAGACGAGGCTGCATTTATGCAGATAAAACAGCCCTCGTATATAAACTTGCAAGAGAAGGTAAACCTTACTTTCTCAGCCGTCCTCGCAGATTTGGAAAAAGTCTTCTTATTTCCACAATGGAAGCATATTTCCTTGGAAAAAAAGATTTGTTTAAAGGGCTTGCTCTTGAATCGCTGGAAAAGGACTGGACAGAATATCCAATTATTAAAATCAGTTTTGGACGAGGTTCTTATGAATCAAAAGAAAAGCTTTTGTCTATGATTGATTCGATTCTTGGAGAAAATGAACGTAAATTTGCGGTGAAAAAGCAATCTGAAAATCCTGCTATTCGACTCAATAATTTAATTACGGAAGCTTCGGAACAGACAAAAAAACAGGTCGTAATCCTTATTGACGAGTACGACAAGCCGATTTTAGATGCTCTTTATACTGAATACGAGGAGCAGAACCGCCAGGAACTCAGGAACTTCTACAGTCCTCTCAAAGACTGCGATAAATACATCCGCTTTTTGTTTATTACAGGAATCACGAAGGTAAGTCATGTAAATATCTTTTCTGGATTAAACCAGCTGAATGACATAAGCTTGAATCAGGATTATGCGGCAATCTGCGGCATTTCTGAGTCTGAGTTAGACGAATATTTTAAACCAGAAATTCAGGTGCTTGCTCAAAAGCAGGAAATGAGCATTTCCGAAACAAAAGCAAAACTTGCGTCAATGTATGACGGTTATCATTTTACACATGATGTCGAAGGAGTTTACAATCCGTTCTGTTTGCTGAAGTGCTTTATGGAAAAAGACTTTGGTTCATACTGGTTTGAAAGCGGAACACCATCATTCCTTGTGAAAACACTTCAGAACCAACCGCTTGAATTGACCACGATAATCAACGGCAGAAAGGCAAAGGAAGAGCAGTTCAAGAACTACGATCCTGACTCAAAGAACATGCTCCCTGTGATATATCAGAGTGGATACCTTACGATTAAGGGGTTCGAGAAACAGAACAGAATATATACGCTGGACTTCCCGAACCGTGAGATAGAGGAAGGTTTCATAAATGTACTGCTAAAAAAATTTGTTAACGTACCTTATGACGATTTGGGGCTTACTGTAAGCAATATTTGCGATGCCCTGAATCTGAATGATTTAGATAAAACTCTTTCAATAATAAAAGCCGCAATCGCAGATTTGCCTAGCGTGGTAAAAAAAGATATGTGCGAGAATTACTACGAGTCTGTAACTCACCTTATGTTCCGCATGTCCGGCTTCCGCGTGGTTTCAGAACTGCAGTCAGTTGCCGGAAGAAGCGATGTTGTCGTTGCTACAAAAAACAGTGTTTTTATCTTCGAACTCAAGATGGACAAAGGCCGTGATTTTGAAGATGTTGCGGACGAAGCCCTCAGCCAGATTGACGAAAACGGTTACGCGGACAGGTTTATGGTGAGTGGAAAGGCTATGTACAAGGTTGGAGTTGTATTCTCAAGCGCTGGCAAAGGTATGCTTGGCTGGAAGGTAAGATAAGCAGTATGTTTTATAAATGCAAAATAGGGCGATTTAAGAAGGTGATATGATCAGCGTATGCATGGCGACTTATAACGGAGAACGTTTCATAAGACAACAGCTTGATTTCATCCTGCCGCAATTATCATCTGATGATGAAATAATAGTGTCTGATGACGGAAGTACGGACGAAACTTTAGAAATTTTGAAATCATATAAAGATTCACGTATAAAGATCTTTCATCATGAAAGAAATGAAGATTTGCTGAAAGAAAAGGCTGGACGAAACTTCTATCTTGCATCTTCTAATTTTGAAAATGCAATAAAGAAGTCTTCCGGTGATTATATCTTCTTTGCTGATCAGGATGATGAGTGGATGCCCGACAAGATAAAGAAAATGGTTGCTTTGTTGAATGCTAACGACTGTGTTCACTGTTCTAATGTAGTCATTGATGAAAATGGTAGTTTAATTACTGATGGATTTAGAGCGAAAAAATCCAAAAAATCCGTAATTTATAATCTTTTTTGGACACCGTTCCTTGGTTGCTGCATGGCTATCCGTCGGGATGCCTTAAAATATATTCTTCCTTTTCCCAAAAAATGTATTGGTCATGATTTGTGGATTGGATGTCTGTGTGCATATAAAAAATCTCTTGTCCACATAGAAGAACCTCTTCATAGATACAGAAAGCATTTGAATAACGTATCTCCTACTTTATCAAAAAAAAGTTCCAATTCCATATTTTTTATGATACAATATCGGATACATTTCTTATTCAGTTTTTATAAACGAATTCTGTTTTCAAGGTGATTGAGATTTATGCAACATGATGAATAAATGTGGAAATGATTAAATATTGTGGATGAAAGTTTTTGCTGTCTTCTATTTTTCATGTAATATTTTATGAAAAAATATTGCATGAAAAATAGAAGTGTATTATTATAAGGTTTATGCTGGTTTCACTTAAGTTTAACAATACTTTTATTTTCTCACAAGAGACAAGTTTCTCGCTCAAAGCTGACATGCGAAGCAAAAAAATGGCATCAAATGTGATAGAGACCCCTGTGGATAATGTTGTTAAATCAGTTTGCATATACGGTGCCAATAATTCTGGAAAAACCTGTCTCGTAAGGGTGATCAGAGCTTTGTGGGGAGTAATAATGAGCCAGCCTGGTGATTTTTCCACCAATCTATTTTCTGACGACCCTTTTTTTTCTATATCTTGTGTGTTCATAGAGAATAAAAAGGAATGGGAATACTCGTTCTGTTTGGACACCAGAAGCATGGAATTTATTAGCGAAAGATTCCTTCGTATTGAATATGATCAATACAGAAATCCAAAAGAGGATGTGTACTTTGAGAGGGATTTCAAAAATCAATGTTTTTTCAGCAAAGATGAGACTCTGAAACCGTCTCTTCAACTGATGGGACGTACTAATATCTTGATTCATGTCGTTGATGTTTCTACCTTGCCTTTTCTGAGGGAGGCAAGGCAGACTCTTATAAACTTTGCATCCAGAATCGTAATAGTTGACATGAACAATATTCCTTTGTCTCTGACTATCGCAATGCTGAAGAACCATGATGGCTTTCAAAAGGATATAGTGAGCTTCGTAAAAAATGCGGATCTTGATTTGGATGATTTCAAGTATTGGGAGTCTGGTGTGCCTCGGCAAAGAAAAGATTTTTCCCGGCAGCAGCCAGCTGAGGATGTCGTATCCATGAAGATACGTCAATCTGCTGAGGATTCCATGCGGCTCACGTCAGTATACAGGGGCATTCCTGTTCCTAGTCTTCTTTTCGATTCGACAGGAACCAAGAAAATCGCTGCTCTTGCAAGTTATATCGTGAAGGCTCTGAAGGTTGGTCAGATTCTCGTTGTTGATGAGCTTGACTCTAGCATTCACTTCAAGCTGACTCGTTCCATTGTCTCCATGTTCAACAGTGAATTGAATGACAGTGCCCAGCTTATTTTCACGGCCCACGATGTTAGTCTTATGGACTGCAAAAAACTTTTTCGGAAAGAGCAGATTTGGTTCGTACATAAAGAGAATGATGGGGTATACCTCTATTCTCTTGCATCATTTACGGCTGAGGATGGAATACGAGAAACCACGGACATAATAGAAAAATATAAACGTGGTGTTCTTGGAGCGATCCCAGAGCCAGACATGCTGAGGACACTCTTGCAGGTGAAGGATGAATAGTAGACCGAGTTTTCTTAGAAACAATCGAAAGAAAATTTGCCTCATATGCGAGGGCTTCGAGGAATTTGATTATGTCTCAAGACTTTTAGAGTTGGGAGTGTGGTCTGAAGCCTATGACTTTACTTTGGTAAACGCTGAATCCAATGGGAACATATCGGCAAGGTATCAAGACAGCTACCAGAGCGACTCTTATGACCTAGTTCTTGCTTTGTGTGATACCGACAGAAAACCTCATAAAGATTTTGAGCTTATATGTGAGAAGATAAACAGAATCTTTGGAAATGATACTGCAGCTACAGAAGTTCTTATATTTGCTAATCCTTGCTCGATGCAGATAGAGTTGCTTCATTTTACTGAAATTAGACTGAGAACGCAGAACAAGCACAAGAATGCTGCGGAAATTGAACGGCTTATAGGCATTCGGAATTATAAAGCAAGCAAGGAACAGCGAGCCAGAATATGCAAGTTGATTACGAAAGACAATTATATGGAAATGAAGGTTAGGCTTCAAAAACTGTCTCCTGATTATTCTGAAATCCCGAGTTCAAACTTATTGGTTTTCTTACAGCGATTTGAAAGTTCCGATGCTTCTTGGATTGACGAAATCAACAAAAAGTTGGAAGGATAAGCATTCCGACTTTCTGGATATTCTTGTTGTTCCTGCATTGTTTTTCTTTATTTTTGTTGTATTTTTCTACCTCTATGTGAATTGTATTGCTAAATGATACTTTTGTTTATTCGCTTAAATAAATGGATGCAGCATAAACATTTGAGTTGTATTTATGTTATACTTCTACTATATTATGTATAGTGAGTGTTTTGAGAGAGAGTTTATGCCATATGGCAGGTAAGGCAGAAATATGACAGAAGAAAATGATTTGCGCTGGAAACAGAGACTTGCGAGTTATCGAAAAGCTCTGTTTGTCCTTCGTTCTGCTGTGAATCTTTCACGAGAAAGGGAGCTTTCTGAGCTTGAGATGCAGGGCTTAGTGCAGAGTTTTGAATTTACACATGAGCTTTCGTGGAAGCTTTTGAAAGATTTTTTGGGACATCAGGGAATTACAGGCATAATAGGTAGTCGTGATGCAGTCCGCATGGCCTACAACCAGTCTCTGATTACAGAACCTGATGTCTGGATGGAAATGATAGAAAGCCGGAATCTTACAAGCCATACATACAATGATGAGACTGCGAGGGATATTGTTCAGAAAATATGTGGCAGCTACGAAAGGCTTTTTGAGAATCTTCTGGAAACAATGGCGAAATATGAATGAATTCGGCCTTTCTGAAAAATCAATTGATACTATAAGAAAAATATTCTCAACTTTTCCTTCAATAGAAAAGGTGATTGTCTATGGAAGCCGTGCCAAAGGAAATTATAAGCCTGGCTCCGACATCGATATGACAATAATTGCCTCTGAGGATTTTGATTTTTCGACTCTTGCAAGAGTTAACACTCTGTTCTATGAGTCTTCACTGCCATATCTCTACGACATTTCTGATTTTTCAAAGCTTACTAACAAGGATTTGATAGAACACATTAGACGCTGCGGAAAAATAATTTACAGGCGGCAGGAGTGTTAAAAGCTTTTGAAAGCCTGTTGAGTGAATTGAATAAATGTGGTTTTATTGTCTCACAAGAGGATAATATATTATGGAAAAAAGATATCAGGTTTTTATCTCCTCGACATATGAGGACTTACAGGAAGAACGTAAGGCTGTAAGTGATACTTTGCTTTCTATGGATTGCATTCCTGTAGGTATGGAGGAGTTTCCTGCTACGGATGAAGAGCAGTTTGAATTCATAAAGAGGATAATTGATGAAAGTGATTATTATCTTTTGATAATAGGAGGTCGTTATGGCTCTATTTGCAATGATGGAGTAAGCTTTACGGAAAAAGAGTTTGACTATGCGGTTTCCAAGAAAAAGACGGTTATTTCTTTTATCCATGTGGACAGGGATAAATTAACTGTAGATAAGACTGACAAAGATGATTATAAAAAACAGAAATTGGAACAGTTTATTGCAAAAGTTTCCTCAGGAAGACTTAAGAAAGATTGGAAAAATAAAGATGAGTTGAGGTTCCTTGTTGCACAGAGTATCTCCTACGCAAAGAAAACTAGCCCTGCTGTTGGATATGTAAGAGCAAATTTGCCTGACATGGAGGAACTATTAAACCAACTGAATAAACTTAGGATGGAAAATGAAGATTTAAAAAAGAAATTAAGCGAAAGAGATACAAGCCTCATAAATATTCCGAATATTGCTCAGATTGATGAAGAATATGAGTTTAATGGAATTGAATATCTGGATATAAATACTAACCGAGAGTACTCTGTTCGGGATAATTGGCTTGATGTGTTTTTGATTCTTTCTCCAAAAGCTATGGAAGGTCTCGATGATTCATCTTCAAAAGCGACATTGAATAGATATTTTGCAAGAAAATTAGGTGTAAGGAATTTTTCTCTTGACGAGATAAGTTTTAATACTATAAAGATTCAGTTTATTGCATTAGGGTTGTTTGATTCGGATGGATTTTGGCAGTTGACGGATAAGGGAAAAAAGCTTTTGCTGTTAAATGGTGCTGTCAGAAGTTCTAAAATAAATTGATTTATTTGTTTGTTTGCAATTGTTAAGGAATTTTATGCACATAGTTTTTATAAATCCGCCATTTAAGCCGGAATATGATAAATTCAGTCGGGAATCTCGTAGTCCTGCTATAACTGCGAGTGGAGCTTTGTATTATCCTCTATGGCTTATTTATGCAGCTGCCTACTGTAAAAAAAATGGTCATACTGTAGATTTTATAGATGCCCCAGCGAAATTACTTGATTTCGCAAAAACAGTAGAAATTGTAAAATCAAAAGTATCATTGAATGAGTCTGTACTTTTTGTTTTGGATACCAGTACTCCGTCAATAAAAAATGATGCCCGGTTTGGTGCTGATTTAAAATTGCTTTATGAAAAGTCTTTTATACTGCTAGTTGGAACTCATCCAACTGCAACGGCAGAAGAAACGCTTTCCTATGATTCCCGTATCGATGCTGTTGCGATTGGCGAGTATGATTATATTGTAAAGGCGCTTGCTGATACCCTGGAATCTAAAAACTCTCTTGATTCTGTTCGGGGATTATGTTTTAGACGTGACGATGAGTTTGTGCATACTTTGCCAATGCCCATGATTGAAGATTTGGATGAAATTCCGTTTGCATCTCAGTTCATAAAAGAATATCTGGATGAACGGGATTATTTCTTTACTGCTGCTACGTATCCAAGCATTCAGATTTTTACGGGGCGTGGTTGTCCATGCCGATGTAATTTCTGTGTATATCCTCAAACTATGCACGGTCACAGGTATCGTGCACGGTCACCTGAAAATGTTGTTGCGGAATTTGAATATATTGCTGAACATTTTAATGATGTCAAGGAGGTCGTCATAGAAGATGATACTTTTACTATTAATAAGGAACGTATCAGAACCATTTGTAATCTCCTCATCCAAAAGCAATTGAACAAACGTCTTAAATGGTTGTGTAATGCACGTGTAAACACTCTTGATTTGGAAACAATGCAACTTATGAAAAAAGCGGGGTGTCGTCTTTTGATTCCTGGCATTGAAAGTGGAAATCAGCAGATTCTGGATAACATAAAAAAAGGAACAAAAGTAGAACAGTATCTTCCTTATATAAGAAATGCAAAGAAAGCTGGTCTCTTGGTTCATGCCTGTTATATGGTGGGTAATCAAGGTGAAACAAAGGAATCTATGCAGGATACTCTGAAACTTGCCTTAATACTGATACAGCACAGTTTTTTCCTCTTATTCCATATCCTGGAACAGAAGCGTATGAATATAATAAGTCTCACGGATATCTTACTGCAACAGATTATGATGATTATTGCTTGGAAGACGGTTCTTATAATTCAGTATTGGAATTGCCAGAGCTATCTTCAAAAGAAATGGTTGAATTTTGTAATTATGCTTTGAAGAAATATTATCTTAGACCAAGATATATTTTTCATAGAATATATGTCGGCATAAGAAATTTTGATGATTTTAAGCGTTCGATAAAAGCTTTTGGAACGTTTGTAAAAAAGATTTTTTAACTTGTTATGTCTGAATTAGGTACTGATCTAGTTTCCATAATTACTCCATGCTACAACTCAGAACGATATTTGTCTGAAACTATCAAAAGTGTCCTATCTCAATCCTATGCGAATTGGGAAATGCTTATTGTAGACGACTGTTCTACAGACAAGAGTTATGAAATTGCTTTGGATTTTTCTAAAAAGGATTCTCGCATAAAGGTCTATAAAAATTCGGAAAATCAAGGAGCGTGTTATTCCAGAAACTTTGCAATAAACATGGCGAAGGGAAAATACATTGCTTTTTTGGATTCTGATGATGTCTGGCTTCCTCAAAAGTTGGCGGAACAAATTTTGTTCATGAAGAAAAATGACTGTGACTTTTCTTTTTCAGAATATGAGTGGATTGATGAATGTGGCAAGCCAATAGGGGTGAAAGCCCGTGTCGTAAACCATCTTTCATATAAAAAGAATCTTTTTCATAATTGGCCGGGATGTCTTACCGTTATGTATGATGCGTCTAAAATCGGATTGGTGCAAGGCAAGAAAAAGGGAAATGGCGATGATTATTCTCTGTTTCTCAATGTATTGAAAAAAGCTCATAATGCTATGGGCATGAAGATGGTCCTTGCAAAATACCGCAGGCATGCAGACAGCATTTCTTACAGTCGGATGAAAATGGTGAAGGAACATTATTTTGTATTGCACAATATTGAAAAAATACCAATGATATTGTCAGTTTTTTTTGTCTGCACTCATGCATTTGTGATGCTTTTATTTAAGCAAGAAAAAATTGCCACTCATGCAAATAAAATGATAAAGTGAAGATGTTTTTATGAAATTCATCATTTCTGTGTGCAATTTGTTAAACGAAGAATAAAGTTTATTTGACAGGATATAGCAAATATGCTATATTCTAATAAAATACATGAGGAGATACAATTATGATTCACTTAAATGAAGACAAGAAACGATAGGAGTCGTGTTGTATGAATCTTTTGTTTTATCCAGGATTAGATTCTGTAGATCTTGAACGTGGATATAATGAAGTGAAGGGTGCGACAGGCAAAGCCATAAAGGATTTATGTAAGCATCATAAAGATATTTATTTAAAGGTAAAATTTTTTTTTAGGCGACTAAAGGATGTTCATGATTTAGAGGAATACTTAAAAGTCGAAGAGATTCTTCAGTTTCATGGAACAGATTTGTATGAAATGAGAATTCCAAAACAAAGAAGAGGCGGTGTGTTTCGTATATATTTTTGTTTTTCCTTGGAACAAGACAAAACTGAAGATTTGATTCTACTTGATGCGGAATTAAAACATAAAACGAAGCCTATGCGGCTGGAATCTGCAAAAGAAAAATTAAAAGCATATTATAGAACCTTTGGAAAGGAGGCGCAGACATGAAAAACGAAGATGTTTTGGATTATATGGAACAATTGGAGTCTGAGAATGATTCATTAAATGATTTTTCAAGAAAATATGATTCACTAGCTTCTTTTCTTGCTGACTATGAATTTTTAAAGGATAAAAAAAGCCTTTCACAAAAAGATGTTGCAAAGAAAATGGGGACAACACAAAGTGCCGTTTCTAGAATAGAGAGGTTCAAGACGAATCCGTCTTACTTTCAGTTGAAGAAAATGTCTGAAGCTGTGGGAGGCGAATTATTTATATCTCCTTTAGGAAATTTTTCATTGACAGTTCCTGTTGATTTGCATGAAAAGATAAAATCTCTGGCAGATAAAAAAAATGAAAGCATCGGAGAGTATTTGCAGCATTGCATTCGAAAAAGTGTACAGTCTGATTATGAGGATATGAAGACTGATGTTGAGAGTGTGTATTATTCTTCTGATTCTATTCCGCATGAACAGCAGTATTATTCTGAATATTCTGAAAAAGAAGAAAGAGAATATGATGACTGCTTTTTTGCAGCCTGAAAGGATTCTGTATGAATGAAAAATTTTCAGAATTGATACATTTATTATCCCTAAGGCAGATTAGGATTATAGATAGCCATGAAACAGTTCTTTCCGAAGATTCCGTTTTAAATCAAAACGAGAATGTGAACATTGAAACGATACAGTCTCTAGGAGAGCTTTCTCCTATGTATGAAGACTCTTTTGTTAAGTTCAATTTGAAATATACCTTTAATCTTTTTAAAGGAAAAGAAAACTCTGAAGGTGCTTATTTTACGGCTTCTTATATTACTGTTGTAGAATTTTCATCTGCTGATATAGAAAAAACAAAACAGCTTCTTTTTGAGAAAGAACTACTGAATGTTTTTGTTACTCAACAACTGAGAAAAACGCTATGGCCTATATTGAGGGGGATTCTTATGGATGCAATGGGTAGGCATTCATTGCAGCCTGTTTTCCTTCCATGGATAAAATAGCCTTGTTTAAGCTGTGTGACTGGTGTAATTATTTTGTATGGGCATTTATCTAAATCCTGACAATACAAATTTCAAGGCGACTCTTACTAGACCTATTTACGTTGACAAGACTGGCATGATTTCTGTCATCAACCACTATATGGCTACGGACAATAAGTATGTCTGCGTGTCGCGTCCTCGCCGTTTCGGAAAGACCATTGCCACAAACATGCTGACTGCATATTATTCAAAGGGCTGTGATTCCAGGGAACTTTTTGCTCCGTACAAGATTTCTTCTGCTCCTGATTTTGAAACCAATCTTAACAAGTTCAATGTAATTCAGATTGATATGAACAGCGAGTATCAGAATATTGAGGACAAAGACTGTCTGCTTAAAAAAATGACTTCCCTCATTCGCGAAGAGATGCAGTCGGAATTTCCGTCTGTAGGGCTTGCAGATACTGACACTCTCGGTGAATGCATACAGAAAGTATATACTAAAACACGAGAGACTTTCATAATCTTTATGGATGAATACGATGTTCTTGTGCGCGAAAAGGTGAGCGATAAGCTTTTCACAGAATACCTTGGTTTCTTGAACGGTCTTTTTAAGAGCAATACTCTACGCCCTGCAATATCACTTGTGTACCTTACAGGAATTCTTCCGATCGTCAAGGACAAGGTTCAGTCGAAACTGAATAATTTTGATGAACTTACAATTCTGGATGCTAATGAAATTGCTGAATATGTAGGCTTTACAAATGAAGAGGTTTTTTCGCTCTGTAAAAAATATGATGTAAGCTTTGAGGATTGCAAGCGATGGTATGACGGGTACAGTCAGCATGGGTTTGAAATTTATAATCCAGAATCTGTTGTTATGTGCATAAGAAACAAACGATTTTCGAATTACTGGAGCCGCACGTCTTCTTATGATGCAATTGCAGAACGGATTCGGATGAATTTTTCAGGCACAAAGGACGATGTTATCAGAATGCTTGCCGGTGAAAATGTAGATGTAAATGTTACTCGCTTTATGAATACAATGAATTCTTTTAGTTCAAAAAGTGATGTGTTTACATATCTTATTCATATCGGTTATCTTGCCTATAATCTGCAAGATGGAACCTGCAGGATTCCTAACGCAGAAATCAGGCAGGAATGGTTCAATGCAATTGAAAACAATGCTGATTACGAAGTTACGGACAAAATAATTCAGGAATCCAAGACTTTGCTAAAAGAAACTTTGGAAGGTAACAAGGATGCCGTAGCTAAGGCATTGGATGTGAGTCATATTCATGTAACTAGCAACAGAAGCTACAATAATGAAGATTCATTGCAGTCGGCAATTTATCTGTCATTTATTTATGCATTAAATAAATATACGGTTATAAAAGAAATGACTGCGGGAAAAGGCTTTGCTGATGTCGTATTCATTCCTTTTGTTCCAAATATTCCTGCAATGATTATTGAGTTAAAGCGTAATGTCTGTTCTGAATCCGCCTTGAATCACTCCCGTCCAAAATGTTTAAGCGAAAGAAAAGACAGTCTGAAGCCTCTCAAA
>ERZ842401.6921-NODE-6921-length-11860-cov-2.798560_pt1 | contig 11860 bp, 12 predicted proteins | sample MGYA00521270_ERZ842401 | MGnify/ENA primary metagenome ERZ842401 (study PRJEB31892, sample SAMEA3878208) | bioreactor metagenome | biome: Moose rumen | place: Sweden | collected 2011-10 | study: EMG produced TPA metagenomics assembly of the PRJEB12797 data set... | reverse complement strand
TGTATACAGTATTTAGAATGGGAATAGAGTATTATCGAAATAAAAGAACAAAAGGAAAGGAGCACTGCCATGATAGTGCTTGATCATGTGACAATGCAATATCCCACAGGGAAGAAGGCGTTGGATGATATTACATTTCATATCAATAAGGGTGAGTTTGTGTTCATCGTGGGGAGCAGCGGCTCTGGAAAGACTACCCTGATCAAACTGTTGTTGAAGGAAATCAAGCCGACTGCCGGAGAGATAACAGTGGAGGGGCAGGCATACAGCAAGATGAAACGGAAGGATATTCCAATCCTACGCAGAAAGCTTGGTGTGGTATTTCAGAATTTCAGACTTCTGCCCGACCGCAATGTATATGAGAATGTGGCATTTGCCATGCGCGTGGTCGAAGCACCCAAGCGTGAGATAAAAAAAAGCGTGCCGCAGATGCTCTCTCTGGTGGGGCTGGCACACAAGTACCGCTCCCTGCCAAAGCAGCTTTCCGGCGGAGAGCAGCAGAGGGTCGCCATAGCCAGGGCGCTCGTAAATGAGCCCAAGATACTTCTGGCGGACGAGCCCACGGGTAATCTCGACGATCAGAAGGCGTGGGAGATCATGCGGCTTTTGGAGGAGATAAATGAGAGAGGCACCACAGTGGTAGTGGTCACCCATAACATGAATTTTATCAAGCAGATGAACAAGCGTGTCATCACTATTAAAAAGGGAGTTATTGTCAGTGATGAGCAGCAGGAGGAGGCTTTAGATGCGGATTAGTACCTTTTTATACAATGTGCGTCAGGGCTTTGCAAATATCTGGCGCAACAAGCTTTTTTCACTTGCGTCCATAGCCACGATGACCGCGTGTATCTTTTTGTTCGGAGTGTTCTACTCCCTCGGCGTGAATTTCGGCTCCATGGTACGCTCGGCAGAGGAAAACGTGGCTGTCACAGTGTTCTTTGAGGAGGGACTCTCCGATTCCGAGGTGGAGTCCATAGGCCAGGAGATACAGGCCAGACCGGAGGTGGATCACATAAAGTACGTATCCGCCGAGGAGGCATGGAACTATATGAAGCAGGATTTCTTCGGCGGCAATGAGGAGCTGGCCGAGAGCTTTGCCGATGACAATCCCATGAAAAACTCCGACAACTTTGAGGTGTATCTGAATGACGTGGCCCAGCAGGAGGCACTGGTCAATTACATCACCGGTATTCCGGGAGTCAGAAAGGTAAACCAGTCGGAGCTTGCGGCCAATATCCTTACTGACTTTAATAAGCTCATAGTATATATCTTTGTCAGCATTATCGTGATCCTGGTGGCAGTGGCTGCGTTCCTTATCAGCAATACGGTCACTGTGGGCATATCCGTGCGCAAGGAGGAGATAGCCATTATGAAGCTCATCGGCGCAAAGGACACCTTTGTGAGAGCTCCCTTTATAGTTGAGGGTATAGCCATCGGACTCATCGGCTCCATAGTGCCGCTTCTGCTTTTGTACTTTTTGTACGGAGGCATCATAGACTATGTTTCGGAGCACTTCAATCTCCTTAGCTCCATGATGGATTTTGTGCCGGTGCATGACGTGTTCAGGATACTGATCCCGGTGTCGCTGATTTTGGGAGTGGGTATAGGCTTTGTCGGAAGCCGCTTTACCCTAAAGAGACATCTGAAGGTATAATTTATGGAAGAAAGAGAGCTGGCCGGGGAGATATCTCCCCCGGCAGGAAAAAAAGAGAATAAATGGGTTTTCTTTCGCGGGGTATTAGTGGGCATCCTTCTGGGGCTCGCTTTTATCATGGGATTTTTAGGGATAAGGAGCCTCGTGCTGAAAAAAAGCGCTGCTTCCGTCATGGACGAGACCACGGAGGAAAAGCTGGGCGTACTAAATGGGCTGATCCACACATACTACTATCAGGATGTGGATGACGCTGATCTTTCCGACGGCCTTTTAAAGGGCTTTGTGGAGGGGCTTAATGATCCATACTCCGCCTACTATAATAAGGAGGAGTACGAGCAGTTTATGATCAGCACCACAGGAAACTATGCGGGCATAGGCGCGGTGCTCTCCCAGGACAAGGATACGAACAGGGTCTCCATCATAAAGATATACCCGGGCTCTCCCGCGGAAAAGGCGGGGCTTAGGGTAGACGATGTCATCATCTCCGCGGACGGGGTCATGGCCGTGGATATGGAGCTGTCTGATTTTGTCCAGCATATCAGAGGAGAGGCAGGCACCTCTGTTTCCCTGGAGATATACCGGGACGGGCAGCAGACCACCTATGAGGTGGAGCGTGAGGCTATCACGATCCCGTCAGTGTCATACCGGATGCTCGGGGACGATGTGGGCTATATTATGATATCGGAGTTTTCCGAGGGGACCGCTTCCGAGTTTGAGGCGGCGCTGTCCGATCTTAAATCCCAGGGCATGAGGGCTGTGATCTATGATGTGAGATCAAATCCAGGGGGTCTCGTGGATGCGGTGACTGATATCCTCGATGACATCCTGCCAAAGGGCACGACTGTGTATATGATGGATAAAAAGGGTGAAAAGACCACCTATACCTCCGACGAGGAGACGCAGGAGGACTTCCCCACGGTGGTGCTGATAAACGGCAATTCCGCTTCCGCTGCCGAGATCTTTTCCGGCGCCATAAGGGACTTTAAGTACGGGACGCTGGTGGGGACAAAGACGTACGGTAAGGGTGTGGTACAGAACACTCTGCCGCTTTCCGACGGAAGCGCCTTAAAGCTTACCATAGCCTCATACTATACTCCAAGCGGAGAGTGCATCCAGGGCACCGGTATAGAGCCCGATGTGGAGCTTGAGTATGAGTATACCGGCGAGGGCAGCGGCGATGACTACGAGTACGACAAGGATAATCAGGTTCAGAAGGCTTTGGAGATATTAAAGAAATGATAGAATTAGACAATTTGAAAGTTGAACTGGGCGCGTATGAGAAGCCGCTGGAGGAACTGGCTACATCACTGGATCTGGACGCAAAGACTCACAGGATAGAGGAGCTGGAGAGGGAGATGGAGGCTCCGGATTTCTGGAATGACGCCGAGTTGTCAACACAAAAGACAAAGGAGCTGAAAAGCTTAAAGGACGATGTGGCGACACTGGGCGAGCTGCGGCAGCAGTACGAGGATATAGAGGCCTATATAGAGATGGGAAACGAGGAGGAGGACGCCGACATCGCGGCGGAGGCTCTCTCGGAGTTTGAGGATTTTGTCGGAAAGTATGACGCCATCAGGATGAAGACGCTTTTGTCCGAGGAGTATGACAGCGAGTCTGCCATAGTAAAGCTGCAGAGCGGCGCCGGCGGCACGGAAGCCTGCGACTGGGTGTCCATGCTATATCGTATGTACACCAGATGGGCGGAGCGCCACGGCTTTGGCATGGAGGTTCTGGACTATCTGGAGGGTGACGAGGCCGGGATAAAGTCAGTGACCTTTGAGGTGAGCGGCGAGAATGCATTCGGCTTTTTAAAGTCGGAAAAGGGAGTCCACCGGCTGGTGCGTATATCACCCTTTAACGCGCAGGGAAAGCGGCAGACGTCCTTTGCTTCCTGTGATGTGATGCCGGATATTGAAAAGGATCTGGATGTGGAGATAAACCCCGATGATATCAGGGTGGACACCTACCGCTCGTCGGGAGCCGGCGGGCAGCACATCAATAAGACCTCCTCGGCCATCCGCATCACCCATTTTCCCAGGGGTATCGGGGTTCAGTGCCAGAATGAACGCTCCCAGCACATGAACAAGGACAAGGCCATGCAGATGCTAAAGGCCAAGCTTTTCATGCTGCGCAAGGAGGAGGAGGCCAAAAAGGAGGCCGAGATCAGGGGCGAGGTCATGGAGATCGGCTGGGGCTCCCAGATCAGATCCTACGTGATGCAGCCCTACACCATGGTAAAGGACCTGCGCACCGGTGAGGAGACCGGAAATGTGGATTCCGTCATGGACGGGGCGCGGGATCAGTTTATGAATGCTTATTTAAAGTGGCTGTCTTTGGGGTGTCCGAAGCGCAATACGCAGGATGCGCAGTAGCCATTAAAGGAGAACGATGAATACACGTTCAAAGTATAAGACCAAACAAAGAGAGATAGTGCTCGGATATCTGGAGTCGGTGCCGGGAGTACACATCACTGCCGGTGACGTCTGCGAGTATCTGAAGGAGCAGGGGTCTCCCGTGGGCCAGTCCACGGTATACAGGCAGCTTGAGAGCCTGGTGGACGAGGGGATCATAAATAAATACATCATAGACGGCAGCAGCCCGGCCTGCTTTGAGTACGTGGGAGGCGAAAGTCATGGGGGAGCCGAAGTCTGCTTTCACTGCAAGTGTGAAAAGTGCGGCAGGCTCATCCACCTTCACTGCGACGAGGTAAAGGGCATGCAGGCACACCTGCTTATGGAGCATGGCTTCAGGATGGATCCCAAGCGCACGGTCTTTTATGGTCTGTGTGAGGATTGTGGTTAGCTTGCATTTATTGATGCAATGTGTTAAAGTATCGAAGATATTTTTCACCGAAACAGAGGAGTGGACATATTATGAAGATAGCGGTAATGGGCTATGGAACTATCGGATCCGGCGTTGTGACCGTGTTAAAGACCAACCGGGACGTGATAGCTGAGCGGGTGGGCGAGCCGATCGAGGTAGCCAGGGTTTTGGATCTCAGGGATTTTACCGGAGATCCCATAGCGGAGCTGATAGTACATGACTATAAGGATATAGCAGATGATCCTGAGATACGCATGGTGGTAGAGACCATGGGAGGCGTGGAGCCGGCATATACCTTTGTAAAGGCTATGCTTGAAGCCGGAAAGCATGTTACCACCTCAAACAAGGCGCTGGTGGCTGACAGGGGCGCCGACCTGATACGCACAGCCCGCGAGCACAATGTGAATTTCACCTTTGAGGCGTCAGTGGGCGGAGGCATACCCATCATCCGTCCCATCCTAAAGTGTCTCACCGGTGATGTGATAGAGGAGATATCCGGTATCGTAAACGGCACCACAAACTATATGCTGACAAAGATGGCGGCCGAGGGCTCGGATTTTGATGATGTCTTAAAGGAGGCCCAGGACAAGGGCTACGCGGAAAAGGATCCCACAGCCGATATAGAGGGTCATGACGCGCAGCGCAAGATAGCGATTCTCACATCCCTTGTGGCAGGAGCCCAGATAGACTATCAGGATATCCCCACCGAGGGCATCACGAGGCTATCCGCCGTGGACATGAAATATGCATGTGTCATGAAAAGAGTGATAAAGCTTGTGGCCACTTCTAAAAAGAGCGGCGACACCTACAGTGCGAGGGTAGCGCCCTTTATGCTGCCTGAGGGACATCCCCTCTACCATGTGGATGATGTGTTTAACGCCATCATGGTACACGGCAACATGCTCGGAGACGGTATGTTTTACGGCTCGGGCGCAGGCTCGCTTCCCACAGCCAGCGCGGTGGTTGGCGACCTCGTGGATATGGCAAAGCACATAGATAAAAATGTCCCCATAAGGTGGGATGAGAAAAAGCTTGTGCTTGCGGATGAAAAGAACGACAGGTACAGATATTTCATCAGGACATCGGACAGCAGGACCGACATCGAGGCGGTGTTTGACAGCCCGGAGTATGTGGACGCCGGCGTGGATGGTGAGACCGGCTTTGTGACCGGCGAGATTACCGAGGGTGAGTTTATCAAGAAATCCAAAGAGCTGATTGATGTGAGAAGCTGCATCAGGCTTGCATAGATATTAGAAGGGAGATACCATGCTGATCGTAAAAAAGTTCGGCGGGAGCTCGGTGGCAAATAAGGAGCGCATAGAGAATGTGGCAAGACGGGTCGCCGAGGACTATAAAAAAGGAAACAAGGTGGTGGTGGTTCTGTCCGCCATGGGCGACACCACGGATGAGCTTTTGGAAAAGGCAAACGAGATAAACCCGGATGCTCCCAAGCGCGAGATAGATATGCTTTTGGCGTGCGGAGAGCAGACATCGGTGGCGCTTATGGCCATGGCGCTTTCAAGGATCGGACTGCCGGCGGTTTCGCTGAATGCTTTTCAGGTGGCCATGCACACCACATCGAAATACGGCAACGCCCGGTTTAAGCGCATAGATTCCGAGAGGATCAGCAATGAGCTGGAGTCGGGCAAGATAGTGGTAGTCACCGGCTTCCAGGGAGTAAATAAATACGACGATATCACTACTCTCGGCAGAGGCGGATCCGATACCACGGCAGTGGCTCTGGCGGCAGCTTTAAGGGCTGATTCCTGTGAGATATATACGGACGTCGAGGGTGTATATACCGCAGATCCCCGGCTGGTGGGCGCAGCGCATAAGATGAAGGAGATATCTTATGACGAGATGCTTGAGCTGGCGACCCTCGGGGCAAAGGTTTTGCACAACAGATCTGTGGAGCTGGCAAAGAAATATGGTGTACAGTTGGTGGTGCGTTCAAGCCTTACCGAGGCAGAGGGTACCATCGTCAAGGAGGTGACAAAAGTGGAAGGAATGTTGGTAAGCGGCGTAGCGGTAGACAAGGAGGCGGCGCGTATTGCCTGCATAGGCGTGCAGAACAAGCCGGGTATCGCATTTAAGATATTTGACCTTCTGGCAAAGCACAATATAAACGTGGACGTTATCCTTCAGTCCATAGGCCGTGACGACACAAAGGATATCTCCTTTACGGTGGATGAGACACAGGCCAAAGAGGCAGTGCAGCTTCTTAAGGATAATCAGGAGCGGCTCACCATCCAGAAGATAGAGGAGGAGGAGAACGTGGCGAAGCTCTCCATCGTGGGAGCCGGTATGCAGTCCAATGCGGGCGTCGCAGCCAAGATGTTTGAGGCCCTCTATGATGTGGGCGTAAATATCCGCATGATCGCCACCTCCGAGATACGAATTACGGTGCTTATAGACCTTGATGACGTGCAGGTGGCCACAAAGGCAGTGCATGCAAAATTCCTTGAGGACTGACGTGGCAGGTGCTGTCACAAAACGGGTGGCGCATAAATGCTCAAAAAAATGCTCTTGAAAAAACCTGCCGATAATGTATAATAAAGACTATATAGATAGCTATGTATTTTGTATGAGGTGGGTTTTATGGATAGTGCAGCATCAGTTCAAAAGGAACTGTTTTCCAAGTTTATGGTTGCTTACGACCGTGTGGAGAGCGAGGCCGACCGGGTGGGTCATCTGATACCGGATGCCAAGACGCTTGCCGAGCGCCAGCAGGTCAGGACTGTTCCCACCATGTCCGGCAAAAAGAAGGTGCTTCGCGGTGTAGTGGAGGAGCAGCTCTCCGAGGTGGAGGGTATTCTCGATCATCTTGGAGCCCTCACTAACAATATAGACGAGGCCAGTGATGTGGCCCGGTCCTTAGCCGAGGCGTAGCCGGTGCCCGGGGCGGTGGAGATAGATATTTCAGAGATAGAAGCGGCTGCAGAGACAGTATAGATAGCATTGATGTTACAGGACGAGCAGAGGGATTTTCATTTATATGAGGATCCCTCTTTTTTCTCCAAGGGGGACTATGGCAGGTATCACAAAGGGACAAAACTGCAGATACTCATTATTTTTGCATGAAGCGGCGGAGGGGGCAGACGGCCGTCACTACTGTCGCGCCATGCATACCTGTATAGATGATGGGTATATATACTGTGAGGTATGTCCGCTCTGTGTAAATGACGCCGACAGAAATGCGGTATCCTGCTGGTACTATGACATCACCGCCGGCTACAGCCACAGCATGCCTCCCGAGGAGCTGCACAGGCGCACAGATGGGCTTATCATGGCCGGACTTACGTCTGAATTTCCCGAATATATAGCCCCCGATGGCGATGGCACAAAGAGGCTTGTGGAGGAGAGGGCCATCCGCTACGCTGCGGATGCGCATAAGGGCACGTACAGAAAAGGCAGCGGGCTTCCCTATATAGTTCATCCCATGGAGGTTATGATGATCTGCAGGGAGATGACCCGTGATGTGGATGTAGTGGCTGCGGCTGCGCTCCATGATGTGGTTGAGGACACGGAGCATACCCTAAAGGATATCGAGGATGTATTCGGGACCAGGATAGCCGCGCTGGTGGGACTGGAGTCCGAGAACAAGCGTGAGGAGCTGCCTAAGGAGGAGACATGGAAGCTGCGCAAGCAGGAAAACCTTGAGCGTGAGCGCACTGCTCCCATTGAAGCCAAGATGATCATGCTGGCCGACAAGATCTCCAATATGCGTGCGACCGTAGCCGACTACAGGGCGAGAGGCCGGGTCATATGGGACAAGTTCAATATGAAGGACCCCGCCGAGCAGGAGTGGTACTACCGCAGCGTGGCAGATGTGCTTTCCGAGCTTTCCGATACGCCCCAGTACGCAGAGTATATGCAGATGCTCGATGAGGTTTTCTGAAATTTTGGTAAAACTATACGAAATATGTAAAAATCCTCTTGATACGTAGTGCATCGAGGATTCCGAGGATACTTCACGCGCAAGACTGACTGCCCCTGCTCCTGCTGAAGTTTTCTGAAAATTTTGAAAAATTTCAAAAAAATTATTTACAAAGCCCTTGCTTTGTAGTATCATATATATGCCGTTAGTGGGCGTATCGTTATTTTGATGCAGATGCGCATGATACATGGATGTTTTTGGAGAAAGAAGGGATTTATATGGCAGGATTACAGATCACACCGGGCATAGCCGGTAATCCGACGCCGACAGCTCCTACCACGCGGACTGCGAACCCTGCGGATACGATCTCGCAGAATACATCGCAGGTTTCTGCCACAGAAAATGGCGCCAAAAGTCAGCGCGACACATCGGCTGTTGACAAAGCCATCGATGGGCAGAGGGAGAGAGAGCAGACAGAGTCTGCGAGGGAGACAGCGCGTGAGAGGCGCGAGGCGGCACTTCAAAATGTAGTTTCAAGATCAGAGGATGGTGACACTGTCCAGGTCAGCGACGATGGTGAGCAGGAGCTCATCGAGAGCACCGAGGGCGCAGTAGTATCCCGGGATACCGCCGCTGCCGAGGCACAGAGGACGGCAGAGGAGGATATAGAGATCGAGCCCGTTGAGGCTCCCGAGATCGAGCCGATGGAGGCGCCTGAGATCACACCGGTCACTGCCGATACTGATAATACTACCGATAGAAATATCACGAGCTTTGCGGGCTACACGGATCAGCAGGTACAGCAGATGTACCTTGAGGGCGAGATATCTCAAAACGATTACAATGCCGAGATAGAGCGTCGTGAGGAGAGTCGTGAGAGCAGCAGGGCGGACAGTGAGCAGATGAATACCACGATGGGCAGGCTTGAGGAGGCGGATTCCCGCGTACAGAGAGCGGACTTCGCTATAGAGACTGCGACAGAGCGTGGTAATGACAGGATAGGATTAAATGAACGTTTGCAGGCGGTCGACAGCGTATTTGAGGATCGCGAGTCTGCGGTACGCCGTCAGCAGGAAGCAGGTAGGTTATGGGATTATCAACTGCAGGTATAGGACAGGGCTTGTCCTCATCCAGCATGAACCCGATCCAGGGTGTCAGCTATCGTAGCGCAGTGCCGCAGGCATATACAGTTGAAAATCAGTCGGATTTCTCCGATGCCTTTGTAGAGTCGATGCGCAGCCTGTCCTCCACGGATGCAGTCGAGGGAGCGGCTCCGGTTCAGTATTCCACCGCGACTGTGATGACTCGCCATATAGGGCAGATAGAGGCATCGCAGCGGTCAAATGAGGGATATAATACCATAGCGGCAGGCTTTGAGGGGCGCACAGTCGGATATGGTGCCGGTGCAGGAGCTACTACGGGCTATGGTATGGTAGGCAGTCATATTGATCTGTTTGCATGATAGCGGATTTAGTGATATTATTGATGGGCAGTCTTATGTGGCTGCCCGTTTTTTTGTTTGTTAGTCGGAGTTTTTTCTGATATATGGGAAATTTTGAGCTGTGCGTGCCCTGTCACTTTGGGACGGAGGCCGTATTAAAAAGAGAGATATATGATCTGGGCTACGAGATCACACGGGTGGATGACGGGCGTGTATGCTTTACGGGCGATGAGGAGGCCGTGGTCCGCGCGAATATGTGTCTGCGCACCGGAGAGAGAGTCCTTATAGTGGTGGGCAGGTTTTTTGCCGGGACATTTGAGGAGCTTTTTGACGGTGTCATGGGACTTCCCATCGAAAGATATGTAAGGCCGGACGGCAGGTTCTGGGTCACAAAGGCCACCACCGTAAAGAGCCGGCTTTTTGCACCATCATCCATACAGTCCATAGTAAAAAAGGCTATGGTAAAAAGGATGGAGGAGGCCACGGGCATCACCGACTTCCCCGAGGATGGCGACGAGTACCCCTTCAGGATTTTTTTCTACAAGGATGAGGTGCTGCTGACGCTGGATACCACCGGCGTATCGCTGCACAAGAGAGGCTACCGCACCTGGACCTCCGAGGCGCCCATTTCGGAGACTTTGGCAGCTGCCCTCATATCCCTAACGCCCTGGCACCCGGACAGGATCATGGTGGATCCCTTTTGCGGCAGCGGTACCTTTCTCATAGAGGCGGCCATGAGAGCGGCAAATATGATGCCGGGGGTTCGCCGGGAGTTTACGGCGCAGCGGTGGACACATCTCATCCCGGAGAGCCTCTGGAGTGAGATAAGGGATGAGCTTATGGCGGAGGAAAACCCGGATGTAAAGACCTATCTCTATGGCTATGATATAGACCCGGACGTGGTGGATATAGCCAGAAAAAACGCGAAAAATGCCGGGGTGGACCACCTCATACATTTCCAGGCGCGGGATGTGGCGGATATGAGCCACTCCAAAAAATACGGCTTTATCATCACAAATCCTCCCTACGGAGAGAGACTGATGGCGTCAGGGGATGTGGATAGGCTGTACCACACACTCGGCGAGGTCTACGCCGGACTTGATAGCTGGTCCATGTATGTGATAACATCTTATGACAGAGCCTGCGAGGCCATAGGCAAAAAGGCCGATAAAAACAGGAAGATATACAACGGCATGATAAAGACCTACTTTTATCAGTTTTTGGGACCAAAGCCGCCGAAGAGAAAGCGGCAGGAGGTATAGATGAAGGTATCCAGGCGATACATGGTGCTTTTTGCACTGATACTTTTTATGGGAGCCGTAAAGATGCTGACACTGGGGGACGCTCTCTCCGAGGTGGAGGCGTTTCGCGGAGCGCAGCTTGAAAACAGCGTGTTTTATCCCCTGATAGCGCGAAGTATCAATAATGAGGGACTGCTTACCGCATCCTTTGACGAGACTAATATCCATCTGGACGACAAGGAGCTTTTAGTGGGCAAGGATATGGAGATCATGGCCTCGCTGCCCTTTATACGGGATGTGCTCTCCGGCAGCGCCAGAGAGGGTGACGATGGCAGTGTGCTTTTAGAGAGGAGCGGCAAGACTCTGACCATGATGGGGGCGTTTGGATATGTGCCGCTTAGGACGGTCTGCGAGGAGTTTGGATTTTCGTATCATTTTAACGCCCAGAATACGAGTCTTCGGATAGCTTCTACGGAAAAGTCCACCTTTACGCTCCCGGTCAGCTTTGACCTGCGTGACCGGAGCCGGGTGTCGTCCATCCGGGACCAGGGCGGCTCGTCTACCTGCTGGGCGTACGCGGCTGTGGGAGCCATGGAGTCCACGCTGCTTCCTGAGGAGCATGCAGCCTTTTCACCCGAAAGGATGGTCATGGACCGACCTTTTTCCAGGGTAGGGATCGATGGCGGAGACTATGCCATGGCACTTGCAAATGTGCTCTCGTGGAAGGGACCCGTAAACGAGGATACCGCAGCGGCCGATAAGCATGTGACCGAGGTACACCTCTATACCGGGGATGATATAGATGATATAAAAAAGGCAGTCTT
>ERZ842401.6920-NODE-6920-length-11860-cov-4.619314_pt1 | contig 11860 bp, 13 predicted proteins | sample MGYA00521270_ERZ842401 | MGnify/ENA primary metagenome ERZ842401 (study PRJEB31892, sample SAMEA3878208) | bioreactor metagenome | biome: Moose rumen | place: Sweden | collected 2011-10 | study: EMG produced TPA metagenomics assembly of the PRJEB12797 data set... | reverse complement strand
ATAATTTTCATCTTACTGACATAAACTATGTTTGTGAGAAAGGAGATGTCATTATGAAAAAGAAAGAGCAGAAGAAGGTCAAAAAAATAAAGATAGACCCCGAGGACGGCACCAAGATCTATATGCCCCTTGGTCAGCGCTTTTCGGTAGGGGAGTACCTGGCGCAGATAGCACCGCCCCACGGTATCGAGCCCACAGAGGATAACAGCTTTCAGGATCAGGCTTGATATTTTCAATAAGTGTATAATAATTGTAGGCGCACCAATACACCATTTTACAAGGTTCGCGCAGCGTATCGAAATACTAGCAGCCACAAAAGCGCCCCCTCCCCTCCGGGGAGGACTCGAGTGCTTGCCCACTTCACCAAGGTGCGGCAGGTGGGGGAAATACCCCGTCCGGCGAGGACAGACATATTTTCAGATCACACTTGTAATTTCGGTAAAAATATGCTATACTATTATTGCATAGGATTTTTACTATTATTACACCCGAAAGGATCTGATGACATGACTTACAAGGAAGAATTTATCAAATTTATGGTAGACAGCGGTGTGCTCACCTTTGGCGACTTCACCCTTAAAAGCGGCAGAAAAGCCCCCTATTTTATCAACTGCGGCAACTACAAAACAGGCAAACAGCTTTCAAACCTGGGCAAGTATTATGCCGAGTGCATAAAGGATAACAACATTCCCGTTGAAACTATTTTCGGACCTGCTTACAAGGGCATACCTCTGGCAGTCTCCACAGTGGTCGCTCTCAGCGATAAGTTTGATATCGACGTTTCATACTGCTTTGACCGCAAGGAAGCCAAGGACCACGGCGAGGGCGGTATGTTCGTGGGCAAAAAGCTGGCTGACGGCGAAAAGGTCATAATCATCGACGATGTTATGACCTCGGGCAAGGCGCTGAGAGAGTCTATGCCAAAGCTAAAGTCCGCAGCCGATGTTGATGTTACCGCTATGGTCATCACTGTTGACAGAATGGAAAAAGCGCTGGATACCGAGCTTTCTGCTGTTCAGCAGGCTTATGAGGACTTCGGTATCAGAGTATACTCAATAGTTAATATCAACGATATCATCAAGGCTATCGAGGACGGCATTGTTGACGGCAAGGATTATCTCGACAAGATGATTGCCTACCGCAAGGAATACGGAGTGGAGTGACATTCGCAAAGGTTACAAAATGACATCATTTGTAATATTATTGTAGCATGATGTAATATATCTGTTCTTGTAAAAATACTAAATCGGTATTATAATATTAATTGTAGAACAGAGGGAAGAAAAAAAGAATGTAAACACTAAGAAATTACTCTTAGCTCGTTTCATCCTCTCCAAAATTTTTACACAAGCAGGAGGCAGTCAATAGACTGCCTTTTTGTTGCACATTTTTATTTTACAGAAATTTACATTTGTGCATTTCACCTGATATGCTCATTAATAGTTACAAAAAAACGAAGCTGAAAACCACATCAGCTTCGTTTTAAGTTTTATTTACTGTATTCCGCACTCATCGTAATCCTTCCACTTTTCGTAATACTCCTTATCCTCAAAGTATCTGTATACAAAAAGCGCTGTTGAAGCTATAACGAGAATAAGCGCCCCCATCAATGCCCAGAATGATTTTTTTTCTGAATACTTAGACATAAAAACACGTCCTTTCTTAATTTCATGTAACCATTATACTACATTTGCCATGTAAAGTCAATGGTTTTAATAAAATTGTTTCACAGAAGGGTGTAGCTGTCCGAGTAAAAATGCAGAAATTCTTCCAGGCAGATACCGCTTTTGTAAATTATCTCAGCGGCTTCTCTGCCCACATAGCGGTAGTGCCAGGGCTCATAGTCTATGCCTGTTATATGCTCCTTCATTCTTGGGTACCGCAGTATAAAGCCGTATTTATGGGCATTGCTGCAAAGCCATTTGCCCTGGGCGGTGCGGTTAAGGTCATTTTCGCAGTCCTCTGCGTGTTCAGTGCCAAGGTCGGCAGCCAGCCCCGTGTTGTGCTCGCTGGAGCCGGGGAGGGCTAAGGTCCTGCCGACTTCCTTCACTGCCTGCTCATAGCTCAGACCTTTCGACATTTCAAGGCTTATGCCTTTCTCCCACAGCATATGCTGGTAGTCGGTGGAGCGGTAGCCTGATATGACCTTTATCATAACACCGTCTGCCGCCGCGGCGTCAAGCATGGCTTTGAGTGCGGCGGCGGTCTGGCTTTCAAAAAGCTTGCCCTGTACCTCACAGAGCTTCAGCTTGTCGGTCAGGTCAGGCGGTATCGGGTCAAATTTATCCACAAGCATAAGATAATCCAAATTCAACACCTCCTTGGTCAAACTCTCACTGAAATATTATATGGTGCTGATGTTGCTTTTGTGAGCATAAAAAAGCCTGTCCCGAATATAAATAGAACAGGGAGGGCTGATGTATGGAGCTTAAAAAAGTGTTTATCAGGGCGCTGGCTTGCTTTTGCGCTTTGTTTCTGATACCTCTGGGTATATTCAGCTATGCAGAGCATTCTGAAAAATTTTCCTTTCTTGCCAAAGCTTCGGCAAGGCTGGTGATGTGGGGCGGCGGTGAGAGATACAGCGCTCTTGCGTCAAAAAGCGCCCATGAGCTGCCTCTGGGTACAGAGCTTACAGGCGCTAAATACTGGGATATCGAAATGGCGTCCCAGGAGACCGAGCCTGAATACACCTCATCTGAGGTGCCAAGCCCTTTGCCTGCCGAGGACGTATCTGAAATGATACCCTACCCCGCTGAACTGGAAAACAATGACGGTGTGATAGAAAGCTATAACTTCGGCTATTATGACAGCAGCCAGTATTTTGACCTCGACGGCGGCGGACAGGTGAGAAACTGCACCGAGATAGCCTCTTATGACCTTTATAACGAGAGCCGCAAAGGGCTGCCCTTTGAGCTGGATAAAAACTCGGACCAGCCCCAGATACTTATCTACCACACCCACGCCACCGAGAGCTTTGAGCCTTACGCCCGTGACTATTATGACAGCTCATTTTCCTGCAAGACCACCGAGAGGGATAAAAACATAATATCGGTGGGTGATAAGATATGCGAGCAGCTGGATAATGCAGGCATTGCTTATATCCACGATACGCTGGTGCATGATTACCCCAGCTATGACGCCGCATATCAGTCAAGCCGTGCTGCGGTGCAGGAGATACTGGCGCAGTACCCCTCAATAAAAATATGTCTTGATGTTCACCGTGACGCTATCGAGCGTGAGGACGGCACCAGGATAGCCCCAATAGCCGAGATAGAGGGCAGGGAAGCGGCGCAGATAATGATAATATCCTGCGCCGATGACGGCAGCGGAGCTCTGCCTGATTTTACTGATAATTTTTCCTTTGCCTGCGTTTTACAGTCAGCCCTTGAAAGTGACTGGCAGGGGCTGACCCGCCCCATACTGTTTGACACCCGTTTTTATAATCAGGACCTCACCACAGGGTCGCTGCTTATCGAGGTGGGCAGCCATGCCAACTCCTTAGACCAGGCGCAGTATTCGGGTGAGCTGATAGGCAAGACTCTGGCAGAGCTGTTTGAAGAATAAAAGGTAAAGAAAAAAGCACCGCATAAAACTGCGGTGCTTAAAATTTGTATTAAATTACTTAATCATTGAAGCGATCTCATCAGCGAAGTTCTCTTCCTTCTTCTCAACGCCCTCGCCTCTCTCAAAGCGGATAACGTCTGTTACGTTGATAGTGCCGCCCAGCTTCTTAGCCTCAGCATAAACGTATTCCTGAACGGAAACCTTGTCGTCCTTGACAAAAGCCTGCTCAAGGAGGCAGTTCTCCTTATAATACTTGCCGACCTTGCCCTCAACGATCTTAACTCTTACCTGCTCGGGCTTGTTAGCCATCTTGGGATCCTCAGCCATCTGTGCCAGCATGATCTCCTTCTCCTTAGCAAGTACCTCATCGGGGACCTGAGTTCTGTCGAGATAAGCAGGGTTAAGAGCTGCTGACTGCATTGCAACGTCCTTGCCGACTGCTGTAACAGCATCGCCTGTAAGGTCGGTATCGAGCTTAACAAGAACGCCGATGCTGCCGCCGTTGTGAACGTAGGAAGCAAGTGTGCCTTCAAGTCTTACAAAACGACGTATAACGATGTTCTCTCTGATCTTCATGCCTGCAAGCTCTGTGAGAACAGCATCAACTGTTGAGTCGCCGCCGCTGATAGTCTCAGCCTTCAGAGCCTCAACATCAGCAGGGTTTTTCTCGATGATAGTGTCAGCAACAGCTGCAACGAAGTTCTTGAAATCGTCTGTGTTAGCAGCGAAGTCTGTCTCTGAGTTTACCTCAACAAGAACGCCCACATTATCCTTAACTACAGCAGCTACGATACCCTCAGCAGCAGCTCTGCCGCTCTTCTTAGCCTGTGTAGCAAGTCCTTTTTCTCTGAGGAGCTCTATAGCCTTATCCATATCGCCGTCAGCCTCAACAAGTGCTCTCTTGCAGTCCATCATGCCAACGCCTGTAGCTGACATAAGCTCTTTAATTTCCTGTACGGATACCTTACCCATTTTATATTCCTCCTGATCGTTTTATTTTTACTCACAACAAGGCAGACAAATTATATTTCATTCGTCTGCCCTGAAAAATCTCATTAATTACTCAGCTGCTTCCTCGTCAGTCTCCTCGACCTTCTGAGCCTCTTCCTCAGCAGCGTCCTCGCCCTGTCTGCCTTCGATGATAGCGTTAGCCATGCAGCCTGCGATAAGCTTTACAGCTCTGATAGCGTCATCGTTACCGGGGATAACGTAATCAACATCGTCAGGATCGCAGTTTGTATCTACGATAGCTACTACAGGTATGCCCAGCTTCTTAGCCTCAGCTACAGCGATCTTTTCCTTCCTTGGGTCAACAACGAAAAGTGCGCCAGGGAGCTTCTTCATGTTCTTGATACCGCCCATGAACTTCTCCAGCTTCTCTATCTCCAGCTTGAGCTTTGTAACTTCCTTCTTGGGGAGCAGCTCGAATGTGCCGTCCTCTTCCATCTTGTGCAGCTGCTCAAGTCTCTTGATCCTCTGCTCGATGGTCTTGAAGTTAGTCATCATACCGCCCAGCCATCTTGCGTTTACATAGTGTGCGTTAGCTCTCAGAGCCTCTTCCTTGATGGAATCACCTGCCTGCTTCTTGGTACCTACGAAAAGTACCTCCTCGCCGTTTGCAGAGATGTCTCTGATGAACATATAAGCCTCTTCAAGCTTCTTGACTGTTTTCTGCAGATCTATGATATAGATCCCGTTTCTTTCTGTGAAAATGTACGGTGCCATTTTCGGGTTCCATCTTCTTGTCTGGTGACCAAAGTGAACACCTGCTTCAAGAAGCTGCTTCATTGATACTACTGCCATTGTAGTGACCTCCTGTTTGGTTTAAAATTTCCGTCAAAGCGGATCTGCTATCCTCCGATACGCTCATTTTTGCCTTAACCCCGCCTGATGTGCTTATAAAAGCACACATAATGCCACCTGGCATCATTGCGCTGGGGACCAGCGGCAAAAGCATACCGTTCGAATTACCATAATATTATACCACATCTTCCCCTGTTTTTCAAGTATTTTTTATCCGTCATTTCCTACAAATTATCCACCCTGTATTCGGTGTTCTTTACATGTTTTGCATCATCGTCAAAGCTAACCAGTATGGTATCCTCGCCGATAAGCTGTATATTGCTGCATTTGATGACTATATCGTCATCTCTGCCCATTATGCCGAAGGCACGCGATTTGCCGTAAACTATTATAGACACTATCCTGCTGCCGTTGGTATCTATCTCGATATCATCGGCATAGCCTATCTTTATGCCTGTTTTTACATTTACTATCTCTTTGTTCCTCAGACTCGAAAAGCTGCATATCATGCATATCCCTCCCAATAGTGATATCATACCATGTATATGCAGAAAAACTCATGCTTAATAATCATTCTCACGGTAATAATTGTCGAACTGGGTCCTGAACTGCTTGTAGACATGGTCTGCAAGCTCAAACACAAAGTCTGAGTTGGTGGGCTTGTTTATGTTTGTTGAGAACCCCGGAAGATACTCTGCCTTTGTGTCGGTATCGGCGTTTTTCCATGCGGCTGATATGGTGGAGCGCATAACACGCTCGATATTTTTCTCCTTGACATTTCGCTTGTTTGATATATAAGGATAGATGATATTGTTAAAGCTTATCCGCCTTCGTCGTTTAAAAAGAACGTACATAATGCAGTCGCTGATAAAATACCAGCCGTCTCTTGAGGGTGTTATGCCCAGTTTAAGCATAGCCTCGCTCAGCTCCTGCTTAGCCATGCTTTTAAGCTTTTTTGTTTCTACGGGGGTATAGCTGCAAAGGATCGACAGGTGTCTGGCGATAGAATAAGCATTGTTGAGTATTGAACCGCTGAAATCGTATTTATCCTTTATTATCTCCAGCTTTTCGATATCACATTCATAGGTGAACAGGTCGAAAAAAGCAGGTCTCCGGCAGCAGCCCTCAAAATGTGAGGTTATGGCACTAAGGTCATCTATGCTGAAAAGTGTGCAGTTGAGCACTATAACAGCAGGGGAGTATTTCTCAGATTTATAAACAATATCCTCGGCTGTGTTGTCGCTCCTGACCACCCTGATACCGTCCTCTTCCAGCAGCGTTATCAGCAGGTCATATTCATTTCCCTGCGCTTTTGCTATCAGTATGGTTTGTCTGTAATCCATATATGTCACTCCGTGTAATTGTGTGTCGATTTGCTGAGGGGGAAATTTCTCCCCTAGGATATTAATAATTATACAATATTTTTCTCCGTTTTTCAATACATTTCTCAAAAGTTTGTAAATTTTTCAGTCAATTTTTGCCTTATATTATTTTAAATTACGACTTACCGTAAAATATGTAGATTTAATCGACAGCTGTTAATCTGAACTGCCGGGGTATATACTGTGATTTTTCGGCAATAATAAACTCATAAAATGTCACGGAGGTCATTATGCAGTACAATAAGGTCGAAATAAGCGGTGTGAACACCGTTGACTTGAAGGTATTGACAGAAAAGGAAAATAACGAGCTGATACAAAAGGCTCAGAAGGGCGATAAAAAAGCAAGGGAAAAGCTCATAAACGGAAACCTGCGGCTGGTGCTCAGCGTTATACAGCGCTTTTCATCATCAAAAGAGCCCCCCGACGACCTTTTTCAGGTGGGCGTTGTGGGGCTTATAAAGGCAATAGATAATTTCGATGTATCTTTCATGGTCAAGCTCAGCAGCTATGCCGTGCCTATGATAGCAGGTGAGGTCAAGCGATATATGCGCGATTTCAGACCCATGCGAGTAAGCCGCTCCCTCAGAGACCTTGCCTATAAAGCAATGCAGGCAAAGGAAGCGTTCATTGCAAGTAACCAGCGAGAGCCCACCGTTGATGAGATAGCCGAACTGATAGGCGAAAAACGTGCAGATGTCGTCACCGCCTTAGAGTCGGTAACAGACCCTGTGTCTCTCTACGAGCCCGTCTACTCCGACGCAGGGGACGCCTTGTATATACTCGACCAGGTCAGTGACAGCTATGATGACAAAAGCTGGCTTGATGAAATGACCGTTAAGGAAGCCATAAACGACCTTAAACCCCGTGAAAAAAACATACTGTTCCTGCGCTTTTTCAGGGGGAGAACTCAGGTAGAGGTGGCTAAGGAGATAGGCATATCTCAGGCGCAGGTATCTAGGCTTGAAAAAAGTGCGCTGGATAAAATAAAAGCTCAGCTTTAGAGCCTGACAAACACAGGCTGGTGCTTTTTGTAATAAGCTATATATTCAAACCCTGCCTGCCTTGCAAGCTCTGTCCCCTGGGGAATGCCTTTGGCAAGGTCGGCTGTGCAGTGTGCGTCAGAGCCTGTTGTGATAATCTCGCCGCCAAGGTCTTTGTAAAGCTTTATGTATTTAAAATCAGGAAAGGTCAGCCCGTATTTCTGGCGAAGCCCCGAGGTATTTATCTCGATACCTTTGCCGCTATTGATAAGGGTCTTAAATATCTCCGCTATCAGTTCATCGTACTTTGAAATATCTATACCGATACCATGCTCGCCGCATATATACCTCAGCGGATAGGTAAGATGACCCAGCACATCAAATTTGCCCCAGCGGCACATTTCCAGCGTCTGGGTAAAGCAGTCAGAGAGCAGCTTGTCGATCTCAGAGCTTGTCATGCTGCTGTAATCAAGGTAGTAAAAATCATTCTCCCCATTATTCATATGGTGAGAGCCGATAATAAGATCAAGCTGAGGAAGAGCCGCTATCTCCTCGGCTTTTTCTATGTTCTGCAAGGGCTGTCCAAGCTCAATGCCCACATGAAAATTCAGCCTGCCTTCAAGCCTTTGCTTCATCTCATACTGGGCTTTTATGCTGTTTAAGGCATATTCACCTGCGCCGTACATCATATAGTCGGTGATATCCTTATCATCTGTTTTGTCCCAGAAATTGCAGTCGCAGTGGTCTGTTACAGTGTAGGCATAAAGCCCCAGCTCAATGGCTCTTTCACACATTGCAGTCAGGCTGTCCTTTGCATCGGGCGAAAAAGCGGTGTGGGTGTGGCTGTCAATAAGCAGTTGGTTCATTCAAGTCTCCTTTTTATCTTACATCATAATAAAAGCTGTCCGCAGCCTCACGGTCTCTGCCGCTGAAAATGCGTTTGGTGAGCTGGCGGTTTTTGATAAGATACCAGTCTCCGAATTTATCAAACTTTCGGCTTGATGTGGTAACATACGAGTATTTCAGAGTTCCGTACCGCTGCCCCCTGCCTGCGCCCAGCTTTTTGAGCCTTATAGCAAAGTCCATGTCCTCCAGGCTGACAAGGCTTTCATCAAAGCCGCCTATCTTATCAAAATCGGCTTTATAGAACCAGAACATAGCACCGCTGAGATAGCCGCCGTTTTTTATCATTATCGGCAGAAGATTTATCGCCACATATAACGCCGAGCAGGCAATGCCCGGAGACATTCTGTCAAACTTAGGGTTAGCACCGCCGCCTGCGTATTCTTTGCTTTCAAGCTTTTCTCTTATCTCAACAAGGGAGTATTTAGTCATAAGGCTGTCGGCATCGACGGTGACTATTATCTCGCCCTTTGCAGCTCTGATGCCTGCGTTTCGTACAGCCGCAATGCATTTATCATCGTTTGTTATAACTCTTGCGCCGCAGTGCCGGGCGACAGCAGCTGTTTTATCGGTGCAGCGGTTGGCTGCAACTATCATCTCCACCTCGTCGGGATAAACATACTTTGCCGCACTTTTTACAGCCAGCAGGCATTTGCCTATATATTTTTCTTCATTGTGGGCAGGTATGACCACGGAAAACTTGCATTTGCTCATATAAAACTCTCCCTCAGCTCAAGCTTTGCCGCAAAGCTTGCTTTTTATGCTGTCAGTTTCTTCATTGCTCAGCCCGAGCTTTTCAAGGTATCTCTCTGCCGAGCCGTATTTGCTGCGAAAGCCGTCGATAAAGCCTTTTATAAATCTCTCGTTGGGGAGTATTATCTGCATTTCCTCTTCACTGCGGTACTGCCTTATCATTTCCCAGAGCTTTTCGCTGTAGGGTGCTGTCAGCATATAGTTATTGATTATATCCTCGTCGGAAACACCGCAGAGCATAAGTATTATGGCTGCGGTAACCCCCGTTCTGTCCTTGCCTGCCCAGCAGTTGAATATCACCCCGTGGGGAGCTTTTGCAATAGTGCGGAATACCTGAGACATTATGGGAGTATCGGCAATGGCAAGATAGCAGGGTATCATATCATCGGCAGTTTCGGGCACATATCCGCCCTCGGTAACAGGGAAGTGATGATAGTTAAAGCCCTTATCTTCGGTAAGTCCGCAGGGGCTTTCTGCTGCGTCTTCATCGGTGCGCAGGTCGATGACGGTGGTTATGCCCTTTTCTTTAAGATAAGCAATATCCTCTTCGGTGGGCTGGCAGATACGGTCGCTGCGCAGTATCATGCCTGTTTTTGTAACGCCGCCATCAAAGCTGTAACCGCCAAGCTCACGGGTGTTGAGTGTTGATGATAATAGACTTTTCATATTTACCTCGGTCAATATATTTTAAGATAGGTGTTGTTTACAATATACTATTATTATATCATACGACGCTGTTTAAGTCAATCAAAATTTCTGCTGTTTATATTCTGATATTTAGTCTGCATGGCTTCAAATTAACATTTCTCAAACATCTTACAAATATTTCAAAAACAACAGGGGTATATCATAGAGACATACCAAATAAATGAAAGCGAGGAAAACACTATGAAAACCATAAATACAGCTATTAACGAAAAGGTAAGAGCAGGTCAGCCATATCTCTACAGAGAAAAGGGACTCCCCAGCGAGGTCTACGAGGTAAGAATGAACTCAGAGATCGACCCCTCGGCGCTGAGGGCTGCGGCTGATATGACAATGGAGCGTTATCCATATTTTAAGGTAAGGTATGAGGAGCATGAGGGGGATTTTTATGCAGTTGATAACCAGCTGCCCTTTGAAGCCTATGAGTCTGAGGATTTTATCCCTCTGGGGGGAGCACAGAACAATTATTATCTGATAGGCGTGACATATCACGACAGAAATATTGATATTTCATTCCACCACGGTCTTGCCGACGGCAGGGGAGTTAAAAGCTTTGTGGAGACTCTGATATATTATTACTGCCGGGCAGCCTACGGCAGCTGTGCCGAAAGCGAGGGCATACTTACCGATAAAGATGAGATGACCATAGCCGAAGCAGCCGAGCCCTGCGGCGATAAGTATGATGTTGACCGCAGCAGGCTTGATAAGATAGAGGGCGTTTCAAGAAAAGGCTTTACTTTGCCCGAGACCAGGTCGCCTAAGTCAGCCCACAGGCGGTATGAGCTAAAGTTCAGCCAGCAGGAGTTTATCAGGCTGTGCAAGTCAAACGGTGCGTCCCCTGTGGTAATGCTCAGCGTTATGATGAGCAGAGCTATCAGAGAGCTCTACCCCGAGAGCAATGAGGTGATAAACAGCAATTTCCCCGTTGACGCCAGAGCTGCGCTGGGGGTCGAGGGTACCTACAAAAACTGCGTAAAAAGCATAAGCCTGCCTTACGGCGACAGGGAGCTTACAATGTCGGACCCTGACCTTTGCAGGCACTACAAGCAGCTTATGAACGAGCAGAGAGAGCCCGAGCGCTGCAAGGACGAATTCAACAAGATAATAATGCTTTTGAATGCCGTGAGCCACCTGCATTCCTTCAGAAAAAAGCGCATGATAATGAAATTTCTTGACGATCTGAAGCTGGACACCTATCTTATCAGCTATATCGGTCAGTTCAGGCTTAATGAGAACGAGAGATATGTTGACTCTGCCCACCTTTTCTCAGACTGCTCTGACGGACTTGTTATGAACATGACCTGCCAGTGCGGATATTTCTGCATTGATATGGTGCAGGACTTTGAAAGTGATAAATACGTTAATGCCCTTGCAGCTCAGTTTGAAAAAGCAGGAATATCACTTGAAGCCACGGGCGAGATACTATTTCACACCCCCTGCGACCAGCTTATGGAGGATATGTTTTTCACTCTGGAATTTGATGAGAATAAAAGTATAATGCAGAAAACTATCACAGCAAACGTAAACGCCTATAAGTTTGTTGAGCGCAAAACTGTAGGCTGCTATAAAAGCATAGAAAATATGTTTGTAAAGGCTTTTCTTGTTAAGGACAATGAAACCGTAGAGCAGGCGAAGATACGCCTTGCCGATGAACAGATAAAAAGAAGCGTAGCCAAAAGGGAAGAGCTTGCAAGACTTTACCATATTGCCTGATATATTATTGCTCCCCCAACTAAACCTTGCCAAAATGCTTGACAAAAATAAAAAATC
>ERZ842401.6919-NODE-6919-length-11861-cov-46.689903_pt1 | contig 11861 bp, 9 predicted proteins | sample MGYA00521270_ERZ842401 | MGnify/ENA primary metagenome ERZ842401 (study PRJEB31892, sample SAMEA3878208) | bioreactor metagenome | biome: Moose rumen | place: Sweden | collected 2011-10 | study: EMG produced TPA metagenomics assembly of the PRJEB12797 data set... | reverse complement strand
AGGACGTGAAGCAGAAGGTGGAGGCCCTGCTCGACCAGTTCAAGTTCCGCGACGCGCAGTTTGAGGCCATGAACCTGGCCCGCATCGGCAACCGCTACATCACGGAGTGCGAGCCGTGGAAAGTCTGGAAGACCGACCCCAAGCGCTGCGAGACCATTCTGAACATCTGTCTGCAGCTGACGGCCAACCTCGCCATCGCCTTCGAGCCGTTCCTGCCGTTCAGCAGCCAGAAGCTGCGCGACATGCTGAACTTAGAGAGCTTCGACTGGAACGAGCTGGGCAGCACGGACCTGCTGAAGGCTGGTCACCAGTTGGGCGAGCCCGTCCTGCTCTTCGAGAAGATTGAGGACGACGTCATCCAGAAGCAGCTCGACAAGTTGGAGGCCACCAAGAAGCTGAATGAAGAATTAAGAATGAAGAATGAAGAATTTGTTCCCGCCCCCATCAAGGACACTTGCTCGTTCGAGGACTTCGAGAAGCTCGACATCCGCGTCGGTCTGGTCAAGGACTGCCAGCGCGTGCCCAAGTCGAAGAAGCTGCTGCAGTTCACCATCGACGACGGCAGCGGCACCGACCGCACCATCTGCTCGGGCATTGCCGCCTTCTACGACGACCCGTCGGTACTGGTGGGCAAGCGCATCCTCTTCGTGGCCAACTTTGCGCCGCGTAAGATGATGGGCATCGAGAGCCAGGGCATGATTCTGTCGGCCGTCGATGCTGACGAGAGCCTGAGCGTGGTGACAACGACCAAGGACGTCAAGCCCGGCAGCCAGGTGGGATAGAGTTTAGAGATTAGAGTTGAGAGTTTAGAGTTTAGAGTTTGTTCCTTATTCCATGGGGAACAAACCAAACAATTTAGCATCTATCATATCGGTGACAATCTTCAGGTCTTCTGGGTTGTCACCGAATTTGCATGTATCGCCGTCGACGATGATGAGCGGTCCCTTGTAGGTGGCTATCCAGTCCTCGTAGCGTCTCTCCAGGCCCTGCAGATAGTCGAGGCGCATGGTCTGCTCGTACTCACGGCCGCGCTTCTGGATCTGTGCCACCAGCGTGGGGATGCTGGCGCGGATATAAATCATCAGGTCTGGCAATTTCACCAGCGACATCATCAGGTCGAAGAGGTCGGAATAGTTCTCGAAGTCGCGGTCGCTCATCATGCCCTGCCCATGCAGGTTGGGAGCAAAGATGCGGGCATCCTCGAAGATGGTACGGTCCTGGATGATGACCTCCTTGGACTTGGAAATCTCCACGACCTCCTTGAAGCGCTTGTTCAGGAAGTAAACCTGCAGATTGAACGCCCAGCGGGGCATGTCCGCATAGAAGTCGGCGAGATAGGGATTGTTGTCGACGGGTTCGAAGCGCGGCGTCCATCCATAGCGATGGGCCAAGAGCTTGGTGAGTGTGGTCTTTCCACTTCCGATGTTTCCAGCGATTGCAATGTGCATAATATAATGTATTAGGAGAATAGTCCGAAGAGTGTACTATCAATGCGGTCGACGATGGTCGCAAAATCCTTGGGATTGTTGAGGAAGTCCAGATGGTCTTTCTCGATGGTCATCACCTTGCCAGGATACTTGTTCTGGATGAAGTCATCGTAGCGGCGGTTCAGGTTCTGCAGGTAGTCCAACTGGATGGTCTGCTCATACTCGCGTCCCCGCTTCTGGATGTTTCCCACCAGATGGGGCACCGACGCCCGCAGGTAAATCATCAGGTCGGGCACGCGCACCATCGACATCATCTGGGCAAACAGCTCCATATAAGTCTCGTAGTCGCGCTCCGACAGGTTGCCCATGGCCTTGTTGTTGGCCATGAAGACATAGACGCCTTCGTAGATGGTGCGGTCCTGTATGATGTCGTGGTCGGCGTTGGCGATGGCCAATAGGTCGCGGAAGCGCTCTTTCAGAAAGTACACCTCCAGATTGAACGACCATCGGTGTATGTCGTGGTAGTAGTCTTCCAGGTAGGGATTTTCCTCCACCGACTCGTAGCGTGGTTCCCAGCCATAGTGCCTGGCCAGCATCCGCGTCAGTGTCGACTTCCCGCTACCTATGTTTCCTGCTACCGCAATATGCACAGTTGACGATTTGACTATTTGACGATTTGACTATTTGACGATTTGACTATTTGACGATTTACTATTTATTGTTGCATGTCGTAAACCACCTGCATGAGCTTCTTTCCTATCTCGTCGGCAGCCTCCATGGTTGCTGCCTCGCTATAGACACGGATAATCGGCTCCGTATTCGACTTGCGCAGGTGTACCCAGCGGTCGGGGAAATCAATCTTCACACCATCGATGTCGTTGACTTGTGCCGTGGGGTCGCTGGCATACATCTCCTTGACCTTCACCAGGATGGCGTCGACATCGGTGTCGGGCGTCAGGTCGATGCGGTTCTTGGCTATCTGGTAGTCGGGGAACTCTTTGCGCAGCTCACTGACCTTGCAGTCTTTCTTGGCCAGGGCGGTCAGGAAGAGGGCAATGCCCACGAGGGCGTCACGGCCATAGTGGCTCTCAGGATAGATGACGCCACCGTTGCCTTCGCCACCGATAACGGCTCCCACCTCCTTCATCTTCGTGGTGACGTTCACCTCGCCGACAGCAGCAGCACTGTACGTGCCGCCATATTTCTCCGTCACATCGCGCAAAGCACGCGTGCTGGAGAGGTTGCTGACGGTGGTCAGGGGCGTCAGCCCTTCATTTCCCATTTCTCCTTTCTCATTTCTCATTTGCGACAGCACATAGTCGGCAACGCTGACCAGCGTATATTCCTCGCCAAACATCGTACCGTCCTCACAGATGAATGCCAGGCGGTCGACATCGGGGTCGACAACGATACCCAGGTCGTAATGCCCCGACTTCATCTCGTCCATGATACCCGTGAGGTTTTTCTCCAAGGGTTCGGGATTGTGTGCGAAGTCGCCTGTCACGTCGCCGTTCAGGAACTTATAGCCCACACCCAGGCGCTCCAGCAGCCTGGGCAGGATGAGTCCGCCGACACTGTTGATGCTGTCGACGCAGACCGTGAAGCGAGCCTGGCGTACAGCCTCGGCATCCACCAGTTGCAGGTCGAGTACCGACTGGATGTGGCGGTCGTCGTAACTGTTGTCAGCGATGACATGTCCCAGCTGGTCGACCTCGGCATAGCAGAAATTCTCCTCTTCAGCAATGCGCAGCACCTCGGCACCGTCGGCAGCGGTCAGAAACTCACCCTCCCTGTTGAGCAGTTTCAAGGCGTTCCACTGGCGGGGATTATGTGAAGCGGTAATGATGATGCCACCATCGGCACCACTCATGCGTACTGCCAGCTCTGTCGTCGGTGTCGACGCATAGCCGATGTCCAGGACGTCAAAGCCCATACCCACCAGGGTACCGCATACCACGTCGCGCACCATCGGTCCCGAGATGCGCCCGTCACGTCCCACGACAATCTTTTTACCCTTGCTGTCACCTCCTGAAATAAAGATGGCATAAGCCGTTGTAAACTTCACAATATCCAGCGGATTCAGTGTGTCACCCGTCCGACCGCCTATGGTCCCTCGGATGCCGGAAATAGATTTTATCAGTGTCATATAATCTCTAAACTCTCAACTCTAAACTCTAAACTCTACCTCGCTTGTTCGTATTGTATTTCATAGAAGCAGGGATAGACACTCGACGAAGCATCCGCCGTGCCCTGCGAGTGGGGCACGATGAGGCGTACCTTCGATGTCTCTTCGCCGTTCTCGTCAGGACGCCCGATGTTGACGTAGTTCAGGGGCACCAGCCATCCTGTCGGCACTGACGTCGACGTACTGTGGTACATATACATCATGCCACCTGCCAGAAACGATGCCGTAAAGGTAGTTCCCGACCTGACGACACTCATCTTGTCCACATACTGCGAACAGTCGACAACCTGACCCAGATAGTTGCTGTAGATATAGAACGGGATGTCGTTGCGTATCAGTATGGAGTCTGTCAAGATATTGTATTCCAGGAACCTGCACAACACGGTGGTGGTCTTGCCTTCCTCCAGCTTGTCGCCACAGCCCTGGCGCCGTATCTGCATGTATACGCCGCTGCGGTTCAGGTAGACATACTCGTTAGCCGTCGTGTCGGTGGTCTGACCCTGTTGCTCGAACGTCGACTCCGAGATGACCTTGATATTCTGTTGCGAGATAAAGCGACTAATGGCTTCACGCTCCTTGGCTTTCTTGTCGCCATAGGTCTCATAGTCCTGACAGCTACAGAGGGTCATCATGCCCCCCAGCAGCAATACAGCAATTGTCCTTAACTTCTTTGACATCATTAACTTCCAGTTTTTTCGCCTGCAAAGGTACAAAAAAAAGGCGAACTATATGCGATGAATATCAACTAACAACTTACTTTAACATATCTTCAAACGCTGTGAGTGCCTTTTCGACGGCACTGACGGCATCGGCCATGGTTCCATTGATGCGTCCGCCGGAGGCATTGAGGTGACCGCCTCCGTTGAAGAACTGCTCGGCCATCTTATTACAGGGGAAGGTGTCTACCGACCGCAGACTGACCCATATCGTATGGTCGCGCTCCGTATCCTCGCGCAACGAAATGCTGAGTTTCAGCCCCTTGATTTGCAAAGGCATGTTGACCAGTCCCTCGGCATCGCCCTTGACGAAGTGGAACTGTCGCTGGTCCTGGCGCGTCAGCGTGTAGTAGGCGGCATGACGGCCAGCGTCCACCACCAGTCGGTTGCACAGCACGTGTCCCACCATGCGCAGGCGGTGCTCCGAGTAGTTATGGTAGACGTTGCGGTAAATCTTGTCCTTGTTGATGCGTTTGGTCAGCAGCTGGCTGATGATGAAGAAAAGCTCGGGATTGTTCGAGTTATAGGTAAAGCCGCCGGTATCGGTCATCATGCCGCAGTAGACAGGCACGGCGAAGTGCTTCTCCAGCCGGTCGAACAGCCCCAGTTGCCAGACGATGCGGAACACCAGTTCGCACGTCGACGACATCTCGGGATGCGAGCAGCACAACACGGCATCGACGTCAGGGTCCGGATGGTGGTCTATGAGCACCTTCTTGGCTGGCGAGGCGCAGAGGGCGTCGGCCATCGCATCGGTCCTGGACGGTGTGTTGAAGTCCAGACAAAACACCAGGTCGGCTATTTTCAGCACGGTGTCCACATAGTCGCGGCGCTTGTCGTAGCGCACTATCTTCTCTGTATTCGGCAGCCACTGCAGGTAGTCGGGATACTGGTCGGGCACCACCATCAGCGGTTCCTTGCCCAGGGTGTACAGCACGTTCCCCCACCCCAGCATGGCACCCACCGCGTCACCGTCGGCATTCTGATGACAGCAAAGCACGATGGTCTCTGCCTCATCAATGAGGGAGCGCAGCTTGCTGCACTCCCCGTCTGTCATGATATTCTCAAGCATCAATTATCCATTATCAATTAGAACAGCTTGCTGGGATACACTCCCTCGTCCACGAGTTTCTGGATGCGGGCGACGGTGGCGTCGCGGTCGGCGGCATAGGTGACGCCGAACCACACGCTCGTGGTGTCGAGCACCTCGCAGGTGGCTGTACCCTCGGTAATGAGCTTGTTGACCATCAGCGGGATGAAGAACTCTGCCTTCAGGTTCTCCATATTCTTCGGGTCGCTGAGGAACTCCTTGAAGTACGCCTCGCTATACTCGAAATAGTCGGGTGTGAATCCCCACATATTCATCGATACCGGCACGTTCTCCTCCAGCGGCTGCCACTCGCCCTGCTCGTCCTTGTACTTGATGACGCCGTCCATACGCATAATCTCCGTACGCTCCACGACGTCCGTCAGGTGGCGCTTGTCGTCGTAGGCACACACGCCACGGGCTACCGAACCGTTCTCCGACAGCGTGTTGCATACGCGGAAGCCCACCATGGCATACTGGTTGCGGGCTCCGTCGGGCAGGTTGCTCAGGTACTTGCCTATCTGCATAAAGGCGTCGCGACCGTAGAAGTCGTCACAGTTGATGACGCAGAAGGGCTCCTTGATGACGTCCTTGCCCATCAGCACAGCGTGGTTGGTACCCCACGGCTTCTGGCGTCCCTCGGGCACCGTGAAGCCCTCGGGCAGGGCATCCAGGGCCTGGAAGCATAGCTCACAGGGTATCTTGTCCTCATACTTGGAGAGTATCTGCGTACGGAACTGCTCCTCAAAGTCCTTGCGGATGACCCAGACAATCTTGCCGAAGCCGGCTTGGATAGCGTCGTAGATGGAGTAGTCCATGATGGTCTCACCGTTGGGTCCCAGCCCGTCGAGCTGCTTCAGGCCGCCATAGCGGCTGCCCATGCCTGCTGCCAAAAGAAATAATGTTGGTTTCATAATATTATCATGTATTGTTTAATATATCTCCTTTTTTATTTTATATTTTTTATTTTATATTTTTTATTTTATATTTTTTATTTAGGGCGAAGCCCGCCAATTTTCTGCAAAGGTAGCATTATTTATGCAAATTACCAAATATTCTTTCGTTTTTCACAATTTTTCCATTACCTTTGCACTACATAATCATCACTACGGACTATATGAAACTCATCAGTTGGAACGTTAACGGGCTGAGGGCTTGTCAGGGCAAGGGCTTCAGCGACACATTCAGGCAGCTGGACGCCGACTTCTTCTGCCTGCAGGAGACCAAGATGCAGGAGGGCCAGCTCGACCTGCAGTTTGAGGGCTACACCTCGTATTGGAACTATGCCGACAAGAAGGGTTACTCCGGCACCGCCATTTTTTCACGGCACCAGCCGCTCAGCGTCACCTACGGCATCGGCATTGACGAGCACGACCACGAAGGGCGCGTCATCACGCTCGAGACGGAACAGTTCTTCCTCGTCTGCTGCTACACCCCCAACTCACAGGACGGCCTCAAGCGGCTCGACTACCGCATGCAGTGGGAGGACGACTTCCGCGCCTACCTGCTGTCGCTCGACCAGCGCAAGCCCGTCATCCTCTGCGGCGACCTCAACGTCGCCCACGAGGAGATAGACCTGAAGAATCCCAAGACCAACCGCCTGAATGCCGGCTTCACCGACCAGGAGCGCCAGAAATTCACCTTATTATTAAATAGTGGCTTCGCCGACACCTTCCGCACCCTCTACCCAGAGCAGGTCACCTACTCCTGGTGGTCGTACCGCTTCCAGGCACGGCAGAAGAACGCCGGCTGGCGCATCGACTACTTCGTCGTCTCACAGCGTCTGCTGCCTTCCATCCTGGATGCCAAGATCCATACCGACATCCTCGGCAGCGACCACTGCCCCGTGGAACTGACGCTGAAGTAAGAAATCGAGCCGACCACTTTGGCCGGCTCGCTTTCTGATTCTGAGGTATGTACTTTTACTTCATCACTACTTTTTTGCCGTTGACGATGACGATGCCCTTACGGGACGCTGCGTCCTGCAGCCGGCGACCGCTCAGGTCGTAGCATTCAGTGGCAGCGGCGTCCGTCGCCGTCTTCACCGCCTGCAGCGAAGTCGCTGTCGACATCTCCGTCCAGTTGGTGCCGTCGTACGACATCACCTTCCAGCCCTTGGCCTTGGCGTCGGCTAGGTCGGCGTCCGTCAGCGCGTTGCCCTCGGCACGCGGCGAACGGCGCGGCGCAGCCTGCGTCTTGCCAGTCTTGTCGTAGGCATACAGCATGCCGCCCTCCGTCGTGGGCAGGCTGGCGATGAAGTCCGACATGCCAGCACCCTCCATGTAGTTCAGCTGGCAGAAGATGGTGTTCAGCTTCAGGTTCTTCGACACGTCGAACGTCTTCAGCAGGTTCGTGTGGCAGTTCAGGTACACCAGGGCCTTCAGGTACTGGATGCCCGTCAGGTCCTCGATGCTCATGCCCTGGATGTAGAGGTGGGTAATCTCGCTGAGCTCCTCCTCGGTCAGCAGGCCGTCGGCACCGCAGTCCATCGCCAGCAGGTAGTTGCGGAAGTTTACGTCGGGGAAGAATATCTCGTTAATCTGCAAGATGATGAGGTACAGCTTCCTGACCTGTCCGGTGTAGTTGCCCATGCCGGTGACGGTCACGGTGGCCGTGCCCACCTCGACGTTGTTCTCGTACGTCAGCGTGTAGTCCACGCCCTCCTGCAGCGTCGTGCCGCCGTGGCGGACGATGACCGTAGCCTCGACGGGGCTGCCGGTGTAGTAGTACTCTACCGGGTTGACGTAGACGGTCAGGTCCTTCATCGCCCTGCTCTGGATGGTAAAGGTGGCCGTTGCCGTGCCGCTGTAGTTGCCGATGCCAGTCACGGTCACGGTGCCCGTGCCGGCTCCCGTGTTATTGCTGTAGGTCACGGTGTAGTCGGTGCCTTCCTCCAGGACGGTCTCACCGTCCATCACCACGATGGTGGGTTCCAGCGCCTCGCCGGTGTAGGTCTGGTCGGCAATGGCCTGAATCCAGTCGTCCTTCATCACCTTCGTGTACGTACAGCTGATTTCGGCGTTGGCACGCTCCATGGTGAACGTCCACTGGTTCTCCTCGCCCTCGACGGCCGTCAGCTCGATGTCGCTGAGCAGGTCGATGCTGCTTGCACGACGCGGAGCCGCAGCGATGGCGGCATACCACTGGCCGGTAATCTCTTTGACGGCATACCCCTCCTCGGGCGTGATCTCTACGGTCACGGTCTGACCCTCCTGGGCGGTGGTCACGGTGTTCTCGCCCACCTTAAAGGTAATGGTGCCGTGTGCCTCGGCATCCTCTGCCTTGGTCAGGGCGAAGACACTACTTTTGGCGTTGGCAATGGGGACGATGCCTATGAGGTTGGGAGACTGCTGCATATCGGCAAACATGCAAATTTCCCCTTGATACTCGCCTATGAAGCAGCCGCCAGTAGATCCACTGGAATAGCCAGGCATAGTAGTGAGATTGAGTACATTGTCTTGGATAGTATTTGTGGTGATGTTGTAATCGTTGACAGTTCGGTTTTGATTATGGAACTGGAGGATGTGCTCTTCGCCAGTATTATCCTCGTAATAGGCTATACCTGATACGTGGCCAGCGTAGATACCTTCCTGAATCTTGTTACCGTTGCGGTCGTAGAGCGCCAGCGGTCCACTCCAGTTGCCAGTTACCCAGAAGCCGTCGCGCTTCTCGTCGTAGGTAACGCTACGCATCGAAATGTTCTCGATGTTGATGGTACCTACCACCGTCTTGTTCTCAAAGTCTATCTGATAGATGGTAGAACCGTTGGCAACGCCATAGAAGTACTCTCCGTCGTACGTCATGTCGCGGATATAGCCACAACCGGCGATGTTGAACTCCTCGATGAAGTTGCCCTCCATGTCGTACTTATAGAACATCGACGAGCTACTATCCGTCCAGCTGGAGGTGTAGATATATTCGCCGTCGGTGGCAACGCCAGACTGGTAGCCGGTGGAGCAGTTGAAGCTTAGCTCCACCTCACTGAACTTTGCGGCAACCTTGCGCGGTCCTGCTGCGGCGACGCGTGATGCCTGTACGGCCTTGTCCGCTACGGGACTGTTGTCTGCACAGTCATTGTTCTTGTCCTGTGCCCATGCGCCCGATACTGCTGCGGCGAGCAACACGAGCAAACTAAATATCTTTTTCTTCATATACATAAATACTTTAATGTTCTTTTTTCTTTTTTCTTTTAACATGTAATTACCATGTAATTTACCATGAATTTCTCATATAATATTATTAATGATTAATTCGTGGATCATTCGTGGTCATTCGTGTTTACTTAAACATATAATTGCCATTAATTTACCATGAATTTCTCATATAATAAATCAGTAGACGGGACGCATGTTCTTGTCGAGCAGGATGCACTCGTTGGTCTCCTCGTCGTAGCCGTAGCGCTCACCCTCCAGGCTTTCGCAGCCGAAGTTGATGAGCAGACCCACGGGCTTCTTCGTCAGGCGCAGGTAGTTGAACAGCTGTGCGCGATGCGCTCCAATGAGTTCGTCAACGCTCTTGAGCTCCACCACGATGTCGCCAACGACGATGTCCATCTTGTAGAACTTCTCCATCGTATGGTGCTTGTAGTAGCAGTTCAAAAGTTGTTCGGACTCGTTCTGGATACCGCAGTCGAGCAGTTCCAGGTGCAGGGCCTCGTTATAGACGGGCTCCAGCAGTCCCCAGTTCAGCTCGTTGTGAACCTCCATAGCTGCACCGATAATCTGATAGACCGTGTCCTTGTACTTCCTGTAATCCATTGTCTCTATCTTACATTATATTCATGAATAATTCGTGTTCAATTCGTGATAATTCGTGTTTATATAAAACATATAATTGCCATTTAATTGTCCATTAATTTCTCATATAATATTATTAATGATTAATTCGTGTTCAATTCGTGATAATTCGTGTTTATATAAAACATATAATTGCCATTTAATTGTCCATTAATTTCTCATATAATATTATTAATGATTAATTCGTGTTCAATTCGTGATAATTACATGTTAAAAATAAATCACTTCACCACGACTTTGCGTCCATTCATGATGTACACGCCCTTCTTGGTCGGAGCGGCTTGCAGCTTGCGGCCGTTGAGGTCGTACCATGCAGCGGTAGCAAACTCTCCGTTCTCAGTTCTCAACTCTACACTCTCAATTCCTGTGGCGTCAGAGAAGACGATGTTCAGGGCGCGGGCTCCTGCAATCATGCCGCTCGGGATGCTCAGCCATGCCTTGTTGGCGCCTATCTCGATAGCGTTCTTCACGAAGACGAAGGCCTTGCCGTTGAGGGCGTAGTTGGTCTGGGCGTCGGTGCTGGCGGCGATGGTGGTGCCGGTCAGGGTGCCCTGGAACTCGGGTGCTACGGTCAGGGCCAGGTCGGGTTCGTTGCAGGGGATGAGCAGGATGACCTTCGTCACGTCGCTGTTGTTATAGACGAGCATTGGGGTGAGGCTTGGCATGGCGTCGCACTTCTGGCTCAGCACGGCTTGCGTGTCGTTGACGCTGCTGATGGTGTAAAGCTCGGCTGCCTCGTCCTCTACGCGCAGGGGCTCGTCCTTATAGTAGGTGATGAACTCCTTGGCGGCCACCGTCACCTCGTAGCCCTGGAAGAGCTGGAAGGTGTTGGAGAGGGCGGTCTCGCCGTCGTAGTCGCTACCGTCGGCTGCCACTGCCTTGACGGCGTAGATGCCGGGCTCGAAGGTGAAGGTGGCGAAGGTCATGGCCTCGCCGGTGGGCTGTCCCTCAGCGTCGATGGCGTAGATCTGCACGATGTAGTCCTGGGTCTGTGTGAGGGCTTTCTGCTCGATGGCGTCGTTGACGGTGAAGAGTGCGGGCACGGCAGCCATCTCCATGTCGGCGGGGATGAACTTGTTGCCGTCTTTCTTCACGCGGTAGCGGGGCTGCTCCTGGGTGCCGTCGCCTACCTGTGCGGTCATCTGGACGCTCATGTCGCGCACCAGCTCGTAGTCAACCGTCACGTCGTAGGCGGGCATCTCCATCGTGGCCTCGGTGTTATCGGTGTTGAGGGTCATAGTGCCGGCAGGCATAGTGTAGAAAATTTTAAATTTATTAAATTGTAGATAGCCTGTGGTGGTATTGCTGGCACTCAGGGTAACCTCAGAAACATCCACGTCAGTAAGGGTTAGGTTATAGCCAGTTGTATAGTTTCCACTTACATTACCTTTGGTGGAAAGGACTTCCCACTCCCATGCATACATTTTAAAGCCTATAGTCATTTCCACTTTGGTAATGATTTCACCATTGAGTGCACTGATTGTGATAGTACGGTTAGTACTAGTACCAAGACTCATACCATATCCATCAGCTCTTTGGCCGGTAATCTTGAAGTGCGTTCCGGTAAATTCCACACTTCCTGGCTTTGCATCGGAAAGTGTTGTCGTGATTGACTCGCTTTCCTCCGCCCATGCGCCGGTGGCGGCGGTG
>ERZ842401.6918-NODE-6918-length-11866-cov-3.662433_pt1 | contig 11866 bp, 13 predicted proteins | sample MGYA00521270_ERZ842401 | MGnify/ENA primary metagenome ERZ842401 (study PRJEB31892, sample SAMEA3878208) | bioreactor metagenome | biome: Moose rumen | place: Sweden | collected 2011-10 | study: EMG produced TPA metagenomics assembly of the PRJEB12797 data set... | reverse complement strand
TAAGCTGACCTCCGAAGAGAAGGATATGCTTATGTCCATTTTTGAGCGGTCGGGAAGGTATAAGGCAGAGCTGAGGAATATGTCGAAGGGGCGGAAAAAGGTTAAAGGAAAATAACCGAAAAACCCAGTAATAATCCGCAAAAATCGCCCGAAATCACTTGACAATATCACCTGAAATTCTTATACTGACTATAGTGACTAAGTTCCAGATACTCGTGAGGACTGGGACCGCGGGAGGACCTGAGGGCCCTCCTTTAATTTTGAGGTGATTTCTATATGGCAAAGCCCTACCTGACGTATGCTCAGCAGATTCAAAAACTGACCAACGATAAGGGTCTTATCGTTCAAGATACTGCTTATGCTGAACGCATGCTCACGGATATTGGTTATTTTTCTTTGATAGGCGGATACAAAAGCCCGTTTATCGATCCCATGACACGAAAATATACAAATAATACAACCTTTGAGGATGTTGTTGCCCTTTATCATTTTGACGAAGAACTCAGGCAGCTTACTTTCAGTTATCTGATCAAGGTTGAACAAAAGATCCGACAGCTTATTTCTGACAGTTTTTGCAGCTATTACGGGGAATCACAGAATCATTATCTGAACCCGGCGAATTACAATCCCAGTCCACGGCTCACTTCTGACATAACAAGGCTGATCGGAATATTGAACTATAATGCCAACCAGAATAATGAAAAACAATACCTTGTGCATCAGCGAAGAACCTATGGTAATGTTCCGCTATGGGTTACAACTAAGATCCTTACCTTTGGACAGCTCTCAAAATTCTATAGCGTACTACAGCATCGCCAGCAAAGCGCTATAAGCAAGGCTTATGACAATGTATCTGAAAGAAGTCTCGGCAAATACCTTGGCTGCCTTACACTGTTCAGGAATGTATGCGCTCATAACGAGCGATTATTCAGCCACAATATAATCCAGCGTGAGTTCCCGGATACTCCGATTCACAGAAAAATGAATCTTCCTATGTGCGGCGGAATGTATACCATCGGAAAGAAAGACTATTTTGGATTGGTGATCGCTTTCCGATATCTGTTACGACGAGATGAATTTCTGAAGTATAAGCAAAGCTTAAAACGCTTGATTTCTCAATACTGCAAGAAAAGCAAGCGGCTCACTATGAATGATCTCTTAAAGCAGATGGGTATGCCTGCAAATTGGGAAACTATTACAAGGTATAAGCTTTAATCATTCCATTTGAAATATTCCACACCTCAATATTCAGCACAACATTGGGCAGACCGAATACGGTTGAACACCGGTGCCTGCCCGGAACTGCGTCCAGATGATCGTGTCCCTGTTCGATGTGTTTTGTGGGCATCTGAACTCTTCACGATCAAGTATGGCAGTTCCGTCCCAAGATACGGGAAATCTCTCGGACTGATATTACAGGTTTCTATACCCCCCGGTCTGAAGTATCTCTCTTTTCAAAGACTCTGCCTGTCCAAAGCCCAGATTTGCCATTTCGTCAGCGGCAACTGACAGAGCTTCTTCTATATCTTCTGCCATTTCGTCAAATATATTCAGAACCATCCTGCTTGCCATCCCTATCTCGTCCGCAGCTTTGGAAAAGTTCATTCTGTCAATCTTTTCTATATCAAGCTCTCCTCCGATATAAAATGACATTTCGGATGTAGTCTTGTATATTCTTGTGGCAACCAGATCGTATGCAGGCGCCAGGCGTTTTGATTTCAAGTCCGAACTATAAAGGAGCGAAAAATTCTTAATATGACAATCCGTATTGCCTATCATATAATTAAACACGATGCGCTTAAGGAGCGCCTGCTGATCTTCAATCGGATTTGCCGAATTATTCCTTATCAACTCAAACATCCTCTGCATATACATGGATGGTTCCCTCTCATATTTATCACCTGCCAAAATATTCATTGCCTGGGCAAAGTCTTCCTGATGAAGCCTGTGGGGACATCTAAGACCACTTATATGTTTATCGCCAAGAAACATACGATCATACCGCTTTGTTGCAAATAGTAATTCCTCTATGTTAGTGCCCTTGTTTACTATAAAGCTGTGTGGCACATCAATCCCAAGTTTCTTTGCTGCCAAAACACATAACTGTTCATTTAGAACCATTCGTCTCAATCGCACATGACTCTGCTTTACTATATGTGTGCTTGGAGCATCCCCCTTTGGTAAATACCAGTTATCAGAAGCTTCATCATAATACAACCCCACCTTCCCCGTAGCACCAGTCAAAGATAAATGTGTTTCCATTAGAATCCGAGTGGAACTTGTCGCGCCCTCTGCTGCAAGTTCTCTGACTTTTTCTTCCGATAACAATAAGTATTCCGCTCTATCTGTATATCCGTCCTCGACGATTTTGACAGCTCCCAAACATTCTCTTCCTAATGCGGACAAAATTGTAAGATAGTCATCTTCATCAGTCTTTATCCAATTTGCAACCGCTTTTCGTGAAAACCCTTCCGGCAAAAGGCTTTCAAAATAATTCATCGTCTGTAACGGGCTAAAAGGATTCTTTTGTAAAGGAAGCGATATGGATATTGGTGTCGGGTCTGCTTCAGATAGATATTCCTCACTGTATGAAAAACCTGCGTCACGGTAATTGGTTCCTCTGATCATTCCAACCTGCATCTGCTCCCCATTTATCTCGATATAAACTTTCAGATTCCTCATACTTAACCTCTCTCATTCAATTCAATATCCAGTCCTAGAATGCTTGCGACAGCAAGTGCTTTTTCAAGTTCGATCGTTTTCTTTCCGTTTTCCAGATCGGAAAGAAAGCTTACGCTTATACCCATAAATTCGGAAATATATTTCTGGGTATATCCTAATTGCTTTCTTCGTTTTCTTACTGCTTTTCCAAATGAATCTGAATTTGTAATCTTCATGGACACCTCTTTTTCCGCATGGCGAAATGCATTTACTCTCCGCAAGAATAAGCCGTACGGCTTGTTTTGTATAAGATGATTATATAATAAGCCGTACGGCGAAGTCAATATTCTAATGGTGGTTGATATCATTTTGGAATAAATCTGTGGTATAATACAACCCGTTAGCGAACGAAGTGAGCTTACAGGTTGTAATACCCAAATTCTTAGCGAATGCAAAGCATGAGCTTAGAACTTTGTGGTATAATAGCTTTTGCTTAGCAAGCGAAGCGAGCTTAGCAAAACTAATACCAAACTCTTAGCGAATACGAAGTATGAGCTTTAGAGTTGTGGTATAATACATCCCGTTAGTGAACACAGCGAGGGAATCTTTATGACCGAGAAAAAAATAACTATGCAGCACGGAAGCGGCGGCAGTGCCACCTCCGCTCTGATACACGAGATATTTGAGAAAAATTTCAAGAGCAAGATCGTAAGCCGAATGGAGGATGCGGCGGTAGTGGGCGGCGCAGAAAGTATCGCCATCACTACTGACAGCTTTGTGGTGACACCTCTATTTTTCCCGGGAGGTGATATCGGCAGACTTTGTATCTGCGGCACGGTAAATGACCTTTTATCGAGAGGTGCAGTGCCAAAGTATCTGACCTGCGGATTTATCATAGAAGAAGGCGCCTCCATCGATGATCTGCAGCAGATCGCAGGCACCATGGCTGATACCGCTGCCGAGGCAGGCATAGAGATAGTCGCCGGTGACACAAAGGTGGTTGAGGGCAGCGGCGGCATCTATATCAATACCACCGGAGTAGGCTTCATCCCCGAGGGCGTGGATATATCTGCAAAAAATATAGTACCCGGCGACGCAGTGATCGTAACAGGAAATTTGGGTGACCATCATGCAGCGCTCCTGTCTGCCCGAATGGATATCGAAAATGAGATAAAAAGCGACAATGCTCCGCTAAATGAAATCGTGGAAGCCATACGAGGATACGACGTACACACTCTCCGTGATGTGACCAGAGGAGGACTTGCTACAGTGCTAAAAGAGCTGGCTGAAAGTTCGGAAGTGACCATCACTATAGAAGAGGACGCCCTCCCTGTGAGCAGGCAGATCTCTGATTTCTGTGGCATCTTAGGACTCGATCCCCTGTATATGGGAAATGAGGGCAAAATGGTGGTGATAGTGTCTGAAGCTGTTTCCGATAAAGTATTGTCCGAAATACGCAATTCTAAATATGGCAGTGACGCACGCATCATCGGTCATGCCTCTGCACCTGAAACAGATCACGACAGGGGCACTCTCTATGCCCGCACCTCCATCGGAGGACTACGTTCTCTGTCCGTCCTGCAGGGCGAGGGTCTGCCGAGGATATGCTAGATATTTACCCCACCAGCCATCTGTGGTTTTTTACACTGTAGATCGGGACGAAGGGGAGGAGTATAGGGGTGGTGTTTACATACCGCCTGTACTCTGGATCCTCGCCGTAGGTGCGCTCCTGACGAAGCTCCAGCCTGCGCGCACCGGAAAACATGATATAGATGATCCCGATAAATCCGGCGAGGACTGCAAGCCAGCGCCAGCCGCCGTGGGTCACTGTAAGTCCAGAGATGAATACTCCCGTCCACATGAGAAGCTCACCGAAATAGTTCGGACATCTCACAAACGAAAAAAGACCACTGCTCACGAAATGATATGGGTTTGTCTTTTTATATGATGCCTTTTGCATATCGGCAACAGCCTCGATCACTATCCCCGCCAATGAGATGATTATACCTATCACCAGCACAAAGTCCGTATGAGCTGCCTCTGCCTTCATCTCCTGTAATCTGAAAAGAAGCGGCGCAGCCTCGCAGGCATATAAAAGCGATGCCGATATCCAGATAGCCACCTTTGCCACCATGGACACGCTGTCGCTCTCCTTTATCTCACCCTTCATCTTTTCTCCGTAGGATGACCTGCCTGTCTCGCGAAAAGCCAGATATCCTGCTAGTCTCAGACCATATATAACAAAAAGTACACAGTAGAATATCGTCGCGCCTGTATGTACTCCGTGAAACGCTATGAGTAAAACCCCGCCTATACCGGCGATCGCCAGTCCATATCCGATAGAGATAAACCAGATATACTTCCTAAAACCGACTGCACTAAACAGAAGTGCTACAAGAAAGATCACAAAGAACATACCCCACTCCTTTCAAGTCCAAATCCAGTACCTGTATCAGTCATCACGACCATTTGCGAAATACGAAAAACAGCTCCCCTCGGTAGACACCATGCATGCACCCTGCGGCGACATGGGCGTACACACCTTACCATATAGCGGACACTCATAGGGCTTTAGCTTTCCCATCAAAACCTGATCACAGCTGCAGGCCGCATTCTTCTTTTCATCCCCGGTAAGGCCAAAGCTTCCTGCATCATATTTCCTGTACTCATCACGAAGCACCCTGCCGGAACCAATGACGCTTCCCATACCACGCCATACCGCATCACAGGTCTCAAAGTATCTGTCCGTAAGCTCTTGTGCATCCGTATTTCCGTCGCGAGTCACCACCGACGGATAATAGTTTTTCACGACGCCGCGTCCTGCATTTTTCACTATCCCATAGAGTGCCAGAAGCAGCTCATTCCCCGAAAAGCCCGACACTCCAAAGGGTATATGATACTTTTCCGCTATGGGTTCAAACACTCCATAGCCTGTCACCACTGACACATGCCCCGGTGCTATAAATCCATCTATAGGAGCATCATGCTCCATCAGATAACTGATCACCTCCGGCATGGTCTTTATAGCCGTAAGGAACTTAACATTTGAAAGCCTCTCTTTTTCTATTGCTTCCAAAAGACACGCATAGACAGGCGTGGTAGTCTCAAAGCCCACGGCCGCGAATATATAATTTTTATGAGGATTTTCCTTTGCATGTTCTATGACATCCATCGGGGAATACACCATCAAAACCTCGGCTCCGGCGCCTTTTTTATCCGCCAGACTCTCCCGGCTTCCGGGTACACGGATCAGATCCCCAAAGGTGGCGATCACAGTATCCGGCTCCTCCGAGAGCACAAGCAGCCGATCAATATACGAAGATGGCGTCACGCAAACAGGGCACCCGGGACCCGACAAAAGATGTATCCGCGGCGAAAGCATCCGGGGTATACCATTTTTTGCGATGGCTCCGGTATGTGAGCCGCAAACCTCCATGATGTTAAACTTTGGCCCGTCATAGTTCAAAAGAAAATCTTTTACATCCGAAAGTGTCACCATATCAAACCTCTATACAGACCGGTACGCCGATAACCCCATCCTGCACATCTGCTGCATATACTGCGCAGTTTGAGATATACTTCGACCAGTATCCGCCCACCGAGCCCGGCGTCAGATACTCGAGGATACTCTTCATAGCGATGGCATGAGTGGTCACGAGAATATCTCCCGGCCGATCCTTAATATCATTTAAAAAATCACTTACCCGCACTATGACCTCATCAAAGGTCTCCATACCTTCCGGAGCCTTTGTATGAGCCAGATCGGAAAACCACGCGGAAAGCTCAGGGGGAAGATGCTCAAGCTCCATCCCTTCGTATGGTCCAAAGTCCATCTCTATGAGCCGGTCGTCTATGATGATACCATCCTGCTCGGTGATGACACTACCATCAGAAGCACACGCACCGACTATGCCCCGGCGATCCCCGACTATACGCGCCGTCTCTATCGCACGTCCGAGTGGACTAGAATACACATAGTCAAAGGTGATACCCTTTGAAGAAAGCATACTATGCGCTGCCCTCGACTGCTCTATACCCGTCTCATCGAGGGGATGCTCGCTCCTGCCCTGTATGATCTTTTTTACATTCTGTCCTGTCCGTCCGTGCCGGATAATATAGATCAAATTTCTACCTCCAACTATCCCGCTTCGGACATCTCTGCCAAAAGCTCCTCTATTTCCTCGGCCTCCGACTGGGACACTATCTGCAGAATACATCCCGCGTGTACCAGCACACGATCTCCTGTCTTTACAGGCAAAAGTCCCGCGGCGGCATTTACCCTGTTCCCGGAAAAATCCACCACAGCCGTCTTATCCTTTATCTCTACAACCGTCCCCGGCAGTGCTACACACATATCATTCCTCCTTAATGTACTTTAGGCAGATGCACCGTTTCCTGATTTGCCGGCACACCCGTCAGACAGTACATCTGACCCAGCGCCAATCCGCCGTCACCGGACGGCACCTGGCTGTTAATATAGACATTATACCCCAGATTTTTTAGTTTTGGTATCAGTAATTTAAGCAGCAAAGAGTTCTGAAAGGTCCCGCCGGAAAGCGCGATCTGTACAGGCTGCGAGCCATACCCCGGCTCACATTCCTCCATGATCATCTCACACATATCGGCTGTCATTTCCGCCACAGCTTTATGAAAAGTATAAGCCAGTTTCTCCTTTGGCTCCGTGGAGCGTCTCTCATAAAGCTCTCGCAAAAGCCTGCCTGCATCCGCTATATATCCCCCATCACTTTTATTTATATCAAATCCAGATACCCCCGCATCATCCCCGCAAAAACGCTCCGCAGCATACATAAGCTTTATGGGACACTCGCCCTCATAGGTGTTTTTATGACATATATCAAGTATGGCTGCCGCCGCATCAAAAAGCCTCCCCATGGAGCTGTTTGGCACAGCATTTACCCCACTATCGACAGCCTGGGACAAAAGCCTGCCCTCCGCCTCCGGTAAGTTCAGATCAAAGGCGCTTTCCTTTGACTCATTATATAAAAAACAAAAAGCCGTCTTGTCAGGATCCTTAGCAGCCTCATCCCCACCTATGAGCGGCACAGACTTCAGATGCCCCACACGCCGAAAGCCCGGTTCATCTGCATCACAGAGCAAAAACTCACCGCCCCATACAGTACCATCTTCCCCATAGCCTGTACCGTCAAACGTCACTCCGAGCACCTGTCCATGGAGGCCATGCTCTGCTATCACGGATAATGTATGCGCAAAGTGATGCTGGATATAAACAGGTTCATCACCACCGGCAGCCTCACATCTTTTTCGCGTATCTGTCACAGAATGATAAAGCGGATGTCTGTCACAGATATAGGACTTTGGTCTGATGCCCAAAAGCTCCTCCATATGAGATATGGACTCCGCCCTGGCTCTGACACAGCGCACCTCGTCCAGATCGCCAAAGTGTCCGCTCATGTAGATGGCATTTTTTCTCCCCAGGGCAAATACCGATTTCAGATCACCGCCTGCGGCAAACGAGTCACACGTCAGCTCCCTGTTTACCCATACCGGTGCAGGCACCAGACCTCTGGCACGTCTGAATATCTGCACGAGCTCCTCACCGCTGCCTCCGTCATCGACCTCTGTCACCTGGTATATGGAGTCGTCGAGTCCGTAGAGTATCTCCCTGTCATTATACAAAACCAGGTCCGGCACCCCGGTCTCCATCAGAGAGACCATATCCTCATCCCTTGTGATGATGGGCTCGCCACCGCGGTTTCCGCTGGTCATCACGAGAGGCGACATCTCCCTTAATAAAAGATGCTGCAATGGGTTTGACGGCAGAAATGCTCCTATGCGGTTACTGCCGCCCAGCACCTCTTCCAAAAATCCATCATCACCAAAGCTCTCTGAAATATCTTCCTTTATCCTAAGCAGCACTATCGGCGCCACAGCCGAGGTCAGAAGCCCCTCCTCCGTCTCCGACACAGCGGCCACCCGTCGTATCTCATCCATATCCCCAAACATCACCGCAAAGGGCTTATGCTCTCTGTGTTTCCACTCACGCAGCCTCACCGCCGCTTCCGTGCAAAAAGCGTCAAAACAGAGATGATATCCACCTACATCCTTTACAGCTACTATCTTTCCTGCACGGAGATATTCCACTGCCAGATCAAAAGCAGCATCACCATACCTCTCATTTCCAAAAACATCGCGGGCTGTAAGCTTTGGTCCGCAATCTGGACAGCAGATGGTCTGGGCAAAGCGACGCACAGGATATCCCGCAGGCCGTACGCCACGATCTGTCGGTTTCCCAAAATAATCATCCCCACATTTGCCACACATCGGAAATGGAGACATCGTAGTCCGCTCCCTGTCATAAGGAACTGCGGACATGATGGTATACCGCGGACCACAGGCGGTACATGAGATAAAGGGATGTCTGTATCTGCGGTTTACAGGATCAAAAAGCTCCTCCACACATGATGGACAGGTGGCGATATCCGGTGGGAGCATACGAAGCTCATCATCCCCGGAAGTGCTCTCTATGATCCGAAAACCTCCATCGGACACCCCGGTATCAAAATCCATAGCTGCCGCCAGCTCCTCCACCCTTTCCACAAAAGCGCCGGGGCACTCCGCATCATCTCCCTTAAGAGAAGAGAGCCGGCGGATGACACCATCCACCGACTCCTCATCTCCCGACAGCCGCACAGTCACGATGCCGCCGTCGTTTCTCACATATCCATTAAGTCCGGCACTCTCCGCCAGACCCGCCACAAAGGGCCGGAAGCCTACGCCCTGCACCAGACCATATATATGATATTTTCCGGTATAATTTCCCATCGGAATTACTTTTCCTCTGCCGCTTTCTTTTCTTCTGCCGCTTTCTTTGCCTCCATGGCGGCCTTTGCTGCTGCAGCCTTTTTTGCGGCTTCCTCTCTCTGGATGCGCTCCTTTTCAAGCTGCTCTGCAGATTTTGTATAGGTCACCTGACCCTCCTTTTCCCCGGGAGTCTGGTAGCCCTGCACCATGGAGAGGCACTTCTTCGGACACTTTTCCACACAGTAGCCGCAGGCGATACAGTCAAAGCGGTCTATGGACCATGTACCTTTTACCTTGTCCACCGAAAGTGTACCGCAGGGGCAGCACCTGACACACATACCGCAGCCGATACAGTCATCTATGGAGATCTCTATATGTCCCCTCGACCCTTCGGGATAAACCGCGGGCTCAAAGGGATACTTTGTGGTGACCGGAGGACGAAACAGATTCTTTAATGCCTCCGGGGCATATCTTAAAACACTCATATCTATCCTCCTGTTATCTCTCCGTACAGCTTACGCAGGGATCGATGGTCAAGACCAAAAGTCCCACATCGGAAAGCTGTGTGTTTTTCAGCATCTCACAAAGACCCGGCAGATTTGCAAAGGTAGGAGTGCGGACTCTGAAGCGGTCTAAGTACTGCTGCCCTGACGCCTTTACATAATACACTGCCTCACCTCTGGGCTGCTCCACCCTCATAAAGTACTCGCCGGTAGGATTACCCTTTACGGGAACGGACAGATCCGTCTCATTCGGTATCTTTGCAATAGCCTGACGCAGCAGGTCTATGGACTGGAATATCTCCTGGATACGACAGAAGCATCTCGCATAGGAATCACCGGCCGCACTTACGATAGGCTCAAAATCCAGATTGGGGTATGCGCCGTAGCCGAGCTTTCTCATATCCGTCCTGATACCTGACGCCCGCGCAAAAGGACCCGCACAGCCTAAGTCATGTGCCTGCTCCTTTGTGATGATACCCACTCCCTGGAGCCTCGACTGCACCGAGTAGTCCATGAGGAAGGTGTCCTTAATGACGGTAAGCTCCGCCTCCACTTCATCCATTGTCTTTAGTATAAAATCCAGCTTGTCCTTTTCGATATCCTTTATGACTCCGCCGATCTTGTTTACGGAAAATATCAGCCTGCCGCCGGATGTCATCTCCTGCAGATCCAGCACCTTTTCCCTGACGCGCCAGCACTGGTAGAAAAGGTTCTCATAGCCAAAGCCGTCCGCTAAAAGTCCCAGCCACAAAAGGTGGGAATGCATACGTCCAAGCTCCGCCCAGATAGTTCGCAGATACTTTGCCCGGGCAGGGATCTCCACGCCGAATACATGCTCCATGGCCTCGCAGTAGCCCATACCATGCTGGAATGAGCATATACCGCAGGTACGTTCCACGATGTATGTCATCTGATTGAAATCTCTTTTGTCCACAAGGCTCTCTAAGCCCCTGTGTATAAATCCCACAGAGGGGATGGCCTCGACCACCATCTCGTCTTCGATCACAAGGTCGATATGTATAGGCTCGGGAAGCACAGGATGCTGCGGCCCAAAAGGTATGACACTTCTCTTTCCCATCTTATGCCTCCTCCTTTCCGTCCGCAGAGTCAGAAGCCCCATCCTTTTTTGGTCCAAGCGGAGCCTCCTCCTCGATACGATAGAGCTTGTTTTCGTAGTCGAGTGAGATCATCTTTATCTTTACTCCGAAAAGCTCCTTCATTTCATTCTCATAAAACAGAGCCTGTGGGATGATTTCCGTAATACTCGGAATCTCCACATCTGTATCAATGACGACCCGTAAGGTCGTATATTGATAGGTGTCATCATCAGCAAAGGAATAACTTAGTTCAAACTTATCGTCTATATAGGCAGCACATGCCTGAGAAAGTCTGTATCCCGCCTTTTTCATCTCCATAACCTTCAGTTCTCCAATAAAATGCAGCACCAGAATTATTAGTTCCACTTCCTCTTTCTCCATAAGCAGCCTCTTTAAAAGATGTTACTGTTAAATCATCTACATGTGGGTGATATAATGTGTCATAGGTAACCGGATAAGAACTAGTGCATTGAACATTATAATTTGTATCTGCATATTTAACAAATAAATTGACTGTTTGTACTGCAGAATTATTACTCATATATCCTCCCTGTTCAACCCAACCATCACTGTATATTGTATACCAATTTTTTCCTTCTCTCCATCTCTTAATTATATAAATACCATCTATCGTTCCAGTACGTCCTAAAGTTGAATATTGATCTATTTTATCTTCATAATCTTTTAGTCTGTTTCCTTCTTCTGATTGCGAATCATTTGTATTTTTCTTTGCTGTTTGTGCTTTTGCTATTATTCCATTATCTCCCACTACCATTGCTAGTGTTACTCCTGCTAATATTAGTAACACAATTATTGTTATTA